>JADHED010002936.1_pt1 | contig 10924 bp, 13 predicted proteins | sample 8952041 | NCBI WGS metagenome assembly JADHED01 (sample SAMN16124423, study PRJNA663239) | bioreactor sludge metagenome | isolation source: sludge (control) | place: India:Bengaluru | collected 2018-09-08
CGCGACCACGTGGAGGTGGTCTCGTGAGCCGGCTGTTCGTCGGCGCCACGGTCGGGCTCGCGATCGCATTCCAGGTCGCGTTCAGATTGAGCGAGGAACAACCCGCTGGCCTGCGGCTGCGTGCAGGTGCGTGCTTCCTACTCGTGGACGTCGCCGACACGCCAACACGACGGGAGACGGGCCTGAGCCACACCGCCGCGCTGCGCGCGGACGGCCTGCTCCTCCGCTGGCCTCGCCCCAGCCTTCACGCGATCTGGATGCGCGACATGGCGTATCCGCTCGACCTCGCTTGGCTCGACGCCGACGATGTCGTGCGCGCCGTACTGTCGAACGCTCCACCCTGCACGGCGGCCGCCTGCCCCATCTACGCGCCGCCGGGCGCGGCGTCGAGCATGGCAGTCCTGGAGGTCGCGGCTGGCCGCCTCGCCGCGTGCGGCGTGCGCGTGGGCGATTCGATTCAGCTGGCATCCAGCTCGGAGGCGTGGGGCCGGTGACGTCCTGCTTCCCTGTGCCGCTCGTGTTCGACCGCGAGGTGATCGAGGCGGGCCTGCTGACGACCTACATGCGCTGGCTCGACGCGTTGCTCGAGCCGCCGTTGGCCCGCACGCATCGCCAGCGTCTGGTCTTGGGCTTCACCGGCTACGAACGGACGCCGCGGCCGGTCTACGAGGACGCCAGGGTCCGCCAGTGGATGCGCGATCTCGACCGCCATTTCCCCTTTTGGCTCTACTTTCTCGACCCGTCGAGCCCCTCGCTGCTGTTGTTGACGCTGCTGCTCTGCCCGCTGGAGCGGACCACGCACGAGCTCCAGCTCGCCGACCGCGACTACCAGCACTTCCTCCGCACCCACCTCGCCGCGATGGACGCCCTCGGCGCCGCGCTCGGCGATTCACCGTCTACCCGCTCCGCCATGAAGGAGGCCATCCGCCATGCCCTGTTCTGATGCTCCGCGTGCCAGGACGCACACGGCCCGCGCCCTGTCACTCGCCGCGACGTTGCTGCTCCTCCCCGCGCTCGCCTTCGCGCAGAGCCCGTGGGAGCGAGCCGCCGCGAACCTCGAGGCCAGCTTCACCGGCCCGCTCGCGCGCTCCCTCGCGCTTGTAGCGATCGTGGTCGGCGGCCTCATGTTCATGTTCGGTGAAGGCGGCGCCAAGCGGCAGCTCGCCGGCATCGTCTTTGGCGGTGGCCTCGCGCTGTTCGCGGCCCAGTTCGTCGCGTGGCTGTTGTGACCGACATGGCCACCGCGGTGCGCCCCGTGGCCCGTGCGCTCTACCGGCCGCTGACCATCTGGGGCGTGGACCGCCGGCTGTTCTTCCTGGCCCTGCTGGTCGGCGCGGCCGCGTTCAACCTGTTCTACAGCCTGCTCGCCGGCACCTGGCTGTTCGGCGTGCTCTACGTACTGGCGCTGTGGAGCACGCGTCAGGACCCGCAGATGCTGCACATCCTGCTCCGGTCGAGCGGCACGCGTCGGACCTACGACCCGGCGCAGCATGCCCCGGCGTCATCGCCTGTGGAGACCGCGTGGTGACGAGGGTCGCACGCGTCCATCGCGACTACCGCGACGCCGCGCCCCTCAACGTGCTCCTGAACCTGTGGGGCTTCGTCGAGGACGGCGTCTTCCTGTGCAAGTCGGGCGCAGTCGGCGTGGCTCTGGCGGTGCGTGGTGCGGATGTCGAGGGACTGGACGCGGAGTCACGGGCCCGCGTGGTGCACCGCTTCGAGGCCGCACTGCGCCACCTCGACGAGTCGTTCCGGGTCTACCAGTACCTGCGGCGCACGCCGCATCCCGAGGTCGCGCGGCCCCTAGCGTCGCATCCGATTGCCGACGCGGCCTTTGAACGACGCACCAACGACCTGACGAACCGTGGCGCCGACCTGTTCGCCTCGGAGGTGGTGTTCGTTGTCCTCTACGAGGGCTGGCGTCCGGATCGACGGTGGACCGCCCGGTGCTCCGCACTCGCCCACGCGCCGGTGGCTGAAGTTCGCGAGGTGTTCTCCGGTGCGCGTGCACGGGCGTCCGCTGATGCCGGCCTCGAGCGTGCGGTTCAGCAGCTGCGCCACAAGGTCGAGGGCCTCGTGCTGCAGTTGGCCGACACGGTGGCGCCGCGTGTGTTGTCCAGCGCGGAGACCTTCCGGTTTCTCCGTCGGCTGTTGAACTACACGCCCGCAAAGGCCGACGCGGTGCCGCTCGCCCACGACGCGCACCTGGACTTCTTCGTCGCCGACACGACGCTCGAGTGCCACCGCGACCACCTTCGCCTCGACGACCAGGTCGTCAAGGTGCTCACGCTGAAGGCGCCGCCGGCCCAGACCTTCGCGCACCTGCTCGCTGATCTGCACACGCTCCCGACGGCGGCTATCGTCTGCCTCGAGTGGCAGCGGGTCCCGAACGCATCCATGCGGCGGGAGATCACGAAACGCCGTCGGCACTTCTTCTCGGCGAAGACGTCGCTCGTGAACTACCTGTCGCCAGACACCCGGCCGGAGGAGATGCTCATCGACGACTCCGCGGCGGCCACGGTCCGTGAGCTGGGCACGGCCCTCACCGCCACGGAGGTCGAAGGCGCCTTCTTCGGCCAGGTCTCCCTGACGGTCGTCCTCTACGACCGCGACCCTCAGCGTCTGTCGCAGAGCGTCGCCAGTTGCCTGAAGGTCTTCGGCACCCACGACGCCACGCTGTTCGAGGAGTCCTACAACCTCCTCAACGCCTGGCTCGCGGTCGTGCCCGGCAACCACGTCTACAACCTCCGCCGGCTGCCGCTGCTCCATCACCACTACGCCGACCTGTCGCTGCTGTTCACCCTCCACCCTGGGGAACGCACGTGCCCGCACCTTGGCGCGTCGGCGCTGGCGACTTTGGAGACGTCGCACGCCTCCCTCTACCACTGGGTGCTCCACGTCCGCGACATCGGCCACCTGCTCGCGCTCGGCGGCACGGGGGCCGGCAAGAGCTTCCTCCTGAACTTCCTCATCCTGATGGCCCTACAGTACGCGCCGGTCACGGTCATCTTCGACCTCGGCGGCAGCTACCGGCGCCTGACCGCGGCGCTCGGCGGTCGATACCTCTCGCTCGGCCTCGACGAGCGGGCCTGCACGATCAACCCGTTCGCGTTCCCGGGCACACCCGAGCATCGCCACTTCTTGACGCTGTTCGTGAAGGTGCTCGTACAGGCCGGCGGACAGTACCGGACCACCCACGCGGACGACCGGGAGATCGACGAAGCGGTCGCCGCCATCTACAGCGTGGACCCCGACCAGCGGCGCCTCTTCACACTCGCAAACCTGCTGCCGCGGCCGCTCGCCGAGCACTTGCGCCGATGGGTGCGCGGCGGGGCGTATGCCTCGCTCTTCGACAACGTGCAGGACACGCTCACGCTGGCGGAGTTCCAGTGCCTCGACTTCGCGGGCATGGCCCGGTACCCCGCGGTGCTCGAGCCGCTGCTCTTCTACGTGCTGCACCGGACCAGCGCGGTGGTCACCGACCCTGCCCGCGCCGGGCAGTTCAAGCTCTTCGTGCTCGACGAGGCCTGGCGATTCGTGCGCGACGACACCATTCGCGCCTACCTCACCGAGGCTCTCAAGACGTGGCGCAAGCAGAACGCGGCCGTCTGGCTGGCGACGCAGAGCAGCGTCGACTTCGTCCAACCGGACTTGCTCCGCACCGTGGTCGAGTCGTGCCCGACGAAGGTGTTCCTCTCGACACCGGGCTTTGCCGCGCGCGCCTACCAGGACCTCTTCGGGCTCAACGCCAGCGAGACCGCCCTGCTGGCCGGGCTCCTGCCCCGTCGCCAGTTCCTCCTGAAGCGCCCGGACGTCACGCGGGTGCTGAACCTCACGCTCGACCCCGAAACCGAGGCCCTCTGCACGAACCCCATGGGCGAGGACGACGCCTCGATGCGCGCCTCGCGGGAGTAGCCATGTTCAAGTCCGTTCTGCTCGCATTCGCCATGCTCGCCGGCGCCTCCGTGACTTCCGCGCAGTCCGTCCGTGACGTCGTCTTCTCCGACCAGGCCGTGATTCCCGTGAAGGCGCAGGTCCGCTTCACGACGGTGCTCGTGCTGCCCGAGGACGAAGACATCCTCGACTTCGTTTGCGGCGACAAGGACTTCTGGGTCGTCAACGGCGCCGACCACCTGGCCTACGTGAAGCCGTCGAAGGAGAAGGCGGCCACCAACCTGACCCTCGTCACGGCATCGGGGCGCGTCTACAGCTTCCTGCTCCGCGAGTCGGCAGAGCCGCCGGACCTGAAGGTCCGCGTGACGCGTGAGGACGCCGCCGCCCTCCCGAGTGGGGGCAAGCGGTTCTACCGGGCGGAGGAGGTCGCGGTCCTGCGCCAGCAGCTCGACGTCATCGCAACGCGGGAAGCCGATAGGCTGGCGCTCGTGCAGCGGCAGCTGCAGGAGCAGGTCGCGGCCGAGCGCGCGGCCGCACCAGGGCGTCTGCGGTTTCCGTATCGCTGGAACCGCGACGCCGCCCCGTTCTACGTGGAGGCGATCTTCCACGATGGAATCGCGACCTACCTCCGGACGCGCACCAGCGAGTTGCCGGTTCTCTACGAGGTCAAGGACGGCCAACCCAGCCTCGTGAACTTCGACGTGCGCGACGGGCTCTACGTCGTGCCCAAGGTGCTGGCGCACGGCTATCTCGCGATCGGCAAGAAGCGCCTCACGTTCGTGGCGCGCCCGGAGCCGCGGTGATGTGGGAGCCACGTACCTCGTCAGGGGAGCCCGCGCCGTCGGTGTCGCCCGCCACGGTGCAGGACCGGCGCGTCCGCCCCACGGGCGTCCTGCCCCGCTCGGTGCAGGTCTGGGTGATGGCCGGCCTGGCGCTCGTCATCCTCGGGATCATCGTCATGACCGGCTCCCCCACGCCGCCGGAGCGTCGTGCGACGGAGCCCAAGCCGGAGGCGGCCCGGCCAGTCAGCCCCGCGCGCGTCGAGTCCTACCAGGAGACGCTGGACCAGCGCACGCGGATCCTCCAGGACGAGCTCGCACGCCTGCACGCGGAGGCGTCACTGCCGACGCCACCTGACGGCCCCGTCTACGCGGACACCGGCGGCATCGGGCCGGCATCGGTCGACGATTTGCTCAAGGACGAACAGCGGCGCCGCGACTATCAGAGCCTCTTCGCGGACGTGGTCGTCAGGACGAAGCGCTCTGCGACGACTTCAGCGGCCGCGTCGCCTCGGCCCGCAAACCACGGCAGCACGCTGCCGGCACAGGCGTCGACCACCTCCGACGCCGAGAACTCGCTGGCGGTTGACGGATCGACCGGCGAGGTCCCCCGTGCACCAACGACGTCGTCGTCATCGTCGCGCCCGTCTGCCACACCGCCATTCCTGCTCGCCGGCGACACGCACACACTGCTCGAAGGCACGCTGATCAACACGGTGCTCACGAACCGCCTGGACGGCTCCTTCGCCGGGCCAGTGACCGTCTTGGTGACCGCGCCCGTCTACGCCCATGGCGGACAAGTGGTCGTCGTCCCGGCCGGCGCAAAGATCCTCGGCACCGCGTCGCCCGTGACCGGCTGGGGCGACTCGCGGCTCGCCGTCAAGTTCCACCGCCTGTTGCTGCCCGATGGCCAGACGTTCGCGCTAGAGCAGTTGCCCGGGCTGAACCAGCGCGGCGACACCGGGCTGAAGGACCAGGTCGACCGCCACTACTGGCAGGTCTTCGGGGCCTCGATCGCGATTGGCGCGATCAGTGGGCTGGCCCAATACAGCACGCGCAGCGGGACCGACCAGGGCTTCGCCGATACCTACCGCCAGGCCGCCGGCGCCAGCCTGGCCCAGTCGTCCGCCCGCGTGCTCGACCGCTTTCTCAACCAGTTGCCGACGATCACGATCCGTGAAGGCCATCGCATCACGGTCTACCTGACCCGCGACCTCACGCTGCCCGCGTGGAGCCACGGACGGGATCGTCGGCCCGTCATTCCCTGAGGGTGCGGGTCATGATTCGACGCCTCGTCCGCCTGTCGGCCGTCGCCGTGCTCGCCGCGTTGGCGCTCGCCGCCACGCCTTCGCAGGCCTCGGCCCAGTTCATCGTCCACGACCCGACGAACTACTGGGAGCTGTACTACGCGCGCCTGCAGCAGCTGCAGCAACTGGAACACTGGCGTCGTCAGGCCATGCGCCTCGCCCAGGGCAAGCTGCAACGGTATCGGACCCCACCTGTCCCCTGGCGCATCCACGATTTCGAGGCGATGTACCCGTTCGCGCGCGACTACCTGGCGGCCCTGAACTACGGGGACTCGGTCGGGGGCGCCTACCTGCGCAGCATCGACCCGCTCCGCGCGGTCGAGACCGCACTCGCGCGCCTCCCCATCGACCAACGGCGCCGGGCAACGGCGCAACTGGCCGGCGTGGAACTCGCGGACAGCGCCGCGCAGATGGCCATCCACCAGGTCGGCACCATTCGCTACAACGGGCGGTCCGTCCTGCAGGCCATCAACGACCTCGAGGTCGACACGCTCAGCCCGTTCGACGATGACCAGACGCAGGTCGCCGTGCTGAACAAGATCAACGCCGGGTCGGTCATCGGCCTGCGCGCCCAGCAGCACACGAACCAACTGCTCGTCCACGTCGTCGAGCAGTTGCTCGCCGACGCCAAGCGACAGCGCGAGGCGGAGGTGCAGCACGTCAACAGCCGCCTCGTGCTCGCCGAGAGTGGCGAGGCGTTCTATCGGCAGGTGTTCGGCGGGGTCGCCCGCCAACTCTCGGCCAGCCGGCCGTAGGACCGTTGATGGGCAACCCGCCGCCCCTGACCGATCTCGTGCGCGCCCTGCAGGCGGCCGTCGCCGCGCTCGGCACCACACCCGTCGCCGGCGAGATGCGGCGCATCGGCGGCGTGATGTTCCTGGCGGTCGCGACGCTGCTGATCTGCTGGTACGGCCTGCGGATGATGTTCGGCCGGCGGGACCCGGCCCACGAGGTGTTCGGCTTCGCGAAGCTGCTGCTGGCCATCGCCGCCGTCTTCGCGACGCTCACCTATTACGACAGCCCCGTCCCCGGGCTCGGCGTGTCGGCCACTGACCTCGTCCTCGGACAAGCGCAGCGCCTGACGGACGTCATCACCTACGAGAGCTTCGAGCAGATTCAACTCGGTCTGGCCGACCTGTGGCGTCGCTTCGAACCCGCGAATCCGTTCAGCCTGCTGGCGAACCTCCTCTACTGGACGCTGCTGCTCATCATCGGGCTCGCCCAGGCGGTGGTGCTGTTCGTGACGGCGTTCGGCCTCATCGCCAGTGGGGTCTGCTTCGTCATCGGACCGCTCTTCATCCCGTTCGTGCTGGTGCCGTCGTTCGAGTGGATGTTCTGGGGCTGGCTCAAGGCGTTCGTCCAATACAGCTTCATGCAGGTCGTCGCGCAGCTCTTCATCGCCCTGTTCAGCAGCTACGTGCTCGCCTACCTGACCCGGCTGCCCCCCGGGCTGACCGTCGAAGGCACGCTGCTGTGGGGCCTCTACTCCGTGATGGTGCTCGTCAGCTTCACGCTCGGCGTGCTGATGGTGCCGTCGCTCACCAGTTCTCTCTTCAGCGGCCAGATCACGGGCACGCTGGTCAGCGGACAGCGGTTGTGAACGGATTGGTCATGCATCACGAAGAACGCGAACGGTTCCTCGGTCATCGGCCGCCTCTGCGTAGGCCGGGGTGGCGGGCCAACGCATGGTTGCTCGGCATCGGGATCGTGACGGTCCTGCTGTATGGCGGCATCGCGCTGTTGCGGGCCTTGAGCGGTGGAGCCTGGCCGTGGAAGTGACGCGTACGCCTCCACCGGTGCCCTCGGACGTGGCCCTTCGCCGCGGTCCCGACCCGTTGCTTACCAGCGCGCGCCAGCAATATGTCGAGCTGTACGCCGGCTCGGTCGTCATGACCCGCTACCTGAAGGTGGCGCTGCTGGGCGTGACACTGCTGGCCCTGGGCCTGCTCGCGCTGAACGTCCGGACGCAGCAGCAGGCCGCCAGCCTGAAGCCGCTCGTGGTCCGGATCGACGAGGTCGGCCGTGCAAAGGCCGTCGATTACGACGCCGCGACCTACAAGGCCCAGCCGCCGGAGTTGAAGTACTTCCTGATCCAGTTCACGCAACTGCACTTCGGGCGGATGCGGGCGACGGTCCGCGACAACGTCGCCCGGAGCCTGTTCTTCCTCGACGAGCCGCTGGCCGACGCCACGATGGCCGGCTGGCAGAAGTCGAGCGAGATCGAGTCCTTCCTCACGGGAACGCAGGACGAGGTCGAGATCGTCGTGAGGAACGTCACGCTCGAGGAGGTGCAGACGCCGCCGTTTAGGGCCGCCGTGGACTTCGAGAAGGTGTTCTACAGCCCCGGCAACCGGCAGGAGCGGAAGCGCGAGACCCACGTCGCGCAGTACACGTTCGTGGTCCGCGACCAGGTGCCGAACGCCTTCATCCCGGTGAACCCGCTCGGCCTGACGATCACCTACTTCCGAACGGACCAGGCGTTCCGATGATCAAGCACGCCGCCTTCCTCGCCGGCATCCTAAGCCTCGGCCTGACCATGCTGGTCCTGAGCGAAACCACCTTCCTGGCGCCCTACAAGCGCGTGATCGTCACGCGGCACCTGTGGCCCATCGTGGGCGCTCTCGTGCTCGTCTTCCTCAACCTGTTCGCCGCAGGCTACCTGCTGGCGCGCGTGCTGTTCCTGCGCGACACCGGTCGCAAGCTCGCCCACATCGAACGCCAGATCGAAGACGGCACGGGCGACGCCATCGTCCGGGACCTCAGCGCCCGGCTGAAGGAGGACGAGGCGTGAGCCGCTGGCGTGAACACGATCGAGAAGAGCCGACACGCGGTGCCGCACCCGGCGCCAGCGAGGCGCCGGCGCTGCGGATCCACGCACGAGATTTCGAAGATCGGCCGCTGGCCCGGGAGCAGAGCCCCCCAACTCCCTTCACCGACTCCCTCGACCTGCCCCGTGGTGAGGGCCGTGAGCTCGTGGCTGCGGACGGTGCCGCCGTGCGTCTGAACGGCGAGGACGTCCGCGTGCTCACCACCGTCGGCGCCTTCCGCGCCGTGCCGGTTAGCGATCTGGGCGCGGACATGTCCCCCGACCGCGGCACGGTGCGACACCTGCGCGAGGCGGGGCTCCTGGACGTCCGCATCGTGGGTACGCGGTCGGCCGGCCGCGCGGAGGGGGCCGTCGCCGTCCTGACGCCGGCCGGGAAGACGCTGCTCGACGCCCACACCCGTAACAGCTCGGGGACGCGGCAGCAGTTCTACGCGGGCCTGGTGAAGCCGAACGAGCTGGCCCACGACACGTCGCTGCTCCGGGTCTACCAGGCGGCGCGGGCCGACCTGGCTGCAGAAGGTCGCCGCGTCACGCGTGTCGTCCTGGACTACGAAATCAAGGCGGAGTACCAGCGCTTCCTCAACCGCCCGGACCGTCCGGCCAACGCCACGCTCGACGACGACCGCGCAGCGTTCGCCGCGGCGCACGGCCTCACCGTCGGCGACGGGCACCTCGAGGTGCCCGACCTCCGGCTGGAGTTCGAGGGCCCGGACGGGGAGCGGGGCGTGCGCGACGTGGAGCTCGTGACCGAGCACTACTCGCACAGCCAACTCGCCGGCAAGGTGCGTGCGGGCTTCGCCCTCTACCGCGCATCGAAGTCGGGGAATGCCACGCGAGGCGGCACGCCGTACGACCCGCACCGCATCACGAGGGTACTCGCATGACGGTGCGTGAGCGAGCGGTCGCTCTGGAAGCAGCGGGCTTCACGCCCCGGCAGGCGCAGTTCGTGGCGCTCGCGGCGCTGGTCGGCGGGTATTGCCTCCGCCGCCAGTATCAGGCGTTCGCGTCGGTGCCCGCAGGCGTGCAGGTCCGCAGCCTGCTCGACGGCCTCGTCGCGCGCGGTTGGGCGACACGGCAGCGGTTCCGGGCCGACCGCGCACACGTCTATCACCTGTCGGGCAAACCGCTCTACCGCTGCCTCGACGAAACCGACAACCGGCACCGCCGCGTGGTGTCGCCGGCGCGCATCGCCCAGAAGCTGATGCTGCTCGATGCCGTCCTGGCGCACCCGGACCTCGAGTGGTACGCGACCGAGGAGGACAAGGTTACGCTGTTTCGCGAGCGCGGCATCCCGGACACGTGCCTGCCACGCCGGCGCTATTCTCCGACCACTGGGGCGCGCGACCGCCGGCACACGGTCCGCTACTTCGTCGAGAAGGTGCCGGTGGGCTACCACCCGCGGGACGGTCGCTTCGTCGTCTGCTACCTGACGACCGACCCAAGTGCTCGGTCCTTCGAGCGCTTCCTCAATGACCATGCCCCGTTGTTGACCAAGCTCCCGCGCTGGACCATCCAGGTCGTCTTTCCTCCTCCGGTCCGAACGCGCGACGCGCACCATCGGGTGTTCGACCGCTGGTATGCGGACCTCCCGAAGCCGTTGACGCGGGACGACCTCGACTGGGCGTTGAAGACGCACGGCCGGGTCCAGCGCAACGACCCCCACGTGAGTCTGGACGATCTCCATCGCCTGCAGGATGTCGTCGCGATGGTCGGACGCGAGACGTTCGTCGTGGGCGTCATCGGCCAGGGCAAGCGACCCGTACTGCCCATCCTGGTCTCCCAGCCCTTCACCGGCGCGTACGAGGAGTACGTCGTGCCCTTCCGGTACGACGGGTTCGGCCATCTGCCAGGGCTGGCCTGATGACACCGCGCGCGCGACACGGTGGCCGTCACGCTGGCCAGCGCGCTGGCGCTGGGACCGGGACGACGGACGTCGCGGCTTCACCTCCGGCGTGGCCGCAGGCCCGTGATTCGGGCCCAACTTCTGCCGTCCGGGCTCTTGTCTGCCGGCGGATGTCAGCCGGCACAGCTCCCCTCGGGACGGTCCTCGGGGTCCGGACGGGGGGGGGAGCGACCCCCCCCGCTGTCGCGCGCAGTGGTCGCACCCCACGCCTCGT
>JADHED010002932.1_pt1 | contig 10917 bp, 7 predicted proteins | sample 8952041 | NCBI WGS metagenome assembly JADHED01 (sample SAMN16124423, study PRJNA663239) | bioreactor sludge metagenome | isolation source: sludge (control) | place: India:Bengaluru | collected 2018-09-08
GACGGCGCGCTCCGCGTCGCCCAGCGCGCGCTCGGCCGCCTTCGCCGAGGCCGTGAGGTCGTCGGCTTCCATCATGAGCTCGAGGATGCGGTCCTCGAACTTCTGGATTTCCTCCTGCGCCACCGCGATCTCGTGCTGAAGCGCGTGGAACTCCTTGTTGGTCTTCACCGCCATCGTCTGGTCCTTGAAGCGGCCCAGGCGTGACTGGACGACGCCGAGGTCCTTCTCGACGGCGCCGCGGGCCGTCTTGTTGTCGGCGGCGCGCTGGCGCGCGGTGTCGCGGGCGGTGGTGGCGGCGGCGAGCTTCGCGTCGAGGGCGGCCTCGCGGGCCGGCACGTCGGCGAGGCCCTTGCGGCAGGCGGCGATGGCCGAGTCGATGCGCTGGAGGTCGACGAGCTGGGCGAGATCCGGATGCATGGAGGGCAGCAGTGTAGACCCTTCGACTCGCCTCGCGAAACCCGCTCGCTCAGGGCAGGTCGGGGCGAAGGGTCCGCGAAGTGCGCGAACGTCCGGTTCGCGGAGCGCCGCGGCCTGCCATGAGCGAGCCTCGGGGTTCACGGCGAGTCGAATGGTGGGCCCACCAGGACTCGAACCTGGAACGAGCCGGTTATGAGCCGGCGGCTCTGACCATTGAGCTATGGGCCCGTCGGACACGGGCCGGGCGCGCCCGGCCCCTACGTGCGCCCCTCCAGGAACGCCTTCAGCTTGCGGCTGCGCGAGGGGTGGCGCAGCTTGCGCAGCGCCTTCGCCTCGATCTGGCGGATGCGCTCGCGCGTGACGGCGAAGTTCTGGCCCACCTCCTCGAGGGTGTGCTCGGAGCCGTCGCCCACGCCGAAGCGCATCTTGATCACCTTCTCCTCGCGCGGCGTGAGCGTCTTGAGCACCGCCTCGGTCTGCTCCTTGAGGTTCAGGTTGATGACGGCCTCGGCGGGCGACACCACCTGCCGGTCCTCGATGAAGTCGCCGAGGTGCGAATCCTCCTCCTCGCCGATCGGGGTCTCGAGCGAGATGGGCTCCTGCGCGATCTTGAGCACCTTGCGCACCTTCGCGACGGGGATGTCCATGCGCTGGGCGATCTCCTCGGAGGTGGGCTCGCGGCCGAGTTCCTGCACCAGCGCGCGCGAGGTGCGGATCAGCTTGTTGATGGTCTCGATCATGTGGACCGGGATGCGGATGGTCCGCGCCTGGTCGGCGATGGCGCGGGTGATGGCCTGGCGGATCCACCACGTCGCGTAGGTCGAGAACTTGTAGCCGCGGCGGTACTCGAACTTGTCCACGGCCTTCATCAGGCCGATGTTGCCCTCCTGGATGAGGTCGAGGAACTGCAGGCCGCGGTTCGTGTACTTCTTGGCGATGGAGACCACCAGGCGCAGGTTGGCCTCCACGAGCTCCTTCTTGGCCACCTCGGCGCGGTACTCGCCGTCGAGGATGGTCTCGAGCGTGTGCGCGAGGCGGTCCGGCGTCTCCTCGAGCGCCGTGCTCATGTCGCGGACCTTCACCTTGAGCTCGCGCTGGCGCTTCATCAGCGCCTTGCGGTCCTCTTCCTTCAGCTTGGGCGCGCGGCGGCCCTTGGCGGTGAGCTGGCGCTCGATCTGGTCCACCTCGCGCTGCACGCGCTGGACGCCCTCGACGCCGTCCTTGATCTTCTCGACCAGGCGGCGCTTCACCGGCTCGGTGAACTCGATGCGCCGGATCAGCTGGGAGACCTCCACGCGCGCGCGCAGCGTCTTGTAGAGCTGCTTGCGGTACTTGCGGCGCTCCTTCTTCGGGATGGTGTCGAGCTTCTCGTTGCGCTTGGTCCACTCGGCGAACGCGCGGCGCACCGCCTCGATCTGCTTGAGCACCTCGCGGGCGCGCTCCTCGACGCGCTCCTCGGTGATCTCCTCGTCGTTGAAGATCACGAGCTCGCGGATGGTGCGCTCGCTGGCGCGCAGCTGGTCGCCCATGGCGATGATCTCGCGCGCCACGCTCGGCGTGCGCGAGATCGACTTGATCACCGAGAGCTTCCCGCGCTCGATGCGCTTGGCGATCTCCACCTCGCCCTCGCGCGTGAGCAGCGGCACGGTGCCCATCTCGCGGAGGTACATGCGCACCGGGTCGTTGGTCTTGTCGAGCGCGCCGGGCGTGAGGTCGAGCTCCACCTCCTCGGCCCCCTCGGGGCGGTCCAGCAGCTTGTCCTCGCGGTACTTCTGCTCGGAGTCGACGACCTCGATGCCCGCGCTGCCGAAGGTGCTGAACAGGTCGTCCAGGTCTTCCGACGAGGTGATGTCGGAGGGCAGCAGCTCGTTCACCTCGTCGTAGAGCAGGTAGCCCTTCTCCTTGCCGATCGAGATGAGCTGGCGCACCTCGGCGTACTTCTCTTCGATGCACACCGGACGCCCCCCCTAACCCAAACCGCGCTCTTCTTTCATGCCTTCAGCGCCTCGCACCGCCTCACGCGTCGATTCCCGCCTGGCCCGGCCGGGGCGCGTGTCGCGCCGGCCGGGGCCGTGTCCCATGCCCGCCGCCGTGGCGGCCGGCTCAGCCCTTCATGGCGTCCACCCGGACGTCCAGGGCGTGCTTGGCCGCCAGCAGGGGAGCCAGCTGCGCCACCGGCGCGCCGCCCTCCAGCATCTGGTCGATCTGCCGCTGCACCGCCGCCCGCTCGCGTTCCACGCGCAGCATGCGCAGGGTGCGCACGCAGTCGCCGGCGGGGGCCGGCGCGCTGATGCGGGTGGCCAAGCCCGTCAGCGCGCGCGCCTGCCGATCCGTTAGACGCTCGAGGAGCCGACCTGGCACGAGCTCGGCCGATTCGCCGGCCATGTCCCGCGCGGCACGCAGCAAATCGCCGCTCGCCAGCCCCTCGGTGTCCTCGTCCTCCAGCTCGGCCAGCGCCGGCAGCACCCGCGCCGGGTCGAGCAGCAGGCCCACCAGCAGGTCCCGCTCCGCGGGCTTGAGCCGCCCGGCCGTCTCCACGGCCGCCTCGGGCAGCGTCGTCCGCCGGGCCACGGCCGCCTTGCGGATCTCGGCCCGGACCACGTCCTCGGCGATCCGGGCGCGGTGCGCCAGCCGGTCCGCGAACGCGTCGCGGGCCGTCGCCTCGGGAATGCGGGCGGCCACCGCCAGCATCTCCTGCACGAACCGCTGGCGGCCGTCGCTGCGCCCGAGGTCGTGGGCCGCCGCCGCCCGCTCCAGCAGGTAGTCGAGGTAGGGCGCCGCCTCGTCCACCAGCGCGCGGTAGGCGTCGCCGCCGGCCCGCCGTACGAAGGTATCGGGGTCTTCGCCCGGGGGCAACATCGCCACCCGCACGTCGAACCCCTCGCTCACGAGCAATTCCGACGACTTCGCCGCGGCGCCCTGCCCCGCGGCGTCGGGGTCGAAGCTCAGCACCACGCGGTTGGCGAAGCGCCGCAGGGTCTGGGCCTGGGGCACCGTCAGCGCCGTCCCGCACGTGGCCACCACGTGCTCCACGCCCCCCTGCAGGGCCATCGCGAAGTCGAAGTACCCCTCCACCAGGACGGCCAGCCCGGCCTTCCGGATGGCCTGCTTGCTCAGGTGCAGGCCGTACAAGGTGCGCCCTTTCACGTAGATGGGCGTCTCGGGCGAGTTCAGGTACTTCGGCTGCTGGTCGGGCAGCATCGCCCGCCCGCCGAAGGCCACGATCGACCCCGACTCGCGGCTGATGGGGACCATCAGCCGGTTGCGGAACCGATCCACCACCTCGCCGCCCTCCCGCTGCACGACCAGGCCGCTCTTCACGACGAGCGGCAGCGGGAAGCCGGCCTTCAGCAGCCGCGTCTTCAATCCCTCGCGCAACGCCGGCGCGAAGCCCAGGCCCAGTCGCTCCACCGTGGCCGGCGCGAGGTCGCGCGCGGCCAGCTGCTCGCGCGCCCGCCCGCCGGCGGCATCGGCCAGCATCTGGCGGAAGTACTCCCCGGCGACCTCGTGCATCCGCAGCAGCGACTCCCGCTCGGCCTCGACGGCCGGGTCGCGTCCCTCGACCTCCGGCAGCGCCAGGCCGAACCGCTGCGCCAGCGTCCGCACGGCCTCGGCGAAGCCCACCCGGTCGCGCAGCTCCACGAACTTGATGACGTCGCCGCCGACGCCGCAGCCGAAGCAGTGGAAGAAGCCGCGATCCCGGTTCACGTGGAACGAGGGCGTCTTCTCGCCGTGGAACGGGCACAGCCCCTTGTAGGTGGCCCCGGTGCGCCGCAGCGGCACCGTGTCGGACACCACGGCGACGATGTCGGCCTGGGTCCGGACCTCCTCGATGAAGGACTGCGGGTACAAGGGCATGGGCGAAGGCACCTCGGCCGGGGCCGCGGACCTACTCCTTCAGTTCCACCAGGGTGGCGCCGTTGCCCCCCTGCTCCGGCGGGGCGGCCTCGAACTTCGCGACCAGCGGATGCCGCGCGAAGTAGGCCGCCAGGCCCTTGCGAAGCTGGCCCGTGCCGTGCCCGTGGACCACACGGACGGTGCGCAGTTCGGCGAGCACCGCCTCGTCCAGGAACTTGTCGGCCCGCGACACGGCCTCGTCCACCGTGCAGCCGATGACGTTCAGCTCGGTGGCCGCGGCCCCATCGCGCGCGGGCGCGTGGATCCGCACCTGCACCCGGGCCGTGTCCTCCGCCGGCCGGCCGCCGCCGAGCACGCGCAACTGGTCGGTGGGCGTGCGCAGCCGCTTGCCGCGGACCTCCACCTCGGCGTCGCGCCCGAACACCGCGTGCACGACGCCCTCGACACCGAGCGGGCCCACGTGGACGCGGTCGCCCGGCGCGGGCGGACGCGTCGCCACCGCGGCACCCGCCTCGCGGCGGGGGGCGGCGGCCGCGGCGGTCGCGTCGCCGCGCAGGCGCTGCTCCAGGCCGTCGAGCGTGGTGCGGCCCTCGGCGCGCAGTTGGCCGGTGTCGCCGGTGGAGAGCGCCGCCGGGCTGGTGGCCGCCCGCCGGGCGGCTTGCGACACCAGCGTCGCGGCCTTCCGCTTCACGTCCTCCACCACGCCGTCGATTTCGCGGCGGGCCTCGCGCAGGCGCTCGCCGAGCTGCGTCTCGAGCCGCTGCCTGAGCTGTTCTTCCTTCTGGCGCAGCGAGTCCTCGCGGGCCCGGTACCGGCCCTCCTGCTCGGCCAGGGTCTGCCGCTCGCGGCGCACCAGCCGGCGCTCGTGCTCGAGCGACTGCATCTGCTCGTTCACCTTGGCGAGGTGCTCGGCGAGCTGCGCCTCGCGCACGCTCCGGTAGGAGCGCGCCTCGTCGATGATCGCCGCGGGCAGGCCGAGCCGCGCCGCCATCTCGAGCGCGAGGCTCGTGCCCGGCGAGCCGTAGACGAGGCGGTAGGTGGGCTCGAAGGCGGGCGTGAACCCGAAGGCCGCGCACGCGACGCCGTCCGTGGTGGAGGCGTAGGTCTTCAGCGTGTCGTAGTGCGTGGTGGCCACAACCTGCGCGCCGCGCTTGCGGAAGTGCTCGATGACGGCCATGCCGAGCGCCCCGCCCTCCACCGGATCGGTGCCCGAGCCCACCTCGTCGAGCAGCACCAGCGCCGGCAGCGCGAGCGACCGCTCGATGCGGACGATGTTGCTCATGTGCCAGGAGAAGGTGCTCAGGTTCGCCGCGATCGACTGCTCGTCGCCGATGTCGGCGAAAACGGTGCGGAAGACCGGCAGGCGCGAGCCCTCGGCGGCGGGCACGTGCAGGCCGGCCTGGGCCATCAGCGCCAGCAGCCCCGCCGTCTTCAGCGCGACGGTCTTGCCGCCCGTGTTCGGGCCGGTGATCACGAGCACGCTGGTGGGCGGCACCAGCAGGACGTCCACCGGCACCGGCGCCTCGGTCCGGGCGGGGCCGGCGTCCTCGCCCTCGCGCGGCAGGCGCGCGTCGACGGCGGGGATGAGCAGCGGGTGCCGGGCGGCCAGCAGCTCCAGCCGGCCGTCGCGCGCGATCTCCGGGGAAGCCCCGTCGCACAGGCGCGAGAACCGGGCCTTGGCCTGGGCGGCGTCGAGGCCGGCGGCCACCTCCAGCGTCTGCGCCAGCTCGACCCCGCGGGCCCGGAAGCCGTTGGTGAGCTCGAGCAGGATGCGGTGCAGTTCCTCGGCCTCCTGCTCCTGCAGCGCCACGATGTCGTTGTTGATGTCGACGGTGCTGAGCGGCTCGAGGAACAGGCTGGCGCCCGAGGAGGACGAGCCGTGCACGATGCCGGGCAGCGACGTGCGGTGCTCGGCGCGCACCAGCAGCACGTAGCGGCCGTTGCGGTCGGTGACCACCGGCTCCTGGAGGTACTTCGCCGTCTCGCGCGACCGGATGTAGCTCTCGAGCGTGCCCCGCAGGCGCGCCCGCTGCTTGCGCAGCCGGTCGCGGATGCCGCGCAGCGCCGGGCTGGCGTGGTCGAACACCTCGCCGGCCGGGTCGATGGCGCGCCGCACGCCCGCGATCTCGCGCTCGAAGGAGGCGGCCGGAGCCACCAGGGCCGCCAGCCGCGGGAAGCGGTCGGCGGGCTGCCGCCGGATGCCGTGCACGCACTGGTCCACCGACTCGAGGAACGAGGCGAGGCCCAGCAGCCGGGGCGGCTCGAGGGCCCGGCCTTCCAGCACGAGGGCGTCGAGGGCCTCGTCGAGGTCGGCGGGCGCGCGCAGGGGGATGCCCGGCGCGTCGGTCAGCAGCCGCACCGCCTCGCTCGTGGCCGCCTGGGCCTCGGCGACGGCGCGCGCGTCGGGGCTGGGCGCGAGCGCGGCCAGGCGACGGTCTCCGAGCGGCGTGAGCGCGAGGCTCCGCACGACGGAGACAATCCGGTCGAATTCGAGCGCCTTCAGCGTGGGCGGGTGCATCGGAGAGGGTGAACAGCCAAGCGGACACGGGCCTGGCGAGGCGGTCCACTGCGGAACCCCAAATCCTACCACGTCGCGGGCCTCACGTCATGGCCCACTGGCCCCGTCCCGCCTCCCGGTCGTCCCGCCCATCAGCCGTCAGGCGCGCCCGGCTCGCCCAGGCCGCTCGCCGCGGCCGGTCACTCAGTGGCCCGGGCGGCCGCCGGCGTGGCGGGGGCCCCGTGGGTGATCCGGCTCGCCAGCGCGGCGGCGCCGAACCCGTTGTCGATGTTCACCACGGCGACCCCGGTGGCGCAACTGTTGAGCATGGCCAGCAGGGCCGCGAGGCCGCCGAAGCTGGCGCCGTAGCCGACGCTCGTCGGCACGGCGATGACCGGGGCGGACACCAGCCCGCCGACGACGCTGGGCAGGGCGCCCTCCATGCCGGCGACCACGATCAGCACCCGCGCGGCCACCAGCCGGTCGCGCGCGTCGAGCAGGCGGTGGAGGCCTGCCACGCCGACGTCGTAGACCCGATCCACCCGGTCGCCCATGACCTCGGCCGTGACGGCCGCCTCCTCGGCCACCGGCAGGTCCGAGGTGCCAGCCGCCGCCACGACGATGGGGCCGGAGCCGGGCGGGGGCGCGGTGTCGCCACGCCGCACGATGAGCCGGGGCACGGGATGCCACTCGGCGTCGGGCACCACGGCCGCCACCGCCGAGAAGGCGGCCTCGGAGGCGCGCGTGACGAGCAGGGTGTGGCCCCGGGCCGCGATGCGCCCGGCGATGCCGGCGACCTGCTCCGGTGTCTTGCCCTGGCCGAACACGACCTCGGGGAAGCCCTGGCGCCACGCGCGATGGTGGTCCACGCGGGCGAAGCCGAGATCCTCGTACGGGAGCGCGCGGACCGACGCGGCGATCCGGCCGGCGGCGGTGTCGGGGTCGAGGCGGCCGGCCTGGACGTCGGCGAGGAGGGCGCGAAGGTCGTGTGGGGTCATGTGGTTTGACTTGCGGACGGTGGGCTGGCTAGACTCAAGCGTTTAGGCTGCCCTGGGTTCAGCGAGCACGGATCAGATGACGCCATTCGAAACCGCCATCCTCGCGTCGTATTTCTTCATCCTGGCGATCCTCGCCGTGTACGGCTGGCACCGCTACTACATGGTGTACCTCTACATGCGGCACCGCGACAACGTGCCGCGCAGCGACCTGCCGCCGCTGGCGCCGTTGCCGAAGGTCACCATCCAGCTGCCCATCTACAACGAGATGTACGTGGTGGACCGCCTGGTGGAGTCGGTGTGCCGCATCGACTACCCGAAGCACCTGATGGAAATCCAGGTGCTGGACGACTCCACCGACGAGACCACCGAGGTGGCCGAGCTCGCCGTGCGCCGCTGGGCCGCGCAGGGCTTCGACATCACCTACCTGCACCGCACGGACCGCACCGGCTTCAAGGCCGGGGCCCTCGACGCGGGGCTGAAGGTGGCCACCGGCCAGTACGTCGCCATCTTCGACGCCGACTTCGTGCCGCCGGTCGAGTTCCTGCAGAAGACCCTGCCGCACTTCGCGAGCCCGCAGGTGGGCATGGTGCAGGCGCGCTGGGGCCACATCAACCGCGAGTACTCGCTGCTGACCCGCATCCAGTCGATCCTGCTCGACGGGCACTTCGTGCTGGAGCACGGCAGCCGCAACCGCGGCGGCTGCTTCTTCAACTTCAACGGGACCGCCGGCATCTGGCGCCGCGAGGCCATCGCGGCCGGCGGCGGCTGGCAGCACGACACGCTCACCGAGGACCTCGACCTCAGCTACCGCACGCAGCTCGCCGGCTGGAAGTTCGTCTTCCTCGAGGACCTGGTGTCGCCCGCCGAGGTGCCGGTGGAGATGAACTCCTTCAAGTCGCAGCAGCACCGCTGGGCCAAGGGCTCGATCCAGACCTGCCTGAAGCTGCTGCCGCGGATCCTCGGCGCGCCCGTGCCGTTCAAGGTGAAGGCGGAGGCCTTCTTCCACCTCACCGCGAACTTCAACTACCTGCTGATGATCCTGCTCTCGATCCTCATGTTCCCGGCGATGTACGTCCGCTACAACATGGGGTGGTACGAGATGCTCCTCATCGACGTGCCGTTCTTCTTCGCAGCGACGTTCTCGGTGGCCAACTTCTACATGGTGTGCCAGCGGCAGCTGTTCCCCGGCACCTGGAAGCGCAACCTGCGTTACCTGCCGTTCCTGATGTCGATCGGCATCGGCCTCGCCGTCAACAACGCCCGCGCCGTGATCGAGGCCCTCGTGGGCAAGCAGACCGAGTTCGCCCGCACGCCCAAGTACGGCATCGAGCGCACCGGCGACGAGTGGGTGGGCAAGAAGTACCAGCAGACGCAGTTCGTGCAGCCGGCCATCGAGGTGCTGCTCGGCCTCTACTTCACGGGCACGGTCTTCTACGCCCTGTCGAACCAGATCTACGGGTCGCTGCCGTTCCTCGTGCTCTTCCAGGTCGGCTTCCTCTACACGGGCGTCCTGTCGATGGTGCAGCAGTTCGCCGGCGACGACCCGATGGTGAACGTCGAGATCGTGAAGTAGCCGCCGGGTGCCGCCCGCCCCCCCGGGGGAGGCGCGCCCGCGTGGAGCCGTGACCGTCGGGCGGGGGCGGGAACGGGGGGCCCCCCCCCCCGCCAGGCCGGGGGGGGTGCTGCGGTGAGGGTGTGGGATGGGGTGCCCCGGGGGGGGCGGGCCCCCGGGGGGGCGGGGGCCCGGGGGGGGGCCCCCCCGGGGGCCCCCCCCCGACGCACGTACGGCGGCCTTGTGTCCTCCTGAATGGGAGCGTATGCTGTTCCTGTCAGGAGGATGCAGATGGGCGGCACGCCCCACGCCTACCCCGCCACCCGCCACGAGCCGGCCCCGGGGGTGGACCTCGCCTCACGCGCGGCGCGCGAGCGCCTGAGCCCATCGGCGCTGAAGGCCTTCTTCACCATCGTGGCGCGATGGGGCGTGCGCGACGAGGAGGCGCGGGCCCTGCTCGGCGGCGTCTCCAACGGCCCCTTCTACCGCTGGAAGAAGGACCCGGCGCGCACGCTCGACACCGACACGCTGACGCGCGTCTCCTACCTCGTGGGCATCTTCAAGGCGCTGCACCTGCTCTACGGGCCGGCGATCGCCGACGAGTGGGTGCGGCTGCCCAACGCCAACCGCCTGTTCGGCGGGCGCAGCCCGCTCGCCTACATGGTGGAGGGCGGCCTGCCGGCCATGCAGACGGTGCGCCGCCTGCTCGACGCGCGCCGGGGCGGCGCGTGACCGTCCCGCTGCCGCCCACCACGCTGGTGCGGCGGTTCGACACCCACCGGCTCATCCCCTCGGCCTACAGCCGGGCCGAGTCGGTGCTGGCCGAGATCGCCGAGGACGAGGCGCACCTGCGCGACCTGTTCGACCTCGACATCGCCACCAACGAACGGGTGCGGGCCGAGCAGGGCCTGCTGCCCGGCATCGGTCCCGAGGAGCTCCTCTTCGGCCTGCCGGGCTTCCGCATCGTCAACGCGGCGTTCACGCACGCCCACCCGATGGGCAGCCGCTTCAACGGCCCCGACCGCGGCGCGTGGTACGCGGGCTTCGAGCTGGAGACCGCGCAGGCGGAAGTCGCGTTCCACAAGACGGCGGAGTACGCCGAGATCGGGCGGTTCGACGACCGGGTGACCTACGACGACTACCTGGCCGATTTCAGCGCCGAGCTGCACGACCTGCGGCACGACGACCGCTTCGCGGCGTGCCTCGCCCCCGACAGCTACGTCGCGTCGCAGGCGCTGGCGGAGCGGCTCCTGGACGTCGGTGCGCTGGGCGTCGTCTATCCCAGCGTCCGGCGGCGGGGCGGGACGTGCCTGGCCGCGTTCCGCCCGGCGCTGGTGGCCAACGTGCGGCTGGGCGCCACCTACGCGTTCGAGTGGCGGGGCACCCCGACGCCGCGCGTCGCGCGCGTCCGGCGGTCGTAGCTTCCTCCTTCGCTCGCGGACGTCCCGGCCGAGCTCCGGCGAGACGAGTCCGCCTTCGCTCGCTCCGCAGCCGAGCGCCGCACCGTGGCCAGCCCCAGGCCCCAGGCCCCAGGCCCCAGGCCCCAAGCCCCAAGCCCCAAGCCCCAAGCCCCAAGCCCCAAGCCCCAAGCCCCA
>JADHED010002934.1_pt1 | contig 10916 bp, 8 predicted proteins | sample 8952041 | NCBI WGS metagenome assembly JADHED01 (sample SAMN16124423, study PRJNA663239) | bioreactor sludge metagenome | isolation source: sludge (control) | place: India:Bengaluru | collected 2018-09-08
GCAGGATCTGCTGATCCGCACACCCCAGAAGGCCGGCCAGCGCCTCGCAGGTGCGGCGCGCCCGCAACATTCCGTCCTCGCCAGTGCCGGCGTTGGCGTTGCCGGTATTGACCACCAGACCGCGAATCTCCTTGCCGGCCGCCAGATGTTCCTTGCACAAGGTCACCGGCGCCGCGCAGAAGCGGTTCTGGGTAAACACCCCGGCGACCCGGCTACCGGGCGCGAACTGCATCACCAGCAGGTCCTTGCGGTTGGGTTTGCGGATATGCGCCTCGGCATAGCCCAGTTTGACGCCACTCACCGGCAGCAGGTCGGCCGCAGCGGGGGAATTCAGGTTCACTGGCATTTCGTCGTGCTCCACGTTGATCGATCACTCGAATTTTACTGCATCTGCATGACAAATCAGGCATGTTTGCACGTTCACATGCCTCTTTTATCGTGTTAAATTCATTGCCATAACCAATACCGATAACGAGCTCTCAGATGACTTCCAGCGCACAGGCGGCCGTGAATCCAACCACCGTGAATGGCGGCCTGACGCTGTCCGAAAAACTGCAGCGTGTCATCAAGACCATCCATGATGCCCGTCATATCGACGAGGTCATTTTCGAGGTCAGCGAGAGCCTGCGTGCCATGTTCCAGGCGGAGCGCATCACCCTGTTCGTGCCTAACAGCGATGGCACCATCGTCTCCCGGGTCGCCACCCACCTGAGCGCCTCACAGCGACTCAAACTGCCAGTCAGCTCGAAAAGCGTCGCCGGCTACGTCGCGCAGAGCAAACGCGTCGTCAACATCGCCGACGCTTACGACGACGAAGAACTGAAGCGCATCAGCCCCAATTTGCGCTTTCTCAAAGCGGTGGACACGCAGACCGGGTTCCATACCAAACAGTTGCTGGCATTTCCTGTCCTCAGTCCGGATGGCACCCGCCTGATGGCAGTCATCGAAGCGCTGAACAGCATGAACCAGTTGCCGTTCCCCCCGGAAGCAGTCGCTGCCGCGATGGAAGTCAGCAAACCGCTGGGCATCGCCTTCAATCCGCGCCGCACGCCTCACGGCTTGGCCAAGACCCGCTTCTGGCCGCTGATCGCCCAGAAGATCCTGACCGTCAGGGACATGGAACAGGCCTTCCGCGAGGCGCGCAACAGGAACACCGACGTCGAAAGTTATCTGATCGACGAACTGCGTCTCGATTCCGCAGACATCGGTCAAGCCTACGCCAGCTACTTCGGCGTTCCGTTCGAAGCCTACAATCCGAGTTGGGTCCAGCCCGTCACCCTGCAACGCAGCGTAACCCAGGACTATGTGCTGGCCAACGAATGGCTGCCCATGGATGAAAATGAGGATGAAGGCCTGATCATCCTGACGCCGGAACCGGAAAAGGTCCGCAACTCGCACATCGTCAACCAGGCCTTTCCCAAAAAGACCAAGATTACCTACAAGGTCTGCCTGAAACGCGATTTCCTCAGTACCGTGGATCTCTTCTACGGCATGAACGAACTGGCGGCCTCAGAGTCGGAAGACGAGGAATCCAGCGCCGCCAATCAGGTCAGCGCGCAGGACAACGAGCTGGTGAAGCTGGTCAACCGCATCATCATCGAGGCCCACAACCAGGGCGCATCGGACATCCACATCGAACCCTACCCCGACCGCGGCAAGACCGAGGTCCGCTTTCGCAAGGATGGCACCCTGGTGCACTTCACCACCATTCCACCGGCCTACCGCAACGCCATCGCCTCGCGCATCAAGATCATGTGCGATCTGGATATCTCCGAAAAACGCCGCCCGCAGGACGGCAAGATTCGGTTCAAGAAATTCGGGCCGCTGGATATCGAGTTGCGCGTCGCCACCATTCCAACCGCGGGCGGGCTGGAGGACATCGTGATGCGCATCCTCGCCAGCGGCGACCCGCTGCCGCTGGAGAAACTTGGCCTCAGCGCCCACAACGAGTTGAAGCTCAAGGAGATCATCACCAAGCCCTACGGCCTGTTTTTCGTCTGTGGCCCCACCGGCTCCGGGAAAACCACGACCTTGCACTCGGCGCTCAGTTACATCAACACCAGCGAGACCAAGATATGGACGGCCGAAGACCCGGTGGAGATTACCCAGAAAGGGCTGCGCCAGGTGCAAATGAACCCCAAGGCCGGGCTGGATTTTGCCACGGCCATGAAAGCGTTCCTGCGTGCCGACCCTGACGTCATCATGGTCGGCGAAATGCGCGATCACGAAACCGTGGCCACCGGCATCGAAGCCTCGCTCACCGGTCATCTGGTGTTGACCACCCTGCACACCAACAGCGCACCGGAATCCGTCGTGCGCCTGCTGGACATGGGCATGGACCCGTTCAATTTTGCGGATGCGCTGCTAGGAGTGCTGGCACAGCGTCTCGCCAAACGGCTGTGTGCGTGCAAGCAGGCCTACACGCCCGCACCGGAGGAATTGCAACTGCTGTTAAAAGAGTACGCGCTGGAACTCGAACAGACCTCCGGGTGGAAGAAAAACCCCACGGCAGCGATGCAGGCCCTGCACCAGCGCTGGACCGACCAATTTGCCAATGCCAAGGGAGAGTTCACCCTGTACCACGCGGTCGGCTGCAAGAAGTGCGACAACACTGGCTACAAGGGCCGCATCGGCTTGTACGAGCTAATGGAGGGCACTTCCGCCATCAAGCATCTGATCCAGGACCGGGCCCGCGTCACCGACATGTTTGCCACCGCACTCGAAGACGGCATGCGCACCCTGAAGCAGGATGGCATCGAAAAAGTACTGAAAGGCATTACCGACATCAAGCAGGTACGCTCAGTCTGCATCAAATAACCTACCCACCAGAAACCCCATGGATACCGCATTCATTCTCGAAGCCGCCCGAGCCGTCAATCAGGCCATCCTCGCCCATGAGGCCGACATCGAATCGCTGGACCGCGAAATCGGCGACGGCGACCATTTCATCAACATCAAGCGAGGATGCGCGACCATTCTGGAGATGCAGGGCGAACTCGCCTCACTCCCTGCGGATGCCGCCCTGCAAAAAATCGGCATGAAGATGCTCTCAACCATTGGCGGCGCCTCGGGCCCGCTGATCGGCAGCTTCTTCATCGCCATGGCCAAGTCGGTGAAAGAGCACGGCGGCGACCAGTTACCCCGAATCGCCGCAGCCTTCACCGCCGGCGTCGACGCCATCCGCCTGCGCGGCAAGGCCGATGTGGGCGAAAAAACCATGCTGGACGTGCTGATCCCGGTGGCCCAAACCTTCACCCGACTGACCGCCGAAAACGCCGCCCAACGCGATATCCTTGCCACGCTGCAAATCGTGGCGGAACAGGGCATGCTGTCCACCCGCGACATGATCGCCACCAAGGGCCGCGCCGCCTTCCTGGGGGAGCGTGCCATCGGACACATTGACCCCGGTGCGAGAACCAGTCAGTTGGTGATTCATACGCTCTGCGATCTGGCGGCAAGCCGGACATAAACGAAAGGAATCCGTCTCTCATGAAGAAATTCATCAACCGCGTCGACGACCTGCTGATCGAGAGCTTGTCCGGATTCGCCGCCGCGCACCGCGATCTGGTGGCTTTGCACCTGGAACCCAACTACCTGACACGTGCACATAAGCCGCAGAGTAAAGTGGCGCTCATCTCCGGCGGAGGTTCCGGACACGAACCCCTGCACACCGGCTTCATCGGCTACGGCATGCTGGATGCCGCGTGCCCAGGCCACGTATTCACCTCCCCAACCCCTGACCAGATGCTGGCTGCAGCCGAAGCAGTCGAGAACGGTAAAGGCGTGTTGTTCATCGTCAAGAACTACGCCGGCGACATCATGAATTTTGAAATGGCGGCAGAAATGCTGCCGTTCGAGAATGCCACCGTCATCACCAGCGATGACGTCGCCGTGGAAAACTCCACCTACACTACCGGCCGCCGTGGCGTGGCCGGCACCGTCATCGTCGAGAAGTGTGTGGGCAGCCTGGCAGAAACCGGTGCCGATCTCGCCGCCTGCAAGGCGCTGGGTGACAAGGTCAACCGCTGCACCGCCTCCATGGGCGTGGCGCTGAGCAGTTGCACCGTCCCGGCTGCTGGCCGACCAACCTTTGATCTTGCCAGCCACGAACTGGAAATGGGCGTCGGCATCCACGGCGAACCGGGGCGTCGACGCGAAGCCATGCGTACCGCGGACGAAATCGTCGCCGACCTCGTCCATGCGATTCTGGAAGACCTGAAACCGGCGACAGGTAGTGAAGTGCTGCTGATGGTGAATGGCTTCACCGGAACGCCGCTGATGGAGCTCTACGTGCTCTACAACGCCGCGGCCAAGTTGCTGGAACAACGTGGACTGGTGATCAAGCGCTCACTGGTGGGCGATTACACGACATCGTTGGAAATGGCGGGGGCGTCCATTACGGTGTGCCTGCTGGATGAAGAAATCCTGCGGCACTGGGATTCCCCGGTACACACAGCAGCGCTGCGCTGGGGACGGTAAACGATACTCACAGGATGGCGAGCCATGCGCCATCTGAAGAACCCGACGTCAGCTGACGTCGGCAAGGCTGTCGCGGTAAGGGGTCCAGACAGGATTCAACTGCTTCATCCGGCGCTCCCAGGCTTCATCCCGGATGACCTGTTCGTTCTTCACCAGAGCAGCCTTGGCCTCGCGATGGCCATGGGGTCGACCATGACGCGACGAACTGACTGGTACCGGACTGCTTGCCTGCTCTACGACATGCACTGGGTGGGTGTCTGACATTCTTTTCCTTTGTTTGCTCACGAGATGGCGCTATTACGGCAGCATTCCGTGAAATTTGAGTGACATTTTTGTGACAATTTGAATAGGCACCCCTGCAAAGCGTGGGGTGCGAGAGAAAACACATGACATCCGGACCGCGCAAGCAGTCCCGGTTACTCGGAAAAACGAACCTCGGATTGACGCTGCTCGACCAGCCGGATCACCTGCCGACGATTGTCATCTCCCATCCGCTGCCAGTTGGCAATTTCTTCGGTGGTGCGGTGACAACCCTGACACAGGCCGGATTTGACGTTAATCCGGCAGATGCCGATGCATGGGGATGGAACGTGACTCATCAGGGCGTGCCACCCACCATCAGACCAACTTGCCGTGGCACTGCTTGTACTTCTTGCCGGACCCGCAGGGGCAAGGATCATTGCGGCCGATCTTCACGCCCGGGCGTTCGAAAGTTTCCGACCCGGCGGCGTCCTGGCCGTCTTCATTGGCCAGCGCTTCGTCGTAATCAGCGTGCTGGTAACGCACATTCTCCAGTTCCGCCGGTTTCTCGACCGCCTCCACATCTGCCTCCGTCTTGACCTGGATCATCATGGTGATCTGGGTCACTTCGCGCTTCACAGTGTCCAGCAGGCTGGCAAACAGTTCGAAGGCTTCACGCTTGTACTCCTGCTTGGGATTTTTCTGCGCATACGAACGAAGATGGATACCCTGACGCAGATGATCCAGTGCGGCCAGATGCTCGCGCCAGTGCGTGTCGAGGCTTTGCAGCATCACGGAACGCTCGAATTGGCGCATGATCCCTTCAGAAGCCAGCTGAACCTTGGTGTTGTAGGCCTCATCCGCAGCAGCAATCACGCGCTCGCGCAGAGTCTCCTCGTGAAGATCGGTTTCTTCGACCAGCCACTGTTGTATCGGCAATTGCAGACCGATTTCGGCTTGCAGTGCCTTCTCCAGCCCCGGCACGTCCCATTGCTCTTCCAGACTTTCCGGTGGAATATGCTGAGCGATGATCTCGGTAATGACATCATTGCGCATCGCGACGATGGTATCGGCAATATCGCTCGCCTCGAGCAGTTCATTGCGCTGCTGGTAGATCACCTTGCGCTGATCGTTGGCGACATCGTCGTACTCCAGCAACTGCTTGCGGATATCGAAGTTGCGGCCTTCCACCTTGCGCTGGGCGTTCTCGATGGCACGCGTTACCCACGGATGCTCAATCGCCTCGCCCTCCGGCATCTTGAGGCGTTCCATGATGGCGGAGACACGGTCGGACGCAAAAATGCGCAGCAACTGGTCTTCCAGCGAAAGGTAGAAACGGCTGGACCCCTTGTCGCCCTGGCGACCGGCACGGCCACGCAACTGGTTGTCCACACGACGGGACTCATGACGCTCAGTGCCGATGATGTGCAGGCCACCGGCAGCCAGCACCTGATCGTGCACTTGCTGCCAGTCGGCCTTGATCGCCGCGATGCGCTCGGCCTTTTGTTCGGCGCTCAGACTGTCATCCGCTTCGACGGCATGGATGTCCGCTTCAGGATTCCCCCCCAGTACGATGTCCGTGCCACGGCCCGCCATATTGGTCGCGACCGTAATCATGTTGGGACGGCCGGCCTGCGCCACGATATGGGCCTCACGCTCGTGTTGCTTGGCATTGAGCACCTGATGCGGCAACTTGGCCTGATCCAGCAAACGGGAAATCAGTTCGGAATTCTCGATGGACGTCGTCCCGACCAGCACCGGCTGGCCGCGTGTCTGGCATTCCAGAATATCCTCGATGACCGCCTGATACTTCTCCTTGGAAGTACGGTAGACCTTGTCCATCATGTCCTTGCGGACCATGGGATTGTTGGTCGGGATCACCACGGTCTCAAGGCCGTAGATCTGGTTGAATTCGAACGCCTCGGTATCGGCCGTCCCGGTCATGCCCGACAGTTTCTCGTACATGCGGAAGTAGTTCTGGAAGGTAATCGACGCCAGCGTCTGATTTTCCTTCTGGATGGAGACACCTTCCTTGGCCTCGACCGCCTGATGCAAGCCATCGGACCAGCGGCGACCCTGCATCTTGCGCCCGCTGAACTCATCAATGATGACGATTTCGTCGTTCTCGACCACGTAATGCTGGTCACGGTGGAACAGCGACTGGGCGCGCAGCGATGCGTAAAGGTGATGCACCAGGCTGATGTTGGCTGCATCGTACAGATTGGTCCCGGCCAGCAGGCCGGCTTCCATCAACAACGCCTCGGCACGCTCGTGGCCGGCCTCGGACATCAGTACCTGCTGGGATTTCTCGTCCACCCAGTAATCGCCTTCACCTTCTTCTTCCTGCTGACGGGTCAACTTCAGCGCAATGGCGTTGATCGCAGTGTAGAGTTGAACGCTGTCCTCTGCCTGGCCGGAGATGATCAGCGGCGTGCGGGCCTCGTCGATCAGGATGGAGTCCACCTCGTCCACGACGGCGAAGTTGAGGCCACGCTGCACGCGCTCTTCCGGCGCGTACACCATGTTGTCGCGCAGGTAGTCGAAACCGAATTCATTGTTGGTTCCGTAGGTAATGTCGGACGCATAGGCCTTCTGCTTGTCGTCATGCGGCATCTGCGAAAGATTGACGCCGTAACTCAGCCCGAGGAAGTTGTACAGGCGACCCATCCAATGGGCATCGCGACTGGCCAGATAGTCGTTCACCGTGACCACGTGCACGCCCTTGCCGGAGATGGCATTGAGGTACACCGGCAGCGTGGCCACCAGGGTCTTGCCTTCACCGGTACGCATTTCCGAAATCTTGCCGTAATGCAGCACCATGCCGCCGATCAACTGCACATCGAAGTGGCGCATGCCCAGCACGCGGCGGCCAGCCTCACGCACCACCGCGAAGGCTTCCGGCAGCAACTTGTCCAGTGACTCTCCCTGCTGATATCGCTGCTTGAACTCCTCGGTCTTGGCGCGCAACTGTTCGTCGCTCAATGCCTGCATGGCCGGTTCCAGCGCATTGATCGTGCGCACCGTCTGCGAATACTGTTTGATCAGGCGCTCATTACGGCTGCCGAAGAGTTTCTTGAATACCGTGGATAACATAGGGGAAATGGACTCCGCTCGCGCGGGACTTTCTGAAAATGAATGGGATGGCGACTACTGTACTAAGTTCAATCTAGCTTTTCGACTGTTGCAGGTATTTGCGCGGGTCCAGCGGAACACCGTTCAATCTGACTTCAAAATGCAAATGTGCGCCGGTAGAGCGGCCTGTACTGCCAACCTCGGCAATCAACTGGCCCTTCTGTACCCGATCCCCTGCCTTGACCAGCAACCGCAGGGCGTGCGCATAGCGAGTCTCGAGACCGGAACCGTGGTCGACCTTGACGATATTACCATAATCCGGAGTGCTTTCCGCCTGCGCCACGATGCCATCGGCGGCGGCATAAATCGGGGAACCAGCCTCGGCCATGAAATCCAGACCTTCGTGCATCGCCATGTGCCCGGTGAATGGATCGACCCGCCAGCCGAAGCTGGAGGAGTTGTAGCCCACGTTGACCGGGGCGCCGGAGGGGATGGTATTTTTCTTCAGGTTCTGCTGGAGCAGCATCGCTTCCAGCACGCCCAGACGGTCGTTACGTTGTTCCAATTGCGCCGTCAGTGCGGTGATCTGCTGCTGGAGCTCGTCGGCGCTCAGACTACGCTCCTGCACCATGGGACCGCCCTGGCCTGGCAACTGACTCGCCTTGATGTCCTTGTCCTTGACCCCCGCCAGTTCGGCCAGCCGCTCGCTTAGCGCATCCAGCCGCATGATGCGGGCCTGCAGTTGACCGACTTGCAATGCAAGGGCGTCGAGATGCTGCTGATGGTTACTGCGCATCGCCTGAAGCATCCGCATCGGCAACAATTTGTTGACACCTTGGTCGGTCCCGCCGGCCTGTGGCAGAATGAGGGCAGCCGTCAGCATGGACGAGGCGAGCAACAGGGAGACGACCAGAAGCACGCCCTGCCATAGCGAGAGCGTCCTGGCCTTGGCCATGTTATTCGACACGAAAATGATATTCACGCACTTCCCCTCAATTCTGGAGGCTTCCGCATGCGGAGACTCAATGCGTTTCTCAAGGAAAACGCGGGGCTACAGGCACTCGCCAGCCGGGCGAGCGACCTGACCCGTTTGCAAAGCCTCTGGGAACAACTTGTACCGGAGGCACTGAAACCCTACTCACGGGTGGGCGGCGTCACGCAACGTCGCATCACCGTGTTTGCCGACAACGGCGCTGTGGCAGCCAAGCTGAAAATGCTCTCGCCGACACTGCTAAAAAACTTGAAAATCAAAGGGGTAGAAGTTACTTCAATTCGTATAGAAGTGCAAGTCCAATCGACTTCAAAGCAACCTGCGAAACCCCGGCGCCACCTGAGCAGCGCCGCCGCCAAAAGTCTCAACACGCTGGCGGATACACTGCCCGACTCCCCGCTGCGTGAGGCGCTTGAGCGCCTCGCAAAAAAAACCTGACCGCTACTCACTTACCGCCTGTCGACCGCATCCCGATCCGGACTGCGCGTATAATCCGGCCACTTACGCTTACACGTCTCGAGGTAATGATGGAAACCAATCACCCTGTCAAACTCAAACCCCTGTCCGCCATCCTGTTCGGCAGCCGCTGGCTGCAGATGCCCCTCTATCTTGGCCTGATCGTCGCACAGGCCGTTTACGTTTACCTGTTCTGGGTCGAACTCGCCCATCTGGTGCACGACACCCCGCATCTCACCGAAGAGAAGATCATGCTGGTGGTGCTGGGATTGATTGACGTAGTCATGATTTCCAACCTGCTGATCATGGTGATTGTCGGTGGCTACGAAACCTTCGTATCCCGCCTCGGTATCGAAGGCCACCCCGACGAACCCGACTGGCTGTCGCACGTCAACGCCAATGTGCTCAAAGTCAAACTGGCGACCGCGATCATCGGCATCTCCTCGATCCATCTGCTGAAGACTTTCATCAACGCGCCCAATCTGGATGAGAAAACCCTGTTGTGGCAGGTCGTGATTCACATGTCGTTCGTGCTGTCGGCCGTGGGAATCGCCGTCATCGACCGGCTGATGGCGCCCTCTCTGACACATTCGGAAAATCACTGAGCCTCGTCCGGCTCGCACTCCGAAAAACAAAACCCCCGCTGGCGCAAGCCAGCGGGGGTTTTGTTTTGGAGCAATGATCAGAGGATCGCGACGATCAGCAACGCCACGATGTTGATGATCTTGATCAACGGGTTGATGGCCGGACCGGCGGTATCCTTGTAGGGATCACCCACCGTATCTCCCGTCACCGAGGCCTTGTGCGCCTCGGAGCCCTTGCCACCGTGATGGCCATCTTCGATGTGCTTCTTGGCGTTATCCCACGCACCGCCGCCGACCGTCATCGAGATTGCGAGGAACAGGCCCGTCACAATGGTACCGATCAGCAACCCGCCCAAGGCCTGAGCACCGAGCAGCTTGCCGACGAGAATCGGCACCAGTACCGGCAACAGCGAAGGCACGATCATTTCCTTGATGGCGGCCTTGGTCAGCATATCCACCGCGCGGGAGTAGTCCGGCTTTTCGGTGTGATCCATGATGCCCGGAATTTCCTTGAACTGCCGGCGCACCTCCACCACCACCGAACTGGCTGCACGACCAACCGCTTCCATTGCCATGGCCCCGAACAGGTAGGGAATCATGCCGCCGATGAACAGGCCGACAATCACCATGTGGTTGGAGAGATCGAAGGTCGTGTCGATGCCGCGCTCGCCCAGCGCATGGGTGAAGTCGGCGAACAGCACCAGCGCAGCCAACCCCGCGGAGCCGATGGCATAGCCCTTGGTCACGGCTTTGGTGGTGTTGCCCACGGCATCCAGCGGATCGGTGATATCACGGATCTTCTTGGGCAACTTGGCCATTTCGGCAATGCCGCCAGCGTTGTCGGTGATCGGCCCGTAAGCGTCCAGGGCGACGATAATGCCTGCCATCGACAGCATGGCGGTCGCCGCCACAGCGATGCCGTAGAGCCCGGCCAGGTGATGTGCCCCGAGGATGCCCAGACAGATCACCAGCACCGGCGCGGCCGTGGATTTCATCGAGATACCCAGGCCGGCAATGATGTTGGTGGCATGGCCGGTGTCCGAAGATTTGGCCACGTGCCGTACCGGGCCGTATTCGGTGGCCGTATAGTATTC
>JADHED010002941.1_pt1 | contig 10908 bp, 11 predicted proteins | sample 8952041 | NCBI WGS metagenome assembly JADHED01 (sample SAMN16124423, study PRJNA663239) | bioreactor sludge metagenome | isolation source: sludge (control) | place: India:Bengaluru | collected 2018-09-08
GAGCGAGGCGTCCTGGCGGTTGTCGGTGAAGCTCAGGAGCTTCCGCGCGTGGCTCGCGAGGCTGTCGTCCTCGCGTAGCTGGCGCACGGCGTTCAGGCACAGGATGGTCGTCGCTGTGCTCCGCCCCTCGGAAGCGAGCGACGCCAGCTTGGCGAAGTCGTTCTTCTGGCGGCCGCTGTAGGACACCCCGCAGCGGAGGCAGAAGCGGAAGGGGGCCGTCACCAGGACGGCGTCCGCGCCGGCCGCGCTCTGCTCCCCCGCCGCGTTGAACCGAAGGCTGCGCGGGTGGTACTGGCGGTAGTTCCGCAGCGAGGTGCCGTCGGGGCCGACCCACTCGTCCGGGAGCCGCTTGGCAATCTCCTCCGCGTCGTCCACCCAGAGGCCATTCGTGTTCAGCGCGACGTAGGCCGCCTCGAGCTGGTCCCCTTCCGTGCGGTCGAAGGCGGGCCGCGGCGTCAGCTTGACGGTGCCGCCGCGCTCGAGGCCGGTCGCGCTGACGCTGTAGTACTCCTGCCCGCACTCGCGGCAGAACACGAGCGGGAACAGCTGGCGCTCCGTGCCGCCGGCCCGGCCGTCGGCACCGTCGTCGGGCGGCGCGACCGTCTGCCCTTGTAGCGTCAGGTGCCGGGCGTGCGGCGCCTCGAGCGTCGCGTACACCGTGTCGCCGCGGCTGATGAACTGGTGCAGCCGGAACGCGAAGACCGGGAACCCGGTCTCGGGGTCGTGCTCGCCGCGCGCGCCCGCGAGCAGCGTACGGCGGATCGCCTCGGCACACGTCTCGAGCGGAAGCCCGGTCGCGGCGGATAGCTCGGCCGCTACCGCAACGCGCCCGCCGTCGGGGTCATTCACGATGGAGCGGGGCCCGCGGCGGACCAGGGCGCCGGTTTCCTCGTCGCGACGCAGCCCGAGGGAGCCCTCGAGCCACCGGACCAGCGGGTGCGCCGTCAGTTCGACGTAGGCGCTCGGCAGGGTCCCGGCGGCCGCCACCCGGACGGCACCGACCAGGGCCTCGCGCTGCCCGGGATCGGCCGGGTCGATGTCGGGCGTCGCGCGCCGCAGCGTCTCCCCGATCACGTTGTCGGGCTTGAACTCGCCGCCGAAGAGGAGGCCGGCCATCTCGGCGACGGCCCGGCGCTGGTCGGCAATGGAACCGCCGCTCGCGAGGGTCGCGGACGTGCCGACGCACTGCATCTTGTCCGCGTGGAGCGCCTCGCGGACGCGACGCACGAGCATCGCGACGTCAGCGCCCTGGCGGCCGCGATAGGTGTGCAGCTCGTCGAGCACGAGGAACTGGAGGCCCTGCGCCTTCTGCACCAGCGAGCGCTCGGCCGGCCGGGTCAGGATCAGCTCGAGCATCACGTAGTTGGTCAGCAGGATGTCCGGCGGGTGCCCGACGATCTCCTTCCGCTCGTCCTCGCTCTCCTGCCCCGTGTAGCGCGCGAAGGTGACCGGCGGATGCCCCTGGGGGTAACCGAGGCAGAGGAACTTCTCGAGCTCGCCGCGCTGGCTGTTGGCAAGCGCGTTCATCGGGTAGACGACGATCGCCTGGATGCCGCGGCCGGATCCGTGCCGCAGGACGTGGTCCACGATCGGCACGATGTAGGCGAGGCTCTTACCGGACCCGGTCCCCGTCGTGAGGACATAGTTGTGGCCGCCGCGGGCCGCGCGGATCGCGTCTTCCTGGTGCCGGTGCAGGCGGAGGGCGCGACCGGGATCCTGGGGCGCCTCGCGCCGCTTCACCCTGAAGATCCGCTCGCACTCCGGGTGGAGGACGCCCTCACGAATCAGATCGGGTATCGGCCGACCCGGTTCGAAGCGGGGGTTCAGCTGGACGAGCGGCTCGGGCCACAGCAGACCGTCCGCGAGCTGCGCGTCCACCTTCGACGCGATGCGCTCGTCCTGAATGTTGATGAAGCTACGGACATAACTCTCGTAGGCCGCGATCAGCTGCTCGCGGAGATCAAAGACTTCCATGAGGTTCCCCCATGCGCCGCCCTCCCACGGCCATGGCGAAGACACCTCCCGGCGCAAGCGCACCGGGGCCAGTGCATTCACGCGGACCTAGCGGATTCGATTTGCTGGTTAGTATCGGCGAGCCAGACCGTGGACTACAAGGGGACACACGCGCCAACTACGAGAAACTAGATCGCGCATCGCCGTAACACAGTCCGGGGTGGACCCAAGGCAAGATCGCTCCTACAACGACTCGCGTTCGCCCAACAATGCGACCAAAGAAGACGCGGACGCCAACTGCGCGTCCGCGGCATCAACGTGAAAGCGTGGGCCTCCGCTGCACTACTTGTCCGCGGGCTCCTTCGGCCGCGGTGCCGGTCGGGGGATGCGATAGACGGGCGCGGTCACCCCCGGAAGCCCCAGGCGGCCCATGCTCGACTGCAACAGTTCGCGCCAGTACGGGTACGCGTTGAACATCCCGTTGAACCTGGCGAACGCTTGGACGGCCTCGGGGGTGATCTTGTCCAACTCCTCCTTCGCCACGTCGTAGCGCAGCGAAAGCGTCGCGCTCATCTGGGCGACGCACGCTTCCTCCTGGCCGGTCTCGAGCGCGTCACAGCGAAACTCGAACTTGGCCACGACGACGATCTGCGACGCCTCGAGGTCGCGCAAGCCGTCCGCGGAGTGATTCGTCTTGAATCGGACGTCCTTCTTGCCAAACGTGTCGAGGTCCAGCATTCGACGGGCGCTGAAGTCGCGGCAGTTCACCGCGACAAGCTGCACATGCTGCGCGACCGCCCCGATCAGCTTGGTGTCGGGCATGTCGCTCATTTCGACCTCCTTGCTCACGCGGCGAACTCGTCGCTGTACTTGGCCCCAGGCTCATGTTCAGCCGGGGGCTCCGTGCTGATCGCTTTGATGGGGGCCGCGGTGACGTCCCAGACCAGCGAGAACTGCTGCGCGATGGGCTGCGCATCCACCACGAGCTCGTACCCCATCGACGTCATCGCGTCCGCGGCGGTCCGAAGCGTCAGGTTGGTATCGCCGGAGAGCATCCGGGTGATCACGGCCCGGTCCTTGCCAAGCTTGCGGGCAAGCTCGGCCTTGCTGAACCCGCGACGTTCCATCGCCTCGCTGATCAGCTCGGTGATGTCGAGGATCAGCTTCTCCTGCTGGTAGGCCTTCCGGAAGGCCGGCTGGGCGAGCTCGCGGGAGAGGCGGTCGGGGTACCGCATTGCACTTCTCCTTTCGGGTCGAACAGTCGCTGGATTTCCAGGGCGCGGGCGACTGTCTCTGGTTTCAAGTGGTCCCTCTTCTTCCGCTCATACGCCACGACGATGAAGCGGCGGCCAGCGAAGAACCCCAAGAACCGGTCCTGGAACGACTTGAATTCGAACAGGTGCGAGTCCTTGATGCGCTTGAACTTCTCGCGGTTGCTGATGACCCCAAAGTTGGCGAGCCGCTGGAACAACGCCGACATCTTGGCGCGGTCCCCGACCTCCAACTCGTCATACGCCCGCATGGCATGGGCCGCGCTGTTCGGCGCAGACACGAACTCCACAGTCCCCCAAGTCCCGCGGGCTTGGACACGGGTCTCCACGGAGTTGACGTATACGTCAACACCTTGCCCCCGCGCAAGGCGAATTCGAGTAAGCCGTCGGCGCGGGGCCCGCTGGCGCAACAGCGACGAGCGTTCGAACGTGTCCGGGAGCGATCTAAACCCTTACGACAGAGCTTGTTGCGTGATCCGGCCGCGCGCACGAGGTCGCAGCCGGAAGGGATGCGCGGCCGGCTGCGGGAGGCAGCCTAACGCCTCAGCAGCAGCTGCAATTCGCCCAAGTCGTCGCCCACCTGGCGCAAGTCCTGCCTGAGCGCGCGGCGTGCGTCAACCAGCGCTTCCGAGTAGAAGCCGTGCCGGTACGCGTTCCTGTTCCCGTGGGGCGCGCCCCGGTTCGTGCCGCCGTGCATTCGGCAGCGATTCCGACCTCGGACCGCAGGTGCCCGACAGGGCTGGCCCGACCTCGCCCGCGCCCCGCACCGGGGCGCGGCGTGGGCAGCATCCATCCTTTGCATGGGATTGATCCTCCGCATCAGCGTCGCGCCCCCCCGCCCCCCGCCCCCGGCGACCCGACCGACCCCGCGACCACCGCCTGGCCGCCGTCCGTCACGTTCACGTGCTGCACGACGACCTCCTGCCGACCTCCGGACCTGACCTTCGCCAAGGCAGACATGGTCGAGCTGTACGCCGACATCAGCCGCGCCGCAGTGTTCAGGAGCCGGCACCCCTCGACCTGGGCCTGCCGACCGCAGCGTGCGGCGTCCTCGATCGACTTGACGCCCAGCGCGATCGCCTTCATCGCAGCCTCGTGGGCGGCGGCCATCTGGTGCGCCGCCATGCGCTCGAGAGCGTCGCGGGCCTCGACCGTCTCGGCGGCGTCGAGCGCAGCGTTGAGGCAGCCGGCACCGACGTCGAGCGCGAGTTCCATGCGGTTTCGGCTGGCCATGGCGTTCACGAGGTCCGGGTTCTCGAGGGTGTCCTTGAGGTACCAGCCCACCAGGTTCTCGGTACCCGGCGCCTCGTCGATCGCGACCTCCCCGCCCGGCCCACGGGCAAGGTCCTCCGCGCGCACCACCAGCTCGCGCTGCGCCTGCTGGGCGATCGAGTCGGCGTGGATCCTCTCCAGCCTGGCGCCCATGGTGTCCCCGATCTCGTCAAGGGACTTCGCGATGCCGCGCGCCCGCGCGGCGTCCTCGAGGTCCACCACAGCGCGCTTCGCCCGGTCCTTCGGTCCTGAGTCGCTGCTCATCGGGGCCTCCGCTCGCCGCGGCCACCGGGCGGCGCGCGATGCGTGACATACGTGACGCACGTGACGACGACTTCAAGTTCAACAAATCAAATGCGATAGCCCGATTCGGCGCTGTCACGCCGGCCGTAGGGTTCGGACGTGACCCGCGTGACGCCCCCGGCCGCCGCGCGTGACGGCGTCACATCCGTCACGTTGCTGGGCCGCGAGCGCGTGACGCCGACGCTGATGACGTAAGCGCTGCGTTCCCTGTCCGTTGCCGGGCCGGTCACGCAGGTCACGCGCGTCACGTCGCCGGCCGCGCGCGCTCTCACGCGTCCCCCTCGACCTGCAGGACCGCGCTCGTGACCAGGTACACGCGCTTCGTCCCCATCTTGGGCAGCCGGCGGCTCGAGCACGGCGAGCCGGTGGCATCGGGACGGACCCAGCCCGCCTCGACCCCAAGGCTCGCAACGTGAGACGCGTCGAGCCCGGCGCAGATTTCCTTCCAGCTCTCCGGGAAAACCAGCCACTCCACCTCGTCGTCGTCGTTCGTCTTCCGGAAGCCGGCCCGGTTGATCGTCGGCCGGTCGGGGTCATCGCCATTCCAGGGGGTGAACCGCGCCTCGCCGTGCTGCTCGAAGAAGCGCCGCACCTGCGCCACAGCGCGCGCGTCCTCGACCGCGCCCGGCGTCCCACGAGCCGCCAGCCACGCGAGGAAGCACGCGCCGACGCCGGCGCTGGCCTCCCCCGCCGGCCACGGCACCACGCCGGCCAGGGCCGCGAGTTCGCCCGCCGCCGCGATGAGCGCGAAGCGGTGCAGCGCGCGAACGACCTGGCCGTCCGCGCCGCGCGGGAGGTGGTCGTCCACGAACGCGGCGCGGTGCCGATCGACGATCTCGCGCACCTGCACGCGGCTCTCGACCAGCCAGGCAACGAACTGCCGGCCGGCCCAGCCGAAGTTCTGCCGGGCGGCCTCTTTGAGATCGTCCGCGAAGGTGCTCGCGCGCTCCGCGCCATGCAGGTTCTCGAAGGCACCGTGACCGTGCCGGCAGTCGATCGGCACGTTCAGCAGCCGCACGTCCTGTCCGGCGCGCGCCTGCCGCCCGGCCCGTTCCTCCGCGAGGCGCTCCGACAGGGTCACCTCGCCCGTGGACAGGAACAGCAACCGCCACTCGGCGCGCGGGCGACCCTCGCCCGAACGGTCGGCCCTCGACTTCGCGCGCCCGTTCGAGAGCATGTAGGCCGAGGCAGCCGCCGCCCGCGGGTCCGACTCCGACAACTCGTCGAGGCAGAGCAACGTGTCGCAGTGCGCGACGGCATCGCCCTCGAGGCCGTTGTCGGTCGCCCGCCAGCTCTGGATGAAGCCGCGCACGCCGCCGCCGCCCCAGACGGAGCCGGCGACGGCCAGGATCGTCGTCTTCCCCTTCGAGGAGTGGCCGTGCAGGTGCACGCCCCCGGACTCCGCCCCGACGAGGTAGAGCAGCGGACCGGCGAAGGCGGCGGAGACCGACAGCAGGAGGCGCGAGTTGCCGATGCACCGCGACGCAATGCGCGCGGACCAGTCCTCGCTCGAGCCGCCCGTCGTGAACCGGTGCGCCCGGCCGCCGACCGTCTGGTGGACCACCCGCTCGCCGCCCGCGTTGCCGAACACGGTCCCGTCGGGCAGGACGAAGACCGGCACCCCGTCCGGTTCGTGCCAGCCGACGCGGCTGACCGAGCGCGCCGTCGCTTTGGGGCGCGAGAGCGCGAGGTAGACGTTCAGCGCGTTTTTCGCCGCCGTGGACGGGTACATCCGAAGCCCACCGGCCAGGAGGTACTCGCGGATCGCCGTTCCGTCCCCCGCGAGAAGACGGTTGGGCATGGCCCACTCGTGCACGACCCCGTCCGCGTCCTTCCAGCGGAGCAGCCGCCCGTGCTCTTCAGCCGCCACGTCGCGCGTGCGTGCCACGATGTCGAGCCGCGAGCAGATCCACTGCAGCTCGAGCTCGCCGTCGTCAGACTTCTTGCGCCGATAGACGCCCTCGTCCTTCACCACGTACTCGCCCGGGACCTCGGTCTGGACGCCCTCGGGTCCGTCGTCGATCGCCGGCCCGGAGGGCTCGGGGTCCAGGTCCGGCCGCAGCTGCTCGAGCAGCAGGTCCGCCGTCCATCCCTCGGACCGCGCATCCGCGAGGTCCCATCCATCCGGTGCATGGCGGGCCTCCGGCTCGACCCGCCCATCGTGGACCACCCCGGACCCCAGGCGCTGCGAGTCGACCACGATGACCCGCACCGCCCCGGCCGCTGAGACCAACTGCCGGACCTCCTCGGCGTACGCGCGCCCCGCCTCATCCGCATCCGGGATGATGATCACGGTGCGCCCGCGGGTCGGGCTCCAGTCGGCCGTGGCCGCCGCGCGCGAGCCATGGGGCGAGGTGGTGACGACGAAGTCCGGCAGCAGCTCCGCACCAGCGTCGGCGGCCCTCTCCCCCTCCACGACGGCGACCGGAGCATCGGGACGCGCGAGGAGTTCGGGCAGCCGGTACAGCGGCCGCGGCAGCGGGAATCCGGTAACCGACCAGTTCTCGCCGCCGCGCCCGTCCGCGCAGTAGGTCAACGGACGGATCTCCTTCCTGGGCTGCCCGTCCGGGCCGACGAGGTTCCAGCGCGCGACGTACCCAACCAGGCCCACCTCGTTCTCGTACGCCCAGAGCACATCCGGCGCGCCGAGACGGGGATGATGGAAGTCGGCGATCGAGGGCGCGGCGATCGGAACCGGGACGATGGGGGTCGGACCGCCGCGCGTCACGCCAGATCGCCGTGCGGGCGCGCTGGCGATCTCGCCCGCCGTGAGGGGCGCGAACATCTCCTGGAAGCTCATGCGCGGAACCCAAGAGCGTGCTCGAGCGCGCGCGCGGCGTCGGCCTGGCCGATCCCGGCGAGGTACGCGGCCAGGGAGACCGGGTCGCCGCCCCGGTCGCCGGTCGCGAAGTCCGCCCAGCGGCCCGAGTCGATGTTGACCTTGAACGATCCAGGGTGGCGGTCCGGACGGCGCGGGTTGCGCGCCGTCCATTCCCGCCCGACGAGCCGACCGTCCGGCAGCCAACGCCTCAGCAGCGCGGGGAGCGCCGCCAGGGCGGCGGCATTGACTTTCCCGAAGTCAACCATGACGCTCGGCCCCGAGTCGGACATAGCCGGACCAGATGGCCGTGTTGATCGACTCGAGGGCGACCGGCGTGACGATGTTCACGAACCGGGGGCTCTCGAACGCGATCACGTTCCGGCGCCCGTTGGCGTGCGCGATGATGATCCCCGTCTTCAGATCCCAGCAGCTCCGGGAAACCCACCACCCGGAGCACTTCGGCTGGATCCTCACCAGCGCGAACGCCACGACGCGCACCAGCAGCGTCTTCCTGAGGTCGGCGGCGTCGACGATCGCGGCGCACGTCCCCTCGGGGGCCGGCGTCTGGAACACGACGTCGGCGGTCATCGGGTGCTCCTTCAGGCAGTCGATTCTCACGCCCGCCTCCCCGCGTCGGACGTGCTGCGCCGGCGCTGCCGCTCGAGCCAGAGGTCCAGGGCGTTGACGTCATAGCCGACGGCCCGGGAGCCGAGCCGCACGAACTCGGGCCCGTTGCCGGCGAGGCGCATCTTCTCGAGGGTGGAGATGGACAGGCCGACGTACTCGGCGGCCTCGGGCGTACGCAAGATCCGTTTCATCGTGTCTGTCCTCCACGCCGCTACGATTGGCGGCGCTCGCGGAGAACAGTGCGATGGGCGCGACCGCGGAAAAAGGCCGCGGAATCAGGTTGATTCCGCGGCCTTACGGTCCCGCTCCGACTGGAGCCAGTCCGCGTGCGCCTCGCGCATCCCCGGGACGCCCTGGCCGCGCTTCCACGCCCGCAGCATCGGCCGGATGACCTTCTCGACGGTGGACGGCGCGAGCGGGCGGTCGCCCGTCCCCCGGGACTTGTTCAGCTCACGCACGATCGCCTTCGAGAGTTCGGTGACACCGGGCAGTTCCTCGCCGCGCTCGACCATCGCGATGAGGAGGTCGGCCGCTCGATGCGACCTGGACGGCGCGCCGGATGCAGGGACCTCGTCCTGCACGGGCGGCGAGGCATCCGCGTGAGCGCCGCCCGCGACGCTCGCGACGTCGCCCTTCCCGGGTTCCGTCGCCTCCGGGAAGACGCGCTCCACATCAACGCGCTCGACGACGATCTCTCGGGCGATGCGGTCCTGACTCGACGAGTCTCCGAGGTCGCCGGTGCAGTTCCGCTCGAAGTCCGGGCGGTTCATCGCCCCCAGGATCGCCCTTCCCTCTTCGCTGGCCTCCCAGCTATAGACCTGCGCGCCGGCCGCGTCGAGTTCCGGCTCGCCGTTTCTCATGACGGGCGTCTTGACGCGCAACGCCTCCGGTACGCGGTCGTAGTCCGGACGCTCGCCCGCGGGCGCGAACAAGGCGGCGAGCATGTCTAACTCATAGATCGATCCCGGGTTGTCGTCGAAGAACTGCCGAGGCACGGGCTCCAGAAACGTCCAGTCCCAGCGGCCGGTCCGCGAGTCCTGCCTCCAGAGGCGACCCTCGGCCCTGATGTCGCCGAGCAGGAGGGCACGGCGAAACAGCGGCTTCACCTCCGCCTCGGAGAGTCCGGAGCGATCACACGCCAGGCGGAGCCCATGAACGAGCTGGATCTTCGACGGGGAATACGTCACGGATTCCTCACTTCGACTCGCCGGACGGGCTGCCGGTCGGGGCACTTGACCGATGGGTGCGTCCGCCAGCCTTCGGCGCCATGGCGGCGGCGATGATCCCGGACACCTTGTCGGCGGCCGCCTTCGTCGCCTCGTCGGCGACGTGGCTGTACCTCTGCGTCGTGGCCGCGACCTTGTGGCCGAGGAGCTTCCCGGTGATGTACAGGCTGATGCCCAGCGACACCGCCAGGCTGGCGTGGACGTGCCGCAGGTCATGCAGACGGAGACCGTCTGGTAGCTCGGCCTGCTTGCGGATGTCGTACCAGACCGCGCGCACCTCTCCCACGGGAACGCCGCGCTTCGTCGGCGACGGAAACACCCAGCCGTCGTCATCTCCGGCCCGGTCCAGGCCGGAGAAGAACTCGACGGCAAATGAGCCCAGGATGATGTGGCGCGGGCCGGTCTTCGAGTCGAGCAGGACGAGGCGCGACCGGTTCAGGTCGACAGCCGCCCAGCGCAGGCTCTGGATCTCGCTCAGGCGCGCGCCGGTGAGGACAAGAGCGCGGATGACCCGCGCGGCGGACCGCAGCGTGGGGTCGGCCTCGGCTTTCGACAGCGCGTCGGCGAGACGGCCCAGCTGCTCGACGTCGAGCATGGCCTCGCGCTTCTGCTCCTTGTAGGGCTTCACGAGCCGGACCGGGTTCGCGGCGTCCTCCGGGAACTCGCCCACCTCGCGCGCCCATTCGACGAGCTTCGAGAGGAACGCGCGGACCCGGTTCGCCTGATAGGGCCGGTCGCTCAGGCCGCTCAGCAGACTCGCCACGTGCCGCCGCTCGAGATCCATCAGGCGCATCGTCCCGAGCGCCGGGACGACGTGGAGCCGGGCGATGAGGCCGTCGTTGCGGTAGCTGCTGTCCTTCTTGCGGATCCGGCTGTACTCGTTGACGAACCGCGCGCAGGCCTCCTCGATCGTCGCGGCCCGGCGTCGCTGCGCCTTGGCCTGCCCCGGATCCTGACCGTTGGCGACCGCCAGCGCCGCGTCCTTGGCCAGCTTCCTGGCCTCGTCCGGCGTCACCGAGCCCAGCAGGCCGAGCTTCATGCGCTTCGTCGTCCGCCCGATCTTGTAGCGGAAGACGAAGGTCTTGACGCCGCTCGGGATGACGCGAACACCGAAGCCCTTGATCTTGTCGTCCCAGGCGAAGTACTCGCGCTCCCGGGGCTCGAGCTGGTCGACTTCGCGCTTCGTCAGGACGGGCATCACGGCGCTCCTGCTGATCGAAGTTCAGCAGGTTTCGGCCGTTTCCGTGGAACCCCTATGGAACCCACGTGATCGGAAACAGCGTCCGACCTGCTGATACAGCATAGCACCAACTCATGGCGATGCAGGCAGTTATGGCAACACGCGGAAACACGTGGAACCCACCGATGGGGCGGCAACCGTGATTCGTAATCAGCAGGTCGGCGGTTCGACCCCGCCCACTGGCTCCATCAGAGT
>JADHED010002942.1_pt1 | contig 10905 bp, 8 predicted proteins | sample 8952041 | NCBI WGS metagenome assembly JADHED01 (sample SAMN16124423, study PRJNA663239) | bioreactor sludge metagenome | isolation source: sludge (control) | place: India:Bengaluru | collected 2018-09-08
TTCGTTCATGCCGAAGCAAGACGCGAAAGCGCCAAGCAGCATGAATGCACAAGAAAACCGTGTCGACGAAAAGGCGTTCAGCAAAGAGCTTGAGCGACGAGGGGATACTCTAGGAGCTAAGAAATTGCCGGAAAAGCAATTGAAGCCTCAAGGGAGTAAATCAGCAGAAAAGAGTGAAGTGGCGAGCAAAGAAGACACTTCAGTTGAAAAGAAAGTAGCTAAAGTAGATTCAGAAAAGAAATCTGAATCGGGTGAAGGCAAACTGACTAAAAAGCAGACGACTAAAGAAGAACGTCTGAAAAAATTCATGGACTCATTAGAGAGTGAATTTCAAGTACCTCCGACTCGAATAGTGGAGGCATTCAGTGAGCTAACCCCAGAAGAGCTTTCTTTACCTGCTGATCAATCCATCGATCGTGTTGTCGAAAAGTTAGATTTAAATGGCGAAGAGATGGCTAAGGTCAAAGACCTTTACGGCGATCTTGTTCAAGATTTAGGTGAACTCGACGCAAGAAAAGCTGAATCTGATATCGGTACGGCACAGAATATGGCAGCACTAGGGCTCACACGTGAGCGTTTTGATAAAGTCAAAAATGATCGTGTAGCTTTGCAAAAGTCTTTGGATCAAATGAATCAGAGCTTTTGGCAACCGCAATTGACTCCGCAGATCGCGACGCCCATTCAGGCAGACGTGATGGCGAAGGCTCAAATGGCGGCTCGTGGGAAAAGTGGATTAGACTCATATCGTGATTTCTCGCAAGATAGTATGGCGGCTGGATTAGTTTCAGGCGATTTAGCTATCGATCAGAATCGTGAATTTTTATACGATCCTAGATCGGGAGAGGTCGTTAATCCCGATCCAAATTTAATGCTAAAAGGAGGGGGCGATCAGGTATTCAGTGACAAAGAGGCCGCAGCCATGGGCGCAGCAACAGCTTTAGCGTTATCAAAAATGAAAGCTAAAGATGTCGATGCCAAAGCTTTGGCCGGTTTAGATTCTGGATTTAATATGGAGCCATCAAAAGCTGCACTACCTGGAGGTCTAAAACCAAATCAATTGGCAAACATGGAGTCGTTAGCAAGTGGTCCGACGGATGTGTCGACAGCGATGCTTGCGAAACTAGCGAACTCGTCGAATTCCTCAGGCGGCTCATCTGATTTCTTCAGTAAGGGCGAGGGTAATTCGGGATCTCAAAAATCACAGGTTTCTGGAAAGAAAACTGACGGTGAAGAGATGAAGAGTATGCTTGCGGCATCACTTGGTACGGGAGCTGAAATTAAAGACAGTTCTCTGAATCAGGCACCAATAGCGGCACCTCTGACAAAGGCAGAAATTTCGCCTGAAGTCGCAGACCGCAATATCCAAAACGTTATGCAACAGGCTCAGTACTTGGTGAAGAACGGTGGCGGCGAAATGAAAGTGAAAATGACGCCAGAAGGTCTGGGTGAGATCGAATTGATTGTCCAGTTGAAGGAAGGCCGTGTGCAACTGCATATGGCAACTGAAAACCATGAGACCAAAAAAATGTTAGAATCGAGTATTTCTGATTTGAAAGAAAGTCTTTCTCAGCAAAAGATTTCCTTAGATTCAGTTAAGATTGATTCGGTTGTTCGTACGAACGTAGAAAATCAAACGAATAGTCAGACTCAATCAGGACCTAATCAAAACCAAAATCAGGAAAATCGCGATACGCGACAGTTTTGGAATCAATTCCAAGAAAACTTTGGTGGACGCTCTCAGCGGGACGCTCTCTTAGAGCAGCCGAAAGCTAAAGGATACGCACCGAAAAAGTCGGCGACACTAGCACCGGCTACGGATGCTAGTACAGCTAGTCGTTCGAATGGAAAGTCATCAAGTTTAAATTTAGTAGCATAATCAATAGAGGTGAGAGGAAACTCTCGCCTCTACTTTTGACTTAAAATCAAGCAGTCCAGTCTCATTTTTAGGTATTCAAGGATAGAATAGAAAAAGGAGATCCTATGACAGTAATGAATTCAAAGTTAGGTGTAAATGCGTTTGGTGCAACTCAGACGAAACCGACATCTTCAAATGCATCTCAAGCTCAACTCACTGAAGCCGACCTAAAAAAATTGGGTGGCGATAACGTTGGAGACGTTTTAAATAAAGTGGCCGATCCAAACTGGGTTGATCCGTCTAAGAAAATGCGTACTGTTGGGAATGATAAATTAGATAAAGACGCGTTCTTTAAATTGATGCTTGCGCAGATGAAAAATCAAGATCCAACAAATCCGCTTAAGTCGCACGAGATGGCGGCACAGTTAGCCAGCTTCTCGTCACTCGAGCAAATGCAAAATATGAATACGACTTTGACAGAAATCAAAGGCGGCCAGAAGCCGACCGAGCAGTTCCAGGTGTTAAACCTTTTAGGTAAAGCGGTGGCTGGCGACTCTTCGAAGATCTTACGTAATCCAGGCGATAAATCTCATGAATTTACATTCAATTTGCCAATGGCAGCGAAAGAAGCAGATATTCGCGTTCGCAATGCTGATGGTGAAGTCGTGAAAACGTATAAACTAACAGGCTTAAAAGAAGGCGAGAATCGTTTGCCTTGGAATGGACAAGATGAAAAAGGAAATGCAACACCAGCGGGTGAGTATCAATTCTTCATTGAAGCTAAAAATGAACAAGGCACCAAGATGGCTATCAAGACAGAATTCGAAGGCCAAATCACGGGTGTTAACTATGCACCAGAAGGACCTGTGTTGTTAATTGGAAATCAGGCGATTCGCTTGCGTGATGTTAAGAAAATCGTGGATCCTGCGTTGTTAAACACGCCAGGGAAATCAAGTGAAATTAATCCAGAACTTCAAGCGATGCCTACGGCTCCTGCGCCAGGTGCGCCAGCACAGGCAGGTGCGGCACCTGTTGGATTGCCTCCGGGAGTTCCAGTGCCAGCGGGCTTTTCATTAACTCCACCGGCGCAAGGCGGACCTCCGGCTCAATCATCGACAGCTCCGCAAAAGAAAAAAGAAGTTCAAGGGGCTCCTCCGGCTCCTCAGCGTAACAAGATCATGGATCAAGTGGGTCTTTCAAACGAAATGATGAGTAAACTCGCTAAAGAAACTTCAATGTAGGATTTTAAATGAACCACTGGAAACCATGCAGCAGTTGTAAGAAAGAAATTGGCTTTAGTACTAAATATTACGAGTGCAGTGTTTCCACGTGTACGGGGTCTAGAACAGGCTACGTATTTTGTTCGGTTCCATGTTGGGAACGTCATGTTCCCGGTGCTAAACACCGCGACGCCGCGGCTATTGAAAAGAAATCTCCGACTCAAGCGGAGTATGAAAAGTCCCAAGATGCCCCAGTTTCAGGAGGGCAGAGACGAATTATTGCATCTTCATCCCCTTCTGTTAATACTAGTAGTAAAAAAGATGAAAATGAAATTCTGGTCGTCGTATCTAAAGTAAAAGCTTATATTAAGTCTCAGGCAGATATGAATGTATCTGACGAGATTATGGATATTTTATCCCATCGTATTCGCTATTTTTGCGATCAGGCGATTAAGAGTGCTCAATCAGACGGTCGTAAAACCGTTTTAGATCGAGATATGAAGCCGTAGTCGGCAGCATCTTAATTTCATTCAATCTTTGCAGTCACAGTTGGAGTTGGTTTGGAACTACTGAGTGCTATTTTATCTGAAAAGAGTGAAAGCCTAGGACAGCAAGGGCGTGCAAAATGGCTATCGCGTTTGTTATTCTGGTTCCAGCGTTCTAGATCCTCTGACGAGAAAGAAATTCGTTGGGAACGCATTTATACGACTCGCTTAAAATTTTTAACTTTGCAGTTAAAAGGAAATCCCGAGTGGCGTAATAATGTCGAATCGAATCTGCGACAAGTGATCGTCGATTTAATTACCTCCCATCAGCTTTCAAGCGCTGGCCTTCCCGATGAAAGTAGTTTTTTTCAAGATTTTTTCCATCGTGTTCAAGATAAAATTTTACCAGACGGTCTATTTCAAAATGATTTGGCTTCTATTTTAAAAAATACTTTTGATTCCGACTCTGAAATTGTAATGATTGATGCTATTGATGAAGACGCTATTCATGAATTTATTTTGGAAGTGTTTAAGGATAAATCGGATTATAAGACGATTCGTACAGCGCTAATTCAATCCTTAATTCGTACAAGTATTCAGTTGGCTAATAGTTCTGTGTTGCTTTCTAACAAGTTGCTAAAGCGTGGATTCACAAATTGGGAAAATGCGGAACAAATTTCAAAGCGTATTCTTTTTGATTTCGCGAATACAAATGACAACTTGGATATACAACATTTGAACGAATCCATAGAACAACTCGAGAAGGTGACGAACAACATTCAGGATAATATTGATAAAATGGGTGTTGAAGTGGAAGTCGTCTATACTTTGCAAATTCAGCTTAAACGCATTAACCGTTTAAAGTTGCTTACAAACTTTTTAGATGAACGAAAACCAACGGCGCTTGCTAGTCGCTTGTTTTTCTCTGAGCTGGTTCGCGATGTTCATGAAAGCCGTGGTATTAAGGGGTTTCTGATAACAAACCTTGAACTCTTAGCGAAACGAGTGGTCCAGGGTAACTCTGTCGTTGGCGAGCACTACGTTGCAAAAACCTGGGAAGATATTCGGCATATGTTCACATCAGCCCTCGGAGGCGGTTTCGTTACGGCTATGACCGTTTTCATTAAACACGTTTTAGGGTTTTTAGGTTTTTCTGGGTTCTTAAAGGGCGCGATGGATGCAATTAATTATTCATTCAGTTTCTTGGCGATTCAGCTTGCCGGGTTTACGCTCGCGACCAAACAACCGTCGGCGACAGCTGCTTTTCTTGCAAAAACATTGTCGACATCAACTCGTGAAAGTGGTTTGGCTATATTTTATATTCTGCGCGCGCAAATTGTGGCCGTCATAGGAAACGTTTCGGCTGTAATTCCTATTTGCTTCTTTACGTCACTGGCTTTTCAAGAGTTTGGACATCCGATAATGAGTTTAGAAGAGGCCCATTCAGTTTTTGCATCGACTCATCTTTTAGGCCCAACGGTGGTTTTTGCTTGCTTTACTGGAGTGCTGTTGTTTTTATCCAGCTTGTTTGCGGGCTGGTTCGAAAATTTTTGTATCGTAACGAGTCTACCTACACGACTTCGGCACAACAGCAAACTTAATACGTTAGTGGGTAAGAAGGCGGCCCTGAACATGTCTGAATTTGTGCGCGCCAATAGCAATGCTCTTGCGGCAAATATCTCGCTTGGGATGCTGCTTGGGTTAGTTCCACAACTGATGAAGTTCTTAAGCATCCCCTTAGAAGCTAGACACGTCACTTTAGCATCGGGTGCTTTTGCATCATCTTTACCTATTATGCTAAATCAAACTGAATATTCTGTTTTTGAATTTGCAAATGCCATCAGCGGTATCGTGCTGATCGCTTTTTGCAATTTGTTTGTAAGTTTCTTTTTATCACTGACTTTGGCATTGGCTGCTTCTGAGGGTTCACGCGGGTCGTTAATTAAATTGTTACGTTGGACCGGCAAAACTTTAATTCGCAGACCGTATATGCTAATTATGCCGGAGCGTAAGAAACGAAAAGAAGGTACGCCGTAAAAATACGACGTACTTAATTATAAAATAACTCTAAATCTATTTTTGAACGATATTCCTTAGACCAGATGAACCCTTAGCGCCGAACGTTGCTTTTGCAATTCCCGCACATTGTGCAACCGCTGCCGTTACAGATTGCGCGCCGATTTTGCCGAATACGATTTGGTTTTCTGTAAAATCAGGATCGTCGTCTAAATGGCAATCAGCAGTCACTGCAAATTGATTAACATCAATCTTAGGATTTTTGATTCCCGCAGAGCCATTTGTTTTGTAGGCTGCAGTAGCAATCATTTTACATTGGTTCATAGCTTCTAAGAAGTCAGATGCAGCCACTTGTCCTGCTGTGATTTGGCCAGCTGTAAAATCAGGATCATCATCGATTTCGCATGTTGCTTCTACGAAATGGGTCGGTTTTTGTACGATAGCGATGTTAGAGATTCCGAAAGAGTATTGAGATGCGCCGCTAGCAAGAGCCACGGCTTCGCAATCTGCTAAAATAGCACGGATAGAGTCACCCTTAAGTGTACCACCGCTCATTTGGCCTGGAGTAAAATCAGGATCATCATCGATTTCGCATTTAGCAGACATAATGACTCGATTGTACCCGGGATTTGGATACGGAGGATATGGATCTACTGGGTCGATCGGAGGGTAGCTGTTGTTTAAAGAATCTTTTAGGCTCTTTTCAGCTATGACCAGCCGTCTTTGAACTTGAGTCAACTTGCGAGCGATATCTTGGATATTTCCACCGCGACCCATCTCTGCAATTGTACGTGTTAATTCTTGCCTAGCCGCTGAAACCTGTTCAGTGCCCTTTTGTACAAGAAAGTCATCTGCGGCCATTGCGCTGAAAGCGAATAGACAGCCAGTTAAAATAAGTGATTTTTTCATGGTTCCCCCGATAATGTTGGTTTCGAAATGACTCCGAAACATTCCCATTGTGGGTAAATTGCAAAGGGTAGACCAATTAAAAAATGGTGAAATCAGTTTGACTCAATAGGCCGTGGTGACTAATTAGTAAGTATGAAGATTTTATTCTTTGTTTTTTTATCCGTGAACATTTCATTGAGCGTATGGGCAGGGGCGAAGCCAGCATGTGCCGTCTTTCAGCAAACTTTAAATACTCAATGGCAAGAGTTAACGGATTCTTATAAGAAAGTAGATTCTCGATTCAAAAAATTAGAATCTGGTAATTCGCCATTTATGATTTCAAATTCATCCACAGATTTAGTTATATTATTGCACGGTTATTTGGGATCGCCGTTTGAAATGAATCGCATCGCTGCCGGCTTAAAAACTAAAGGTTACAGTGTTTTGAATGATCTTATTCCTGGCTATGGTTTTTCAGCTCGGGTGGCTAATCAGTATACAGAAGACTATTGGGATCGATATTTTGATACGCGCTACAAAGCGGCATTTCAGTGCTACAAGCGTGTTCATATGATTGGGTTTTCAACCGGTGGACTGATCATCCATAAATTTTTGAAACTGAATCCAAGATTGAAGGCTGCGTCTGTGCATTTGATTTCGCCGTTCTTTGCACCAACTTTAAAATTTGTAAGTATGTTGACGGAGTGGTTTAGCCTAATCAAGACAGAAGTGTCTTTGAATCTTTTGTACTATACAACGTTTGGTGCGAAAGAATTAAAAATTATGTTGATGTATCCGAATTATTATTTGCAAGATGCTCCGTATTTGAACATGAATGAAATAGTAAAATCAGGAAAAGAAGTTGTAGAGATGAAATCTCTTGAAAAAAATTCGTCTCCTGTTGTTTTGTACGCGACGAAGAAAGATTTGGTGATGGATTTCGATGTTACAACTAAGGTTGTTGCGCGCGATTTTATAAATCCACGCTTAGTGGATTACTCGGAAACCCAAGCTCCGCATCATTTATTCCGCCACGAGGTCAGTGAAGTGGCTCTTAAATTTGAAAAAACTCTTCTAAGCACATTCTAAAGGTACAGGTTTTTAGACGCCGCCTGTGCTAAAAGCCAGTGAAATTTTGCCACTACTTGGTCTTTATTTAATTTTTAGACCAGATTTTAACATTATCTGTTGCTGGACTTGAAAAGCAGACTCCGAATCTGTGATGATGAATGTATGGACGTAAAGAAAATGAACTCTTTCGATAACGCAATCAAGGGAACAGGGTTTCCTGCGGGCGGCGTAAGTCAGGGTAAGTCGACTCCGTCCACAACAGGACCTTCGTTTAAGGACGCGTTAAACCAAGCCGGTGGCTTGGTGGACATGAAAAAGGTCGCTAATGATGCTGGTCTCGGTGATAAGGGGATTAAATTCTCGAATCATGCGATCGAGCGTATGCAGTCTAGAGGCATTTCGTTTAAGGCAGAAGATATGTCTAAGTTAAACGAAGCTGTAGATCGCGCCGCTGGAAAGGGCAGCAAAGATTCACTGATCTTGATGAATGATTCAGCTTTGATCGTGAGCGTAAAAAATAGAACCGTTGTCACAGTGATGGATAAAACCGCACTGAAAGAGAATGTGTTCACAAATATCGACAGCACGATTGTGATGTAGGTAGTTGAGTAAGAAGTAAACTTTAAATTCTCGAATAGAATTTAAAGGTAAAAAAACAGGGCTGGTCCTCTTTGAGGGGGCCCTCCAAAACGTCCCGAGTTGTTTGCTTGGGAAATTAATATGGTCCAGGCAGGATGCTTGGATTTATACGAAATGACATGGAGGTCATAATGGGTATTCTATCGTCTCTCTACACAGGCGTATCCGGTTTAACAGCACAAGGTGAAGCGTTAGGGGTAATTGGTGATAACATCGCCAACGCCAACACTATCGGTTTCAAAGCCTCTCGTGCAGAATTTCAAGACATTATTTCTAAGAACCTAAAAGGTATCTTAGGTGGTAATCAGATCGGTCGCGGGGTTAAAATCGGCGCGGTAAATCCAATCTTGGTACAAGGTAACGTAGATGCGACTGAAAAAGTAACTGACTTAGCCATCTCTGGCGACGGTTACTACAAAGTAAAAGGTAGCGATGGCGAATCATTTACGCGTGATGGTTCATTCCACTTTGATAGAGAAGGTTACCTAGTTACAAACGATAATCAAAAAGTACAAGGTTTCATGACTGATGAAAAAGGTAATATCCTAAATAAAATGTCGGATATTAAATTTCCGCGTGCTTTGATCCCTGCAAAAGGAACAACAGAATTGAAACTAGATCTGAATTTGGATTCACGTGTTGAGCCAACTAAAAAATTCGATATGAATGATCCATACTCGACATCACACTACTCAACAGGCGTAGAGATGTACGATTCTCAAGGTAACAAACACTTAGTTCAATTCTTCTTTAATAAAGTAGCTGATCGTAAGTGGGAATATAAGGGTCTTTGTGATGGTAAAGAAGTTACGGGTGGTGAAGAAGGAAAAATGGCCCAAGTTGTTGGCGGTACATTAGAATTCACAGTAGATGGCAAACTAGACAAACAAGAAGTAACCGACTCGTCATTTAACTTTATGGGTGGTGCTTTACAAAATCAAAAAATCAAAATGAACTTTGGTGATGACATCGCAAGCGGCGGTAAAGGTTTAGATGGAACTAAACAATATGGTAAAGGTTCAGATCTAATCTCATGGAACCAAGACGGCGCCGGCGCAGGTACAATCACTGGATTATCATTCAATGACGAAGGTGTGTTAACTGCCGTTTACTCGAACGGTCAAGCCGCTGACTTAGCTCAGATCGCATTAGCTAAATTCGAAAACCCAGAGGCACTATTCAAAGTCGGTAACAATCGCTTGAAAGAGTCTAGAGATTCTGGCGGTCCATCAATGGGTGCACCAGGTGCTGCGGGGCGCGGTAAAATTTACGCGAAGTCATTAGAGCGTTCGACGGTAGATTTAGCAACTGAGTTCGTAAACATGATTCAAAATCAACGTGGTTTCCAAGCGAATGCAAAGACAATCACAACAACGGATGAGTTATTAAACGAAATCATCCAGCTTAAGAGATAATTAGTTAATTAGTTTCATAAAATAAAAAACCCAGTTTTTTTATAATACCCAGCCCCGAGGTGAAGTAGAGAGCACCTCGGGGCATTTTTATTTTTGGCCGGGGATTTCGAGGATTGTCTAGCTCTTCGTTCTCCGCAGCGCCTCTCCCTGCGACGTGGCTTATGCCACGCCTCAGTCGGGACGCCTTGTGCGGCCGCGGGCGGCTAGCCTCGATCTAGACAATCCTCGAAATCCCCTGGATTTGTGATCGATTTGTTTATAATAAAATTGATGATTCCTTTTCAATACGTTTTCTTTTAATTGGTTTTGTCAAAGATTTGAAAGTGGATTTTGACTGGACTATTTTTGTTTCTCTCAATAGATTTTCCCCTATTGGGGGATTTATGAAAAAAATTTTGTTGTTGTCGTCTTTGATGATGGTTCTTGTTTCGTGTAAAGAAATTTCTGGAACTTTTTTAGTTAACCAGGATTTTTCGGCTAATGTGAATAAGAAATGTGGGTGGAATCCGTTTGGGTCGTGTGATCCTAATAAAAAATTGCAAATTCCTGCTGGTAACTACAATGCAGTGATTGATTTCGGCTCTAAGACTGAAATTAAAATTGAAATGAAGGCCAATGCCTTTAAAGAAACGATTACTTTGCTTCGTCCTAAAAACTTTGAATTCCCAACGAATGGTGATTTTGTTCTAACGTCGGTTCAAGTGAACCAATCATTTGATGTAAAAGGTAACGTACAAACTACAGTTTCAGAATCTCCGTTACAGCGTGGTAACGAAAGCTGCACCTACATGGCGCCGGTATGGGTATGTAGCCATGATAGTTATGGACGTCCATATTGCCATTATGAAAATCAGTCGGTTTGGGGTTATCGCTTTGTAGAATATTACAATCGTAATACGACTCGTGAATTGTCTGCGGATTTAATGCAAAGCCAGCGATCGTTAGCTCGATTCACCGGCGCGCGTACGGATTCAGAAAAAATTTATACTTACACTAGCATCTGTCGCTAGTTTCTTACTCGGGGTATCTATTACATGCAGCGAACTTGTCTGTTATTAGATACCTCGATCAATGTGTATCCCGAGCAGTTATAGCCACCGTATCCACAAGTTACCACTTGGTTATTATAATAAAACTGCCCATTACATTGCATCGTAATTGCCGTTCCATTCACATTATTACATAAAGAATTATCTACAACTTGGCCCGTTGCCGATGACATACAGTAACCGTTATTTACATAATATCCCGTATTCGTGCCGCAGTTATTAGTTGTCGCCGTTGTCTGGCAATAAGTAGTTGAAACGGGCTGCCCA
>JADHED010002944.1_pt1 | contig 10894 bp, 5 predicted proteins | sample 8952041 | NCBI WGS metagenome assembly JADHED01 (sample SAMN16124423, study PRJNA663239) | bioreactor sludge metagenome | isolation source: sludge (control) | place: India:Bengaluru | collected 2018-09-08
TGTTCTGGAATACTTCCGTGGAGCCGGTATAATGGAATCCTGCAAAGGAGGGATGCGACATGACGACTTTGCCGGCCGTGGGTCCTGAAACAAACACCAGGTTGATGACGCCGTCGGGTAATCCTGCTTCACGCAACACATCCATGATCACCTTGGCCGAATACACCTGTGACTTGGAGGGTTTCCAGACTACCACATTTCCCATGATGGCAGGGGCCGTGGGCAGGTTGCCGGCAATTGAGGTAAAGTTGAAGGGGGTAAGGGCGAACACAAAGCCTTCCAGCGGCCTCCATTCCAGCCGGTTCCAAACCCCTGCCGGGGAAAACGGCTGAAACTTGTACAGGTCGGTCATAAATTTAACATTGAACCGGAGAAAGTCGGTGAGTTCGCAGGCGGCATCAATTTCCGCCTGAAAGATGTTTTTGCTCTGGCCGAGCATGGTGGCGGCATTGATCTTCAGGCGGTAGGGACCCGAAAGCAGGTCGGCGGCTTTAAGAAATACCGAGGCACGCTGTTCCCAAGGCATGGCAGCCCATGATTCACGGGCTTTCAGCGCGGCATCAATGGCCATCGTCACTTCCTTTTCACCACCCTGGTGATATTGTCCTAAGACATGCTTGTGATCATGCGGGGGATTTATTTCGATCAGCTCACCGGTGGTGACCTCTTTCCCCCCGATGAACATCGGGATTTCCGTTTCGTTTTCACGGTATTCCCTGATCTGCTTTTTCAGTTCATCGCGCTCCCGCGTTCCGGGGGCATAACTCAGCACAGGTTCGTTCTGTGGGTCGGGTACATTGAAAAATCCGGTTGCCAGCATAGTTTTCCTTTTTTAGCAAAAATATCAAAGAACACCATCGAAAAGTATGATATTAATTATCCTTTGAATCAACTGTTTATTGACATTTCTCATGTTGTGGTCCGCCGCATCCCTGGCGGACTGTTGATAAAAAACCCATCCCGGGTCGATCCGTTTTGTAATTTTGATCCGGTAAACTGCCACGGTAAGACGCACATGAACCAGCACATTCAAAAAATCGCAGTCCTGCTGAAATCCTTGTACGAAAGGATGCTGCGCTCGCGTTTCGGGCTTTTTCTCCGGAACAAGTTTGTGCTCACCAGCGTGATTTTTGTATTGTGGATGACTTTTTTCGATCAGAATAACCTCCTGGAACGGCGCAAAAGTACCCGTGAATTCCGGCAACGTTCAGAGGAAAAGGAGTATTATCAGAAAAAAATCGAAGAAGACCGCAAGCGGATCCGGGAGCTGAAAACAAACAACGACAACCTCGAGAAATTCGCCCGGGAGCAATACCTGATGAAAAAAGACAATGAAGACATATTCGTCATTGTCGACGAAAACTGACTCCTACATTTCCCGCTCCAGTTTCCTGAACAATTCAAGCATTCCGGCCGGGGTATCCGGCGGATGCAGGGTAATGCCTGCAATGTGAAGGAAGGCGGCTGCAGCCACCATCACTTCCGTTTGATCATAATACCTGCGGGAGGCGTGGTTTAGGTATTTTACAATCCTGAATGCGTTGAACCACCGGTAGAACCGCGATACAAAGGCGGCCGGCGAGGCGGCATTCGCCCTGATTTCTTCGAAAGCCCTTGTGAAGTCCGCTTCCTCCAGAAAGCTGGCGACCGCCGCAGGCAATTCCTGAATCCGGAGGGCCGCCATTCCGTCAGGTGCGGCATATACGGCCGGAATCCTGTCAAACAGGGCCTTCAATGCCACATACCCTTCCGGATGATAGGTAAGCACGGTTTCATTTCCAGAGGCCATCAGGCGCGACTGTGCCGCTCCGGTACCGAAAGGCACCCGGTCTGAGATGCGGGGTGACGGAACCACACAGGTGGTGTTGATTTCCCTGAATTCACCCAGGGGAATGATTTTCTGAAGAAAGTAGAAATCCTCGCCCGCCTTTCGCTTGTTCATGCCGCCTTCACGGGCATAGGTTTCCGCCCTGACACCGAAACATGAACCTACGGTATGGTAGGCATACGGGAAGCCTGTGAAACGGATGAACCGGTTCATGACGCGGAGGTGCAGCTCATATCCTGCGATGGCCCGGTATTGCGATTCAGGATATTCATCGCCCTGCAGGGGATGTTCAAAACGGATGTTGACGCCCCGTGTGCGGGGATATGCCGCAAGGGTGGCTTCGAGGGCGGTAAAATAGGAAGGTTCGCACAGGCAGTCTGCGTCAAGGCAGAGTATCATGCCGCCGGAAACATCAAGGATGTTGAAACGGGCCAGCGCCTGATCCATGCCGGTTTTACGGGCAAGACCCACTCCGGCATCACGGTCGGGGAACACCTGTTCCGGCATCACAAGAAAGCGGAAAGCCGGATCCTGATGGGCTTCTGCCCAGGCGGAGGCAGCAACGGTCATCTGCCTGCTCTGTTCAACGGTTTCCGGATCGGCCGAAGCCGGCCGGTTTGGCACTACAATCACTTCTGCATGAAATGCAGGCCTGGCACAGGCATAAAGACACTCCAGGGTACGGATTACATGGGGTTCGCGGTAGGCCGGTATGACCACCGCACAGCGCAGCCCTGGTGAGGGAGGTTCACCGAAACAGGGTTTGAATCCCTTCTGTTTACTCAGGTACAGATCGGCAAACCCCATCCGGCGGGCTTATTCCTTTGTCTTGGAGTTCTTGTAGTCTTCGTTGAGGCCTTTGATAATCGCCGGAGTGATGTCAAGGCTGTCGTTGGCGTAGAGAATGTTGCCGCCGAAGGAAGTTCCGAGTACGTATTTGTAATTCAGTTCTTTACTGTTCTTCTTCAGGTAATCCATGATGGCATTGATCACCTGCCGGTTCATCACAGTCTGTTTTTCACCGATTTCAGTCGAAAGCTGCTGCTGGAGCTGCAAGAGGCTTTGCTGTTTGGCATAAAGCTGCTGCTCGATTTGCTGGGCTTCGGAACGGGTGATCAGGCCCCGCTGGGCTTTGTACTGATAGTCGTTCAGATCATTCTGGTAGGCTTTCTGCTTGCTTTGGAATTCGGCTTCCGATGCATTGTATTTGCTTTCGAGTTCACCACTGAGGTCGGTGGCCATGTCGAAATTGTTGATCACCGAGTCAATCTGCACATAGAAGATACTGTTGCTGCCGGTTGCCCCTGCGGGAAGGCTGGCTGCAGCCGATTTTGACGAAGCGCCGATACCGGTGAAATGAAGTACAAACAGAACCACTACGGCAAGGGCCAGTACAATATTCAGGACAAGCGAAAGCTTTTTCATCAGGATGTGTGCTTTTAGGTTATTAAAACGGGAAGCAAATATAAATTTTTATTGCTTACCAGCATCACATCAATTGGGAATAATGCACTAAAACTCAGGGCAGGGAACTTCGCCTTTTTTTACCTTGCGTGGCAGCGCAAATTTCACGCTCATTGAAATTTCATGTGAGCCGAGGGCCTGGCCGATCAGATTCGATACGGTGAGGTCGTAACTGTAGCCGATATTGAAATTATGGGTTTTGTATCCCAGGAGGAGGATGAGGGCATCCCCGCGCTGGGAGTTGAAAGGAGGAATGCCGCGGTACCAGATGCCCAGTACCAGGGGATTTTTGAACCAGTACAGGCCCAGGTCGAGCTGTTTATAAGGACCCTGGGTTTTAAACAGGTAGGCCAGCGTCATGGTTTCCTCATCGGGTTTGAGCAGCCGGCTTTTGCGTACCAGTTCCACGCCGCCGAAGACGGCGATTTTTACGGGGACTTCGTTTTTGTCGGCATACAACGACACATTCGGGGTGAGCAGGTGATCTACAGTCACTCCGGCCCACACGCGTTGGGTATATACCAGGGTGGAGAAGGCCAGATCAACGTCACGCACCCGGTCAAGCGGTTCGGGCTGTGTGCTGCCGCCGCCGTTGAACATGACCTCATCGATGAATTTCAGCTTATCCCACGCCAGTCCGAGTTCCCGGTACGAGAAGTGGATGCCTGGCCGGATGTAAGCGGTTTGAAACACCTTAAAATTGTAGGAATACTGCACTCCGAGGCTGATGGTCCCCAGGTCTCCGGTGCCGGCAGCGTCCTTGTACCCGAGCAGTCCGAAACCGCTGTTGAATTTCGAAAAATAGTGATCGTACGAAAAGCTGTAAGTGCGGAAACTCGACGGCAGGCTGACCCACTGATCCCTGAAATTTGCACAAATACGGCTTCCCCCCGCTGCTCCTGCGAAAGAAGGAGCCAGGTAAAGCGGATTTGAATAGAATTGTGAAAACTGCGGATCCTGCGCATTCATTTCAGACAATCCCAAACAGGCCAACAAAGCGGTTAGTACCAGCCTGTACATCGATCAGCGTCTCTATTTTGGTTCGTTTCAGGTATACTAGTCATACGTTCACACCCTGCGTGGGGTTGGTATTAATTTTCAGTGACCGGGCTGTTTTACAAGCACGGTAACATCTCCGGCTTTCACATAGGGCCTTCCATTGGTGAAGGTGGCCGTCACGCGCCATACGTATACGTCCTGTTTCACCGGTTCCCCTTTGATGAATCCATTCCATCCCTTGTTCACATCCTCACTTACATAAATCAGCTCACCCCAGCGGTTGTATATCTCGAGGCGGTACTTGTCGATCCCTTCTGCCACAGGCCTGAAAATCCGGGGATCGGGTACGCCCGGATCATAGATTTCATCTGCCGGATCATCCGGCACGATGGTAATGATGTTCGGGAATTTTATCAATCCCCTGCCGTCAATAACCACAGGGGTTTCATGGGTCAGGGTGTCATAGCACCCCTTGTCGCTTTCAGCCACCAGGGTGATATAATAGGTGCCGACATCCATATATTCGTGAAGCGGCTGGAAATCATAGCTCAATTCCCCGTCACCGAATTCCCAGATGTAGTTCTGCCCGTCCTGGGTGGTGTTGAAAAACTTGATGGGGGTGCCTTCTTCCGTTTGGCTGCGCAGCCAGGCATAATCAGGGGTGAAGGAGAAGCTGACGGTGGGCTTGGGGTACACGGTGACTTTCTTGTAATCCCAGTTCGATCCGCCGTCGCCTTCCACGGCAAGCCGGATTATATACACTCCCGGCTGGGAATAGGTGAGATCGGCGGGATGCGGCTCCGCTGAGGTGCTTCCGGTTCCGAAATCCCAGTCGTATCGGTCGGGATAATTGTATTTTGCCGTAGCCGGAAATTCAACTGAAAGCGGCATGCAGCCAGCCACATCAGGGCCGAGGTCAACCTGAGGCCTGGGCGGATTAATGATTACATAGTGCAGCGAGGTATCGGCACATTCGGGATTGGCGCCGTTACGGGCAATCAGCGTAACCGGAATGCGGTTTTCATCATGAATGTCGCCCCATACCGCATACACTTTATTCACCGAAGCATCGCCGCTCGTCGAACTGCTGCCGTCGCCGAAGGTCCATCCATATTCCCAGGTTCCCAAATGCTCCGTGAGGTTGTGCATCACCACATCGGTCAGGTTGTCGAGGGTGTCGAAATCCTGTACCTGCGGCTGGGGAAGGAATTCGGCGAGGGGCTTGGGAAACAGGGTTACCGATTTCACGGTGTCATCGGAACAGCCGTTCAGCGATACCGCCTTGAAGCGGATCAGGAAAGAACGGTTGGCGGTGGATTCGTTGACAAACCGGTAGTAGGGATCCTGGTAGTTGCTGAATACCTTGTTGTCAATATACCAGTAGTATTCCGATTCATTGCTGGCGGTGCCGTCGAACTGCACTTCGAGGGGATTGCAGCCGCTCCAGGAGGAGGCGTTGAAGTCGGCCGTCACCCCCGGGTATACCCGGATCGGTTTTTCAGCCGTGTCGGAACACTGGAACGCAGTGGTGGTGACCAGGCGGATCAGGTGTTCGGCAATATCTGAACCGGTATTTGTAAACACCTGCGAAGGATTGACCTGGGTGCTTGTCTGGCCATTGTCAAAGTCCCAGACATAGGTGAGTCCCGTACCCTGCGAGGCATTGGTGAAATCTATGGCAAAGGGAGGACAGTCGACGGCAAGCGGGAAGCCGAAATCTGCCACCGGCTTTGGATGTACGGTCAGCACCCGGCTGACGGAACTGTCGCATCCGTTTGCGGAAGTAGCCGTAAGGCGGATGGTGAAGCTTTCATCGAGGGTATGGCTGAAGTTCTTGAAGGCATGTACGGGATTGGCGCTGACGGAACCTGCGCCGTCCCCGAAGTCCCAACTGTACGAAAGCGGTATGCCCGGTTCCGAGCGGTTGATAAAGGCAGTGGGTTGCGGATAGCACACCTGGTTGGTGTCAAGGTCAAACACGGCGCGGACTTCAGGATACACGGTCATGTGCTCGGTCCACGAGGTGTCACAGCCCTGAACATTGGTTACGGTGAGTACAATGTCGTAATGGGTTTCAGCAGCGGTGGTGTTGGAATAGGTAAAGGAGAACACAGAATCGGGCCGGTCTTCATCTGAATACCCCGGCCTGTTGTATGTCCAGTAATAATGGTTAATCGCACCTGCCGATCCGGTACGGTCAAGGGTAAAGGGCTCATCCGAGCAGATGGAGGGCTGATCCACCGTGAAACGGGCATAAATGTAAGGATATACCTCTACATTGACAGTGGTGTCATCCGAGCAGCCGTACTGGGTCATGGCATCCAGCCGTACAGCATGGATGCGGCTGTTTTTTGTAAGGTTTGCAAAGGTATGGGTACCGGGATCGGTCTGGTTTGAATACCGTCCGTCGTCAAAATTCCAGTAGAATGACGTTCCCGGAATGATATTGCTCTGGTTTGTAAAAACTACCGGCAGGGGCTGGCATCCTGCGGTGAGGTCAGGATGGAAGCTGGCGGTGACTTCTGGGAAAACGGTAATGGTATCGCTTTTTTGAGCCTGGCAGCCATGGATGTTGCGCGTGGTGAGTACGATCGGCCAGGCCACCGGATCCATGGTGCGGTTGATATAGGGCGGGATGTCGGGATTCCTGAAATCATGATACACCAATGAATCGGTGAGGTTATACCGCCAGATGAATTCGCTGATGCCTCCGGTGGAGAAATTCTCGGCCACCACCCGGAAGGGGGAGCAACTGTCGAGCCGCGCAACCGAAAAATCGGCGGTCACCTTGGAATACACTTCCACATTCCGGGAGATGCTACTGTCGCAGCCCGCCAGGTTCATTACGGTGAGCATGACACGGTATATAGTATCTTTCGCGGTGGCATTCTGATATACCCGTGGGGGTGGATCCTGGCTGGCACTGTAAGTTTTGTCTCCAAAATCCCAGATATAGTTCAGGTCTTTCCCGCGGGAATGGTTTTCAAAGCTGACGGGGAGGGGATTACAGCCCTGGCTGGGACTGTTGAATACGAAGTCGGCGATGACCCTCGGGAAAAGGGAAACCGAACGGATGAGGGTATCCTTGCAGCCCTGGGTGTTTTGAGCGGCCAGGGTGATCACATAGGTGGTATCGTGATCGGTATCGTTTTCGTAAATATGGGAAAGGGTATCCGGAATCAGGGAATGGAGGTTTGTTCCATCGCCGAAATCCCAGTCAAAGGCATCCCCGCCTTTTGAAATGTTCACAAGCTGCGCATGCAGGGGCGAACAATTGGTGCTGTAGTCCACTGCAAACTCCGCTTTGATGAAGGGATACACGGTGAGCGGCAGGATGGCCGTGTCGCGGCAGAAGTAATCCGAAGTGGCAACAAGGTTCACATGGTACACGGTATCGTGGTCTGACCGGTTGAAGAAGTAGCGGGTGAAGTCCCCGATGAGGGAATCCGTCTTTGAGGTTCCATTGTCAAATTCCCAATGGTACATGAGGTTGAAACCGCTTGACTGGTTGGTAAACAGCACATCCACCGAATCACAGAGTTTGTTTTTGTCCATTACAAAGTCCGCATCCACCTCGGGGTAGACGATCACCCGTCGATCGGTGGCGGTATCACCGCAACCGAAGCGGTTTACGGCATGCATCCTGAGGTCGATGGTGTCGGGAACAGGCCGGGCGGTATTCCGGTGGGCCAGCAACAGCGGATTTTCAGTCAGCTTGATGAAATTGCTGTCGATCACCGTCTTGTGCGGATCGGAAAAGGACCAGTAAAAGGTGTCGACGCCCACGGAGTTGAGCGGATTCACATAAAAGGCCGCCGGGGAACACCGCAGGGTGGAATCGACTGCGAAATCCGCATGGATATACGGGAATACCCGGATGTCTGTAATGTCGGAGGAGTCGATGCAGCCATAGGGTGAGGCCACCACCAGGTTTACGTGAAACGTGGTGTCGTTTTGTCCGAAATCTTTATAAACATGTTCCACCAGGGTGTCGGTTTCCGAAGAGCCATCGCCGAAATTCCACAGGTAGGTGCCGGTGTTTCCCGTGGAGGTGCTCCGGAAGCCTACGGTACTGGCATGACATACGGCAGTGTCGGCGGGGACGGTGAGTTCGAAGGAGGAGGTAACCTCGGGAAATACGCGGATGGTGTCGGTGTAAAAGTCATTGCAGCCGTCCTCATTGCTTACGGTGTAGTTCAGAATGTAGTCGGCAGGGGTGTTTCCATGGTTGTTGTAGGTATGTGTGAGACTGATAGGCGTGTTGGATATCTGCAGCGGAGAACCGTCGCCCAGGTCGAGTATGTATTCATTGGCCCCCTTGGAAGCATCCTTCATGTGAATAGCCACCGGCGCACATCCCTTGTCATAATCCACGGCCATGAAGCCGTTCGGGTTTTCGGGCACAATCACCCACACCTGCAGGGTCGTAAATCCGTGACAGGGCTGCTCAATGTCGACCGAAAACACCTGGTTATAACCGCCATACGGGGGGCGGAGTATGGGATTCTGCACATTGGGATCGTCGAGGTACTCGGTGGGACTCCAGTGGTACGAAATGCCACCTTTGGCTTTTAGTTCGATGGAATCCACGCCGCACACCTGGAACACACTCCCCTGGTCTTCCACCGTGGCAGAGGCCTCAAGTTCATTGTAATCTGAGAAATATCCGTACACACAACCCCCTCCGGAGGTCACCCCATTGAAGAAACCCAGGTGGAATACATTTTTGGTGTTAAAAATCCGGGTCACCTTGCCGTCGGGAATAATAGCCGTTCCAATGAGTTTGCTGGCATCCTTGAGTACATACCAGTCAGAAGTTCCGGCCTGTTCAAACAGGGTCTTGTTCAAAAAATGGGTGGCAGGTCCGCCGTCGACAGAAATATAGAAACTGTCTATGGCATCCGCCTTAGTCATCAGGTTCAGGTAAAAGGGCTGCGATTTGGAACGGGTGAAGCTGACGGTAAGCGATCCGGTACACCCGTCAATGGTTGGGAGCACCGCGTCACCGAGCTCATCTCCGAAACCGGCAATATGCAGCACATATACCGGCTTGTTTGCCTTGATGTGCACATAGAAGTCATTGTTGGCAGCGAGCATGTCGATTGCAAGCTGCACGCCCGCCGCATACGGGCCATAATTGGTGACCGTACCGTTCCTCCTTGTAACGGTGATGGTTGTATTTGCCTGGGTCGTCAGCACATAGGCCTTTTCATTGTTGCCCCCGCCCAGGTCGGTTATCTTTCCCTTCATCACAATGTATTCATACCCCACAATCTGCTTGTTCTGGGCATTCTTTACCGGAATATGCTGGTCGCCCATGTAATCGTAGGCGTTTGACTTCCTGACGGAGTCATCCCCCAGTGTCACGGCGATGGGTTTGTTTGAGGTGATATGGGTGCCGACAAGCCGGTCGGCAGCCAGCACACTGGGCACGGTTCCCGTGGCTTTGGGCACGATCATGTAGGTCTGCCCCTTGTTGAGGGTCACCGAAAAGGGGGTGCCGGCCGGATGTCCAAAAGCGTCCTTTAACAGGTTGAAGGTTACAATGGTGTTGTCTTCTGTCGCCACCACAATAATCTGACTGAATGCCGGATCTGAGGAGGCAAAGGTATTGTTGGGCCATTGGTTCTGAAAGGGTGTCCAGAAATCATAGCCAAGGGCATTTTTCCCTTTCAGGGCAAAGATGGCCGGATTGTTACGCGTCCTGTGAAATTCAAGGTAGGCTGTAATTTCATGGTCAGACCGGATGAGCAGGGCACTGTTGCTTTTTGTATTGTACTGGTTGTTGCTGAACTTAAGCAACTCTGCTTCAGTAAAATTGTAATTCTGGGTCATCGAAACCGCCGGGTCGATGGTGACCGTGATGGGCGCAATCTGCGGATTGTAAGGCTGGGTGATGGTGATGGTGGTAACCTTCTTTTTGTCGGTTGCCGTAAGGGTGAGATCCGCAGTCAGGGGTGGATTATGCAGCCGGGTGGCATAGGGAACGGCAAACCAGAACAGGGTGTCTGTCTGGGCCATCACTGCCGTTTGCAGTAACAGGAAAAAGAAAATATATCGCGCACGAAGTCTCATCTCACGGGGGTTGGTTGGATGGTCTTTTTACGCGTTTTTCGCTAAAAAGTTGCCCTGAATCCCTTGGCTCTTGAGGTCCGCATGCAACATTGTGAGTGAAAAACTCGTAAAAACCCTGTAAACCAAACTGTGGCTATGAAAAAAACCTTACTACTTGTTGCGATGGTCCTTATCCTGATCCTTCCGGAAGCCAGAACGCAAACCGTGCTGTTTTCAGAAGGCTTTGAATCCGGAGAAATTCCGTTGACCTGGAAGGAAGAATTTGTCAAGGGAGCCATCAGTTGGCGGTATGAAAATGGGGGATATTCCCTCAACCCGGCCATTCCAAACAGCCGTAAACCCATTGCCGCCCACAGCGGATCGTATAATGCACTGTTCCAGTTCCAGAGCTCCAACAACGAAGCCACCAAGCTGGTGACAAAAAAGATATCCGCACTGGAATTTGCCGTAAAACCGGAGCTTCACTTTTATCACGCCCAGTTCGACTGGAAGCACGGGGCCGATTATTACCACGACATCCTGAGGGTG
>JADHED010002945.1_pt1 | contig 10894 bp, 10 predicted proteins | sample 8952041 | NCBI WGS metagenome assembly JADHED01 (sample SAMN16124423, study PRJNA663239) | bioreactor sludge metagenome | isolation source: sludge (control) | place: India:Bengaluru | collected 2018-09-08
AATTTCTTTCTTTGTGGCCTTTGTGATCTTTGTGGTGAACTGCTTTTTCTAGGATGAAAAACTTGTGTTTTCCGACCCTGAAGACCCGTGCGGGGAATCGGGAGTTTTTCAAGAAACCTGGATGCCTGTCCCTTCGGGGTGGATGGCGAGGCAGGCGGCACCGATGATGCCGGCTTCGTTGCGCATCTGGGCGGCTTCCACGAGGACTTCGGTCTTGGCGGTGAGGTAGGGGAGGAATTTCTCCGATTTCTTGCTGATGCCTCCGCCGATGATGAAGAGGTCGGGAGAAAAGAGTTTTTCGAGAAGGGCGAGGTATTCGCTGACCCGGGCGGCCCACTTTTTCCAGCTGAGGCCTTTTTCTTCCCGAATCTTCTCGGACATGCGTTTCTCGGCATCCTTGCCGCGGAGCCGGAGGTGACCGAACTCGGAATTGGGCAGGAGTTTTCCGTTGTGGAAAATAGCCGAGCCGATGCCGGTGCCAAAGGTGAGGAGAATGACCACCCCGTCGCGTCCACGTCCGGCACCGAAGTGCATCTCGGCGATGCCCGCCGCATCGGCATCGTTGACCACGGTGACGGGGCCGCCGAGATGGCTTTGGAAAAGTGTCTGAGCGTCCGTGCCAATCCAGGATTTGTCGACGTTCGAGGCCGTGTAAACGATGCCTTTTTTGACGATGGCGGGAAAGGTGATGCCTGTCGGACCGGTGTAGTTGAAATGACGGGCGATTTCATCCACGACATCGGCCACGGAATTGGGGAGGGCGGGCTGGGGAGTGGGAATACGGAAGCGCTCCGCAAGCAATTCACCGGTTTCCACGTTCACCGGGGCACCTTTGATGCCCGTTCCGCCGATATCGATTCCGAGAACAGTCATGGGAAAAACAAGGAAGGCCTGATGTGCCCGGGAGAACGTTACAGGCCGATCCGGGTTATTTCAAATTTCAAATTCCACAATTCGCATTCCCGGGCTTAGGCGCCGAGGAGCAGGCGGGCGGGATTTTCGATGCAATCCTTGACCCGGACGAGGAAAGTAACCGCCTCTTTTCCGTCCACGACACGGTGGTCGTAGCTCAGGGCGAGGTACATCATCGGCCGGGCGACGATCTGACCGTCGACAACGACCGGGCGTTCCTGGATTTTGTGCATGCCGAGGATGCCGCTTTGCGGGGGGTTGAGGATCGGGGTGCTGAGGAGTGATCCGTAGATGCCACCGTTGGAAATGCTGAAGACTCCGCCCTGGAGGTCGTCGAGAGAGACTTTTCCCTCGCGGGCTTTCACGGCGTAGTGGGCGAGTTTGTTCTCGATTTCGGCAAACGACATTTTCTCGCAGTCGCGCAGCACGGGAACGATGAGTCCGCGCTCGGTGCCGACGGCCACGCCGATATCAAAGGCGTTGTTCAGCAGGAGATCGTCACCGTCGATCCGCGAGTTGATGGCGGGGACCGCCTGGAGGGCGTCGACGACGGCTTTGATGAAGAAACTCATGAAGCCGAGTTTGACGCCGTATTTTTTCACAAATTCGTCCTGAAGTTCCTTGCGGAGCTGCATGACGGCACTCATGTCGCATTCGTTGAATGTGGTGAGGATGGCCGCCGTGTGTTGGGCCATGACCAGCTGGGCTGCAATCTTGCGGCGGAGCGGGGACAGTTTTTTCCTGACGGCGCGCGAATCTCCCGTCGAAGGAGTGGAGGGAGCCATTGACGAAAATGTGGCTGCGGGAACAGCGGGCGCGGCCGGTGTGGGGGCCGGTGGCGGTGCGACCGGTGCCGGCTGGGGAGCCGGTTCGGGGGTCGCGGCTTTGGCGGCTTTCTTCTTGGCGGCCGGTTTTTCGGGGGTCTCTGCTGTTGCCAACGGGACGATCTCGGCGACAACCTGGCCGATTTTCACTTCATCACCCTCCGCGGCTTTCTGGTGGACGACCCCGGCTTCGGGAGCCATGACTTCCTGGGAAACCTTGTCGGTTTCCAGAGTAAAAAGGACATCATCCTTGCGAACGGAATCGCCTTCTTTTTTGTGCCAGACAGAGAGGATGCCGGAAGAAATGGATTCTCCAACGGCAGGGACTTTCACTTCAATATTCATGAGAATGGGAAGGGGTTTTACACCTCGAAGGCCTGTTTGACCAGCGCGGCTTGCTGTGCTTTGTGGGTGCCGAGGGAACCGGCGGCGGTGCTGGCGCTTTCGGGGCGCCCGGCGTAGCCGATGAGCGAACCGACGAGCCCGGCGATTTTCGGGGCGATGAAGTTCCAGGCCCCCATGTTTTCGGGTTCTTCCTGGCACCAGACGTAGCGTTTCACGTTTGGAAAACGCTTCACGATGCGGACGAGTTTCTCGCCGTAGAGCGGATAAAGCTGTTCGATGCGGATGACGGCGGTGGAGTCTTTCTGCCCTGCTTCCTCGCGTCCCCGCACCAGATCGTAATAGACTTTGCCGGAACAGAAGATGATGCGGGTGATTTTCTTCGGATCTTTGACCGAAGGATCGTCGAGGATTTCGAAAAACCGGGAGTTGGTGAAATCCTCGCCGCGCGAAGCCGCATCCTCCGAGCGCAGGAGGCTCTTCGGCGTCATGATCACAAGCGGTTTGCGAAAACCCCGGTGAATCTGGCGGCGCAGGGCGTGGAAATACTGGGCCGGGGTGGTGAGGTTGCAGACCTGCATGTTGTCCTCCGCGCAGAGTTGGAGGAAGCGCTCCAGTCTGGCGCTCGAGTGTTCCGGTCCCTGGCCTTCGTAGCCGTGGGGCAGGAGCATGACGATCGAGCTTGGTCGCCGCCATTTTGATTCCGCAGAGGCGATGAATTGGTCGACGATGATTTGTGCGCCATTCGTGAAGTCTCCGAATTGGGCTTCCCAGATGCAGAGCATCGAGGGGAAGTCCATCGAATATCCGTAGTCAAAACCCAGCACCGCGTATTCCGACAGAGGGCTGTTGTAAACGCAGAAGCGTTCCTGTTTCGGGGCGATGTGCATGAGCGGCGTGTAGCTCCGCTCGGGATTGGTCTCATCATAGAGGACCGAGTTGCGGTGGCTGAATGTGCCCCGGCGGCTGTCCTGTCCGGAGAGGCGGACCGGAGTGCCTTCCAACATCAGGGATCCGAAGGCCAGAAGCTCCGCAAAACCCCAGTCATACGGACCGCCTGCCTTCCAGATCTGGAGGCGGCGCTCCAGCACGGTGCGTTTGATTTTCGGCACGACATGGAAGTCCTCGGGGACGGTGGTGAGGGCCTTGACCAGTTGCTCCAGCGTGGTTGCGGAAATGGCCGTGTTGGCGGGTTCGTGAGTGTAGGGGGGCTGAAAAATGGCTGTTGAGCCCGCGAATTCGCTTTTTTTGGAATCCAGGGGTTTTTTTGCCTCCACGAGGGCGGCTTCCAGTTCGGCCAGCGACTCGGCTTTGATTTCCGCGGCAGCCTCGGCGGAGACTGTTCCCAGGGCGGCGGCTTCGGCGGCAAATTTCTCACTCAGGAGCGGATGGCCCTTGATCGTATGGTAGAGATTCGGCTGGGTGAAGCTGGGCTCATCGGTCTCGTTGTGGCCGTGGCGCCGGTAGCAGTAAATATCGATTACCACATCGCGGCCGAATTCCTGGCGGAATTCCAACGCCATCTGGGCAATCTCGATGACCATGAGCGGATCTTCGCCGTTCACATGGAAGATCGGAGCCTCGATCATCTTGGCGATGTCCGTGCAATACATCGTGGAGCGGGCATCGGCCGGCAGCGTCGTGAACCCGATCTGGTTGTTGACCACGATGTGGACGGTTCCTCCCGTGCGGTAGCCGGGGAGTTGGGACATGTTGAACACCTCGGCCACAATGCCCTGCCCGATGAAAGCGGCATCGCCGTGGATCAGGATGGGCACCACTTTCTTGCGTTCCGCCGTGTCTCCAAGAACCCGTTGACGGGCGCGGGCCTTGCCCTGAACGACGGGATCCACCGCTTCGAGGTGACTGGGATTTGCGGCCAGGCGGATCTCCACCTTGTGCCCGCTCGGGAGCTTGCGCGTGGTCTGGTATCCGAGGTGGTATTTCACATCCCCGTTACCGCCCACGAGCTCTGGAATGAAGTTGTCCTGAAACTCGTTGAAGATGATCTGCAGCGGCTTGTTGAGGAAATTGGCCAACACGTTGAGGCGTCCGCGGTGGGCCATGCCCATGACGAGTTCCTCGACGCCCCGCGCATCGCAACTTTCCAGCATGGCATTCAGCGTCAGAATCAGCGATTCGCCGCCTTCCAGCGAAAAGCGTTTCTGGCCGACGTATTTTGTGTGGATGAACGACTCGAATGTCTCCGCTTCGTAAAGCTTGCGCAGGATGTCCCTGTGCATTTCCGGTGTGTTCAGCCTGCCGCCCGTGCGATTTTCGATTCGGTCCCGCACCCAGTTCCGGATTTTGGGGTTTTGAATGTGGACAAATTCCACGCCCACCGTGGAACAATAGGTCGCCTGAAGGTCGGCGATCATTTCCCGAAGGGTCATCTTCCGGTCTTCCCGGAAGAAACGGGAGGAGACCTGAAGATCTAGATCCTTCTCCGAAAATCCCAGCTCCCGCAGGCTCAACAGCGGGTTTTCCCGCGGTTTGTCCGAAAGGGGATCCAAATGGGCCATGGAATGCCCCATCGTGCGGTAGGCATACACCAGAGCATCCACGCGGGTCTGCAATGACGGGGCCACCGCTCCTTCCGCCGGGGCATCCGGCGCCGTCTCGCCATTCTTGTGGCTCCGTGCATACCCCAGTTCAAATCCCTCGAAAAACGCAGCCCAATCCGCATCCACCGAGTGCCGGTCCTGCAACCAGCGTTCATAATTTTGGTCAATCAACGCCTCGTTTGGCCGGGCGGCGAGAGAAGTATTCATGCAAGTATGTCGTGATAAAACCGTGACGGAAATCAATCCCTCCCACGGAGAAGAGTTGCCTACCATGGGGGAACATCCCCTTTTTCGCAAGCCAGCAAATTCCCCGGGGGGATTTCTCCTCCTCCGTCGGTCTTATTGGGGATGAACGATCTGGATTTGCTCCGGGGCGCGGACTTCGATCTGGGGCTGTTCGCCCTGGTAGAGATCCAGCTTTCCGCTGACACGCAGGGTTTGGCCTTTGTAGGAATCGAATCCCTCCGGAAAAGCGGCGTAATTTTTTTCAAAAATCACGGCAACGAACCCCTGTTTTCTCGGCAAGCCGATGTTGATGAAGGTGATGCTGTTGGTCTTTGTCTTTCCCAGATCGGTGACCGGGCCTTCGACCACCACGTCCTGCCCCACATGGGTTCGCAGGGCTTCCACGTTGGTTGCATCCAGAACTTCCGGCTCCTGTGCGGGAGCCAGAGAAAGACAACTCAAAACCAGAAGCCCGATCCACCCCGCCATCCTTCTTTTCATCCCGGGACCATGCCTCATCCTCCCCTGTTCTTCCAGCGGATTCTGGAGGGGAGAATATTGTGGAGAGGAACAGTTGACTTGATTGTTAATGAGGTTAAGTATTTCAGCATTCATGCTGGGAATCGCCCTCAAGATGCTTTTTCGCGATCGCGCAAAGTATGCGATGCTGGTCTGCGGGCTGGCCTTTTGCTCCCTCCTCATGTGCCAGCAATCCTCGGTTTTTTGCGGGATCATGATGTGGACCACTTCGACCGTGAGGAACATCGGGGCTCCGGTCTGGGTGGTGGATGCAAAAGTCGAGCAGGCGAACGAGGTGATTCCCATGCGCCAGATCGAGGTGGAGCGGGTGCGGAGCGTGCCCGGGGTGGCGTGGGCGGTGCCTCTGTATATCGGCATCGAGCAGGCGCGATTGGCAGACGGGTCTTTCCAGAATGTGCAGTTGACCGGGTTGGACACGGGAACGCTGACCGGGCGTCCGATGGACATGCGCGCGGGACGGATCGAGGATTTGCGGTTGCCGAACGCGGTGGTGGTGGATCAGGTGGCGGTGGAAAAGTTCCGGCGGAAAGGAATCGAGATCCGACTGGGGACGACGTTTGAGATCAACGACAAGGAAGCCCGGGTCGTGGGCATCTGCCATGTGAATCGAAGTTTCCTCGGTCAACCGTATATCTACACGACCTTCGACCGGGCGATGGAATATGCCAAACCGGCCAGAAAGCAGCTCAGTTATGTGCTGGCGGGACCGATTCCCGGAGTCTCGGACAATGAACTGGCCAAACGCATCGGCAAGCTGCCCGGGCTGCGGGCCGTGGCCCAGGATGATCTCTTCTGGCTGACCGTGTGGTGGTATGTGAAAAACACGGGCATTCCCATTTCCTTTGGAACGGTTGTCCTGTTGGGAGTGATTGTGGGCATCGCGATTGCCGGACAGACATTCTATCTCTTTGTGCATGACAATCTGCGGTATCTCGCCGCCTTGAAGGCGATGGGAGCCCGCATGCACACACTTGCCGGCATGGTTCTCCTGCAGGCGTTCTCGGTCGGCTTCATCGGCTACGGCATCGGCGTGGGCCTCGCCTCCTGGTTCGGCAATGCGGTTCTTGCCAAGGAGACCCCCCCGTTTTACATGCCGTGGCAGGTTCCCGCGTTTGTTGCGGGGATCATCATCTTCATCTGCGGGCTTTCGGCTTTGATCGGTTTGGTCAAGGTGGCCCGCCTGGAACCCGCTGTTGTCTTCCGGTGAGCAATCTGGCTGTCCATGTGAACGGGGTGGTCAAATCGTTTCCGGCAGGAGACTCGCGGACGTATGCCTTGAAGGGGGCGACTCTCGATGCCCGGTTCGGGGAACTCCTGATGATTGTCGGTCCGTCGGGCTGTGGGAAAACAACGCTGCTGAGTGTGATCTGCGGGACGCTCCAGTGCGAGGAAGGCTCGCTGCAGATTTTTGACCGGGATTTGCGGCAGATGAAGGATTGGCAGATCACGCGGTTCCGGTGCGAAAACGTGGGGTTCATTTTCCAGCAGTTCAACCTCATTCCCACGCTCACGGTCGTCGAGAATGCCTCGGTGCCGCTGATTCTCAACGGGATTTCTCCCAGGCGGGCTGCGGACCGTGCGGCGGAAGTTCTCGCCGAGGTGGGACTTGGTGACAAATTGCATTCCTATCCCTCGCAGCTCTCCGGCGGGCAGCAGCAACGGGTGGCGATCTCCCGGGCCCTGGTGCACGAACCCCGGCTTATCATCTGCGACGAACCCACGGCTTCACTGGACGCGGCCACGGGACAGAAGACCCTCGACCTGCTCAAGACCAGCGCCCTTCAGCCCGACCGGTGTGTGATCGTGGTCACCCATGACAACCGGATTTATCACTTTGCAGACCGCATCGCGGAAATGGAAGATGGCCGCGTCATCGGCATCTGCAACGACCCGAAAGATTATCATCACCATGCATAAACGTGTTTCGCTTTACCTTGCCCTGGTCGGCATCGTGGCCGTGATCCTGTTGGTTGTCCGTCTCCGCCACAGCGGCCCCGCTCCCGAGCCGCTGGTGCCCCCTCCACAGTCTCCCTATGCCCAATCCATCGGTGCGCGGGGGATCGTGGAGAGCACGAATGAGAACGTCCGGATCGCTCCGTCTTCCTCGGGGCTGGTCGAAAAAATCCATGTGCGTGTCGGGGATCAGGTTCGCGAGGGAGACATCCTTTTTTCCATGGATTCCCGCGACGCCCTGTCCACGGTGAAAACATCGGAAGCCCAGCTGGCCGTCCAGCAGGCACGCCTTGCCGAGAGCGAAACCCTCGTGGCCGATCGCCGGGACACGTTGGAACGCATCACCCGTCTCCGCCAAAAAAATGTCGCCAGCGTGGACGAAACCAAGCGCGACGAGTTTGCGCTGCAAAGCGCGGAACGCCAATTCCAGCGCGCCACCGCGGATCTGGAGCTGGCCCGTGCGCAGCTCGATGACGCGAAGGTTCGCCTCGACCTTCTCACGGTCCGGGCCCCTCGGGGCGGCACGGTCCTCCAGGTCAACATCCGCACCGGGGAATACGCCGCCGTGAATGCTTCCGAACCGGCCGTTCTTCTCGGTGATATCCGTCAACTCCAGCTCCGCGCGGATGTGGATGAATCGGATGCCCCCCGGGTCCGCCCCGGTTGTCGCGCGGTGGCTTTTCTCAAGGGGTCGCGCGAACAGGCCATTCCGTTGGAATTTGTGAGAATCGAACCTTACATTCTCCCGAAAAAGTCGCTTTCCGGGGAAAGCACGGAACGGGTGGATACCCGCGTCCTGCAGGTGATTTTCCGTTTCCAAAACCCCGATTTTCCCGTCTATGTCGGTCAACAGATGGATGTCTTCATTGAGGAAAATTGAAGCATGGCGGGAAACAAGCTGGTAAGAAAAGCCCATGAGTGATTCCTTCCAACAGGCTCTCCACGCCTCCCTGCCCCTTTTGAAAAAGATCCAGAAAAGCCTCAAGCCTGCTCCCCGCGCTTCCGGAACCGCGCTCAAAAAACTTCGCGAGACCGCTGCCAAGCGCCCGACCCCTGCCGTGACAATTCCGGACGCCGTCGCTTCTCACGGCGGGAAAAAGAAGTGGACGTTCGAGTCCCTCCGCAAGGCGGTGTTGGCCTGCGAAAAGTGTCCGCATCTCGTGCGCTCGCGCACGCAGGTGGTCTTCGGGGTCGGGAATCCCGAGGCGGAGTTAATGTTTGTCGGCGAGGCGCCCGGTGCCGATGAAGATTTGCAGGGTGAGCCTTTTGTGGGACGCGCGGGACAGCTTCTCACAAAGATCATCCAGGCCATGGGATTTGAACGCTCGGATATTTACATTGCCAATGTCCTGAAATGCCGACCCGACATGCCGGAGGGGGAATCCGGGAACCGGAAGCCGAAGCCTGCGGAGATGGCCACCTGCCTGCCCTGGCTCCGCGAGCAGATCGAGCTTGTTCAACCGCGGGCCATCGTGGCCCTGGGAGCCACGGCTGTGGAGGGACTTCTCGGGGACACGTCTCCCATGCGCGACCTGCGGGGCTGCTGGCTGGAGTTCCAGGGGATTCCCGTGATGGTGACCTATCACCCGGCCTATCTGCTCCGCAATCAATCGATCACGGAAAAGCGCAAGGTCTGGGAGGACATGCTCCTCGTGCTCGAGAAGCTCGGCAAAAAAATCACGCCGAAGCAACGGGCGTTTTTCACGAAAGCCTGAAATTTTTCCCGATGGACGTCCTGCGAAATGCGTTTCACACGGTCTTCTACCACACGGTGGTCACCGGCCTGCGCTGGCTTCTCACCTGCGGGGCCCGGGTGACGAGAGTCATTTTCCGCCAACCTCCCCGCGGGGCTTTTGTGATGGCCTCGAACCACATCAGCCATTTCGACCCTCCGTTTCTGAGCGGCTGGCTTCCGCGCAAGATCGATTGGATTGCCATGTCCGAGTTGTTCGGGGCCGCCTGGTCGAAAGCCGCCTTCCACTGGTTGGATGTGATTCCCGTGGATCGCGGGGGAGACGACCGCCACGCTTTGCGCGAGGCTTTGAAGCGTCTTGCCGCCGGTTGTGTCATCGGGGTTTTTCCCGAAGGCGGCATCCGCGACGGAGAGCGTTCCATGCTGGCGGGAGCCCCGGTGCGAGACGGAGCTGTGATGTTGGCGGTTCACGCGGGCTGCCCGATTGTGCCGGTGGTGATTCTTGGGAGCGAGCGTCTCTACAATGCCAAAAATTGGATTCCCTGGCGCCGGGCCCGGGTTTTCATTGCGGTCGGAGCACCGGTTCATCCGCCGGATCTCAAATCCCGCGGAGCCGCCCGGGAAAAAATGCGCGAAGATCTGGCCGCCGCGATGTTGCGTTTGAAGAACGATCTGGTGACCCGCTGCGGTCTCGGGGAAAACGATCTTCCCCATTCTCCCCAACAACGGATGGCCGAACCATGAGACGCCTTGTGGAAAGAACGGCCTCGTGGGGAATGGACAGCGCGATGTGCGGGATGATGAATGCCCTGCAATGGCGGCGCCGGGCGGACAGTTGCACGAGGAAGGCTCTGGAGGATTACCTCGACGCTTTTTCACCGATGAGCCGGGAGGACTTCTACCGGATGCCCCCGGCCACCCGGCCCCGCCAACACAACGGCTGGATTGAGTGGGACACGCCGCTTCCCAGCGGATTCCCGGAAAATGACCGTGCCCGCGTGCGGTTTTATCCCGCCGCGCGGAAGGATGCGCCGGTGCTCCTGCTTCTTCATGCCCTGATGAGCGCAAGTGATGTCGGCTACCGGAGGATCGCCGCGACCTTCAACAAGCGCGGATGGGCCGTCGCCTTTCCCCATCTTCCCTATCACTATTCCCGCACGCCCAGGAAAACACTGAATGGCGAACTGGCCATCACCTCCGACCTGGTGCGCAATGCCGAAGGCCTCCGCCAGGCGGTTGTCGAGCTGCGCCAGCTCATGGCCCTGCTCAGAACGCGGGGCGCGCGGGAATTTGCCATCATCGGCACCAGCTACGGCGGCTGGACCGGTGCCCTGCTCTCCTTTCTGGAGCATGATTTTCGTTTCATTGCCCTCGTGCAGCCGATCGTCAACGTCGAGAAAGCGATCTGGGAAAACCCCGGTGCTTCCTCCATGCGCCGCTCCCTGCGCTCTCTCGGGCATGTGCAAAACCAGATCGTCCGGCACAATCACCTCATCTCTCCCCTGCACGGCATCCCTCTTTGCGACGCAAAATCCATTGTTGTCACGGCGGGTCTTTACGACCGGGTTTCGCCGCCGGAAGATCTCGAGACCCTGACCTCCCGATGGAAAGGAGCAAAGCTGCTTCGCGTCCGCCAGGGCCATTTCGGATACCGCGCCCTTCGCGAGACGCTTCAGGCGGTGGAGCCGTTCATCGACAGGCATCCGACGGTCAACTCCTGACGACCCACGCCGGTTTCCCCGTGTGAGGAATCATACGCTATGAGAGCTTCGCGTGTTTGCACGGGGTGAATGACGTCGTTTGCTTCCGGAGATTCCATTACCGCGCGCAGCTTCATCATA
>JADHED010002948.1_pt1 | contig 10883 bp, 9 predicted proteins | sample 8952041 | NCBI WGS metagenome assembly JADHED01 (sample SAMN16124423, study PRJNA663239) | bioreactor sludge metagenome | isolation source: sludge (control) | place: India:Bengaluru | collected 2018-09-08
GAGATGAAGTGCGAGGCGCCCGGCGCGCAGAAGCCGAGACATATCAAGTGGATAGGCGAGGTTTCGAGCACCGCGCAACGCGGCAATTCGCTCGCGTAGCCACTTGTTCGGGGTTTCCCTCGCAACAGATCGCGGCGTAACGCCATTGCAAGAGAAGGAAAACAGGATGCAGAAAATGAAACTGGTCGTCGTCGGCAACGGCATGGCAGGCATGCGCACCGTGGAGGAGCTGCTGAAAATCGCCCCCGACATGTACGACATCACGGTGTTCGGCGCCGAGCCGCACCCCAACTACAACCGGATCCTGCTGTCACCCGTCCTGGCGGGCGAGCAGACGGTGGATGACATCATCCTCAACAGCCGCGCATGGTACGCCGAGCACAACATCACGCTGCACACCGGCAGCAAGGTGACGCACATCGACCGGGTGAAGCGCCTTGTCGTGGCCGAGAACGGGGTCGAAGCGGAGTACGACCGTCTGCTGCTGGCCACGGGTTCCAACCCGTTCATCCTGCCGGTACCGGGTAACGATCTGGCCGGCGTGATCGGTTTTCGCGAGATCGCCGATGTGGATACCATGATCGCGACGGCCGCCAATCACCGTCACGCCGTGGTCATCGGCGGCGGCCTGCTGGGGCTGGAAGCCGCCAACGGCCTGAAACTCCGCGGCATGGACGTGACAGTGATCCACAAGCATGCCTGGCTGATGGAACGCCAGCTCGACCAGATATCCGGCCGGATGCTGCAGCAATCGCTGGAAGACAAGGGCCTGAAGTTTCTGCTGGAGAAAGACACCGAACAGCTGGTGGGCGAGCAGGGGCGTGTCCGTGCCGTGCGCTTCAAGGATGGCCAGGAGATTCCCGCCGATCTGGTGGTGATGGCTGTCGGCATCCGCCCCAATTTCGCGCTGGCCGAATCTGCAGGCATCCACTGCAACCGCGGCATTGTGGTCAACGACACCCTGCAGACCTTCGACCCGCGCATCTACGCTGTCGGCGAATGCGTGGTCCATCGAGGCATCTCGTACGGTCTGGTGGCACCGTTGTTCGAACAGGGCAAGGTCTGCGCCAACCACCTGGCCAACTTCGGCATCGGCCGTTACACCGGTTCCGTCACATCGACCAAGCTCAAGGTCACCGGCATCGACCTGTTCTCTGCCGGCAACTTCATGGGCGGCGACACCACCGACGAAATCGTGCTGCACGACAAGGTGGGCGGAGTCTACAAGAAGCTGGTGCTGGAGGGCGACCGCCTGGTGGGCGCCTGCCTGTACGGCGACACCACTGACGGCTCCTGGTATTTCCAGCTGCTCAAGGACGGCAAGGACGTGCAGGAAATCCGCGACATGCTGATGTTCGGCCAGAATCACCTGGGCGACACCGGCCACAAGGGCCAGACCTCCGCGGCCACCATGCCGGACAACGCGGAAGTCTGCGGCTGCAACGGCGTGTGCAAGGGTACCATCGTCAAGAGCATCAAGGAAAACGGCCTGTTCACGCTGGATGAAGTGCGCAAGCACACCAAGGCCTCGGCCAGTTGCGGCAGTTGTACCGGGCTGGTCGAGCAGATCCTGGCCTCCTGCATCGGTGGCGCGTACCAGCCGGCCGATACGCGCGACAAACCCATGTGCGGCTGTACCGACCACAGCCACGGTGTGGTGCGTCAGGCCATCCGCGACCAGCATTATCTGGACATCCCCACCGTGCAACGTGAACTCCAGTGGCGCACGCCCAACGGTTGCGCCTCGTGCCGGCCGGCGCTGAACTACTACCTGATCTCGACCTGGCCACACGAAGCCAGGGACGACCCGCAAAGCCGCTTCATCAACGAACGGGCCCACGCCAACATCCAGAAGGATGGCACCTATTCGGTGGTGCCGCGCATGTGGGGCGGCCTGACCACCCCGGCGGAACTCCGCGCCATTGCCGACGTGGCCGAGAAATACGAGATCCCCACCGTCAAATGCACCGGCGGCGCCCGCATCGACCTGCTCGGGGCGAAAAAAACCGATCTGCCCGGCATCTGGGAAGACCTGGGCAAAGCCGGCATGGTGTCCGGCCATGCTTACGGCAAGAGCATCCGTACAGTCAAAACCTGTGTCGGCGCAGAACATTGCCGCTTCGGCACCCAGCGTTCCATGGACATGGGCGTACAACTGGAAAAAATGCTGTTCGGCATGTGGTCCCCGCACAAGGTCAAGCTGGCCGTCTCCGGGTGCCCGCGCAACTGCGCCGAGGCTGGCATCAAGGACGTCGGCGTGATCGGGCTGGAATCCGGCTACGAGCTCTATGTTGGCGGCAACGGTGGCATCAAGACCGAGGTCGCCGAATTCCTGTGCAAGGTACAGACCGACGAAGAAGTGAAAGAGGTTGCCGGTGCCTTCCTGCAGCTCTACCGTGAAGAGGGCTACTACCTGGAGCGCACCGTGCACTTCATGCAACGCGTCGGGCTGGATGCCATCAAATCGCGCGTGGTGGAAGATGCCGCCAACCGCAAGGCACTGTACGAGCGCCTGCTGTACGCCCTGCAGGGCTACGAGGACCCCTGGCTGGAGCGGGTACAGGACGCGCAGAAACGTCGTGAATTCAAACTGATTCCCCTCAAGGAGATCGCATGAGCGAGTGGACCAAGATTGCCGACCTGCAGGAGATTCCGCCGCTGGGGTCACGCGTGGTGCAAAGCGCCCGCGGCAACATCGCCGTGTTCCGCACGTCCGACGACAAGGTATACGCCCTGCACGACCGCTGCCCGCACAAGGGCGGCCCGCTTTCGCAAGGCATCGTGCACGGTGACAAGGTTACCTGTCCGCTGCATGGCTGGAACATCACGCTGACCGACGGCCGCGCCGTGGCCCCGGACGAAGGCCAGACCCCCTGCGTCGAAGTCCGACTGGAAGGTACGACGATCTACCTGAAACTGCGTGCATGAAGGAAACCAGGTCTACCTGCTGTTACTGCGGCGTCGGCTGCGGGGTCATCATCCAGAGCGAAGGGGAACGGATCACCGGCGTCCGGGGCGACCCGGACCATCCTGCCAACTACGGCAAACTCTGCACCAAGGGCTCGACCCTGCACCTCTCCGCACGGCTGGAGGGGAGGGCGCTGGTGCCGGAAATGCGCACCGAACGCGACCAGATACGTCAGGTCGTCGGCTGGGATGCCGCGCTGGACCACACCGCGGAACGCTTTGCCGAGGCGATCCGCACCCACGGACCGGACAGCGTGGCATTCTACATTTCCGGCCAGTTGCTCACCGAGGACTACTACGTCTTCAACAAGCTGGCCAAGGGACTGATCGGCACCAATAACGTCGATACCAACTCGCGCCTGTGCATGTCCAGCGCTGTCGCCGGCTACAAGACGACGCTGGGTTCCGACGCCCCGCCCACCTGCTACGAGGACATCGACCATGCCGACTGCATGTTCATCGCCGGCGCCAATCCGGCCTTTGCCCATCCCATCCTGTACCGCCGCATCGAAGCCGCCCGTGAACGCAATCCGGCGCTGAAGATCATCGTCGTGGACCCGCGGCGCACCGATACGGCCCAGGGCGCAGACCTGTTCCTGCCCATCCTGCCAGGCACCGACGTCGCCCTGTTCAATGCCATGCTGCACGTCATGCTCTGGGAAAACCTGATTCAACCCGACTACATCGCGGCGCACACGGTGGGGTTCGACGCCCTCAAGCAGACCGTACGTGACTACACCCCACGCATGGCTGCCGAAGTCTGCGGCATCCCCGAAGCGGACATCGTGACCGCGGCACGCTGGTTCGCCAGCGCCAACGCAACCCTGTCGCTCTACTGCCAGGGGTTGAACCAGTCCGTCGCCGGCGTGGACAAGAATGCCGCGCTGATCAACCTGCATCTGGCAACCGCGCAGATCGGGCGCCCCGGCGCCGGGCCATTTTCGCTCACCGGCCAGCCCAATGCCATGGGTGGGCGCGAAGTTGGCGGCATGGCCAACCTGCTGTCCGGCCACCGCAACCTTGCCGACCCGGCACATCGTGCCGAAGTCGCCGCCCTGTGGGAAATCGACCGGGTGCCCGAAACGCCGGGGCTCACTGCGGTCGAACTGTTTGAAGCGGCGCGCCAGGGCAATCTCCAGGCGGTCTGGATCGCCTGCACCAACCCGGCCCACTCCATGCCGGATCTCACCCATGTTCGCGAAGCATTGCAAAACGTGCCCTTCGTCGTCGTGCAGGAAGCCTTCCGTCAGACCGACACCGTGCCCTACGCCGACGTCCTGCTTCCCGCCACGACCTGGGGCGAGAAGGAGGGCACGGTCACCAACTCGGAACGCCGCATCTCCCACGTGCGGCCGGCGGTACCGCCCCCGGGCGAAACGCGTCACGATTGGGAGATCGTGGTCGATTTTTCCCATCGTCTCGGGGCAAAGCTGGGCAAGGATGCCAGCGTGCTGTTCCCTTACCCCCACGCCGAATCGGTGTTCAACGAACACCGGGCCACCACGGCGGGACGCGACCTCGACATCACCGGCCTGAGTTACGCCGTGCTGGACAGCGACGGTCCGCAGCAATGGCCATTTCCCACCGGCGCCTCGCAGGGCAGGGCTCGCCTGTATGCCGATGGCGTGTTCGCGTATCCCGATGGCAAAGCCAGGTTTGCCAACACGCACTATCAGCCGACGGCCGAGAAAACCGATGCGCGCTATCCCCTGCATCTCAACACCGGCCGCCTGAGAGACCACTGGCATGGCATGAGTCGCACCGGCAACGTGGCGCGGCTTTACCACCATGTCGAAACCCCGGTCCTGTCCATGCACCGCAGCGATATGGAACGACGGGGCCTCGGCGATGGCGATCTTGTCAAAATCACCAGCCGGCGTGGCACACTGGTCACGCATGTGCAGCAATCCGATGACGTCATGCCGACGCACACGTTCTTTCCCATGCACTGGGGCAGCCAGACCATGAACGGCGCGGGCGCCAACGCTCTCACCTTGCCCGCCTGCGACCCGGTTTCCAGGCAGCCGGAACTCAAGCATGCCGCGATCAAGGTAGAAAAGCTCCACCTGCCCTGGCGCATGGTCATGATGCGGCGCGGCCGGAATGCGCTGGCGTTGACGCATGCGCTGCAACCCTATCTCGCACGCTTCGACGAAGCAGCCTGTGGGATGTTCGGGCGTGACGAAGAAATCGTCACGCTATACGTGGCCCACGCAGCAGCGCCGGAACCAGCGCTGATCGAGGCATTGGATACCTTGCTCGACCTGACCGAAGAGACCCCCTGCATCAGCTACCGTGACCCGCGCCGCGGCATCTCCAAGCGACTCGTGGTGGAAAACGGCCAGGTCACCGGCGTGCGGCTGGTCGGGGAGACTCAGGCCGCCGCCTGGCTCAAGGAAATCATGGGGCAATCGGATTTCCCTGACGACGTCCGGCGCTGGGCGCTGGCGCCCGTTACGGCGCCACCGTCAGTCCGGCAGGGACGCGGACGCGTCATCTGCAATTGCCTCAACGTACATGAGGCGGATATTCACGACGCCATCCAGTTGGGCGACGATCTGCCGGCTTTGCAGGTACGGCTGAAATGCGGCACGGAATGCGGCTCCTGCGTGCCGGAACTGAAACGCATGATCCAGCAGCAGTAAACGAAGTGCTGCTGCATCGCTTTGCGCGCGGTGCAGGGCGCGAGCCAAGCTGCTTGGCCATTTCCACGTCTGCCGTGCCAAAAGAAAAAGGCCTGCAATTGCAGGCCTTTTTTCGACTGAATGTCGACTGTCTTAGTTGACAGCGTCCTTCAGTGCCTTGCCGGCGGTAAAGCCAGGGGCCTTACGGGCGGCAATCTTGATTTCCTTGCCGGTTTGCGGGTTACGGCCGGTGCGTGCAGCACGCTTGGTCACCTTGAACGTGCCGAAGCCGATCAGGGTCACGGTGTCACCCTTCTTCAGCGCAGCAGTGATGGAGTCGGTCAGTGCGTTCAGCGCTCTGCCGGCATCAGCCTTGCTCAGGTTGGATTGCTTAGCGATTGCGTCAATCAGTTCGGTTTTGTTCATTGGTAACTCCTGTTTGGTTTTAGTTTAGATACCTGCATGTCATTAACCCGCTTGCACCCTGCCGACACTCCCATCGGCCACAAGCCAAATTTCCGTCCGTCTGCACTACTCGCTAGGCGGATACGGCTATCCTAGCACCGTTTTACCGGGGTTGTGCAAAAAATTTTGCGTATCTCAAACATCTCAGGGCCCCGCCATTCCTAGGTTGGTCACGAATCCCGGTACCGTTAAAAAGCCAGAGGCCATCTCGCCAAGGTGCAGGGGATTGCCGCGCATCCCGCAGACTTGCAAACTTCTGCCGTGCGATTTCACTCCCTTTTCGGCGGAAGAAGCATGGCCTGTCGAATCGCCGAGATGACGGCCTCGGGTTTTTCCAGCGGAATGACGTGGCCGCTCTCGACCCAGATCTGCCGTGAACCCGGGTAGAGCCGGGCGATGTCCTGGCGCTTGGCGTTGGCATCGAGGGCTTGGGGTGACGTGTCTTTCATTGGCCCGGAGGCGCTCAGGACGAACACCGGCGTATTCACCAGGGTGGGTAGACTGAGCACTTGCTCACCCGTTTGCGGTAGCAAGTCCAACTCATCCCTGGCCGTCCCGGTGACCAACACACCGAGCAATCCGCGCACCCAGAGTGACTGCTTGTCCAGAGCGCCAGCACCTTCCAACTGCTTCGGATGGGTGGAGTCGACGAGAATCAGCGCCGCCACTTCGTCCGGATAACGCCGGGCAAACCACTGCATGTACAAACCGCCCAGTGAGTGGCCAACCAGAACGTAGGGCGGGGCGAGCCCCTGGCTACGCAGCAGGGATCGCAGTTCCTCGACGATGTGCACGCCATCGCGCGCAGTTGTGGCTGGCGTGCTTTTACCGTAACCAGGACGATGATAGGCCAGGGTCGTCGCGGTTTTCGAGACGTCGGCAATGACCTTGGCCCACCCGTCCATGCGGCCACCGAGCCCATTCTCAAAGACAACGGGGACCGTGTCGTGCCGCGTCAATGCGAACTCGATCGTACGTTGTTCGATTTGTTCCGTCGTGACATTGGGGAGTGACGCACAGCCCGAGAGCATTGCCAGTGCCAGCAGTACACACCCGATGGTCGGTAACGTTGGTTTCATGCGGTAGACCCCTACTAAATTTTCTCTGGTTCCGTGGCCCTCATGAGTCGCCGGCGGACACTCGCCGCGTACGTACGTCCGACCCGCACTTCCGCGCCATCCGTCAGTACGGCGATCATGGCGGCAAATGCCGCAGTCTTGATGCGCTTGATGGCATTGCTGCGCACGATGGCACTGCGGTGAATGCGGATGAACGCGTCAGGGTCGAGGCGCTGCTCGAGCGAAGTAAGCGTCTCGTGATACAGGTATTCCGCACCGGCAACGTAAATGCGCACATAGTCACGCTCGGCCTGAAAGCGGATGACGCTGTCTGCCGGAATGCGGACATGCTCTCTCCGTGCCTTGACCCAGAAGTCGATGCGTTCTTTGGGTTGTTCGTGGAATGCGGATTTCAAGGCAGCGATGGTTTCCTGCAATTCGGCAATCCGGTCGGCCTGATGGCGCGTGTCGATCGCGGCGCGCGCACGGTCCATGGCCAAGCCAAACCGACCCGGCTCAATGGGTTTGGTCAGGTAGTCGACGGCATTGGCTTCGAATGCCCGCAATGCGTGGTGATCGAAGGCGGTAACGAAGATGACGATGGGCGGCTCCGGGCCTAATTGTTGCAATACGTCGAAACCGCTGCCTCCAGGCATCAGAATATCCAGCAGCAGGATGTCCGGCTGCAATTCGCGTATTTTCCGACGGGCCTCCGCCACGTCCGCCGCTTGTTCGATGCGACCGACCCAATCGAGCTTGCCCAGCAGGCGAACCAGGCGGCGACGGGCGAGCGGTTCGTCATCGACGACGAGCACGGCGAGCCCTGTCATGCTTGCCTCCAGGGTAAGTCCATGGCGACGCGGTAGCGGCCGGGTGAAATACATCCGGCTGAGAAATGTGCATCTCCCTGAAACCGGGCGCGCAAGCGCTCTTCGACGTTACGCAGTCCGACGCCCATGCCCGGAAGGCGGCTGCCTTTTGCATCTTCGCGCGGCATGTCGTTTTCCACCGTGATGTTCAGCCGGTCGGCAGTGCGATAGGCACAAAGCACGATTTCTACTGGTCCGCGGGTGGCACCGACGCCGTGTTTGATGGCATTTTCGATCAATGGCTGGAGGATCAAGCTGGGAACAAGTGCATCGCGCGCGTTGTCCTGGAGGTCGGTTTTGAACGTCAAACGGTCCGAGAAGCGCTCGCGTTCGATCTCCAGATATTCTTCCTGCAACGCAATCTCATCGGCAAGCGGCACATCGTGCATCGGGTCGAGTGACAAGGTCGTGCGCATGAAGGTCGAGAGTGACAGCACCATGCGTTCGGCGCGCGTGGCCGCGCCTTCCTCGATCAGACCGGCAATGGAGTTGAGGGTGTTGAACAGAAAATGCGGATTCACCTGGTAGCGTAACGCACGCATTTGCGCGGAAAATGCTTCTTCCCGAACCGCGGCCAATTGGCGCTCCCGGTCCCTCACATCAAAGCTGTACAAAAGTGTAAGAAACACGCAGGACCAGCCAAAGAACATGGCCCAGCACATAAACAATTCCATGATGTTATCCATCAATAAAAAACTCAGGTGCTCTTGGGCGTAGAGCATCTTGTAAAACGCTTGGGTGAGCGTGAAATCCGCAATGGAAACAACGGCCGATATCACGAAACATATGATGATGTTGTGAATCATCCTGTTTTTTCGCAGGTGCCAGACTGCAATCGACATGATGAAAAAAGAGGTGAGTCCGAACACAATTTCGACCCATGCCGAATGCTCGACGGAGCCCCCCGGGACTTGTTGGTACGGTAAGGCGCCTGGGATATACGCAGACAGGCTGAAGAATAAAGTGGTCAGAAGCAGGTAGCTTATTCCCAGCCGGAATGCCTCTCTCACGAGGGATTCACGAGGAGGTATTCCATCCTCGATCTGAAGTTGTAGAGACTGGATGCGCTTGCCTCCAGCAGGAGATTCACCTGGCGAGAGTGGCGACAATCTTTCCTTGGTGTTTTGCATGGTGACTGCCTCAGGACGACACGCTGCCAACGAAATTCAAAGTCATGCCACTCTCCATGGCAGATCAATGGTCACCCGGTAGCGCCCGGGCGCCGCAGGACCCGCAGAAAGATGACCATCTTCCTGGAATCGCACCCGCAGGCGTTCAGCGACGTTGTGCAACCCGACCCCCATCCCCTGTGGACGATGGTTCAACGGCGACTCCTGCGGCATGTCGTTTTCCACGGTGATCAGCAAGCGATCGTCCTGACGGCGGGCGGTGAGCAGGATCTCCACGCGGCCCGCCGTCGCGCTTACGCCATGCTTGATGGCATTTTCGATCAGCGGCTGCAGGATGAGGCTGGGCACCATGGCCGACCGCACCCCCTCTGATACCTCGATACTGAACGTCATTCGGTCGGAGAAACGCTCGCGCTCGATCTCCAGATATTCTTCCTGCAACGCAATCTCATCGGCAAGCGGCACATCGTGCATCGGGTCGAGTGACAAGGTCGTGCGCATGAAGGTCGAGAGTGACAGCACCATGCGTTCGGCGCGCGTGGCCGCGCCTTCCTCGATCAGCCCGGCAATGGAGTTGAGGGTGTTGAACAGAAAATGCGGATTCACCTGATAGCGTAGCGCACGCATTTGCGCAGATAACGCTTCCTCACGGGCCGCGACTAGCCGACGCCCGCGCTCATGAAGTTCGAAACTGAACATCAGGCTGATGTAGAGACAGGACCACCCAAAAAACAGGGCGGCACCAAGCGCCGTGTCGTTGATGTAATGGTTCCAGTTGTAGTCTGACAGTTGCGGCAGCGGGTAGACCGCTTGAGCGGCGTAGCTCAATCCGGCCCAAACCGGCGCTGCTGCCAGGGAGATCAGGAAGGAGGACAGGATAAGAATCGGCAGCGCGCTTTCCGATGGCCCGCGAAGGGTCGCCCGCCTGTGCAATTGAAACAATACATAGGAAATCACCGTCGTGAATAGCCAGCCTGAGCCGTATCGGAGGGTTTTCTCCGCAAGATAGATCGCATGCTGGACATATTCCACTGAAGAGTCCGCTTTAAGCGCATACAGCACCACGGATGAGGCGAACGCGCCCCCCCAATAGATCAGGCCGAAGCGAACCTGAGCCTGGCGGATGGCGCAATCAGATGCTGACTTCGTCTTCGTCATTGATTTCATGACGGCATTATCGCCTGTCACACCCTTCCCTCCAGTGCGTTTCGTCGTCGAATTATCGCCATTCGCAGAGTTTTATGTCATCTGCAGGTGCGACATGGCAGTTGGCAGAATGGGGCTCCAGCCTCATCCCGAGGTGTTCTTACAATGACCCTGCACCGCGATCCATGCGGGAAGTCATGAATGCAATACATCTTAAGGGAAGTCAAAAATGAACATCAGGAAATTGATGCCGGTGCTGATGGTCGTAGCCGCGACAGGCTGCGCAACGCTGGCCACGGATGACGCGATCGTAAAACGCACCGCGTTTGCGCTGGGGCTGGATAAAAGCGAATTCACCATCTCCGATCGCCAGAACGATGGGGCACAGGCGAGATATCTGGTCACCACCAAGGCAGGCAAGAAGTACACCTGCTACGTGGAAGGCTATTTCTCTTACACCTCGGTCGGCGAATCGTCGGATGCAATTTGCAACGAACTTGGCGGCAAGGGCGAAAGCGGCACCTGCAATGCCTTGCTGAAAAAGGCCGGCAAATGCTAAGGAAGACCTGGGCAAGTGAGCACCGCGCAATGAAGCAATTCGCTCGCATAGCTACTTGTGCAGGA
>JADHED010002949.1_pt1 | contig 10883 bp, 6 predicted proteins | sample 8952041 | NCBI WGS metagenome assembly JADHED01 (sample SAMN16124423, study PRJNA663239) | bioreactor sludge metagenome | isolation source: sludge (control) | place: India:Bengaluru | collected 2018-09-08
GTATCCAGCAAAGTACCATCGACCCATTTCACCACAGCGACAGCTTTTTGGGTGAAGCGGGGTTTGGCCGGCTTGCCGCAGATGGCTTCTGCTTCGGCTTTCAATGCGCTGATTGTCCGCAACGGGAGACGGCTGTTTTTTAATTTGCTGATCAAATCCTGCCGCAGTGGATTGATGGCAATACCACGCTCGGTAACCACCACATCGATCAGCTCTCCCGGTCCGCAGACTGTGGTCACCTCGTCTTTGATCACCGGGATGCGGTCGCGAAACAATGGCACCGGCAATATCACGCACTGCGCAAAAAGGCAGTTTTGCCAGCCTCCGATGCCGTGCAGCAACAATCCATCTGAATGGGTCACCACATTGGCGTTGAAATTCAAATCTATTTCCGTAGCTCCCAGGATGGCGAGGTCGAGCAGGCTCGAAAAATTACCCTTACCGTGGTAGTTGTAGCTCGTGAAAGGACTGGTATTGACATGTCTTTCATTCTCGCGCATTGAGCGAACGCCCTCCAGATCAAAGGTTTGTCCGTCGAGTATATAGTCAGTAAGCCCTTCTTCCAGCATTTGAACAAGGTATTTGGTGCTGCCACCCCTGACAAAACGTGCTTTCAGCTGCAGGCGACGCATTGTTTCTGCCAGAAAATGTGTCACTGCCAGCGAAGTGCCTCCCGAACCCGATTGAAACGAGAAGCCCTCGCGGATGATGCCGGCTTCTTCACAGAATCGGGCAGTAAGTTCGGCGAGATAAAGCCTGTCGGGGCTTTTGGTAATCTCCGTGGTTCCCGATACAATTTTCTCCGGTATACCGATTTGTTGCTGTACCACTACAAAATCCACATCATTGCCTTGTATCTGCCAGGGTACACAGGGGAATGGCACCAGATGATCTGTCACCACTATCACGGCGGTGGCGTAGCGTGAATCGGCAAGGGCGAAGCCAAGCAGGCCGCAGGCTGCCGGTCCGCGGTCACCGGTGGCGTTGCCAAAAGCATCGGCAGCAGGTGCTGCAATCACAGCAATGTCGATGCGTAGCTCCCCATCCTGTATGGCCTGATAGCGTCCGCCATGCGACCTGAGGACGCCTGTTCCTTTCATCTTTCCCTGCGATGTAAACAAGCCCAGTGCTCCGTTCATGCTGCCTTCGATGTGGTGAATGGTACCATCCTCCAGATAGGGTATCAGGCTTTTGTGGCATTCAAACGAGGCTGACGGTGCCCACACCAGATCTTTGACACCCATCGCGTGGGCGATGTCGAAAATCTGCTGCGCGATGAGATCGCCGTTGCGGAAATGGTGATGGGTCGAAATCACCGCCCCGTCGCGCAGGCCCGCCTGTTTCAAAGCGGCCTGAAGATCGGGTAGAACTTTGTTTCCATCTGCCGGATACTGCACGCAGCTGCGGATGGAAGGGCCGTATTTATTGCCCGTAACAAGGTAATTGCCCACACCGGCATAGGCTGTTTCCTGCCTGCCGTTCACGCTTTGAGGCACTTCTTTGCCTGCAGCATTCACCACAAAACTTTCAATCTCGTTTTTCATCCGTAACTTTTTATTTGATCATTCCTCTGGCTTTCGCTCTTGCCAACACTTTCTGGGCTCGCTTAACTACCGGCAAGTCAATCATTTTGCTTCCGAGCGCCACCACTCCGAGTCCTTTTGCCAGCGCATCTTCGTAGGCGGCCACAATCAGTGATGCTTTTTCTGTTTCTGAGGCATCAGGTGCATAACCGGCATGGATGGTGGCAATCTGCCGCGGATGTATACACCCCATGCCATCAAAACCGAGCATTTTCGATCGTTGAATGGTGGCTTTCAGGCCTTCCATATCCATCACATCGGCAAACACCGAGTCGTTGGCTTGTATGCCGGCAGACTTACAGGCATTCACGAGGGCTGAGCAGGCATAGAGCGATTCAGTGCCATGCAGCGTGCGCTGAATGCCCAGATCGGCGGTGTAATCCTCCAATCCGATCGCCATGGCTACCACAGTTTGGGAAGCACAGGCAATTTCAAAAGCATGCTCAATTCCAAGGGCACTCTCGATGATGGGCATCAGCCAGATTTCCTGACTGATTGCGTGAGCGGCTTTGATCCCACGGATGTGTTCTGCTACCGTTGTCACCTGTGCGGCACTTTCGCATTTGGGAACCAGAATCAGTTGGGGTAGTGCCGGCACCACCAGGTCGAGGTCGGTGAGGCCAAGCGGAAGCTGATTGATCCGAACCATGCGCTCTGCTCCCATGAAATCGGTCGCCAGCAGGGCGTTGCGCACCAGCAACCGGGCTTCGGCTTTTTTTGCCGGTGCCACCGAGTCTTCGAGGTCGAGTATGATGGCATCAGGCTGGTGAATGCCTGCGTTGAGCATCATCGAAGGACTGTTGCCCGGAAGGTAAAGACGCGAAACCCTGTCACGGTCTTTGGCCGAACTGCCCGGCAATTCCCTTCTCCCGGGGACGAACAGGGTCTCCGGCAACTCAAAAAGCTGGCGTAACGCTGCTTCTACGCGTGCTGCCATCACCCATTCCAGGGCTCCCTGATCTTCAATTTCGAGCCTGACACCCCGCAGGCCGTAAAAACTGAGTATGTCTTCAAGCATCTGCCTGATACTTGCTCCATAAAGACTCATCACCTTGCTGCGGATGATTATTTCATTGTCAGGCAAGGGATGCACCGATGCAACTACCTCGCAGTCAGATCTTTTTCCGCTGTTTCCAGCTTTTCCAATCATTGTCATTTGTTTGCTATTGTTGAATTGCCCAGACTGGCAGACTCCTGTCATCGCCGAAAACCCATCCGATTAAAAGGTACAATACCACCGGAAGCAACACCATGGTAAGCAGTTTTAAACCAATACCGGCACGTGCCATCTCAGGGGCTGTGATTCTGTTGCTGCCAAAGATAACGGTATTGGGCCCTGTGCCTGCCGGCATGATAAAAACAAAAGAGCAGGCAAAGGTGGCTGGCAACATCAGCAGCAAGGGATTGATGTTGCCGGCAACGGAAAGGCTGGCAAGCACAGGCAGGAAAATATTGGCTGTGGCTGTGTTTGAGTTTATCTCTGTAAACAACAGCACCACCGCCACTACGATAAAGATTACCACAAAAGTGGGATATCCGCTGATGAAAGCCAGCTGTTGTCCGATAAAGGAAGACAGTTCGGTTGACTTAAATCCCGCTGCCAGTGCATAGCCGCCACCAACGATAACGCCCACACCCCAGGGTATTTTACCGGCTGTTTTCCAGGTCAGGAGCCGGCTTCCTCTGCCGTCGGAAATCATAAACAAGAGCATGGCAGCCGTCATGCCAACGGTGCTGTCGTGTACAAAATGGTTCAGGCCGGCCAGACTTGCCCAGCCCGGAATCACGAAACTATCGATCACCAGGTCTTCCCGAAACACCCAGCCAGCCGATGCCAGGATAAAAATGATCAGCACCCGCACTTCTCCTTTCGTCATGCTGCCCATCTGAGTGAGTTCATGCTGCATCATCTCGCGGCTGCCGGGGATGCTGTCCTTTACATGGTAGAAGCTCACCAGATAATACCAGGTGAGTGGAAGGAAGAAAACCACCAGCGGAAGACCAAATTTGAGCCAGGTAAAAAAGCTCACAGCTGGTGCCTCCGGGAACATATGGGCCAAAATACCCGTAAAAATCATATTGGTAGGCGACCCTATCAGGGTGGCAGTGCCTCCGATACTCGCCGAAAAAGCGATGCCCAGCATCATCACCGTGCCAAAACGACTACTGTTCTCACTCAGCGACTCTTCTTTGAGAATCAGGGCCATGCCGATGGGCAGCATCAGCAGCGCTGCCGTTACATTGGCTATCCACATCGACAGAAAAGCTGTGGCCAGCATCATACTCAGCAGCAGGACGGGCCTGCTCGCCCCAAGGGCTTTGATGATCAGCAAGGCAATGCGTTTGTGCAGGTTTTGCGCTTCGATGGCCATTGCCAGAAAAAAACCTGAAATCATCATCAGCACGAAGTCGTGACCGTAATTGATGGCTGTTTTTCCAGCGGGCAAAACACCCAGTAATGGAAACAACACCATCGGCAAAAATGCAGTGGCATACACGGGTATGGCTTCCGTCATCCACCACACTGCCATCAACAGGGTGATCAAGGCAACATTTCTGGCTTCCGGACTCATCCCCGCCGGAACCGGCAACAGCAGTCCGGTTACAAGCAACAACAGACCGGCAAAAATTCCGATTGATTTTGTGTGTTTCATTGATGATAGTGATGAATGGCTGATGGAAAATTAAAGGTAGCGGGAAGTCTGTTATAAGATTTTTCCCATGTTACCGCTTGTTATAAAAGCCCGGTCGTCTGAAAATTAAAACACATCAGAAAGAAGTGCAGCACCGGATGGTGGGACTGCCTTCTTTCCAATGCATACTCACTAACCAACCCTTAAACGGATCATCTGACGATGAGGCATGAAGGGCTGCTCAGACATTAATCTTCATAATAAGTGTAGGTAAATACTTCCTGCCAGTCGGCACCTGCCCTGGTCATGCTTGCCACCCTGTTCTTGGCGTCAAAGGTGTAACTAATGGTGGTTGTGCCTGTATTGGCTTCGTCTCCCGGTTCCCAGTATTTAAGAAAATCAACCAGCTTCGTGCTGGGTTTTCCAAACAGGTTGCCGATGGTTTTCCAGTTTGAATCAACGGCATTGGCCTGATGAAGTTCCGATTTATTGTCGCCGGTGGTGTAAGTAAAGGTTTTGTATCTGTTCACCACACCTTCGTCATTGAAACGGGTATGTTTCATGATGTTTTTTGACACCACTTCAACTTCAAATTTTTTGTGGTCAGCGCCATCCCAAAACTCGTTGATTCCAATGAGGTAGCCATCGGCATCATAGGTGTAGGAAGCATAGCTGGTTTCATCCCAGATTTCCTTGGTCACCAGGCCCTGTGCATTCAGTTCATACACAGTCGGCCAGTCTTCTTTGGTGATGGTAAGTTTGCCGGCAACACTGTAATCATAGGTAATGGTATCTACCACTTCGCCTTCCCAGGAGTTGTAAATCTTCGACACGCGATCGTTGGCATCATACACAAATTCGTAGCCTTCCACGCCATCGCCATAGTTCACACCCATGGTTTTGATTTTAGAAGCTTCAACCACGATCGGATCATCATCGTCGTCATCCTTGTTGCAGGAGGTAAGGCTTGCTGCGACCAGGGCAGCGACAAAAAACATACTGATAAACTTTTTCATAATAAATGAATTTTTAGGTAAGTAAGAAAATTTATGAATCAATGAATTGACAATATTTTATTCGAAATGCTGATTTCAGTTAACTTTATTCATTTCCGGCCAGAATAATCAGGGCAAGCCCTACAATAAAAAAGAGGAACATCAGGCCGATTAGATAATTTACGGCTTTGGATGATCCTTTGAATTCTTTCCAGATAAACACACCCCAAAAGGCTGCCACCATCGTGGCACCTTGTCCGAGGGCATAAGAGATTGCCGGACTGGCTTTGCCCGATGCAAGGTAATTAAGTGAAGTACCGATGCCCCAGATAAGTCCTCCCAGAATCCCGACAGCATGGGTCGAAAGTTTGCCTTTGAAGTAGTCGCTGTAGCTGACAGGTGCTCCGACAAAGGGTTTTTTCATCAGCAGGGTATTGAAAAAGAAATTGCTGAAAAGCATCCCAAGGGCAAAAATGAAGACGGCGGTATAGGGTGTTGCCATGCCCGGTGTCGGCGTTTCAAAGTTTTGAAGGTCAACGGCAGCGGCAACAAAACGGTAGAAGAATGACATCAGGATACCTGCAGCAATGGCTATCCACAATCCCTTGCGGGCTGTTGACTGACTTATACCCTTGTTCATGCGGCTGTAGGCATTGCCATTGAGTAGCAAGGCAATCACAATAAGCAATACTCCGGCAAAGAGTACAACCGGATTGCCGGCCGGTGCGCCCAGATAATTGATAATCACGCCCAATACCAGTGCCAGTCCGACACCAACGGGGAAAGCAACTGCCATCCCGGCCAGTGAAATGGAGGCCGAAAGGAGGATGTTGGAAGCGTTGAAAATAATCCCGCCGAGAAAGGCGCTTCCAAAATTACTGGCACTCACTTGCATCAGGTCGGGAACAAAGCTTCTGCCTGCGCTTCCGTTGCTGCCCAGGGTGAAGCCCATCAGCAGTGAAAGCAACACAACTCCGATAACATAATCCCAGTAAAAGAGCTCGTAACGCCATGTTTTGGCAGCGAGTTTTTGGGTGTTGCCCCACGATCCCCAACATACCATGGTGATGAAGGTGAGTACGATAGCTAATGAATAACTGCTTACGATGTACATAATGTATTGATATTGATGGTTATAAATGTTTTAACGGTGAAATCTGTTTAACACATAGTGAAGCGCCTCCTGCAACTGTAATGTCGCTTCTCCTGCATATTCCTTCCCGGCATGAAGCCGGTATTCATGGTGTATGTTTTTTTCGCGCAACAGAATATGGAGCAAGCCATTGCCCGATACATCACTGCCTTCGTCGGCAGCAAGCTGAAACACACGCAGCTCGTTTCCTTTAAAAACCTCTCCCGCTGTCAGCTGAACGATGTCATCGGGCTCTGACCAGACACCATGTAGTAAAATACAGCTGCTGAATCCGGTTTGAGCTGACTGACGGAGGGCTTCTGCTGCTTCTGAACCTTCAGCCAGCAGGGCGCGCATTCTTTTTCCTGACCTGATTCTCCAATGTGATTCAATTTGGGGCAATAGTTTGTCGAGTTGTCTCAGCTGCCCAGGCTCCAGAAACACCAGCACTGCCGGAGGTGTCTGATTCTTTTCGGTCATTACAGTGACCATCCCGGTGAGCTCTGCTGCTGTTTGATCAGCCAAAACTCCGAAGATGAGCAAGGGATATTGCCTGTTGCCTTCATCGTAAGTTTCAGGAAGGATCACCCTGACTGACTGCCCTCCGGGCAACATCTGCCATTGCCGGCTGATCGGTTCGTCCTTTGCAAAAACCTTGGGTTGAGCAAGGTATTGAGAAGGCCCGTTGATACAATCGTGGATGAACAACAGGGCCTCAGGCATGGCAGCACGCCAAACCTGAAAACTGTGTCCGCCATCCGTTACCCGGTATTGATGCCGGATGCCGTGATGGTGCAGAAGGGCATGCAGCTCTTCGTTGCTCCGGCAGAGGGTTTCTTCTTCATCCCCGTTGACCAGCAGGAGATTGAGCCAGGTTTTGTTTTCTTTAGACAGCCCGGGTATTAAATGAAAAGGACTGTAGAGCTTGTAATAATCCGTTATCCGTGCTTCGCCACTTTGGCCTTCTCCGCCAAACAGCCGACCCCATTGGTTATCCCAGCCCGGAGCTTCTTCGGTCATATACTGAGCATCGGTCCGAACTGACATGCTGAGGGGTACGGCTGCACCAAACACTTCAGGATGACGCAGATAGAGGCTCCACGCACCAAAACCTCCCATGCTGTATCCAACCAGAGCCCTGTTTGTTGCACCGGCCAGGGTAGGATACAATGAATCGATGTGTGGCACGAGCTCTTTTATAAACATGTCTTCGTAAGGAAAAAGACCTTTGTAATCATTCACGTAATAGCTGCGAAATCCCATTGGCATTACATAGATCATGGGCTGTAACTTTCCGCTTCTGACCAGTTCGTCAGTTACCTGAACAAGGCGGCCATATTCGAGCCAGGAGGTTTCATCATCACCCAGTCCGTGCAAAAGATACACCACCGGATATCGTTTTCCGGATTCCTGAAAGCCCTCGGGTAAAAGCAAGGAATAGGGAATTTTTTGTCCCAGTATCCTGCTTTCCATTTGCTCACTTTCCAAAATACGCAGGGGTTCAGCTGCAGTGACTGCCAGACCTGACAGTACAAAAAGTACGAAAAACAGGGCGTGCTTCATGGCTTATTGTTTGAGTTGGTCTTTGATAAAAATCATGGCATCATTCAGGCCTGTTTCAAAGTCGCGGAAATAATCGCTCCCTTGTCTTACCCTGTATTCGAAGGTATTTCCCTGCTCTCTCACCGCAAGGTATGTTTGTTCGTAACCTTTGTAAAAGTCGTGTTGGTCTGTCATATCCAGGTAGAAAGCAAGCGCTGACAGTTCAGTAATGGGGGTTTCGGGAAGCTGTGCATTGAACAGCAGCATGGCATTGAAGGTGTCCGCAAGGTTTATACGAACATCAAAAACGGCTGCACCGGCTGCTCCGTTTGCGATGATGACAGCATAGTTGCCATCGGTTCGCAGACGGTAATGCTCCCGAAGAAATAATTTCAGTTGTGGCAGTATTTCATCGCCATGAAAAGGGATTTTGAAAGGCATTTCAACCACAATGCAGGACGGAAGTCTCTGTTTGAAAATGGCCTGATTGAGTTGTTCCAGCAACCGTGTTCCTGCCCCGGCCGGTTCAAGCTCTTTCGGGTCGCTCAGCATCACAATGAGCGGATAAGCAGCCATAGACTGATCATATCCGGCAGGCTTCAGCACCGTGAATTCTGGCAGGTTGTCGGTGGCTGCATATTTTACCAGTTGTCCGGTCTCTGTTTGTCTTCTTTCTGTTGTGGTCTGGTTTTCCATCGGCCATTCCTGCCCGTCAAAGGCATGCCTCATAAACGAAAAGGCCTCAGGCAGCGAAGCATGCCAATAATCCCAGCTGTGCCCACCACTGCGCATCCTGTATTCATGATTTATCTGATTGTCCATCAAAAGACTGTGGAGGGCGTTGGAGGTGAAACTCAGACTCTCTTCATCATCCCCGCAATCGATCAGGTATCGTTGTCCCCTGCGTGAAGACGCTTCTTCTGTTGCGAAAAAATGAAAGGGGCTGTGCGCAATAAAATAAGGATTGAGCCTTGCCTGTCCAGCCATACCCTGACCACCGAATACCGGCGCCCATTGGTAATCAAAAACACTTTGCGGCTCCAGCAGGTATTGCGCATCGGTGCGGAATGACATACTTAAGGCAACGGCGGTTTGAAAGTAATCCGGGTTTTTGGCAGCTGTCATCAAGGCGCCATAACCTCCCATTGAGTAGCCCATCAGGGCTCGCTGACCAGGGTCGGCCTTGGTGCGGTAGGCACTGTCGATGAGTGGTATCAGCTCCTCAGTAAGCATGTCCTGCCAGGGAAAACTACCATTGTACTTGTTCACCCAATAGGTGTTGAAGCCTTGTGGCATCACAAAAATCACTTCGCCCAGCAGGGCTGCATGTTGCCCGGCATACCACTGAATACGCCCTCCCTTGTACCAGGCCTCCTGATTGTCGCCAAAACCGTGCAACAGATAAACCACCGGAAAACGCCGGCTTGTATCGGTGTAGCTTTCCGGCAACAAAACTGCATATTGGATAGTCTTTCGTAGCAAACTGCTTTTCATCTGCTGCGCTTCCTGCAGCCTTTCAAAAGGCGGCTCAGGAACAGGCAATGGATCACGCTTGTGACATGACATCAGGCATGTCAGCCAAAGCGTTATTCCAACGCCGCGTAGGATGGTATGCAGTTTTGGTTTGTTCATTATTTTAATACAGTTTGCGTTGCGACGGCCGACACTGCAGGCTGATCATCATACACCACATATGATTTAAAATAAATCCTGTAATCCGGATCCTGGTTTACCCAGTGGATATTGAGCCTGTGCTTTCCCGATTCCAGCAGGTATTTGTGAAAGATGTCATATTTTCGGGTAATGTAATCGAAGGGCATTTTCACCCGTTCCACTAAACGGCCGTCGATGGTAACATCCAGCAATGCAACAAAATCGCGTGTTTCATCGAGACAGCGGCTTTTTACATTTCCAAGCACGACGATGCCTGTGCCCTCAAAATCGATCACGATGTCGTTGTCGAGGTGATCTGTTCTGACAAGCAGTTCCTTCACCGGAAACATACCCGGAAAGGATTCTTCAAAAGCCACGGTATCAGGAGACTGCAACAGTATCTCAATGTCGGTTTCCCCAACCTTGCCGCCATTGGCAAGGATGTTGCTCAATGCATGCCGGTAACTCATCTCATACACTTCATTGAGTGTGAGTGTTGAATAAGGGAAATCCAGGTCCTGAACTTTTTCAATAGCTGGTTTCCAGTATTGCGGAATGCCAGAATAGCCCCTTATCACGCCAAGAATACCGGCAGCAGTAGCCGGGTTGCAATCTGAATCCTGACCACAACGGGTGGCAATGTCCATGGTGCGGTGAAAATCACCTCCACCATACAAAAGGCCAATCACTACATAGGCCGAATTGACGCTGGCATCGATGTTAAAGGCATTAAACACGCCTTCGGGGCAACCTTTTTCGCTGGTATGTTTTTTCTCAATCTCAAACCAGCATTTTTTCCAGTCGTCTGGATATTGCTGATGCCAGCCAATAACATCGCTGATGGTGCGATGAAATCGGCTTTGAGGAGGAATAGCTTTCAGACCCTGTTGTACAATGGTCGGTATGTCATCAGTAACGAATGCTGCAGCATACATTCCGGCGACAAATACACCGCCATACCAGCCGTCGCCGTAACACATGATGTGTCCGGTACGGTCGCATATTTCCGAGGCAGCATTTGGCAAACCCGGCGACATCAATCCAGCAAAATCGGCTTCGATCTGAAAATCAATGTCGTCGGCATGTGGATTGTTGAGCCAGTAACCTGAAGCCGGTGGCATCAGGCCGTCGAGAACATTGTAACGGGCGGCCTGATTGGCATGCCAGAGTTTGTAGTCTTCCTTCGCAAAAGCCACTGCAAATGAATCGGCTGGTGCCTGAATTCCAAGGCGTTCAATAACTTCTACAAAAGTGAAATCAAGGTAAACATCGTCATACAATCCGGGATCGAGCTGGTAGGTTTCACGTATGTAGTCATCATACCAGATCATCTGCTGGTAGTCCT
>JADHED010002946.1_pt1 | contig 10880 bp, 11 predicted proteins | sample 8952041 | NCBI WGS metagenome assembly JADHED01 (sample SAMN16124423, study PRJNA663239) | bioreactor sludge metagenome | isolation source: sludge (control) | place: India:Bengaluru | collected 2018-09-08
GACCAGAATGTCCACGGCGCCGCCGTGCCCGGCGGCGCCGAGTTCGGCCCAGGCGCGCGGACGCATGGTGTCGCGATCGATACGGCGAATACGCGCGTCGGGCAGAAACGCGGCGAGCGTTTCCTCCAGCCGTTGCGTGCCTTGCCCGAGCGGTTTCAGATCGGGGTTGCCGCAGCTGGGACAGGCGTGGGGAATGTGCGTCTCGTATCCGCAATGGTGGCAACGCAGGCGATGCGCATGGCGATGCAGGACGAGACGCGCCGAACAGCGCGGGCAGGGAGAGACCCATGCGCAGCCCGGGCAATAGAGTGCGGGCGCGTAACCGCGCCGGTTGAGAAAGACCAGGCTTTGTTCGCCGCGTACGAGCGTGTCCTGCAAGGCGGCAAGCGCGGGACGGGTCAGGCCGTTGTCGAGCGGGACGTGCCTCAGATCAATGAGCTCGATGTCGGGCAGGCGCGCCTGGCTGATGGCGCGCTGCTTCAGTTCCACCAGCTGGTAGCGTCCGGAGAGCGCCTGCGCGTAACTTTCGAGCGAGGGCGTGGCCGAGCCGAGCATCACGGGCACGTCCGCCTGCTTGCCGCGTGCGATGGCGACGTCGCGCGCGGAATAGCGCAGGCCGTCCTGCTGCTTGAACGAGCCGTCGTGTTCCTCGTCCACTGCAATCAGGCCCAGCCGCGGCAAGGGCGCGAAGACCGACAGGCGGGTGCCGAGCAGCACGTCGCAGTCCGGCGCGGCAAGCCAGTTTTCCGCCCGCATGGTCTCGCTCAGACCGCTGTGCAGCGCGACGATCCGGCGCGCCGGGAAGCGGCTGCGGAAATGCTGTTCGAGCTGCGGGGTCAGCGCAATTTCCGGCACCAGGACCAGCGCCTGCTTGTGCGCGTGGAGCGTGGCCGCGATCAGGCGCAGATAGAGTTCGGTCTTGCCGCTACCCGTGACGCCGTGGATCAGGTGCACGCCGAAGCGATCGAGCGCGGGCAGCAGGCATTCGAGCGCCTGCTGCTGTTCGGCCGTGGCAGGTGGTGCCGACGTGTCGGCCAGAAGCTGATCCGGGTCGGGCGGGATGCGGGACCATGCGGCCCAGCCGGCGACGACCAGGGCCGCAGCATGGCGGGTCTGCTTGCGGTCGCGCAGATCGGCGCGTGCCTGGGGGCCCGTTTTCAGCGCATCCAGCAATGCGCGCTGCGCGCGCGCGCGCAGGGGCGGCTCGGCTGCGCGTCCGGCATCGGTGACGACCAGCCAGGGCGTATCGGCGGAAAAGGGTGCCGCATTGCGCAAGCGGGGCGGCAGCGCGGCGAGCAGGATTGCGCCCAGGGGATAGTGGTAATAGTCCGCACAGAAACGCGCCAGCCGCAGGATGTCGGCGGAAACAGGCGGCCGGTCGTCGAGCACGCGCAGGATGTCACGCAGCTTGCCGGTTTCCACGGCGCTGCCCGACGGCGCGCCGAGAGCCACGCCCACCTGACGGGTACGGCCGAACGGCACCTCGACCAGGGCGCCCATCGCAAGATCGCCCATTCCGTCCGGCAGGCGATAGTCGAACAGCCGGGGGAGCGGCGTATCGAGTGCAACCTGGACCAGGGAAGACATCAATTAGCGACGATTCTTGGCAAGAAATAGGGAAAGATCTTACAAGTATCTGGAATGACAAGGGAAATCAGTGTTTTCCACGCAAGCTGTGGATAATTATGTGGGCGATTTGTGGCGACGGCGCCCGAAAGCCCGTATTTTCGTGACCTTTCCTCAACGGTCAAAAAGCGGGCAATTCGTTAAATTGATAAACATCAATAACTTATAAAGTGCACACGGCTGTCAAGGGTTTGACATGAAAAAAGTTCCCTTGCGCCAATAATGTGCATAAGTCAATGCTTCTATAGCGTTTAATACAAGCCCAAGCGCGCTTTATGGGCGCGCCCGGGGACGCGCCTTGGCGGGTTTCAGGCCTGCTGGAGGCCGGCGATCACCCAGCCGCCTGCGCCCGAGGCGGGTTTGACAAGATGCCAGATTTCGTCGAATGCCGCGGGATCGGCATTGCCCTCGCGAACCTGGCCCGTGAAGCGCACGCTCACGACGAGGCGGTTGGCTTCCTCGGCGGCCGCCAGTACCGTTGCCTCCACCGCCAGTACGTCGGTCGGCTCGCCGGTCGCGCCGCGCTCGGCAAGCTGCATCGCCAGTTCGGCAAATACTTCGGGCGTGGTGAACGCGCGCAGGTCGTCCTGGTTGCCGGCGTCGAACGCCGCCTGCAGACGGATGAAGTTGAGTTTGGCTTCCCGCGCGAATGCGGCGGCATCGAAACCGGGCGGGAAATGGCGTGCGTCCTGGCCACCGGATGCCGGCGCAGCGTCAAAGCGCACGGGCTCGAAACCTGGCGACGCGCCGGCATACTGCAGGGCAGGCGACGGCTGCGGCATGTTCCGGCGCATGACCCAGCGCACGAGCAGGAATGCGGCAAAGGCCAGCAGCGCCAGCATCAGGAAATTCGCCATTTCCTCGCCCAGTCCCAGATGCGAGAACAGGGCGGCCAGGCCCAGGCCTGCAGCCAGTCCGGCGATCGGGCCCATCCAGCCGCGTTTTTGCGGTGCGGCCTGTACGGGTGCCCCGGCCTGTTGCGGGCGTTGCGGTGCAGGTGCCGCTTCCTGTTTGGCGGGTGCGCTGCGCTGCATGCCGAAGGATTTGCCGCCGCCTAGGCGTTTGGCCTCGGCATCATGGGCGCCCAGGCCGAAGGCGAGGAAAACGGCGAACAGGCTGATCAGGAAATGTTTCACGGGAGGGCTCCAAAACGGCGATAGGCCACAATGGTCGCCCAGAGCGGCCGACGTTGACCAGTCGATTTTTATACGCGGATCGTTCGAAATTTTCGATTCGATCGCGCCGAAGATCAGGTCTTGTTTGATGTGCGCAAAGTGCGGCTGTGGCTGTGTACGGTGTCGACCAGGACGCCGACCTTGTCCGGGTCGGTGTACTGCGAGATGCCGTGCCCCAGGTTGAAGACGTGGCCGGGATGATTGCCGTAGCTGTCGAGGATGCGCCGGGTTTCGGCGCGGATGATGTCGGGCGTCCCGTGCAGCGTGCTGGGGTCGAGATTGCCCTGCAGTGCAACGGTAGCGCCCACGCGCTGGCGCGCTTCGCCGATGTCGACATGCCAGTCCAGGCCCAGCGCGTCGGCGCCGATGGCGGCCTGCGCCTCCAGCCAGTTGCCGCCGCCCTTGGTGAAGACGATGGCGGGAACGCGACGGCCGTCGCGTTCCTTGATGAGGCCGGCGACGATTCTTTGCATGTAGGCGAGAGAGAATTCCCGATAGGCGGACGGGGTCAGGCTGCCGCCCCAGGAATCGAAGATCATCGCTGCCTGCGCACCTGCCTCGATCTGCGCGTTGAGATAATCGGTCACCGCAGTGGCGGTCACGTCGAGAATGCGGTGCAGCAGGTCGGGTCGGCTGTACAGCATGGTCTTGATATGGCGGTAGTCGTCCGAACCGCCGCCTTCGATCATGTAGCAGGCCAGTGTGTACGGGCTGCCGGAAAAACCGATCAACGGCACGCTGCCGTCGAGCGCGTGGCGGATGCTTTTCACTGCGTCCATCACGTAACCCAGCTTGTCGTTGGGGTCGGGCGCGGAGAGGTCGCGGATTTCCCATTCGTCGCGCAGCGGACGCTCGAAACGCGGACCCTCGCCCGTGGCGAAATAGAGGCCGAGGCCCATGGCATCGGGCACGGTGAGAATGTCGGAAAACAGAATCGCGGCGTCGAGCGGATAGCGCGCCAGCGGCTGCAGCGTGACTTCCGTCGCGAGGTCCGGCGTCTTGCACAGCGTGAGGAAATCGCCCGCGCGGGCGCGGGTCGCGTTGTATTCGGGGAGGTAGCGGCCTGCCTGCCGCATCAGCCACAACGGCGTGTAGTCGGTGGGCTGACGCAGCAGCGCGCGCAGGAAGGTATCGTTCTTGAGGGCGGACATGGCTGAGGCCAAGAAGACTGGCCGTGAAGCAAAGCCCGCATTCTAACAGGCCGCTGTTTGCCGCTTGGTCACATGCGGCGGAAGGTCCATTCGCCGCGCCCGGCCGGGCAGGCCAGGACTTCGCGCGGCTTTTTGCCGTCGACGGCCAGGGTGGCGGTGCGGCAGCCGTCGCGTGCATTGCCGCGCGGCGTGAAGTCGTAGCGATGGCCGCCGTGGCTCCATACCACCGGGACGCCGGGCCGGCCGAGTTCCAGTGCGTGCCCCATGCAGGCGCGGTCGCGGTCATCCATGCTGTCGCCGATGGCGTGGCCGAGCACCGCGCCGAGTACGCCGCCGACCACCATGCCGACGACGCGATTGTCGCGGTCGGCAACCTGGCTGCCGATCACGGCGCCGGTTACGCCGCCGATCACGGCACCGATCTCGTCGCGGTTGCAGCGGCCCGAGTCGATGCCGTAGTCGTGGACATAAACTACGCCGCTCCTGCCTCGGTAATGCTTGTCTTCCTTGTGGCGCTTGCGGTCGTCGCGATCGTCGTGGCGGCCATCCTTGTAATATCCGTGGGCCGGCGCATGGGACGGCGGGTCGGCCAATGCCGGGCCCGCGATCAGGATGCCGGCCAGCGCCATAGCGAGAGGGGATTTCATGCTGTCATTCTCCTTGTGGATGCAACGGGGATCCTGTGCCGCATTCTACAAGCCTATCCCGGGCGCGCGGTGCGCGCCCGGAAGGCTCAGTTGTAGCGGGGAAGGGGACCGCGATTTTGCGCCTGACGATCATGCTTCTCGTCGAAGATATTGTGGCTGGCAACGTCCAGCGCCTGGTCGAGACGCGCATATTCGCGCGGATCGAGGCGGCCGTCGTTCAGGAAACGGCGTTCCATGTCGCGGATGGCGTCCTGCTCGCGCATCAGTGTGCTGTATTCGAACTTGGTCAGCGCACCCTGGCGAAAGCCCTCTTGGATGCGCGCCATCTGCTTGGCTTGGCGTGCGTTGATTTCCGCCTCGGCAGCCCGGCTCTGCTTGAAGTCGGGCCCGCGGAAATCCGGACCGTGCCCCCAGTCGGCCTGGGCGCCGCCAGCGGCAAGGCCCAGCAAGCCCAGCGTCACGATGGAAAGGGTTTTCTTGAAGGTCGTGCTATTCATGATGTCGCTCCTGTTCGGTTGTCGAAGTGTCGCTGTCGTTTCGTGCAGCGGACGATTGCACTGTAGAGGCGGCATGTAAGCGGCATGTGTGGGCCCCCACACCGGCATAGCGGGCCCCCCCCCGGGGCCGGGCATCGCCCGGCCCAACCATTCGCGGAGCGGAGTCCCCCGCGAACGCCCGACTAGGGTTTTTGTGCAGCGTCGTCGGCAGGCGTTTCGCTAGGAGTGTCCGGGTTGGGCGCCATGCTGTCGACGGGGTGCCGGATCGCGTCGTCGGCCCGGGGCGCGGCTTCCTGGCTGTCGCACCCGTTCAGGAGCAGAAGCGAGGTGAGCACGGCGAGCATGCCGTACGACGCATGCCAGCGATGGGGGCGCCGCGTCTCGGCGGGCAATCCGAAATACGCCACGCCGCCGCTCCATTCGTAGAGATTCATGTGTTCGTCCGCGAGATGCGGTGACGATGTCTTCATCCTATCCCTCCTCGTTGAACGCACGTTTCAGGGCCGCGACCTTGCGCATCGCTTCGGCACGGCTCAGGCCGTACTTTTCCTGCAGCACGCTCGCGAATTGTTCGATCCTGACGTAGAGCGCATGCAGTTCGCTGCTGCCCGGATGGACACGCAGCGCGTTTGCCGCATTGCGAACGGGCCATTCGCCCTTGCCGATGGTGGAATTCATAGGGGTTCTCCCGAGGGCTGCCGCCAAGCCGGCGGCAGCATGTGGATGCGCAGTTCAGCTCTTGCCCTTGACCTGCAATTCGTTGCGCACGCCTTTTACGCCTTCCACGCTGGCGGCAATGCGTTCGGCCTGGTTGACCTGTTCGGGCGTGGCGACCGAGCCCGTCAGCACCACCGTGCCCTGCTGCGTTTCGACGCTGACGTCGAGCCCTTTCAATTTCACTTCCTTCAGCAGCTGCGCCTTCACCTTGGTGGTGATCCAGGCGTCGTCGATGTACTTGCCTGCCTTGGCGCGATCGTTGTTCGCCACGGCCTTGATGAATTCATCCTGGTTCAGGGCGCCGTCGTTGTTGGAATCGCCGGCGCGAAAGGCCTTCTCCAGACCGCCTTGTGCCGTGAACTCCTCCAGGGTCACGATGTGGTCCTTGTTGGCGTCGTACGCGTCGAAATCCGGCGCCGCGTTGGCGGCCAGTGCGGCGTGGGCGGTAAAAGCGCCCAGCAGACCCAGTTGAGCGAGTTTCAGGATGCGGGGGGACTGATGTTTCATGATGGACTCCTCTGTAGTGAACATTACGAGTACACATGCACTCGGGAGGAGACATAGCGACAGCCGTGCCAGCCCGATTTTATTTTTATGAATCAGATGCTTATGTTGTGGTGACGGCAAAGGTCACAGGACAGGCACGGTAAAACCCCCTGGAATTTGTCGCTACATGGCGACAGCATGGGGATGAACGGAACAAAGCATTGAATTCACGAAGATATTTTGTTCCGTTTCGACGACAGGCAAGCGGTGGAAGAGCGGATCGGCATGAAAAAGGGGGACCGTGTCCCCCTTGCGTGCGGCCCGTGCGCGGCTAGATCGTGGGCGGACGCCTGCCGGCGACAAGCATGACGAGAAACACGACGAGACCGACACCGAACAGGATCTTGGCAATCCAGGTTGCGGTGCCCGCAACGCCCGCAAAACCGAAGATTCCGGCGACGATGGCGACTAGCAGAAAGGCGATGGCCCATCCAAACATGAGGCTGCTCCTTGAAAAGTGGGGATGCAGCCTGCGCATGCAGAAGCCGTGCCACGCCAGTCGCGCGGCTATTGCGTGGTGTCGGTGTTGACCTTGAACAGCGCCGGGTTCAGCTGGTGTCGCTGCAGCAGGCGGTAGACCTCGGTACGGTTGCGGCCGGCCAGTCGCGCAACCTCGCTGACCTGGCCGCGCGCGAGCTTCAGCAGCGTGACGAGATAGTCGCGTTCGAACTCGGCGCGAGCCTCGGCCAATGGGCGGATTTCGGCCGGCTTGTCGCGCAAAGCGCGGGCAACGAGCGAAGCCGGGATGGTAGGCGTGGTGGAGAGCGCGCAGCATTGCTCCAGCACGTTGCGCAGCTGCCGGATGTTGCCGGGCCAGTCCGCGCTCACCAGCATTTCCAGGGCCTCGGGCGAGAAGCCGGCGAGCGCGCGCCGGTACTTGTCGGCCAGGGTCTGCAGAAAGTGCTGCGCCAGCAGCGGGATATCCTCGCGACGCTCGCGCAGGGGCGGCAGGGTGAGATTGACCACGTTCAGGCGGTAGTAGAGGTCCTCGCGGAACTGGCCGGCCGCGATCGCTTCCTCCAGGTCGCGGTGGGTGGCGGACAGGATGCGCACGTCGATGGGGCGGGCCTCGGTCGCGCCGACGGGCCGTACTTCGTTCTCCTGCAGCACGCGCAACAGCTTCACCTGCAGGGGCGCGGGCATGTCGCCGATCTCGTCGAGGAACACGGTGCCGCCCTGTGCCGAAAGGAAGAGACCGGCGTGGTCGCGCGCGGCGCCGGTGAAGGCCCCTTTCACGTGGCCGAAGAGTTCGGATTCGAGCAGTTCGGCCGGAATCGCCCCGCAGTTGATCGCTACGAAAGGGTGGCCGCGCCGCGGGCTGGCGCGGTGCACGGCGCGGGCGAGCACTTCCTTGCCGGTGCCCGATTCGCCCAGGATCAGCAGCGGCGCTTCGCTCTGCGCGGCGAGCCGCGCCTCGGCGAGGAGCGTGTCCATGGCCGCGCTGGCGGTGACGATTTCCTCGCGCCAGTCCGCTGCGTCGGTATCGCCGTGCTCGGCGTTGCCGCCGAGCGCGGTGGCGCGATTCAGCAGGTCGATGAGCGTCGGGGCGTCGTAGGGTTTGGTGAGATAGCCGAACAGGCCTTGCTGGGTTGCGGCTACGGCGTCGGGGATGGTGCCGTGCGCGGTCAGTACGATCACCGGCAGCGCGGGATCGCGCGCATGGATGGCGCGAAACAATGCCATGCCGTCCATGCCCGGCATCTGGATATCGGTCAGCACCGCATCCGGGCGGCTGTGCGAAAGATGCGCCAGCGCGGCTTCCCCGCTGTCGGCGGCCACCACCTCGAAGCCGTTCGCTTCGAGCCGCAGCGCGATCAGGGTGCGCAGCGAAGCGTCGTCGTCGACCAGCAGGATCACGGGTTTCTTCATCGCGGTTTCGGCGCGGCATCGCGCTGCTGGAGGGACTTTTCCAGAGCCTTGATCTGGTCGATGCGTTCCTGCAGTTCCTGTGCGCGCGCGCCCTGCCGGCGCGCTTCGATCTGCGCCTTCAGGGCCGTCTTCGCCAGATCCAGCACAGCTTGCGCGCGTGCGCCGTCGGCATCGATCGTGCCGAGCAGCTTGAGCCCGCGCTCCATCACGGCGGGGTCGTCGTCGCGTCCGAGCAGCAGGGCAAATCTGAACTGTGCGGCCGGGCCGAGCGTCCGTTCGTCGTCCAGCCGGGCGAGTTCGGCCCGCTGCTGATCGGCGCCGAGCGAAGCAATGCGCGTCAGCGTGTCGAGCGCTTCGCCGGCGGTGAGGCCGGCCGACGCAGGCGTCGCGACCTTGACCGGCGGCTTCTGCGCAGGGGGCGGCACGGCGCAGGCGCCGAGTGCAAGGGAGAGGGAGAGGAGTATCGGGAGGCGCAAATGCATCAATGGGTTGTCAGGGCACACGGACAGGTCAGACGGAAACAGGTGGTCCAGGGTTCACGCTCGGCCAGCATGGCGTCGCCGCCCAGTCCGCGCATCGATTCGCGCACGATGGCCAGGCCCAGCCCGCTGCCCTTGACCGCGGCGGCGGGCTGGCGCGAGCCCTGATAGAAGGGTTCGAACACGCGCGCGCGTTCGTCCTGCGGGATGCCGCCGCCGGCGTCGCACACGTCGAGCGTCAGCTGGTCGTCCCGCATTTCGGCGTGGATCAGGATACGGCCTCCGTCCGGGCTGAATTTGATCGCGTTCGACAACAGGTTGTCGAGTGCAGTTTCCAGACGCGCCGCATCGAGATTCAGCGTCACGTCCGGGGCGCCGATTTCGACGGCGAGTCCGCGCGTATCCAGCGACAGACGCTGGCGTTCGGCCACGCCCTGCAGCAGGGGCGTCAGCGCGACGGGCGCATGCGCCGGTTTCGCGGCGTCGGCCGCAAGCCCGCCGAAGCGGATCAGATCCTCGATGCGCTTCTGCAGCTCGCGGCTGCTGCCGTTCATGATGTCGACGATGCTGCGCTGGCGCGGATTGAGCGGGCCGGCCAGCGTGTCGCCGAGCAGGCCGACGCCTTCGCGCAGCGAAGCGAGCGGCGTCTTCAGTTCGTGCGAGACGTGCCGCAGGAAACGGATTTTCTGCTCTTCCAGCGCCTGCAGGCGCTGCCGCAGCCATTCCATCTCGCGTCCGAGTTCGACGATGTCCTGCGGCCCGCCGATGGGCGGCAGCGGCGCATGGTCGCCGCGCCCGAGCTGCTGGATCGAGGCGCGCAGTTCGCGGATCGGGCGGTTGATCATCCAGGAAAACACGGCGGCGAGTAGCAGGGTAAGCGGAATGAGTGCGAGCGCGAGCAGGAACAGGCGCCGTTGGGTCGAGCGTACCTCGGTTTCGAGGGTGCGCGTGTCGCGCTGTACGGCGGCGTCCGCCTGTTCGAGCAGGGTGCGCGCCTCGGCGTGCAGGGCATCGAAGTCGCCGTCGAGCTGATGGAATTGGGCGCTGTCGAGAAACAGGCCGGGCCGCAGCTTGTCGTAGAGCAGGCGGCTCTGGGACCGGAGGCGGGCGAGCGTGGCACGCGCCTGCGTATCGGTCAGCTGCGCATCCAGCGCGTCGAGCTGGGAATTGAGCGCGTCGCGCTGGGAGCGCAGGGCGGGGCCGAACTCCGTATCCTGCAGCAGGTGGTACTGTCCCGCGACGCGCTGCATCTGGCTCACCGCATCGACGATGCGGCGGGTGTCGCGGGTGACCACGAGACTGTTGGTGGCGAACTGCCGCTGGGTTTCCGCCACGCCCTGCAGCACGTGGATCGCGTTGATCAGGCCGCTGGCGAGCGGCACGGTCAGCACGCTCATCGCGACGATGACGAGGACGGTGAAGGAACGGGGATAGTAGCGACCGGAAAGCATGCGGGCGGGGCAGCCGTGGCGACGGCCACAGCATACCCCGAATGGCGCGCAGGGGCGGTTTACATCAGGCCGAGATAGCCGAGAATGCCCTTTGCCGCTTCGCGGCCTTCCCACACGGCGGTGACGACGAGATCGGAGCCGCGCACCATGTCGCCGCCGGCGAAGACCTTCGGGTTCGCGGTCTGGTAGGCATGCTGCTGGCCCTTGGCGACGACGCGGCCGGCCTGGTCGATCTGGATGTTGTGCTGTTCGAACCAGGGCTGCGGATTCGGACGGAAGCCGAAAGCGACGATGACGTGATCGGCCGGCACGATCTCCTCGGAGCCGGGCACCACCACCGGCGTGCGGCGGCCGCGCGCGTCGGGTTCACCCAATTCCGTGGTCACGAGCTTCACGCCTTCGACCTTGCCGTTGCCGACGATCTCGACCGGCTGGCGGTTCCACAGAAACTGCACGCCTTCTTCCTTGGCGTTGCCGACTTCGCGTTTGGAGCCGGGCATGTTCTTTTCGTCGCGGCGGTAGGCGCAGGTGACCTGGGCCGCGCCCTGGCGGATGCTGGTGCGGTTGCAGTCCATGGCGGTGTCGCCGCCGCCCAGCACGACCACGCGCTTGCCCTTCATGTCGTGGAAGGCTTCGCCGGGCTTGGCCAGATCGAGGCACTTGCGTACGTTGGAGATCAGGAAAGGCAGGGCTTCGAGCACGCCGGGCAGATCCTCGCCGGG
>JADHED010002952.1_pt1 | contig 10877 bp, 15 predicted proteins | sample 8952041 | NCBI WGS metagenome assembly JADHED01 (sample SAMN16124423, study PRJNA663239) | bioreactor sludge metagenome | isolation source: sludge (control) | place: India:Bengaluru | collected 2018-09-08
CTTTCGATCAAACGGGGGTGTCGTTGGCAAAGTTGAGTTCTACGATGTTGCCTGCCGGGTCCTGGAGTACGAATTGCAACTGGCCCGTCAGCGGCACGGTGGTGACTTTGTAGGGGATGCCCAGCCGGTCGAGCCTCGCCTTTGTCTCGTCCGGGGCGGCGCAGCGAAACGCGATGTGGTCAATGACGGTGCGGGTGTGGGTGGCGCGTTGCTCGTCGGGCGAGGCTTCGATCAAGTGCACGATATCCTGCCCGTTTGCGTAGAGCCAATAGCCAAAACGCGCGAATGGTGGACGGGGGCCGTCTTCCAGCCCGACGACCCGGGTGTAGAACGCGTGCAGTTCATCCAGCAGCGGTCGCTGGGTACGCAGATTGACGTGTCCGAAGCCCTGGATAGCCAATGCCGATTTCCTCCCGTCTTGTGGTTTGCATATAGTAGTCTGTCCCGACAGAAATATTACGTGTTACTGGATGATTTAAACCAATGGCGTGGCATCTGGTCACATCCAGTGGTTGCGATGAGAGAGGGAGGAAATGTGCATGCGAGGATGGCTGCTTGGGGTGACGGTGTTTGTGGCCGTGGTGTCTGGTGCCCGTGCGGAAGAGGTGCAGGTGCCCCAGTTGCCGGAGCGTTTTGCGCAGCGGATGGCGGAAGTCTACGCCACCCTGAAACAGGCCTACATCGATGAAGTGGATGACGAGAAACTGCTGAAAGATGCGGTCTCCGGCATGGTGGGTGGGCTGGACCCACATTCGACCTATCTCGACTACGCGAAAATGCAGGACAACGGGGTGCCAAACAAGGGGTCTTTCGGCGGCTTGGGCATCGAGGTGGCGATGGAGTCGGATCAGGTGCGTGTGGTGGCGCCGATTGAGGATACCCCTGCCTTTGCCGCCGGGTTGCGTGCCGGGGACCTGATTGTTGCCATCGATGGTTTGCCGGTCAAGGGGCTTGATCTCGGCCAGGCGATCTTGCGGATGCGCGGCGAGCCGGGCACGACCGTGAGGCTTTCCGTGCTGCGCAAGGGGCTGGCGGCTCCTCACGAGTTTTCGCTGGTGCGCGCGGTGATCCAGAACCCCAGCGTGAAGGTCAGGCGGGCGGAGTCGGGTTATCTCCATGTGCGGATCACCCAGTTTCGCGACGCAACCGGGCGCGACCTGGCGGAAGCGTTGAAGGTTGCGGGCGAGGGAAACGGCGCGCCGATCAAGGGGGCGGTGCTGGACTTGCGGGACAACCCGGGCGGCTCGCTGGTGGCTTCGCTGGCGGTGGCGTCCACGTTTCTGGCCCCGGATGCGCTGATCGTGACCACCGAGGGGCGCGAACCCGCGACGCGTGCACGGTTTATCGCCAACCCGGACCAATACGTCGAAGGTGGTGCAGCGAACGATTACCTGCGTGAGGTACCGCAAGCGCTGCGCACCATGCCGCTGGTGGTGCTGGTGAACGGAGGTTCGGCCTCGGCCGCCGAGATCGTCGCGGGGGCCTTGCAGGACCATGGGCGTGCCAAGGTGGTGGGGATGCAAACCTACGGCAAGGGCACGATCCAGACCTTGTTCCCGCTCAGCACGGGTTCGGCCCTCAAGCTTACCGTGGCGCGCTATTTCACCCCTTCGGGCCGCTCCATCCAGCAGATGGGCGTGATGCCAGATGTGCTGGTAGACGAACAGACCGGCAGGCGGCCGCTGGATCCGCTGCCTGCGCGTGGTACGGACGCCGACTTGCCGTTCATGCGCGCCGTTGCCTTGTTGAAGGGTTCGGGTGTTCAATAGCCGGGCGACGTCAACCGCGAGGCGTGTGGTTCGTTTTTGATGATTCGCGCCCTTGCGATGCGATGGGTTCACATCGCACCGACGGCACGCACAACCTTAGGAGAAGACAAGATGAAAAAGATCGTGATCGCAGCGTTGTTGGGTTTCTTCGTGAGCAACGTGGCTTTTGCTGCCTCGCCCTGCGAATCCAAGGCAGATGAAAAGAAGCTGGCCGGCGCGGCTAGAACCAGTTTTGTGAAGAAGTGCGAAGCGGATAGTGGTGCAGGGGGTTGCGAGGCCAAGGCAGCAGAGAAGAAACTGGCAGGCGCGGCCAAGAACAGCTTCGTGAAGAAGTGTGAGTCCGACGCCAAGGGCAACAACGCACTCAAGGTGTGCGAGAGCAAGGCTGCGGAAAAGAAGCTGGCCGGTGCCGCTAAGACCGGCTTCACCAAGAAGTGCGTGGCTGACGCGACCAAGTAAGCGGGTCGTGGTGCCAAAATCCCGTGCGCCAGCAGGTGGCACGGGATTTTTTATGCCCGCGAGCGGCTGCCATGCAACCATGCAGGCGAGAGTAGAATGCGATTTTTCATGTAAAGGATAACCGTGATGCAAAAGCAGATTTCCCTTGCGCTGTTGACCGTGATACTCGCCCTGCCGGCCTGGGCGCAGCCGACCGTGCAGATCAATACCAACCTGGGGCCGATCGTGGTCGAACTGGATGGCGACAAGGCGCCCAAGACCGTGGCGAACTTCCTGGAGTACGTGAAGAGCGGGCACTACAACGGCACGATTTTCCATCGCGTGATCCGCAAGTTCATGATTCAGGGTGGCGGCCTGGGCAAGGACATGGTCGAGAAGCCGACCCGCGCACCGATCCGTAACGAGGCGGATAATGGTCTCAAGAACGACGTCGGGACGATTGCAATGGCGCGCACGCCGGATCCGCATTCCGCGACCTCGCAGTTCTTCATCAACGTGAACAACAACGATTTCCTGAATTACCGTTCCAAGGATGACGCGGGCTGGGGGTATGCGGTGTTCGGCAAGGTGACGAGCGGGATGGAACTGGTTGAGAAGATTTCCCGTTCCCCGACCTGGCCGGGTGACGTGCCGACCCAGCCTATCGTGATCGAATCCATCGTGTTGAAGTAGGGGGGCGAAATGACTCAAGCTATCCCGCAAGTGCTGGTGACCGGGGCCAATCGCGGCCTGGGGCTGGAATTCGTGAAGCAGTATCTGGCGGATGGCTGGCGCGTGATCGCCTGCTGCCGCAACCCGCTCAGCAGTTCGGCGCTGATCGCGTTGACGGCGAGTGCCGGTGGACGCCTCTCCGTGCGTGAGCTGGACGTGGCGGATTTTGGCCAGGTCGAGCGACTGTCCGCCATACTGGCCGGGGAGTCCATCGATGTGCTGATCAACAACGCCGGGTTCTACCCGGAAGGCGAGTTCGGCCAGGTGGACTATGCCGATTGGGAAGAGGCCTTTCGCATCAACACCATGGCGCCCATGAAAATGGCCGAGTGTTTCGTCGAACAGGTGGCGCGCAGCCAGCAGCGCAAGATCGTGACGCTCTCCAGCAAGATGGGCAGCGTCGCCGATAACGGCAGCGGCGGCAGCTGCATTTATCGCAGCAGCAAGACCGCGGTCAATATGGTGATGAAGAGCCTATCCATCGATCTGGCCGGGCGCGGCATTGCCGTGGGCGTGCTGCATCCGGGCTGGGTGCTGACCGATATGGGCGGGCCCAATGCGCTGATTGACGCCACCAGGAGCGTGAGCGGATTACGGCAGGTGATCGCCGGCCTGACGCTGGAGAACGCAGGCCGGTTCATTGCTTATGATGGCAAGGAAATTCCCTGGTAATCCCCTATTTGTAAAGCTGGTGGCTGGGGCGGCCGCTGAGGATATTGCTGGCGCCCCAGTTGGTGACGTTGCGGAAGGCTTCTGACTGGACGAAGGCCTGGTAGGCCGATTCGTCATTCCATTCGGACATGATCAAGTAGATGCCGGGTTCCTTGCAGTCCTTGTACAGGCGGGACTTCTTGTGTCCCGCGGCCTTGTTCAACGCGTTGGCCACGCCTTCGAAGGCGGTCTCGAATTCCGGCTCCTTGCCGGGAATGACGTGGTAGTTCATGCCGATGGTGATCATCTTGACTCCGTAGTAATGGGTTGTGCTTGTCGTCGTTGCCCTGCATGCGTGAGAATGCTGGGTAATACGTAGATTGGTGAAACATGAATATCTTTACTTCAGGCTGGTTGCAACGCATGGTGGACCGTGGCGCCAGCACGCCTGAAGCCAGGCTGCGTGCGCTGTTTCGCATCCTGCAGGACTGGTCCGAAGTGCCCGGTTTCAGTGAGCAACTGCAGCAGGCCCTGCGGGATACGGCTGCGCAGCAATACCTCAAGGACTTTCTGCTTGGCGTGGCACGGGATGCTGGTCTTCGCCAGCCCGAGATCATCGCTACCCAGCTGCACATGATGCTGCTGGGCGGGTTGAGCCGAGAGTTGCAGCAGCCCGGCCACGAGGCCTTGCGTTTCGCAGGCGAAGCCGCCCTGACCTTGCTGACCTTGCAGCCCACACCAGCACGTCCTGCCAGAAAACACGTCGCCGTGGCGGCCATGCTGTTGGCTGCGTCGGTGCTCGGCATGCTGCTCTGGCCGGCGCAGACGGGTACGGTGGCCGAACCCGGCGCTTACCTGATGCAGGCGTCGCTCCCGGCGACCAGCCCGGACAGGGTGTCCGCCCTGTACCGCATGCATGAACAGGTGGCAGCGGCCGACTGCTCGTATCCGCAGGCCTTGATGCTGGCCGCGGAACAGCGTGGTCCGTTCATCGAGACGGTGGTCAACGGCAACGTCGATCACGTGCGGCTCGAGTCCATGCCCATGGTCAATCAGCTTTACCAGAAAGTGAATTGCTACTACCCGCCGGCTGCCATGCTGCTGTAGTGCGTGCGCAGCACGGCAGCCAGTACGGTTGTCAGGCTGCGTTGAAGATCACCAGGCCGGCCCATACGAAGCCGACGGTGGACACGACGAAGGTCGCCGCGGTGTAGACCTTGGCCCACATGAATTGCCAGAAATCCGGTTTCAGCATGGCGATGGTGAACACGGTGGGGTTGGTGAAGCCGCCGATGGCGATCAGCCAGCATGCCTCGACCGGGAGTTCGATGGATGCGGCCTTGGCCACGGCGTAGAAACCCAGGTTGAGGATCGCCATCAGGATGTAGTCGATGTGGGCCTTGATCAGCAGGCCGTAATCCTTGATCAGGCCGCCGTCCAGGCCCTGGATCGGGAACCAGCGGGCAAAGGTGCCGAGCCAGGCGCAGGCCAGCGAGCAGAACACCAGAAAGACACCAGCCTTGAGCAGAATTTCCATGAAGCATTTCCTCCTTGTTGTGGGTTAGATGTTTTTTTGTTGCAGGTAGGCGACGATCTCGTCGACTTCCCGGGTCCCGACCCGATGCCAGTTCTTGCCTTCCGGCAACAAGCGGATATTCGGACCGTTGACGCACATGCTCATGCAGGGGGACCGTTCGACGGTGAACTCCATGCCGGCTGCCAGCAAGGCATTTTCCAGAAGGTCGGCCAGCGATTCACTGCCGCTGTTGCCGCAGGAATGCGGGTTGGGCGCGTGGCGCTTCTGGGTGCAGACAAGAAGTTTCATCATGTAAGCGGGATGTCCCGGCAATAAAATATGCGTCTATACAGACCTGTATACTGTACAGATCTGTATAATTCCATGCAAGCCCTGAATGAAAGTGATTTATCCGATATGGCAACCGATATGCGTGAAAGGATACTGGCCGCCGCCGCCAGCCTGTTTCAGGCCCGAGGCATCAATGCGACGGGTGTGGATACCATTGTGGCCGAGGCGGGTATCGCGAAGATGACCCTGTACAAGTATTTCCCGGCCAAGGAAGACCTGGTGCTGGAGGTGGTCCGGCGGCGCAGTCGGGAGTTTTCGGAGTGGTTGTCACAGCGTCTGGACAGGACCGCACGCAATCCCGAAGAAAAATTGCAGCAACTGTTCGACGGGGTGGAGGAGTGGCTGGCGGCGCCGGAATGCAGCGGACTGCCGTTTATCAAGGCGAGTGCCGAGTTTCCGCAGCAGGAGAGCGCGGTCCACCGGCTCTCGGTTGAGCTTTCAAACGAATTTCGGGCCTACATCACGGCGCTGGCGGCCGATGCCGGCATTCGCGCCCCGGAAGCGTTGGGGCTGCAACTGGCGATGTTGATTGAAGGGGCGGTGCTTTCGGAGCAGCTGACCAAGAACTCCGGAGCGCTCGACTCCGCAAGACAGGCCGCGCGGATCCTGATCGACTCCGCGCGGCGCTAGCGGACCTTCTCGGTGGGGGCGGGGTTACCCGATGGGGGTTATTTCGCGAACAGCCTGTCTTCCGGGGAAAGCTCGTCAATCAGCGCGACATTGCGCCGCCATCCGAATTCCGGTTTTGCCGGCTGCGGCGAGGGAGCCGATGCGGCGCTGACGGCCTCCGCCTGAAATCCCTTCCAGCGTGCCTGCAGGGCGCGGCTGCTGACAAACGTCTTGACCGCTTCGCTTGCACCAAACACTTCCGTATCCTGTTTCATGATCGTTCTCCTCATTCAATTGAGTTACATGATTTGATCTACGGAATCAGTGTATGTGGATGCAATACTTCCAACAAACCGTATTATTCTGAATAATAGTTCCAAAATATGGATGTATTGCCGGAGGGTTCATGGCCACACTCAATTTCAAGCATCTGCGTTATTTCTGGATGGTGGCCAAGTCCGGCAGCATCGTGAAGGCCGGGGAGCAGCTGTATCTGTCGCCGCAGTCGATCAGCGGGCAACTCGGTGAATTCGAGGCGGCGCTGGGCACGCAGCTATTCCGTCGGGCGGGGCGCGGGCTGGAACTGACCGAGATGGGCAGGCGCATCTTTACCTATGCTGACGAAATCTTCGCGCTGGGAAATGAAATCCTGGACGTCGTGCAGGATGAATCCCTCAAGAAAATCCAGCCGTTTCGCGTCGGGGTGGCCGATTGCGTGCCGCGTACCGTGGCGCACCGCGTGATCGAGCCGGCGATGCGCGCTGACGATAGCTTGCGGCTGATTTGCCGCGAGGGGAAATTGGCGACCCTGCTTGCGGAGATGGCCGTGCATCGGCTGGATATGGTGATTGCCGACCGTCCGCTCCCCACCAATGTCAACGTGCGGGCTTACCACCATTTATTGGGAGAGAGCGTGCTGAGCGTCATGGGTGCCAGAGCCTTGATCGCGCAACTCGGCGACCACACGTTTCCGCAACTGCTGGATCAGGCGCCGTTCCTGCTGCCGGGCGAGGATATCGCGATCCGGCCAAAATTGATGCAGTGGTTCGAGTCGCATCATCTGCATCCGCGTATCGTGGGGGAATTCGACGATAGCGCACTGCTCAAGTTGTTCGGACAAGGGGGTGCGGGATTCTTCGTGGCGCCTGCGGCGATGAGCGACTATGTGTGCGAGCGCTATGCCGTTGAGGAGGTGGGGCGCATCGACTCGGTCAAGGAGCAGTTGTATGCCATCACCGCCGAGCGGCGCATGACGCACCCGGGTGTACTGGCGGTCGCCGAGGCCACCAAGGAAGTATTTTCTGTCGATGGGGAATGAGGCATGTCGGTAGTGATTTTCGGTGAAGTGCTGGCGGACGTGTTTCCTGACCAAACCGTGTTGGGCGGTGCGCCGTTTAACGTGGCGCGCCATCTGCAGGCGTTCGGGGCAAGCCCGGTGATGATCTCGCGTACCGGGATGGATGTGCTCGGGGAGACCTTGCTGGCAAACATGCATCGGCTGGGCATGTCGTGCGCCGGGATGCAGCGGGATGCCCAGCGGCCGACAGGGCAGGTACGGGTGACGTTCGTGGACGAGGGGCATCGCTTCGAGATTCTGCCTGACCAGGCCTATGACCATGTGTGCCCGGAAACCACCCGACAGGTCGTGCGTGCCTTGCGCCCCAGGCTCGCCTATTTCGGTACCCTGGCACAACGGCAGCCATCCTCACGCCTTGCCCTGCAAGCGATGCTGGATGCTTGTGAGTGCCCACTGTTTATGGATATCAACCTGCGTGCGCCATGGTATGACGTCGAGGTGATCGAATATTCGCTGCATGCGGCCGATATCGTCAAACTCAACGATGAAGAACTCGCCGTGATCTCGGGGCTGCTCGGGCTGGGGTCCGCAGACGCCGAAAGACAGGCGCAGGCATTACAGCAGCGGTTTTCCTTGCAGCAGGTGCTGGTGACTTGCGGTGCGGCAGGCAGTTGGTTGCTGGATGAAAAGCGACGCGTCCATCGGGTGGGCCCGGCCGTCGGCGATGGGGGGCTGGTGGACACCGTCGGGGCGGGAGACGCCTATGCCGCCGTATTCATTCTGGGACGACTGCGTGGCTGGCACGTGGACGAAGCCATGCAGCGGGCCAGCACCTACGCAGCGGCCATATGCCGGATCAGAGGGGCCGTGCCTGACGAGGCCATGTTCTTCGAACCCTACCGGCAAGCCTGGGGCGCATGAGCCCTATTGCTGTGCGCGGGTAGCTGATATGAATTGAAGAGGCTAGGATGCAGCATTAACTAATGATCTCAACGCCGTATCGGCCTTGTGAGGTGAAGCGTTTTTTTTCGAGGCGGGGTACTATGGCGTCAGGGCCAGGCATCACGGCGACATATCACAAGATAACAACGACATCTGGAGGAAGTTTCATGGCTGACCAAGCGCGCGAAAAACCGTTCATCCTGCATTTTCTGACCACGCAAAAGAACATCAGTCCGTTCGATGCCAACATGGCGCGGGATGCCGGTTTCGATTCCATTTTCACCTACACCAACGTGATGCAGGACGAGATCACCGGTCTGGTGCAGGATGCGATTTTTTCGCGTGGTCCGCGCGGTGTGTGGCGTACCGGCATTTTTATTGGCGGACGCGAGATGGATCTGGCGATGGACATGCTGAAGGCCGCCAGGAAAGCGATGTTCCCCCCGTTCGAGGTTTCCCTGTTCGCGGATCCTTCCGGCGCCTTTACCACGGGTGCGGCCTTGTCCGCCTACGTGGTCTCGGCGGCGCGTGAGCATTTCAACGCCAACCTCAAGGACAAACGCGTGGTGGTGTTCGGCGCAAACGGCCCTGTGGGCGGCTGTGCATCGATCATGTGTGCCAAGGAGGGCGCAGAAGTGCTGATGGTGGCGCACCGCGACGTCGCCCGCACGACCGAGATCGCTGAAAAATATAACGCACTTTATTCCGTGAACCTGAAGGTCGTGGATGGCACTACGGAAGACAAAAAGGCGGCCATCATTGCCGATGCCGAAGTGCTGCTGAGCTGCGCTGCCGCCGGGGTGCGCGTGATTTCTACCGCACAGTTGCAGAATGCCAAGAACCTCATCATCGCGGCGGACGTGAATGCCGTGCCGCCCTCTGGCATCGAAGGTATCGATGCACGCTCCGACGCCACCCCGATCAAGGGTGCGGACTGGGCGCTGGGGCTGGGTGCGCTGGCCATCGGTAGCCGCAAGTACAACCTGCAGAAGCAGATGTTCCAGATGATGATGGATACCGAAAGCGCCGTGACGCTGGACTTCCTGTCCGCGTTCGAAGTGGCGCGCAAGATGGGCTGATCGCCCTGTTCCATTGCCCGGTACCAGAATTCGGTACCGGGTTCCCCCTTCTCGGAACCTGATTTCAGCGATTCCCGCCAGACGTCGGCCAGAGCGGTGGTTCGTCCATCAGGGCGATCTGCTCCCGCAGTTCCAGCACGCGATCCTGCCAGTAGCGCTGCGTGTTGAACCATGGGAACGCCATCGGGAATGCCGGATCGTGCCAGCGTCGCGCCAGCCAGGCGGCGTAATGAATCAGGCGCAGGGTGCGCAGCGCTTCGACCAGATAGAGTTCACGTGGATCAAATTCGCAGAAATCCTCGTAGCCGGCCAACAGGTCGACCATCTGCCGCATCATGTCTTCCCGTTCTCCCGAAAGCAGCATCCACAGGTCCTGCACGGCCGGTCCCATGCGACTGTCATCGAAATCCACGAAGTGCGGGCCGGCATCGGTCCACAGCACGTTGCCCGGGTGTTATATGATCTTTGAAAAACATCATAAGAATACATAGTTTTAGCATAATACCTGCAATTAATAGCATACATTTAGTTAACGATAGCCCATGAAAATATTGTTATATGATGTCATATGTACATAAGTATCATAAGATGGTTTAGAGTGATGGCACTTGTAGTGAACATAAAAGGGATTGGCGCAATGTCTGAAATGGTGGTGGGTTAATGGACTTGGCGATGGTTCGGGCAAAGGTGCTGTCTGATTCAACCGGAGCCATCACAGAAATCCCAATTCTGGTTACGGAGGACGGCCCTCTTTCCTCTCTCGTCGATTACCTCTTATGGCGTAGGCATGACCGCAGTCTTGCCTGGATGCGCAAGGTGGTACAGGACGTCAGGCTTTTGCTGACCTACATGCGATCCAATGCAGAGCACTTCCCTGATCCGGAGAGCCTCTTCCACAATTTCATTCAGCGCCTTTACACGGGAACGATTGGACCCGATGGACTTGATCCAAGCGGCTTGTACTGGAAGCCTTACAACCACCGTATCATCGGAAATATCCTGACCCGCCTGACAGATTTCTCCAACTGGATTGCAGAAAGGCAGGGAACGCTGTCAATTAATCCCTTGCGCACATCCAGCCACTACGATGAATTCATCGCTGCAGCCGCATGGATGAGTCGCAAGAATCGGGCGTTTCTTGGGCATACATGGAAATCAACGTCGACTGGGAATGCCCGTTTGGCCCGTAGCACGCTTGCCAAAAGATCACCGAAGGTCAATGGCAATGACGCCATTGCGTTCCCGGAAAAGCATTTCTCTGACCTGCTCTTTCATGGCTTCGTGCGTCGTGGCGGAGAAGGCAGTAGCAATCCTGCTCGGCGTCTGCAATTGAGGGACTGCCTGATTACGCTTCTGATGCATGGTGCCGGGTTCAGACTATCTGAATGCTTCCATTTGTGGATATGCGATGTGCAGCCACACCCCAATGACCCAACGGTTGCCTGGGTTCGTATTCATCACCCGAGCCTTGGGGATGCACCAGGCGATTGGTT
>JADHED010002953.1_pt1 | contig 10877 bp, 8 predicted proteins | sample 8952041 | NCBI WGS metagenome assembly JADHED01 (sample SAMN16124423, study PRJNA663239) | bioreactor sludge metagenome | isolation source: sludge (control) | place: India:Bengaluru | collected 2018-09-08
CTCCACCAGGAAGAAATTGAGGCCCTTTGCGCCGAGAGAGAGGTCCGTCGTCGCGAGGACGGTAGCGAAATCGGCAACGGGGCCGTTCGTTATCCACATCTTCGTCCCGTTGATGATCCATTCGCTGCCGTCTTTCACCGCCGTCGTGCGCGTCGCCGCCAGGTCGGAGCCGGACTGGTCTTCAGTAAAGCACATCGTCGCGACCTTCTCACCCCTCATGGCGGGGAAGAGACAGCGCTCCTTGATCGCCTGCGACCCGAAACGGTAGACAAAGTACGTCCCCATCAGGATGTTCATGATGACGCTCTGGGCAAAACCGACAGAGCCGCGCGCGATCTGCTCATAGAAAATCATCGCCGTCACGGGGTCCGCGTTCATCCCCCCGATCTCCTCGGGGTAACGCAGGCCGAGGTACCCGAGCTTCGTAAAATCCTTCCACAGTTCCCAGGGGAACTCGTCCTTCTCGTCGATCTCGCGCGCCTTTGGCACGACCATCTTATCGACCGTGTCCGTTATGATCTTTTTGAAGAATTCCTGCTCCTCCGTAAAAGCAAAATTCATACACCCCTCCTTCAGTTGGTCTCGAAATCGGATCTTTTCATTATGTCCTTTGCGATGATCGACTTCAATATCTCCGACGTCCCGCCGCCGAAAAGCAGGAACCGGCCGTCCCGGAAATAACGCTGCGCCGGGTATTCCTGAGCGATCCCGTACGCGCCATGTATCCGCGACACCTCGTCAACGACATAGCATGCTGTTTCTGTCGAGTAGAACTTTGCCATGGCGGACTCTTTCGCCGTCAATTTTCCCCTGTCCTTGAGCCATGCCGCGTGGTACGTCAAAAACTCCGCGGCCTTTATCCTTACATCCATCTCGGCCAGCTTCTCTTCGATAAGCTGAAATTTACCGATGGGCCTCCCGAACGCCTCACGCTGACGGGCATAGGTAAGGCCCGCCACAAAGGCGCTCTTCGCAAGGCCCAGGCCCAAACCGGCGATCATGATCCTGATCTCGCTCAATATGTCATTGAGATATTTTGCGCCCTTTCCCTCTTCACCCATGAGGCTATCCGCGGGGACCTGGCACTCGTCGAATATGAGTTCCATCGTGGCCGCGCCGCGGGCAGACATCTTCTCGATCTTCTGTCCCGTCGAAAAACCGGGTGTGCCCTTTTCGACGAGGAAGAAACCGATCCCGCCGAGCCGTTTCTCCGGATCGGTCGTTGCCGCGACCGTCACAAAATCGGCGACGTCCCCGTCCGTGATCCAGAGTTTGCGGCCCGTCAGTATATATCCCCTGTCGTTGCGCACAGCCCTCGTCCTGATCCCGCCAAGGTCGGAACCGCAGTCAGGCTCCGTAAACGCGATCGTGCCGATCCTTTCGCCCTTTATTGCCGGGAGAAGGCATCTTCTCTTCTGCGCGGCGTTGCCGAACCGGTATATGAAATCCGTTCCCATCAGGCACTGCATCGTGACGATGGCCGCGAACCCGATCGACACCCGGGCAAGTTCTTCAGCCAGTATCGTGAAAGATATGCAGTCGGCGCCCATGCCGCCCACATCCGACGGATAGCGTATACCGTAGTACCCGAGGGCGCCGAGCTCGCGAAAGAGCTCCCCCGGGAACGCATCACTTTTGTCAATGGAATCCGCGAACGGTGCCACAATACGCTCGAGTGCGCGCGACACCTGCCCCTTAAAAAACTTCTGCTCCTCAGTCAACGAAAAGTCCATCTACACTCCAACCCGTCGCCTTTCCCTATTGCCCATTGCCCATTGCTATTTTTCGTATCCCAATCTTTCAAGTATAATGTGAACGGCACTGTACGGGTCCATCCTCCCGGACAGGACCTCATTCGAAAATTCCCTGAAAACATCGTGCCCTGTTATTCTGGAGGATACTGCCTGCCACAATTCTTCTTTCAGGAGGGCCGTCAGGAACGCCTCGAGATGCTCCGCCTTGCGTGAGGCCAGTTTTTCCTGCCCTTTCACGGCCTGGCGGTGCGCCTCCACTGCGTCCGCGAGATCCAGGACCCCCTCGCCGCTCACCGCCCGCGAAAGGAGCACCGGGACGTGCCACCCGTTCGACCTGGCATTGCGGTCAGCCGCGATGCCGATCTCCCGTGCAGCATCGTCCGCACCGGGCTTGTCGGATTTGTTGATGACGATGATGTCCCCGATCTCCATGAGCCCGGCCTTGAAAAGCTGTATGTCGTCACCGTATTCGGGGGTGAATATCGTGATCACGGTATCGCACAGGAAAAAGAGGTCTTTGTCCGATTGGCCGGCCCCGATGCTTTCCATGATGATGCAGTCCTTGCCGAGGCCTTCCATGACGTAGGCCGCGGCAGCGGACGCCTTTGCAACCCCGCCGGGAAATGAACGGTGCGCCATCGACCGGATGAATATGTCCTGCTCCTCGGCGCCTTTCATGCGCACGCGGTCGCCGAGGAACGCCCCTGTCCCGCTCACGCTCGAAGGATCGGTCGCAATGATCCCGACACGCCTCCCGCGGCGGGCCATCTCCACCGCGAGCTGTCCGGCGAGGGTGCTCTTGCCCGCGCCAGCCGGGCCCGTCACGCCAATAATGTGCGCGTTGCCGGCACGGGAAAAAAGAACGGCGAGGTCCCGGTATGCACCCGTATCACCATTTTCTATACGGGTGATCAACCGGGCCGCGCTCCTTACGTCCCCGCCCAGGATGTCATCGACGATGCCCATGCACGCCTCTTCATAAGAAATTGAGGCTAAATGACTCCCTTTTCTTTTAAACCGGCCAGTTTCTCTGCCGGATATCCAAGTTTTCCATATATCTCGGCGTTGTTCTCCCCGAACCTGGGAGGGAATGTCATCTCGCGGTTCGATTCCTTCAGGAACTCCGTCATGAACGGCGGCGGCGCCATCCAGATCTTCGTGCCTGTTCTCGGGTCCGTTGCGAAAAGCATCGCCTGCTTCACGTATTCGTCCTCGATCACCTCTTCAACCGTATTGACCTTCGATATGGCAATCGTGGCCCTGTTGCACATTTCGATCATCTCGGCGGTCGTCTTCAACCGTGTGCATTCGTTGATCATGTCGTTGAGGTTCCTGACGTCGGCAATGCGCCCCTTGTTCTTTTCGTACTCAGGCCTGGCCAGTTTTTCGAAGCCGGGAAGCTGGGCCATCGAGGCGAACTGCCGGTCGTTCCCGACAGCGATGTAGACATAGCCGTCCTTCGTCTCGTAGACCGAGACGGGCGCGAAGAACTCATGGGTATTGCCCCGGCGCGAGATCTTGTTGCCGAATGATTTCGTCAGGGTGATCGGCACCGCGAGCCACGACGTCGTCGACATGAACATCGACACATCGATGCGGCTGCCCTGCTGCGTCATTGCCCGTTTTGCGAGGGCCTTCATAATAAGGCCGTAGGCGTGTTCGCTCGTTCCCATGTCGGGAAGCGGAACGCCGACGACCTGAGGGTCTTTCCCCGCCTCACCCGTCAATTCCATAAGGCCGCCGCGCGCCTGAAGGATCGGATCGTAGGCCGCCTCATTGCTGTCCGGCCCGAAACCGGTGAGCCCGACCCATATGATGTCCGGCTTGATCGACTTTAATGTGGCATAGTCGATGCCGAGCTTTTCGTAATTTCTCGGCAGCTGGTTCGTTGCGAAGATATCGACATTGAGCTTGAGGACCATGTCCCTGAGGATATCCTTGCCCTCCGGCGACCCCAGATCAAGGGTAACGCACTTCTTGCCGGAATTGATGGCCATGAAATACGTGTTCATCCTCTCCTCACCCAGCCGGTTCTCCCCGATCATCCGGTTCGGGTCCCCGTACACAGGGTGCTCGAGCCTGATGATGTTCATTCCGTCCATTGCGAGGCGATAACTGAGATAAGGAAGAACGGTCGCCTGCTCCAACGACAGCATCGTCATTTGCCTGAAAACATCCATCGAACCCTCCTTCAATGTATGCTGACGCCGGCATCGAAACCCCGCCCAGCCGGCCAATGATATGCAGATCGTTTTTCCCTTGACACAAACACTGTTTTGTATACAGTATACTCTTTATGCTCAATGATAATAAATGAAGAAATCGGTGTCAAGCGATATTTTTTATATTTTTTCGATTGTCATTTTCGGGATTTTGTATACAATAGTAGAATAAGCTTTTCGGGGAATCCGGGGATTTAACCGGTATGTGCTGGTAACAATTCGGGAAATATTGTGAAGGGCACGGTTTCTGTTCATGGAAATGGCCACAGGGTGTCAAGGGGAATGTTGGTACCCGGACAGGTCGATCATCGCGGACCGGACACTCGTTTCTCGCTCTCCGCTCGGCTGCATTTCTGGTCTCTTATCTCACGCTCACACGCACATCGTAACCTTTAGGTTGAGTTGACTTTTATTGTATCGGCCCGTGATGCGGGCCGCAAAAACATGAAGGGGGTTGTTATGAAGGGCAAAAGATCGCTGTTTGTTCTCGGTTTAGCTGTTTTATTGTTCGGGGCATTCGTTATCTGCAGCGGCAATCTGCAGGGCCAGACGAAAATAACGCTGACCTATGCCAATTTTCCGCCGGCGAAGACCTTCCCGTGCGTCCAGATGGAGCGCTGGGCGAAGGAGGTCGAGAAGAGAACGAACGGGAAGGTGAAGGTACAGACATTCCCGGGCGGTACGCTCCTGCCTGCGAAGAATATCTTTGACGGCGTCATCGCCGGGACCGCCGATATCGGCAATTTCGCGATGAGCTACCAGCCGGGCCGTTTCCCGGTGTCCGAGGCGATCGACCTGCCGCTCGGCTTCACAAGCTCAAAGGCGGCGAGCCGCGCCCTGTATGACCTCCTTGAAAAATATCCCCAGGAGTTCGACAAGGTCAAGCTCCTCACCGTCTTCACCTGCCCGCCGGCGGACTTCATGACAACGAAGCCGGTACGGTCTCTGAAGGACCTCAAGGGGATGGAGTTGAGGGTGTCCGGCACGGGGGCCGAAGCCGTCAAGAGACTTGGCGCCATCCCGATCGCGATGCCGCAGTCCGATACCCCGGAGGCCCTGCAGAAAGGCGTCGTAAAGGGTGTCGTATCCTCGATGGAGATACTCCAGGATTTCAATTTCGCGGCGTATACTCCGTATGCAACCGAGACGAACCTTTTCGTCGTGACCTTCGCCGTCGTGATGAATAAGGAAAAATGGAACTCTCTCCCCGCCGACGTCAAGAAGGTCCTCGATGACTTAAGGCGCGAACAGGCCGAATGGACAGGGAAATACGTTGATGACCACGTGAACGACGCGATTAAATGGTCCAAGGAGAAATATAAACTCGAGGTCATCAAGCTTCCCGCAGCCGAAATGGCCCAGATCCCGAAGCTGACGAAACCCATGATCGACGACTATATCAAACGCGTCAGCGCCAAGGGGCTCCCCGGCGATAAGATCATCAAGGACGCATACATGCTCAGGGACAAATACGAGAAACAGTTCAAGGGCAAATAGGGACAAAATCCGACCGGGGCCGTGACGTATGGCCCCGGTTTATTCGAGCCTGTTCATGCTGTATACAGTATACTCTGCATTCGGATTAGGATACGAGGAGGGTGCATGAAGTACCTTGACATGATCAACAATCTCTTCAACAAGATCATGCTTTTTCTGGCCGGCATAGCCGTCCTTGCCCTCATGCTGCTCGCCACGGGCAACGTGGTCCTGAGGATCTTTCACCTGCCGTTCAGGGGAACATACGAGATCGTCTCTTTTCTCGGGGCCGTCGTTATCGCTTTTGCCCTTGGTTATACGCAAAAGAGGAGAGACCATATCGTTGTCGATATCCTTACCGACAAGTTCCCCGACGTGATAAAAGAAACGATCGACAAAGTGGCGTACATTGCGATGACGATATTTTTTACCATCGTGGCATGGCAGCTCTATGTCTGGGGAATGAAGATCATGGAGTCGTCCGAGGTCTCCGAAACACTGAAGATCATCTTCCATCCTTACATTTTCATGACCGCCGCCGGGTTTATAATGCTTGCGTTCACGACATTTATCCAGTTTCTCAAAAACCTGTTCCACGAGGAGGACTAGGGATGGAAGGACCTATCGTCGGTGTATACGGCATCATCATCATGTTCTCCACCCTTTTTCTCCTGCGGATACATGCGGGTTTCACGATGGCGATCATAGGTTTTCTCGGTGTGGCCTATGTGACGAATTTCAAGGCGGCGTTCGGGATGATAGGCGGGGACATGTGGAGCATATTCTCCAATTACGGGTTGACCGTCATACCCATGTTCATCCTCGTCGGTGAGTTCGTCCACTATGCGGGCTACAATAACGGCCTTTACAATGCGACGCACAAATGGTTCGGGCACTACAAGGGCGGTCTTGCGATCACGACCATCATGGCCTGTGCGGCATTTTCCGCGATCAGCGGAAGCAATACCGCGACAGCGGCGACAATGAGCTCCGTGGCGATCCCCGAGATGAAAAAATATGACTACCACCCCATGCTCAATGCCGGCTCCGTGGCGGCAGGCGCCACCCTGGGCGTTCTTATCCCGCCCAGCATCGTTCTCGTCGTTTACGGGCTGTACACGGGCCAATCGATCGGGAAGCTGTTCTTCGGGAATGTTATCCCGAGCGCTATCCTGACCGTCGCTATCGCGGCGACCGTCGGCTACATCTGCTGGCGGCATCCCGACTGGGGGCCCAAGGCGGAAAAGAGCACATGGCGCGAGCGCTTCAGGGCATTGCCGGACATAATCGATATCCTGATCCTTTTCGCGATCATCATGTACGCACTCTTTACGGGCGTCGTGACCGCCACCGAGGCCGCGGCTGCGAGCTGCACGCTGGGGCTCATCATATGCCTCATACGGAGAAAGCTTTCGTGGGACGGCTTCATGAAATCGATCGTGGATACGCTGCGGATATCCTGCCTCGTTTTTATGATCGTGGCCGGGGCCGTCATATTCGGCCGTTTTATCACCGTGACGCGGCTTCCTTTTGAAATCGCGGGATGGATCAGCGGGCTTGCCCTTCCCAACTGGGTCCTGCTGTGGCTCATCATCTTCTGCTACATCATCGGAGGATGCGTTATGGACGCCCTTGCATTTCTCCTGGTGTCCCTGCCCATCTTTTACCCGCTCGTCACCCAGCTCGGCTATGACCCGATATGGTTCGGGCAGGTCATATGCATCGTTACGACGATGGGCTCCATTATGCCGCCGATCGGGATATGCTGTTATGTTGTCGCGGGCATGGCAAAGGACATCCCGCTCGCAACCGTATTCAGGGGGGCGTTCTACTACGTCCCGGCGTATATCGTGTCCATCATACTTCTCATGTTCTCGCCGTACTGGACCGTGCTTATCCTGTCAAATCTCGTAAATTAGAAAAAATGAAAGGCCGGTGGGTCGCACCACCGGCCTTCAATCTATGAAACTAAGGGGGGTATATCCTATTCCTTTATACCTGCAAGCCTCTTCGCCGCCTTCTTCTTGTCATTGACGTTCGTTTCCCGGAAGATCGTGACCCTGTGGGCCGCAGGAGAACCGCCGCCGTGGATATCGGAGATCGTGTCGGCGCTCTCGAGGGCCAGCTTTTCGGCAAGACGGTACATCTTGATCCGTTTTTCGACCGGGATGCTGTCCACGCCCTTGAGATACTTCTTCAGGAGATCACCAACCTCGGGGTTCGAGAAATCGCGGTCCGAGGGCAGGTCCGCGACAAAGCCGCCGCACGCGTCGATCATGAGCCGGGTCGCTTCGGCCATCTCTTTGCCCTCATGGATCTTGGAGGCGTTCGCAAGGACCGTATCTATGTAGTACGTGCCCGAAGGCTGTTTCGTTCCTTCGTAAGAGGAAGCGAGGCAGCACCCATAAAGGGTCTCCGCCCTGTGGATCATGTCGATGACCTTCTCTTTCAGGTGGCCGACCTTGGATGTACCGTTGAAATCCATCATCGTCAGGGCGCAGCCTATCATGCAGTCGATCTTGCCTGCCTTGCACCCGCCGTGGCTCTGGCGATGGAGTGCCGAGAATTTGACGACCATGTCCTGAGCGAATTCCGACTCACCGAACAGGAACACCCTTTCCCACGGGACGAACACATCGTCAAAGATAAGGGTCGGGCAGTATTTTGAGTAGTACTGGTTCCCTATGTCGCAGCCGTCAAGTTCGCGCATATCAAGGGTCGACCGGCCGACAACATGGATGAGCCCCTTCGTGTCTGCAGGCACCGCAAACGCAAGGGCATAATCCTTATCCTCTTTCGCCATTGCACGGGAAGGAAGCACGATGATCTCATGGGCGGAAAGGGAGCCCGTCTGGTGGGCTTTGGCCCCGCGGACAACGATGCCGTCTGCCTTTTGCTCGACCACGCGGACGAACATGTCCTTGTCCACCTGTTCATGCGGGGCAAGCGACCTGTCGCCTTTGACGTCCGTCACGCCTGCATTGGCCGTAAAGTCATTTTTCTGCATGTATTTCAAAAATTCCTGGAATCTCGGGAAATACTCGGTATTGTATTTCTGGTCCACATTATACGTAACAACCGCAAGAGCGGTAAGGCAGTCGAGACCTGTACAGCGCTGAGGGCATGTCCCGACGTAATTGGCCAGCTTGCGGTTCACCTTGACACGTGCCACAAGGTCCTCAAGGGTCGACGGGGGAAGCGTGAAACGGTTGACCGGTTCATTGATGAGCGGGCTTGTCGTGATCATCAGGCCCGGGTCAAGCTGTGCCATTTCATACGTGGCCCCGGTTGCCTCTATACCGGCGCGCAGGCGCGGATTATCGACAATATTGGTAAGCCTTTCTCCAAACATGTACGCTACCGGATTGAGGGACCGCAGTGATTCGATATATTCGTCTTTAGTCTTGATGCCCATATTCTTAGCCTCCTTATGAAGTGTGATCGGTACAGGACGTCTTTCTTAGAATTCAGAGCGTTCCTGTTCTGCAAGCATCTTGCGCACGCTCGTCAGGACCTGGACCTTGACATTGGTCACGTGGTTTTTCAGAACGGTCTGTGCGCGGTCCAGGCTCCTTAAGGAGACGGCGTCAAATATCTCCTGGTGCTCCTGGTCCGTTGCCACGAGTGACGACCGCGGCAGGTCGCTGTACTTGAGGAACAGGATATCGAACAAATTCCGAAGGATCCGTATCTGTGTCTCTTTCTGTGAAAGCCCGGCAAGCGTCAGGTGGAACTCCCTGTTCTTAAAGAGCCTGTCTTTCAGGTAAAAGTCGCGTTCAGCGGACAGGTGCGCTTCCAGGGCGGCTTTAAGTTCCGCGAGGCCTTTCTTGTCGATATTCTGGACCGTGCCGGCCAGCAAGGAAGGCTCGATGAGCTCGCGCATCTCGTAGATCTCTTCGACCTCTTTCAAGCTGAACGGGGACATGTAGAAACCCCTGTTGGTCTCATGACTGACGAAACCAAGAAGCTCAAGCCTTTTCAGTGCCTGAATGATGGGCGTGGGGCTCAAGTCAAGCTTTTCAGCCAAATCCCTGTAGGCTATCTTCTGACCCGGCACCAGCTCTTTCGCATATATCATGCGCCGGATACCCTGGTATGCCACCTGACTGCTGTCCTCTGTCTGTTTCGTTGATTTTTTCTTTATCTGTGCCATGCGTGAAAACTTACATCAATATAATTAAAAATGCAATTAAATTTTTAAACACCCGGCTATAGGCCATGGGCAATAGGCTATAGGCCCGACGATGAACGATTTCCCGGTATTTCCCATCGCCCATAGCCTGTTTTATTTTTTCCCATTGTCTGCTGCCCGTCGCCTATAGCCTATCGCCTGTTTTTAATCATATTATTAATCAATTACGTTGACATCAAACGCGATTGCAATTTATACTTGCGTGTTGCCGCTGCGGCATCCCGCAGTGCACAGGGAGTCAAATCAACACCAAAGGGATGTTATCGTATGAGACTTCACGAATATGAAGCACTGGACATTTTTGAACAGAACCGGATCCCCGTCCCCCGGCGCGAGCTCGTCAGTACGATGCACGACGCCCTGCACGTCGCCGGCGAGATAGGATACCCCGTCATTCTCAAGGCGCAGGTGCTTGTCGGCGGGCGCGGCCTGGCGGGCGGCATCAGGACGGCCCAGAACGAGGATGAGCTGAAAGAGGCCGCGGACGAGCTTTTCATGTCCGAGGTGAAAGGTATGCCCGTCCGTAAGGTCCTCGTCTGTGAGAAGGTCGACATCGCCAGGGAACTGTACCTCGGGATGACCATCGACGGGTATTCCGGCAAGCCGGTCATCGTCGCAAGCACCGAGGGCGGTGTGCTCATCGAGGAGACCGCCAGAACATCACCCGAAAAGATCGCGGCGATACATATAGAGCCCTCCTTCGGATATTACCCGTACCAGGCACGGGGCCTTTTGCGCATGCTCGGGATCGAGCAGAAGATGATCACCGCGTGGAGCGACATCATAGGCCAGCTTTACCATATCGCGACACGGTACGAGGCCCTGATCGCGGAGATCAACCCGCTCGTCGTCCTGACGAACGGCGGGCTCATGGCGGTCGATGCCGTGCTCGAGGTTGACGACTCGGCACTGTCGCGTATACGGTTCCCTCTTCCCGACCGCGTTGACCGCATCGAAAACCCTCTCGAGAGACGCGGGAGGGAGATCGGGGTCACCTACGTCGACCTCGACGGCGACATCGGGCTCATATCTTCGGGCGCCGGGCTTGGTATGGCATCCATGGACATCATAGGCCAGACAATGCGGCCCGCGAATTTCCTCGAAACCGGCGGGGGCATCACGGCCGACCTGCTCTACCGCTGCATGGAGCTCATCATGATGAAACCCGACCTGAGGGGCATCTTCATCAATGTGTACGGCGGGATCAATCCCATCCACGAAGGGGCCAAGGGC
>JADHED010002950.1_pt1 | contig 10871 bp, 8 predicted proteins | sample 8952041 | NCBI WGS metagenome assembly JADHED01 (sample SAMN16124423, study PRJNA663239) | bioreactor sludge metagenome | isolation source: sludge (control) | place: India:Bengaluru | collected 2018-09-08
GATGTCCTCCAGGTGCGCCGTGACGTCGGCGAACCTGCCCAGGCGTATCACCTCGCCGTTCTCGTTGTAGACCAGGCCCGGGTGGCCGTTCCCGTCGGTCCAGTAGGTCCTGGTATGGCCGTGGATATCCGCAAAAATTTCGAGGATGATCTCGCCCCTGATGTCCGGCATGGCGTTGATCCTTCCCGACAGGCCCGGCAGGGTCACCCAGGCGGCGTTCTTTCTCTTCTTCAAAATCACGGTAAAATCATAATGACCGTACCGGTCAAAGATGTATTCCGCCGCGTACTGCTCCCCGCCCTCGTGGACCAGGGGTATCTCGATACAATCGATGTCCTTCTCGAGGAAGATATTCTCGCCGGTGCTGTTCCGGTAAATCCTCAGGTGGTACATGACCGGGGCGCCCGGTATTTCAAAGGTGAAGCGGTAGGCCTGTCCCACCGGGACATTGGCAAAGCGCGTGGCCAGGGGCGCGTCGAACTCCTTGGGCGCGAATATCCTCTCCAGGACGATGTTCGCCCTGTTCCTGATTTCGTGGATGTCGTGGCCCGACGCCGCCACCAGGAGCCGCACGATCTCGCGGAGGGAGGCGGCATCTCCGGCCATCTTGTATCGGCGGGCCAGGCGCTCCAGGGACTTCACCGCCTCCAGGTTCCGCTCGTAGTGGAAGTTCAATATGTCTCCGTGAACCCGGGCGTCCAGCTCGCGCAGGTACTTGGCCCGGCTCGCCTCGCTGAACTTCCGGACCCGCTTCTCGACGACCTCCCCCGGGGCCTCCTCGATCTCGAACTGCTGGGCATTCCGCAGGGTCTCGTCCACCAGGAAATTCAGGGAGCGGGACACCGCCGGCGGATATACCACCGAGTGGTTGTAACCGGTCTGGATGGCCCGCTCCTCGATCATGAGGAGGAGCTTGAAGGCGCCGAAGAGCTTCACTCCGGCGCCGCGCTTCTGCTCCGCCGTGAGGGCGTCGAAGATTTTCAGGCCCAGGTAAATGGTTGGGATTTCGGTCCAGGGCGGCCCCTGCCCCACGTGGGATATCACCGTGGTCTCGGGGGAGATATGGAATATGGTGGGAACGCCCGGCAATTCCTTCACGATGACGAAGCGCCGCGCCATGATGGTATCAAAGTCCGCCTCGGCCGTCGCCCGGTGCGCGAAGACGAAGGAAGTGATGAGCCGCGATGAGAGACGGATGTCGCTCATGAGCCGTCCGCGCACGGTCTGGTCCCCCTTCGAGACGATATCGAAGGCGCTGTTGCGCATGTCGATGAAGCGCTCCCGGTACAGCTCCACGGGCTCCCCGGCGCGGATGCTCCCCACCACGTCGCGGTCGAGGTAAAACTCGTAGCAGCGGTTTTCCGCAAAGGCCCTGGCTATATGCTCGTCGGTGATGCGGAAGCGGCAGAGGCTGCTGGCGATGACTGGTTCCACGTATCGATACCTCGAAGGAATATGTCGCAATGAAAGCGCTGTCTCGAATCCTCGTCTTCATTGTAGTGCCATCGAACCGCCCGTCAATACAAAAAATGATTCAGCGGTGAGAGTCAGCTTCCTCATGTAAGACAAAACCCGACAGGTGATTCGTTTCCAATCCTACCACAATAAAGGACTCCCTCCACTTTACCATTCCGCCGGGGTATGGTACGTTATGTATACTGTTACGGGCGACCATGACAGCCATTGAGTATCAGTCGATGGAAAGATCTGTCCATCGACTATATCATATACGCCCGTGCCGCAGCCGCGATACCCAGGGAGGTTTTTCGATGATAATTAAATGGATCGGTAATGCAGGCATTCTCTTTCTGATCATCGCAGCCGGATGCGTCCGGCAGGCCAGAGTCACCACCGATGACATCCAGGACGCCATGACCTTTTCCGAGGGACTGGCTGGATACGAAATTAAGGGAAAATGGGGATTCGCGGACCGTCACGGCAGGGTGGCGGTGCCCCCGCAGTTCGCCCTGGTATCCCCCTTTTCCCAGGGCCTGGCTGCGGTGAAGCTTGTCGCCATGTGGGGATATATCAGCCGGAGCGGCCGCATGGAGATCAATCCCCGGTTCGACGAAGCCCGGGACTTTTCCGAGGACCTGGCAGCGGTGCGGGTGAAGGGATCCTGGGGCTTCATCAACCGGCGCGGGGACTTCGCCATTGCGCCGCAATTCGAAGGGGCCCGGTCCTTTTCCGAGGGCCGCGCCGCCGTGATGATCGGCGGCAGATGGGGCTTCATACAAAAGAAGGGAAAGATAGAAATAAACCCGACCTACCGCGATACCGGGGACTTCTGCGCAGGTCTCGCGCCGGTGCGGACCGATAAGAGCGACGATGCCTGGGGATATATCAACCACCAGGGAAAAATGATCATACCGCCCCAATTCGACGGAGCGGCCAACTTCGACAAGGACACCGGCCTGGCGCCGGTGAAGATCGACACCCTCTGGGGCTACATCGGCAAGAACGGCAAAAACGCGATCAATCCACAGTTCCAGGCGGCGGACCCGTTCTACCGCGGCCGCGCGGCCGTGAAGAAGGACGGGCTGTGGGGCTACCTTGATCACAAGGGCGGCTTTGCCGTACAGAACCGGTTCTCCTTCGCCGATGATTTTCACGACGACCTGGTCCTCGTGGTGGAGGACGGCCGGGGCGGCTTCATCGATAGGGACGGAAAGCGGACCGGGTCCCGGCGCGACCTCAGGCCCGCGGTGAGAAACCCGAACGACCCGGTCCGGCCGAAAGGGCCCACAACATCGGGACCGTCGGGTATCGACGAGATAAAGCTGAACATCCTCATGGCAGGGGTGCTGAGGCACCAGGGTAAGGCTGACCAGGCGCGGGAATATCTGCGAAAGGCAGTGAACCTTCTCGATGATGAAATCGGCAAAAGCCACGGCAGGAGGGCCTACCTGTTCAAGGCCCAGGTCCTCTGCGGCCTCGGTGACTTTGACGGCGCCATGGCCGTAACAGACGAATACGCCGGCCGCCACCCGAACACCGGCGAGGAGAGCATGATGCGGGCACTGGTGACGGCTGCCCGGAAGGGACCCGGAGCCACTGTCAATGGACACCTCACCGAGGCGCTCTCGCGGGGCGTCGCCGCCATGAACGACCGGGACTTCTGGTTCTTCGTGGAAAAATCCGGCGTCTTCGACACCTATGTGAAAAGCGGCGACCTGAGGGTGCTCATCTCCCTGAAGGGAAAGACGCTGCTCCCGGAGGGCCGGAAAAAACAGCCGCGCTCCGGGGGAAGCGACCACGGCGAGTCAAAGTGGGATTCCTCCATATGGTTCCTCTACCTTTTCGTCGGCGAGGATTACATGTGGATCCTCGAGACCGTGCTGGAACTGACCGAGCACATGGTGCACTTTATCGGGTTCATGTCGGAGATCCTGGAACCGATCTGCTATGTCATGGCCGCCATCATCGTGTTGCAGAACGCCCGCGTGAAGGCTGAAAACCGGGGATGCGGCGTGAAACTCACCTGGACCTGGGCCCAGATCATATTCGGCGGCCCCGTGGGATTGACCGGCTTCTGGGTCAATCCACAGGAGGACTGCGGCAGCGCCAAGAAATGCTATCCGCCGGACCACCTGAAAATCAACATAGACACGTCGAAACCCGTGCCGGCGAGCGCCACTGCGAAGCTCACGGCGTCAAAGGTCGACTTCCCGGCCCAGTACAGGTTCCGCTTCGAATTCGAGGGCCACGCCCCCCGGGAGACCGAGTGGCTCGGAAGCAACGAATTCGAGTACCCGGTGCAAAAATTCATGAAGGGCGACAATGTGAAAACCACTGTCTTCGTCATGGCGCGCAACTCGAGGACAGGACAGGTCTCCGCCGACGGTCCCGAAAAAATAACCTACGTAACGGTCAAGGACCCGGATCCCTACATAGAGAAGATCACCGGCTTCGATTATGATCCGAGGGACGACGAAATCCCCTGCAACCTCGACGACACGGTGACGATCCGCGCCAGGGGAGGCCGCTGTTCCAGCGGCGAGGGAGAGCTCTGGATGTTCCAGCCCTTCCTGAACAACGTGCAGAAAGGGAGCAACTTCCCCCGGGAGGGGAACACGGTGAAATGGAACCCGAAATCGAACTGCGGCACGGCGGGCCTGCGCTACAAGCCCGGGGACAAGCTCAAATTCCGCGTCTATGCCCGCTGCCGCAACCATGAGCAGTTCTCAACCGACGGTGTCTTCACCAAGGAATTCACCATCTCGGAGAACCAGGGGAATTAATGCCGAATCTCTGCAATATGATCCCCGCGGCCACGGCGAGGTTGAGCGAGTCGATGGCGCCGCTCATCGGCACATGGACCGCCTCGTCGCACAGGGCGGCGAGGTCCCCGGAGAGGCCGGACCCTTCGCTGCCCAGGAGCACGGCCCGGCGCCGCGCCACGGGGCACGCGTCAAAGGCGGCGCTTGAAGGGTCCGTGACCGCCGCATAGACCCGGCACCGGGCGACGCGCTTTAGCGCCTGGACGACTTCCCCCATGTCCTCAGCCTCGATGACCGGAACCGAGAAGACGCTCCCCGCGGATACGCGGATCACGCGCCTGCTGAAGGGATCGGCCGAGGCCGATGCAATGACCGCGCCGTACCCGAAGGCATGGGCGCTCCTCACGATGCTGCCGAGGTTTTCCCCTGAGGCGCAGCGGTCGACACAGACGATGCCGAGGGGACACTCCACGGATAACGTTGAAATGAATTCATTGGCGGCAAGAGCCGCGGGCCTGCGGGCCGCGGCCATGATGCCCCGGTGGAACCCGTACCCGGCGACCCGCTCCATGACATCGCGGCCGACGCCGTAGACCGGAATGCGGACTTGGTCCGCCAGGGGCCCCGCATGGCGGCCGTTTTCACAGAGGACGGACAGGACATCAAAACCGGCGGCGACGCACCGCTCCACGCAGTGATGTCCCTCGACGATCATGATCCCCTCGGATCTTAAATCACGGTCCCGCACGTTGCGGAAAACGTCCAGGCGGGAGTCATCGATCGACGTAATGGGATCTCCCATCATCCCGTCGCACTAGAAACTCCGATTGGCCATGGCCTGGGGACACATATCAGCCAGCCTGTTCCCGGCCGAATTCATGTCCTCAAAGGCCAGGGGATTATTTTCGCCCATGAGCGAAGTGGCGGTGACGAATTTCACGAGCTGCCCGCGGATATCCCCGCAGTCCGCTCTCTTCAGTTTTCCGCATTCGGCCGTGCATTTTTTAACGAAGTTCTCCTCATGCTCCGAGAGCTTTTGATCAGCGAAGGTAAACACTGACATGGCCAGAAACCCGGCGATGGCTATGCCGGTCATCAGCAAGGATGATTTCATTGATTTTTCTCCTATGGTGTTATTATAATTCCGCAATCAGATATAAACCCACATGCCCCAAGGTCTGCAGGAACCTTTTCCCCGATCGATCACTTCGTCTCCTTCCAGATCCGCAGCGACTGCCGGTAGAAATCGAAGGGAGGCGGCGTCGGCTCGCTCTTCTTGATGAGGATCTTCCGGGCCCATCGCCGCTCCGTGAATTCGCAGATATCCTTCACGTTGCGGCCGGAGAGGCCCTCGCTACGCTCGCCCAGGTGGGAGCACTCATCCCCGTCCAGGTGCTTGGCGTAGTTCCCGAATATGGCGGACCGTTCAGCCGCGTTCGGCAGGGGAAAAAGGATCGTCTGGTCGAAGCGGCTTATCAGTGCGTGGTCCAGGTCGTCCTTCCGGTTGGTGGCCCCGATGGTGATGGTCGTCGCGGCCGAATCGATGCCGTCGAGACGCCGCAGGAGCACCGACAGGACCTGGCGCGTGGCCTCGAACATGTTCTGGTCCCGGGAGCCGGCCAGGGAATCGATCTCGTCCAGGAAGATGATGGCGCCCCCCATGTCCTCGCAGGCGTCGAAGACCTGGGACAGGTTCTGGGAGGACTGGCCGTACCACTTCGACATGATCGATTCCACGGGCACGTAGACCAGGGGGAGCTCAGACTCCCCGGCGATGATCCGCGCCGCCGTGGTCTTGCCCACGCCGGGAGCGCCGTCGAAGAGGATGGCCCGGGGGCGGTTCGACTCGAAGATTTTCCGCGTCATCCGGGCGATGGAATCGTACATGTCGGGATTCTTCAGGGGAAGGATGATCGACTCCCGTATCTTCCGCTTCACCTCGTCGTACCCGGCGATGTAGTCCCAGCCCAGGTCCTTGTCCGGCTCCACGATGGAGGCCCCCAGCATCCGCAGGCGGTGCGCCGGGTCCTGCCGGACCGCGGCGCGGGCGTGCTGGAAGAGCTCGATGACCATGTTCACCTCTTCCTGGGAGAGGTTCCCCTTCTTGGTTATCTCCACCTTGGAAGACGTGGAAAGCACGAAGAACTCCACCTTGATATTGTCCAGTATGTTCTCGGTCTTGAAGATGTTCCTGTTAAGGGCCTGGAAGGCGTAGTAGCCGCTGTCGAAGGAGTGGACCCGCACGTGGGTGAGATACTTCTTCACCACCAGGAGGAAGTCCACCAGCACGGGGGAGGTTATGGGATGGGTCCCGAAGGCGATAAGGGTGGCGCCCTTCTCGAAGGATATCCGGGGCGGGGCCAGGTCCCCGGCGTCCCCCTTGTCGTAATAGGAGAGGAGCTCCTTCTCGATCTGCTCCTTCATCTTGTCATAGGGTATGAGAATCTCTTCAGGTTTGTTCAATGGTTTCCTCGGGTGTAATTATTCCCTGCATTCCCCCCCCCCGTGTTGGGGGGGGGCGGGGGGGGGGGCTCCTTTCATCTAGTCACCCCCACCCCACCCTCCCCCCTCAAGGGGGAGGGAATTTAGCATCATCGTGCCATCGGGTTCATCACCGGCTTCTTCTTCCCCCCGATCTTTTTCACCGCCACGATGACGAGCCTGCTCACGCAGAAATAGACTATCATGCCTATGATGATACCGGCCGCGGCATAGGCGGCCCCCTCCACGGTGACCGGCAGGCCGGGGATAAAATTGCTCAGCGTGGACCGGGCGATGTCGAGATCGACATTCTGGATGAACACGATAAACTTTTTATACGAGGGCGCGTTCTGCAGCTCTTTCAGGGCCGCGGCGAGCTGGTTGTACCGCTCCAGGTCGCCGGCTATCTTCTGGCCCGTCTTGAACACCGCCGGGTCCTTCGAATTCAGGAGGTGCTGGCTGTACTGGTAGAGGCTCTTCCCGGTCTCCTTCGCGATCTCCCGGTACTTCTCGATGTTGCGCGCCGCCTCGTCCGCGTGGCCGCCGAGGCGCTGGATGTACTGGGCGCAGAACTGGGGAAACTGGGCCAGGGCCACGGCCCCCAGGGCCGCGCAGATCCGGTCCAGGAGGGAATCGACGAACCTGACCGGGGCGAGGAGTATCGCGTTTCTATCAAGCATGATCCAACCCCCTTGTTGTTCCGCGTAAATCCATCAGCGCTTCATCTTCTCCGAATCCATCACGCAGGTGGAGAGGATCCCTCCCCTGACGTTGTACACGGTCCTGACCATGAGATACTTCGGCTCCAGGCAGCGGTACAGGTCGTTGTAGATCCTGTTGGTCGCGGCTTCCTGGTAGATGCCGACGTTACGAAAGGATACGAAATAGTATTTTAGGGATTTCAATTCAACGAGCTTGGTACCGGGAATATAAACGACAATGATCCTGCCGATATCGGGAAGCCCTGAAAAGGGGCAGACCGCGCTGAACTCGTCTGTTTCGTAGGTGATCTCCTGGGGATTTCCCCCATAATCGATGGTTTCCAGGAAATCCGCCCGGATGCCGGTTTCATCTTCAAATTCGAATATTTTGCCTTCGGCAACGGCCATGGTTGGTACCCCGCGCGATTGTTTGTGCCACCGGGACGGCGCGTCGGACCCTCAGCCCATCCCTATCCTGCTTTTAGTATTGATATCGGTCCGAAGCTGGGAAATCAAGGAAAAAATATCCCCCTGCGGAGCTGATATCCATAAATAAAAAATAACGAACGTTCGCTCTTTTTTTCTTGACTAATTATACCCTCACCCATATATTAGTTTTATAGAATAGCTCATTAGGTTATTCTACAGCCCCTTCCCTCGATGGGATACCAACGCATTCGACACCTACTGTGCCTGCGCTGGCATCAACCCCATCCCGGGAACGCGGTACAGGGGAGGGTGATTCAACCGCCTGACACAATCAGCAGTAATTCACCCCCACCTGACCTCCCCCATCAAGGGGGAGGAATAATCAGGAAACACCCCGGAGGCAATTATGGATTTCGGAATATCAGACAAAATGAAAACCATTCTCGCGATGATTGATGAATTCGTCGACAAGGAGCTTATCCCCCTGGAGCAGGAGTACCTTACCGCGGAGTTCCGCGACATGGTCCCCGCCCTGGCGGAAAAAAGAAAAATGGTTAAGCAGATGGAGCTCTGGGGCCCCCAGATCCCCAGGGACCTGGGCGGCATGGGACTCACCCTGGTCGAGCACGGCCTGGTGTCGGAATCGCTGGGGCGCTCTCCCCTGGGACACTACGTGTTCGGGTGCCAGGCCCCGGACGCGGGGAACATCGAGATCCTCCACCTCCATGGCACCAAAGAGCAGAAGGAGCAGTACCTGAAGCCCCTGGCCGCGGGCGATATCCGGAGCTGCTTTTCCATGACCGAGGTGGACATGCCCGGTTCGAACCCGGTCATGCTGGAGACCACGGCGGTGAAGGACGGCGGCGACTACGTCATCAACGGCCACAAGTGGTACACCTCCAGCGCCGACGGATCGAAGTTCGCCATCGTCATGGCGGTTACGAATCCTGACGCACCAGCCTCCCAGCAGGCGAGCATGATCATCGGGCCCACCGACGCCCCCGGATTCAACCTGGTGCGGAACATACCGGTCATGGGCCACAGCGGCAGCGACTACGCGAGCCACGGCGAGATCCTCTACCAGAACTGCCGGGTGCCGCAGAAGAACCTCCTCGGGAAAGAGGGGATGGGCTTCGTCATCGCCCAGGACCGCCTGGGCCCGGGCAGAATCCACCACTGCATGCGCTGGATCGGCATCTGCAACCGCTCCTTCGACCTGATGTGCCGCCGCGCGTCGGAGCGGAAGATCACGGCCGACGGCAAGACCCTGGCCACCCGGCAGACCGTGCAGAACTGGGTGTCCGAGTCCGCCGCCGAGATCCAGGCCGCCCGCCTCATGACCCTGAACGCGGCGTGGCGCATCGACAACCTGGGCGCCAAGGAGGCCCGGGACGACATAGCCCTGATCAAGTTCGTGGTGGCCAACACCATGCAGCACGTCATCGACCGGGCCCTCCAGGTCCACGGCGGCCTCGGCATGACCGACGACACGATCCTGGCCTACTTCTTCCGCCACGAGCGGGCCGCGCGGATCTACGACGGCGCCGACGAGGTGCACAAGTCCTCTTTTGCCAAGCGCTATCTCAGGAAATACGAAAAGCCGCGATGACATTACATAGAATGACAAAGGGTGGCTAAAAGCAGCGCCGGCATAATGGCGCACCGGAACCATAGGGCAATCATAGAACAGAACAGGAGCGGACAATGGACATCAACGACATCAAGAAGGTACTCATCATCGGCGGCGGCACCATGGGAACGCAGATCAGCATCCCCTGCGCCCTGAGCGGATACGCCGTCGTCATCTACGACATCAAGGAGGAGGTGCTGCAGAAATCCCTCCGGACAATTCCGAAATTCCTGGCCGGCTTCGTGGCCTTCAAAAAGATAACCCAGGAAGAGGCCGACGCTGCCGTGGCCCGCATCAGCACCTCCACCAATCTCGAGGAAGCGGCCAGGGACGCGGACATCGTGAGCGAATCGGTGCCGGAAGACCCGGAGCTCAAGAAGAAGATCTTCGCCCAGCTCAACACGCTCTGCCCGGAGCGGACGATCTTCACCACCAACACGTCGACGCTCCTTCCCTCCATGATCGCGGAGGCCACCGGCAGGCCGGGGAAGTTCCTGGCCTACCACTTCCACGACATACGCATGACCAACGTGGTGGACATCATGCCCCACCCGGGCACGGCGCCGGAGACCGTGGCCCTGGTCAGGGCCTTCGCGGAGAAGACCGGGCAGCTCCCCATCATGCTCACCAAGGAGAACCACGGCTACGTGTTCAACGCCATGATCTCCGCCCTCTTCTTCGCGGCCCAGACCCTGGCCTCGCGGGAGGTCGCGTCGGTGGAGGACATCGACCGGGCCTGGATGGGCGTCACCCACATGCTGATGGGGCCCTTCGCCATCATGGACAGCATCGGCACGGACACGGTCTACCACATCACCAACTACTGGGCACAGCGCACGAAGGACAAGCAGTCCGTCAGGAACGCGGAGTTCATGAAAAAAGTCGTGGACGAAGGGCGACTGGGCCAGAAGGTCAAGAAGGGGTTCTACGATTATCCCAACCCGGCCTTCAGCAAGCCCGATTTTCTCAAGGGCAGCAAATAATAACATGGAGTGTGTATTGCAATGAAAATCGATTTCAACCTGACCGGTAAAACAGCCCTGGTGTCCGGCGCGAGCCGCGGCATCGGCGAATCGATAGCGAAGACCCTGGCGGCCCACGGCGCGGAGGTAATCCTCACAAGCCGCAAGATCGAAGGACTTACCGCGGTGGAAAAGGAAATTATCGCTGCCGGAGGCAAGGCAATTTCCATCGCCTGCCACAACGGGAAGATGGACGAGATCGCGAACCTCTTCAAGGAGATAGAGAGCCGCTATGGCAGGCTGGACATCCTGGTGAACAACGCCGCCACGAACTTCTATTTCGGCGACGTTCTGAACGCCAACGAGGCTGCCTGGGACAAGACCATGGAGGTAAACCTGAAGGGATACTTCTTCATGAGCCAGTTCGCGGCGAAGCTGATGGTGAAGT
>JADHED010002955.1_pt1 | contig 10866 bp, 6 predicted proteins | sample 8952041 | NCBI WGS metagenome assembly JADHED01 (sample SAMN16124423, study PRJNA663239) | bioreactor sludge metagenome | isolation source: sludge (control) | place: India:Bengaluru | collected 2018-09-08
CGACCGGATCGACCCGGACCACCGCGAGAGCGCGGGGTTCGACGTGACGCTCGACCTGTCGCGCGTGCGCTTCGCCGAGGTGGACGTGACCGAGGTCCGGCTCGACCGCGACCACGGGACGCGCGCGGCGTACGACGCCCTGCCCAAGCGCGGCCCCCGCGGCCTCTACACGCGCGCCGAACTCGCCGCGCTGCGCGCCGCGGACGCGGTCGTGCCGCTCGGCCCGCCGACGCGCCACGCCGTCGTGGACGGGCGCCTGCGGCTCACGACGTTCGTGCAGGGCCAGGGCGTGACGTTCCTCGACATCGCCGAGGTCGACCCGGACGGCGACGGCGTCTACGGCGACGACGACAACTGCCCCGGCCTGCCCAACCCCGCGCAGGCGGACCTCGACGCGGACGGCGCGGGCGACGCGTGCGACTGCGCGCCCGCCGACGCCGGGTCGTTCGCGATCCCGCCCGAGATCGCGGGACTGACGGTCGACGGCGGTGCCGTCGCGCGGCTCGCGTGGCCGGACCTCGCGACCGCCGCCGGCGGCGGCACCGTGTACGACGTCTGCGCCGGCGCCGCCTCCGGCCTGCGGGCGAGCGGCTTCGGGACCGCGGGCTGCCTCGCCGCGGGCCTGCCCACGCCCGGCTTCACCGACCCGTCGCCGCCGCCGGCCGGAGACGGCACGTGGTACCTGCCCCTCGGCCGGAACGCGTGCGGGCCGGGTTCGACCGGGCGCGCGGAACTCGACGCTGCCCTTCCCTGTCCCTGACGGCCGATCGCGAGGCCCCGGGGGTGCCGTTCCCCCACGCGGCACACCCGATACCGCACGCGGGCGGCTCCGTGCTCAGTCCTCGTCGGGGGCCGGGTTGAAGAAGATCTCGCGCACCTCGACCGGCATCCGGCACGCCCGGGCGCCCCGGCGCGCCCACGCCAGCGCCTCGTCCCAGTTCGCGGCCTCGAGGATCGTGATCCCGCCCAGGAGCTCCTTGGTCTCCAGGTACGGCCCGTCCGTGACGAGCACGTCCCCACCGGCCTGCACCCGCAGCGTGCGGGCCGCCCCGAGGCCCCCGGCGAACCGCCGGACGCCGGCACGGATCATCTCGCGATTGAGCGCGTGGATCTCCTCGACCATCGCGTCGTCCTGCGTCGAGGGGTCGAAGTCGGCGGGGAGATAACCAGAGATCAGGTAATGCGGCACGTCGCCTCCAGAGTGGCTCGCAGCCGGGCTCCTTGCCCGCCACCACTCTTGTGTCGAACGGCGGGAGTGGAATTCGACAGGCCCCCGGGAGAATTCCTGCACCCGATCGTGTCCGGCGGCCCCGGGCGGCCCCCGGCTCGAGCGCCTGACCGCGCGGGTAGAATCGGTGCATGAGCCTCCACCCGCTCGCCGGACGCGCCGTGCGACGCGCCGAGTACCATTCCCTGATCCGGGACGGCGTCCTCCGCGAGGACGACAAGGTCGAGCTGCTGCGTGGCACGATCACCGCCATGACGCCGCAGGGGATCGCGCACGCGCGGGCGATCGTGTTCCTGACCGAGCACCTCGTCCTCGCCGCAGGCGCGGCGGTCAAGGTGCGCGTTCAGCTGCCGCTCACGCTCGGCGACGACAGCGAACCCGAGCCCGACGTCGCGCTGGTCAGCGCCGTCGAGGCGGCGCGCACCGACGAGCACCCGCGCGCCGCCCTGCTCGTGGTCGAGGTCGCGGGGGATTCGCTCCCGCAGGATCGCGGGGTGAAGGCCGAGATCTACGCGCGTGCCGGGATCCCCGAGTACTGGATCGTCGACCTCCAGGCGCGCGCCGTCGAGGTGCACCGCGATCCCGACCCGGCCGGCGGCCGCTACGCGTCGCGCCAGCGGTCCGCCGCGCCCGGGACGCTCGCGCCGCTCGCGCTCCCCCACGCGGCGCTGCCGGTGGACGCGCTCTTCGTGTGAACGACGCCCCGCGCGACCCGCGGCCCGGACGCGCGCGGCCGCCTCGGCGCCCGGCACGGCGTCAGGTCCCCGGCCCTACGCTCGGTCGCGCTCCAGCGGGATCGTGTCCAGCGCCTCGGCGCACAGCGCGCGGTCGATGCCGACGTGGCGCTCGATCCGCTCGTACAGCATCGCGCGCGAGGTGACGGGCGTGCGCGTGAATGCGCCGTCGCGCATCAGGTCGACGTGGCCCGGGCGGATCATGACCGACTCGCGCGGCGAGAAGCGCGCCACCAGCGTCGTGTTGAAGAACGTCGCGTCCGGACGGAAGGAGTCGAGGATCGCCGGTCCGAAGAAGTCCGGCGTGCGCGGGGCCGGCTTGACGGTGTAGCCGTGGACGAGATCGCCGCGGCGGTAGAAGTCGAGCCGGGAGTGGCCCCGCGCGTCGCGCGGGCGCAGCACGTAGCGGTCCTCGCCGAACGCCGTCTCGACGTCCGCCGCCGCGTCCAGCGGCAGCGGCGTCCAGAACGGGGCGCCGTAGCCGACGTCGACGAGGTGATCGCGGCCGTCGAGCGTCACGACGTTGACGGCGTGGACGTCCGGGGCGCTCATGTCGCCGCCGCAGAGGCGGACGTCGTAGCCCAGCTCGCGCAGGAGCCCGTGGAAGTGGCTCGCGTTGGCGTAGCAGGTGCCGCCGAAGTGGTGGCGCTCGATGCCGTCGAGGTACTGCGGCAGGGTCGGGATCGCGGCGCGCCCGTGGCGGCGGAAGTGGAGGATCTTCGAGACGTTCTCGAACGGGACCCGGTGCAGGTGGGCGGCGGTGAGCGCGGCGAGCCGCGCGAGCGTCGGCGTCCCGCGGTCCACGCCGAGCAGGCGCAGGTAGCGATCGGCGAGATCGCGGGGCGTCCCTGTCATTCGCCGTCCTCCGTGGCCCGCGGACCCGGCACCCCGGTCGCCGGGAACCGTAGCCGATCGCGGCCCCGCGCGCGAGCGCCAGGATTCGGCGATCCCGGCGCGCGCGTCGACGGGTGGGCTCTCGTGACCGGCGGCGGCAACTAGGGGCACGCGTCCGGATCGGTGTTGACGCGCTCGCGTCCCTCGCTGTCGTAGCCCCAGGCCGCGCTGCAGCCCTCGACGTTCGCCCGCACCAGGTAGAAGAACCCTCGGCCCGGCAGCGGCTCGTCGGCGTCGTCCACGGACAGCGCGTCGACGTCGTTCGCGAGACACGCGCCGTAACTCCCCGAACCCAGGTCCGACAGCGATCCCCGCCCGGCGTCGTAGGACGCGGCGCCGTCGATCGCCTCCCAGCTCAGCGTGCTGCCGTCCAGGCGCAGCCGGGCCGGAGGGACCGACGGCGCGGGGTCGAACCCGACGCCGTCGACCCAGATCGTGAAGTCGCAGGCCCAGACGTCGAAGAACAGCTCGAGGTGGTTGATCCGCGCCAGCGACACCGAGCCGTGCTCGCTGCGCTCCCAGGCCGCGTTGCCGGAGAGCGGCACCTCGACCTCGAACCACTGGCCGTAGGCCTGCGCCATGAGGTCGCCGAGCGCGCCGGTGTAGCGCAGGTCGACGTAGCCGTCGGGCCCGATGAGCCGCACGTTGGGACTGCCCTGGAACCCGTAGTCGTCGAGCTGGTACATCCGGAACCGCAGCACGTCCGAGCGCGTCAGGTCCCACGCGGCGAGCCGGCCCTCCGGGTAGCGGAACCAGTTCTCGAAGCAGCCGGTGCTGTGCATGCGGAGCGAGGTCCCGCCGACCTCCTTCCGTGCCCAGTCGTCGGCGAAGTCGATCGCTCCGCCGCCCGCCGACCAGCCCGACCAGTCCCCCGCGTTCATCTCCGTCATGTCGGGGAGCGCGCAGACCTGCACCGGGCCGCCCAGCGCCGTGACCTTGTCGAACGTGGCCGAGAGCGTCGCCCCGCTCCAGTACGCGAGGTTGACCTCCTCGAGGGTGAGCCACGCGAAGTCCTGGTAACCGTCCTTCTCGAGCTTCAGCAGCAGCACGGCATTGCGGCCCAGGCGATCGACGTACCCGAACGGGTTGTCGTGGAGCTCGGCCCCGACGTAGGTCCGGGGCAGCAGCGCCGGATCGAGGCGGACGTTCGGGAGCGTGTAGACGCCGTCCGCGCCGGTGACCCCCTGCGCCTTCACGGCGTCGCGCGTCAGCTGCTTGCCCCCCCATTCCCGCGGCTGGTACGCCGTGACCCGCGCGTCCGGCAGCGGCATCCCGTCGTACCCGCGGACCAGCACCCGCACCTCCGCCGGGATGTCGTACATGTACTCGCCGCGGTAGCCGGGGAGGACGTCGATCCAGCGCTGCATGGCCATCGCCGAGCGCGACGCGAAGAACGGCGGGTACGGGTCGTTGTTCATCACGCCGACGGGCCCGGTGAGGCCGGTGAAGGACACCTGGTTGCTCTCGGGCGGCAGGTTCAGCAGGTGCGAGGGCTCGAGGCCGATGCGTTCGCCCCAGCCGTGGATCAGCTGGTAGTCCACGTCGTCGACAGGATCGTAGTAGCCCCCGCCGCGGAGGGGGTCGCCGCCGGCGAGCCAGCGCTCGGGCGCGCACACGTGCCGCCAGGGGTCGTGGTCCGGGACCGGGTCGGGATCGTCGAGCACCTCCAGGCGGCCGAAGTGGACCCGCTTCTGGCTGCCGGCCTCGGCGAACATCTGCGACATCCACGCCGCGTTGCGGTTAAGGTAGTCGAGCGCGTCGTCGGTCGTGGCGCCGGGCCGCAGCGCGGTCTCCTCCCGGAACTGCTCGACGAGGGAGGCGTCGACGAAGGACAGCAGCGTGACCGACTTGCTGTCGATGGTCAGCGCGTCGTTCCGGGGGCGCTCGTCGCCGGGCAGGATCTCGAACCGCACGGTGTGCAGGCTGCCGTCCCATGTCTGGTCCCACGTGCTGAAGGACGCCGTCGCGCCGGGCTCCAGCGCGACCTCCTGGAAATCGCCGACCGGCGCGCCGTCGATCGTCCAGACCGCGTCGAGGCGTCCGCTCCACGGGTTCGTGCCCCGGTTGCGGACCGTCGCCGTGTACGTGACCTCGTCCCCGACGTTCGGCCAGCGCGGCGTGTGCTCGTCCTGCAGGTTGAGACCCGTCGGCCGCTCGTACCAGTACGGCCCGAACCCCGACGGCTCGACGATCGCCTCCCACGAGACCACGACGTCGTAGTTCAGGAACAGCGGGGTGCGCTCGATGCTGACGACCTGCAGGTCGGTCTCGTCGTGCGGCGTGCGCGGGCCGACGCTCGTGACCCCCGCGTACTCCGTGCCGTCGCTCGCGACCGCGGTGACGGCGTAGTAGTACGACGTCCCGTTCTCCGCGGTCGCGTCCAGGTAGCTTCCGACCGACCCGTCGCCCTCGACCGCGAGCGGCACGAGCCCCTCCACGTTCGAGAACGGGGCCTCCGCGCGGTAGATCGCGTAGTGGTCGAACCGCGAGTGGGCGATCGGCTGCCACTTCACCAGGACGGCGCCGTTGCGGGCGAACGCCCGTGCCGCGCGCGGCGGCCAGAGCGGCGACTCCGCGCCGGAGCGCAGGTCGAAGGCGGTGAACAGGTTGGCGACGCCGCCGCCGACCGGGTCGCCGTCGCCGTTGCCGGCCAGCCAGGGCATGCGGACCGGCAGGTACAGGATGCCGTCGGACGCGAGGCTCGCGGTGCCGTTGGCCTGGCCCGGCCCGCTGACGTCGAGCCGGTCGACGAATCCCGCCGACGTCCCGTCGTCCCGCAGCGCCCAGTACGTCGAGGCGTTGTTGCCGACCACGATCACGCCGTCCCGCGTCACGATGGGCGAGGGGAGATGGCCTTCGCCGCCGGACGCGCCCGTGGGGTACGTCCACTTGACGGCGCCGTCCGCGGTGTCGATCGCGTACAGCTCGCCGTCGCCGCCCTCGGAGACGGCCTGGAAGTAGTAGGTCGCTCCGTCCCAGGAAAGGCACCCCATCGACCCGACGCGGCGCACGGGGTTCGCGCCCGGGACGTGCGCGTAGAGCAGCTTGAACGGCTCGTCCCACAGCGGCTCCCCGTGCTTGTCCAGCCCCACGACGAAGACGCTGCCGAACCCCGCGCCGAAGTAGACGTTGCCGCTGTCGGGGTCGATCGTCGCGGCGGCGTCGGTGTCCGGCGTCGCCCGCGCCCACAGCTCCGCGCCCGTCCTGCCGTCGTAGGCCTTCACGCCGCCGCCGTCGCGCGCCGTGGCGACGACGATCAGCGACCCGTCCGGGTCCTCGTACAGCGCGACGTCGCTCAGCCCCATCGAGAGATCGCTCGCCGCGCCCCACGTCTCGACGATCTCGATCCCCGTGTCCTCGCCCGCGTAGGGCCGGCCGATCCAGGGGTGGAGGAAGATGCGGCCGTCGCTTCCGACCACCGGGGAGACGCCGCCGAGATGGGACGGGTCCGCGGCGCCCCCGTTGTGCCAGTACGTCCCCGGACCGTCGGTGGTCCGGAACGCCATCAGCGGGTGCTCGGGGGAGGTGGCGTCGTTGCCGACGTACACCACGTCGCCGCCGGGGGAGAACGCCGGGGTCCGCTGCGCGATCGCCTCGCCGCCGTCGGGCAGGCCCGACCAGAACGTCTGCCCCGTGTGGCGGTGCATGCCCTGGATTCCCTTGGGCCAGTGGTACGTCCCGAGCACGATGTCGGCGCCGTCCGGTCCCGCGCCGTCGTAGAAGATCATCTGCGCCGCGTCGAGGTGGCCCGAGTCGGGAGAGTCGGGCGAGGGCTTCTGCCACAGGAGCACGTCGAAGAACCTCTCGTCGGGGATCCGGTCGACGGGAACGACGTAGTCGGCCCTCCCGGTGTGCTGCGCGTCGGCCTGCCGCTGGGGCCAGGTCGAATCCCCGCCCGCGGCCAGGATCACGCCGCCGACACCGAGAATGGCTACGACCACCGCAGCGGACAGCGCGCTCTTCGTCATGCTTCCCCCTCTGGAGGCGCAGGGCCCCGAGGGGGATGAAGCAACCGGCGTGCCGCGGAATCGCGCGGGGGGGCGGCCACCCGTGAGCCTCCACGGGGCCGGTGATGCACGGCGGCGTCCATCGCCGCACGCGCCCGTGCGTCGGCCGCCGCCGCGCGGTCACGAGACCAGGTCTGATCCGCCGCGTCAGGGGACGTGCGTGCAACCGCCCGGGCCGACGTCGTCGTCGCGGCCGTGCGCGAGCCCGCCGGACTGCGGATCGTCGTAGGTGCCGGCGCCGCCGCCGGCCCGGTCCGCCCGCACGAGGTAGTAGAAGCCGGCGCCCGCGCCGGGCTCGGCGGCGTCCACGGCGCTCGGGCTCGGGACGTCGTCGGCGAAGCACGCGGCCCCCGCGATCGAGCGGTCGGCGGCCAGGGCGGCGAGGTCGCCGCGCAGCACGTCGTACACGATCGCGGCCTTGCCGGCGTCCCACGCGAGGCTCGCCGGTCCGTCGAAGCGCAGCCCGGCGACCGCGCCCGGCGGCGCGTCGGCGGGGACGAGGAGCCGGACGCCGACGCGCGGCGCGCCGAACGCGCCGCCGCGCACGTGCGAGGCGGCCACGAGCGTCGCCCCGTCGGCGCCGGCGACCGCGGGCTGGCTCTCGCTCGCCGGGGTGGACTCGACGGGGAACCCGCCGGGCACGTCGAGGACCGTCCCGTCCGCGGCCACGCGCGACGCGTAGACGTCGCTCTTCGGCGAGGCGAGGAACGGGGCGCTCGCCCGGCTGTCCTGGTAGGCCGTGACGAACTCGACGCCGTTCCAGCACGCCGCCGGGACGTACTGCTCGGCGGGCGCGTTCCCCGTGACGAGCAGCCCCGTGTAGCCGTCGACGAACGTGCCGTCGGCACGCACCCGCATCAGGTAGATCTCGCCGTTCGAGGCGGACGGCAGGCGCGAGGTCGAGTAGACGATCGCGCCGAGCTGCGGGTGGCCGGCGACCTTCACGCCCGCCGTGCCCCAGCCGACGCCCCAGACCAGCCCGAAGGACGGCCCGAGCGTGCCGTCGGCGTCGACCCACGCCGCGCTCAGCGTGTACTGCGAGTCGTTGTGCGCGTAGTGCGCCTCCCAGGCGACGAGCCAGCGGTGGCCGATCGTCCCCACGGTGCAGCCCCAGGCGAAGCCGCCCGGCAGGCCGATCAGGCCGCCGAGCTTCGTGCCCGTGGCGCCCGCGACGCGCTGCGCGTACACGTCGCGCCACTGGTAGTACGACGGCGAGTTCTCGGCGACGACCAGGAACGTGTCCCCCAGCGCCGAGACGCTCGGGTTGTAGCCGGTCATCACCTCGAAGGGCGCGGCGTCCTGGAACGCGAGGTCGGCCGCCAGGCGGCGCGCCTGCACCCGCACCGTCGACCGCACGCGCCAGGTCACGAGGTAGCGCGAGCCGCTCCACGCGAGCCCCGGCTCGACGAGGTCCGTCCCCGCCGCGACCTCGACCGGCGGCGCGTCGATCGGCACGCCGGCGGCGTCGAGCCGCTGCACGAGCACGCGCGAGCGCGTCGACGTCCGCGAGAGGAACGCCACGGTGTAGCCGCCGCCGTTCCAGACGACCTTCGGGTTCTGCTGCGCGGGCGCGGCGAGGCCGACGAGGGCGTCGGGACCGCCGCCGCCGGACGCGCGCACCGGCGCGCCCCAGACGTCGTTCTCGAGGTGCGAGCGGTAGTCCTGCCAGACCACCTTCGCGCCGCCGCCCGGCGCCGCGGCGACCGCCGCGCCGCGCGCGTCCTGGTAGCCCGTCGCCGACGCGAGCTGGAACCCGGTGCCGTCGAGCACGACGCCCTGCGCCGAGACCCGGTTCGCGAAAACGCCGGCGCCGGTCCACGCGACGATCCACTGCGTCCCGTCCCACGTCACGTCGGCGCCGCCGCCGCCCGAGACGTTCTCGTTGATCGGCGCGCCCGCCGGGATCGCGGCGACGCCCGCGGGGCTGACCCGCGTGCCCTTGATCTGGTCGACCCAGTAGCTGTTGTCGGTCTCGGTCCAGGTCACGAAGAACTCGCTCGCGTTGGCCGCGACGCTGGCGTTCTTCTCGAAGTAGGCCGCGCTGCCCGCGACGACGATCGGCCCGGCGTCGAGCTTCTGCAGCGCGGGCGTCAGGCGCAGCGCGACGACGCCGGAGTCGTCGGTCCACACCATGAAGTAGCGGTTCTGCGAGAACGCCATCGGGCCGACGCTGCGCACGAACCAGGTCTCCGGCAGAATCGGGACGCCCCCGGGGTCGAGGACGGTGCCCGCCGCGGAGATCCGCGCCCCGCGCAGGTCGGCCTGGCCCGCGGCGCGCCCGGCCCAGAGCAGGGCCCACGAGGATCCGTCGCTCGCGAGCGTGAACGCGGCGTCGCTCCCGGGCGTGCTCACGGCGATCGGCGGCGCGTCGAGGACCGTCCCGTCGGACGCGACGCGCGCCGCGACGAGGCGCGCCCCGTCGAGGTACGCCACCAGGAAGTGCTGCCCGTTCCACGCGACCCGCGGGCCCGTCTGCGAGCCGTCGCCGTCGTCGATCGCGAACGACGCGCCGAGCGGGTTCCCGGCGGCGTCGAGCAGGGCGCCGTAGACGTCGTACGCGCCCTCGGCCGCGCGCGCGTCGCTCCACACCGCCAGCATGCGGTCGGCGCCGCGCGCGAGCTCCGGCGGGGACTGGTCGCCCGCCGCGCCGGCGAGCGCGTCGTCGCCGGGGAGGAACGCGAGCGGGCCGGGCGTGGGGGGCGCGGCGAGCGCGACGGCGGCCGGGACCACGAACGCGAGCAGAGCGGGGACGACGCGGGTGCGGAGGATGACGGTGCAGGCGCGGACGATGCGGGTCATGACGGCCTCCCCGGTGGTGTGGACCCGTGGTGCGCCGATCCTACGCGACCCCCGGGCGCGGCGCGCCGGCCCGCGTGACCTCGTCACATCCGCCGTCGGGAGCGCCCCGCGCGGGCGCGAACGGCCGCGAGCGCGTCTTCCAGGACCGGCAGCACGAGCAGGTCCTTCGGCCGGCCGGCGGCGCGCTTGCTGGCGATGATGCGCTCCAGCGGCAGCACCGGGACGGACAGTCCGCGTTCGATCTCGATCCTCACGGCGGCCCGCGCCTCGCGCGCGAAGTCGCCGAGTCCGTCCATGCGCAGGACGAGATCGAACAGCGTCACGCCCGGGCCAGCGAGCATCGGCGGGTTCGTCCCGACCGACGGCACGAGGGCGGCGCCGACGGCCGCGAGGGCGCGGCGGAACCGCGGGTCGCCGAGGTCCCGCACCCAGAGGTCAACGTCCTGGGTGACGGCCGGCGCGCCCTGCAGCGCCGCGGCCGCGAGCCCCACCACGAGGAACGGCACGCGATGGCACACCATCGCGCGCAGGAACGCGGTCTCCTCCGGGGTCAGGATGCTCGACGATCCGGGCACGGCGCAGCCCCCTTTCCAAACGCTGCCGGGGCGGCAGGTCCAGCAGCAGCAACGTGTGCCGCACGTTGTCCAGCTCGTGGATGGTGGACCGCTCGGCGATCGCGCGGGCCTCCGCGGCGAGGGCGAGGACGCGCTCCACGCGGGGGTCGGCGCTCGCGCACAGGTCCTCGGGCGTGACGCGGAGCGCGCCCGCCAGGTCCACCAGCGAGCGCGGGAGCAGGGTCGTCCGCTTCAGCAGGGCGTAGTACGCGGTCCGGCTGACACCCGCGCGCCGCAGCGCCTCCGAGAGGCTCAGGCCCCGGTCGCGACACGTGTTCCGCACTCTGTCGGCGTCGACGCGCACGGGTGGATTGTACTACCCCATAGTACGGCTCCGCCGGCGCCCCACCGCCGCCCCGCCGCCGCGCCGTCGCGCGGTCGGCGCCCCGCCGTGGCCGCCCTGCCGTCGTATCTTCCGTGCGCCACCAGAGGGGGAGCGCATGAACGTCATCCGGGCCCGTTTCGTCGGGCTGCTCGTCGTCGCCGCGGCGGCGGTTCCGGCCAGCATGGCCGCCCCGTTCCCGCCCGCGGCCGTGGACGACCTCGTGCTCCTCAAGTTCGCCGAGGGCAGCGGCGTCCGGCTCCGTTCG
>JADHED010002956.1_pt1 | contig 10865 bp, 12 predicted proteins | sample 8952041 | NCBI WGS metagenome assembly JADHED01 (sample SAMN16124423, study PRJNA663239) | bioreactor sludge metagenome | isolation source: sludge (control) | place: India:Bengaluru | collected 2018-09-08
ATCAACCCATCCACGACCATTCGGAGGAACGAATCCGGACTCGGCAAGAAAGTTCACATACTCAACAAACGATAGGTTCGGCTTTGCACCTTGATTTACGGCAACGTTCATCAGTAGTTTACGGCAAAGTAGGACGGCTGCCGTGTAAGCATTGTTGCCAATACACACTCTGGCCTCTTGGTAAAGATTGCCAACATCAGTGGGCACTGATGTCACATCATCCCCTGGTCTTTCTCCCGGGTACTGATCTCCGTAGTCGAAGTAAGTTGGCTTACCACAGTGAGGGCAAATATAAATGTATTCTCCGGCTCTCCTGCACCTCCATCCATGACTTGAACCAATGAGGTTGGAGCAATAGCCACAAACAAAGGACTTGCTGTCAAGATCCGTTATGCCATTCCAAGTCATAGTGACCCTCTTGCTGTATTAGAGTAAGAACAACGGCTCTTTCTCGATCACTGCAGCATCAACTTTCTTCTTGAGAAAGTTTCTGACGTTTCCCTCTTGATCAAGAAGCCTAACGATTTCCTGTAACTCACATAAGACTATTACCTTTTGTGCCAGTGCCTCTTTGCATGACTGTACAGCAGCATCAGTAAACCCCGACTTTGAGATGATTAGGCCCCCTACATCTCCTCTGCTGTAAACCCTGACAAGGTGTGGGGCAACTTCGGCAACCCCCAAGGCCTTTTCCCACCACTTCATCTCTGCCAAATACCTGGTACCGTCGATTTCGATTGCACCATCTATCTGCTCAATGATCCCCTGTCCGGCCTTGGTAATAGTGAAGGCCTCTCTTAAAAGAATGCCATCAAGTGCAAAGAGCCTGTTCAAAACACCTTCCAGACACTTTCCTCTCTGATGAGGATTGTTTATTCCGAAGAGTGAGAACAGGTCACTTCTTATTGCCAACAAAGCCTCCTTGTGCTTTCGTTGAGCATCTGCCTTCCTTTCGTATTCCTCTCTGTTTTTCTGCCTTTCCTGTTCAAAATTTTGCTGCATTCTTGTAAACGAGTCCTTTACATTTACTACTTGCCTAATCTCTGCAACAAGTCCCTTTGCTTTGAGCCTGTCATCGTCCCAGCATACAGAGAACTCCTCAAAGTTGGTGACTCTCTTCAAAACCTCTCTTCGTATTCTGAGGGTTGACTCCCCCCTTTCATTGAGCCTTTTTAGCACGGTTCTGGCAATCTCGAATTTGGAGATTGCATCCCTATCGGTCTGTACCTTGGTCGTAACGTCGGAGAGCATTGATTCACTGACCCCGGCTCCTCTGAAGAAGAGCAGGACTGCCTTCTTTGAACGACCCAGCAGAGGAATGGTAGACACCAGCAACTCAAACAATTCAGGTGGGTACTGGTATGTGATATCCATTCGATTTGACCCCCAGCATCACTTGAGACTATCCACCACCCCCCTGAACTGATCCAGTGCAGCTTCCAGGTTCTCGATGATCTCAGCAGCCAGGACAGCTGGTTCAGGGAGATTTTCAGCATCTTCCAAGGATTCATCCTTGATCCAGAAGATGTCCAGGTTGACCTTCTCTCTCCGAATCAGGTCATCATACGGAAAAGAATGAAACCGGTCGGTCTCCTTCCTCTTGTGCCGGTTGGAGGGGTTGTAGCACTTGATGAAGTCTTGGAGATCCCCCTGGGATAGTGGGTTCTCCTTCAACGTGAAATGCATGTTGGTCCGGAGGTCGTAGATCCACAGCTTCTGAGTCCATGGGGTCTTGCTGGCTGGTTTCCGGTCAAAGAAGAGGACGTTTGCCTTGACCCCCTGGGCATAGAACACACCAGTAGGCAGTCTCAGCAGAGTGTGCACGTCACACTCATGCATCAGCTTCTTCCGGATGGTCTCACCAGCCCCACCTTCAAACAGCACGTTGTCCGGAACCACGATACCGGCCTTCCCTTGCATCTTCAGCAGGGTCTTCACATGCTGGAGGAAGTTGAGCTGCTTGTTCGACGTGGTAGCCCAGAAGTCCTGCCTCTCGTATGAGATCGACTCCCTGGTTGCCTTACCCTCCCCGTTGAAGATCGTGATGCTGGACTTCTTGCCGAATGGGGGATTGGTGAGGATCATGTCGAACCGGTCACCTGGATCGGAGGCCAGGGAGTCCCCTACAACCACCGGACTCTCGTCCCCCCCGATGCCATGCAGGTACAGGTTCATGGCACAAAGCCTTGCAGCACTGTCTACGATTTCCCACCCCTTGAAGGTCTGCAACTTGAGGAACTTCTTCTGGTCCTTGTCCAACTGGTAGTTGCTGGAAATGAAGTCGTGGGCAGCAAGGAAGAATCCTCCGGTGCCACAGGCAGGGTCACAGATGGTGGTGGTCGGTTCTGGTCTCAGACACTCGACCATGGCCTTGATGAGAGGACGAGGGGTGAAGTATTGCCCGGCTCCACTCTTGATGTCCTCTGCATTCTTCTGCAGGAGGCCTTCGTAGATCTCACCCTTCACGTCGATGTCGAGGCCAGTCCAGGTCTCCTCGTTGATCAACTCCACAAGCCGTTTGAGCTTGGCAGGGTCCTGGATCTTGTTTTGGGACTTCCTGAATATCACACCAAGCATGCCACCAGACTTCCCCAGGGACTCCAGGATGTGCCGGTAGTGAACCTCCAGGGCATCCCCGTCCTTCTTCATCAGGCTTTGCCAGTTCAAGGCTGGTGGGATTGGAATTGCCTTGGCCCCAAACGGCAGCTTGGACTGCTCTTCTGCCATCTTGAGGAACAGCAGGTAGGTCAGTTGTTCGACGTAGTCTCCGTAGCTGACACCGTCATCACGGAGGACGTTGCAGTAATTCCACAGTTTCTGGACAATGGCTGATGAATCGTTGGGCATCAAATCCTCTCAGTTCCACCGATGTCAGAACATCTTCGTCTGTCGGGGCTTACGTCCCCGACCCCTCGGGGTGTCTCCTGATCGTTCAGCCTTGATCCTCTCAAGCAGTTTGGAGGCCGGTTCGTCAGCCGGGTCTTGGGGGACGAGCTTGCCTTGGAAAGCTTTGGCCAATATGGCCTGTTTGATCGTTTCAGTCTGTGTGAGCCCGGTGCTCAGGGACTCCTCAAACTTGTCGGCAACTGAAAGCTGAGTATCTACCTGTTTCAGAATCTCGATCTGTTCACGAATGGGAATCAGGGGGACAGGCATCAAAGATAGCTTGGTTCCATTTACGTTTGCTTGCCCCACCTGCTGTGAAACAACGGATTTGATGTAAGCCCTGCCAAAGCAGGAATTGATGAAATGGGACATGATTTCGGGATGGCAGAAACCGATGTTGACTTTCACCCGGATAAGGTAAGAGGCAAAGACTGCTGGTGGGTGATGCTTCTTGTAGACAGCTGTCTTGCCTACCAGCTCCGCACTGTTGGTCCGGTTGAACAGAACATCTCCTGGCTCAAGCCTGAACTTCTTGAACTCGGACCATCCGGTCGGAAAGAACTTGAGGTTCCCGAAGTCCAGCTTACCAGATTGGATGTTGCCCATTCTCAGGACGGGGACCCCTGAAGTCGGTCCCGTAGCCTTCTCCGATGTTCCATAGTCCATCGAAGCAGACACATTGGCAACCCTGGCCCACCTCCATGAATTGGGTAGAATTGGTGCTGTGGGGACATCCGAGGGAAGATCACTCTCATTGGACAGCTTTGTTTTTGGATCCTTGAACATCCGTTGGAGCATGGCCTCGATGCTCTCAAATTTCCCCGAATTTGCCTCCCTCCACTCCTCCGTCAGCTTCCCCTCAAATGCAGCCTTCAGAACCGATTGCCGGTACTGGTTCAGTAGAACCCTGGTCATCTGCAGAAGATCAATACCGGCATCCAGTTGGGTGAAGAGTTCCTCGATCTTGTTGACTATCCGGTGCTGCTCGGTGAGGGGTGGGAGTAGAAAGGTGTATTTCCCTACTGTCTTTTCGTTTGTCCTTGGATGCTGCACTCCACTCACGTTGGAGTTGGCATAAGAGACAAAGTCCCTGTTCAACAGGGTGTACTGCAGAAACCTACTGTCGATCCATTCATTCTGCTTGAACACGAGGATGTCGGTTGAACAGACACCGTCGAAATCTGGAATGCAGACCTTGTTCAGGTAGGGACGAAGCTTGCCGTAGAGAACATCCCCTTTTTGGAACCGAGATTTGGTGCTCTTGACCTCATCAGAAGTTCCGTGGCCGATGAGCTTGCCAGCATCTCTCTGAATGTGTTCCAGCCCTACGTAGTGAACTCCGGGCAAATCATCAGGGCTTACCTTTTCCTTTGATACTTCGGTGACCTCCCCCAAGATTGTTGAGATCCAACCCTTCGGCAGGTTGTTGCCATCAGAAGTCATGCAGCCAGTGCCTCGTTCAGTTCATCGAGAATTTCAGTCAGGTCAGATCCGAACAACTCAGCTGCCTTCACGGGTCCACCCTTCTGGACAAACGGAGAGTAGCCGAGGTCATCCACGTCGAAGGAGACACTGGTGGTGATGTGATCCTTGATCATCTCCAGCCATTCAATCTGTTGCTTGCTGAAGATCCGGCCTGCCTTCTTCTGAGTCTCCAACCACCTCTGGAACCTCTGGTTCACGGTCTCTGAGTACGGTTCAAGCTTCTTGACCTCTCCAAGGGCATACCGGACGAGGGAGATGATGTCAGTCAGAAGCTTCTTGGGTCCAGCACCCACCACCTTCGATCTGTCCAACTGCTCGTAAGCCTTCCACAAGACCTCCGGGGTCAGGCTGTAGGGAGGCTTCTGGATCGACTCAGCCAGTTCCTTGACCTGTGTAAAGGTCAGGTGCCTTTGACCGTATGGCTTGCTGTAGAAGATCTGCAGAGCCAGGATCTCGTCTTTGTTGTCATCAATGAACTTCTTGAACCTCCCAACGAGTTCCTGTGCCTTCTTCCTTGCCTCTTCAGAGAATCCAGCAAAGACTACATTGTCGGGGCTTACCGTATCGATGATCTGCTCGTTCTTCCTCTTGATCTCGATTACGAGTTCCCTCAGCTTCGGGCTGTCGAAGGGCTTGCAGGCCTCGTCTGCCAGCTGCTTTGCTGCCTTCTTGATCTGGTCCTCCGATGGATCAGTGGTCTTGAAGATGGCTTTTGCCCTCTCGGCCTGTCTGTCTGGATCGATGGCATCGAGGAGCTTGTTGGTCAGAACCTTGAGTGACAGCCCCCCCGAGGTCTTCAGGATCTCCCCTTGGTCCTTCTCATCGATCTGCCGGTCAAGTCTTGCAAGCCTTCCAGCAAGGGAAGAGAGGGTAGCAGTGTCCCGTTTTCCCTTGGCTACATTCAGAACCAGGGTGTCGAAGGGAACCGTCTTCTTCTTTTCCAGAGGACGGGAGTCTGTCTTGTCGTTCTCACAGACCCCAACGGCATCTACGATCACGAAGTGAGTTTTGCCCCTGCTGTCTGGAGTAACACCGTGTAGGTCTGTAGTGGAGATGGTCCGGGTACCCCGGCCCTTCATCTGCTCGAAGTACACCCTTGAGCTGATGCCCCTCATGAACACCAGGCACTCAAGAGGCCGGATGTCGGTGCCTGTGGAGATCATGTCCACGGTGACGGCAATCCTGGGGTAGTAGCTGTTCCGGAAGCTCGTGATCAGGTCCTCCGGCTTCTCCTTGGTTACCTTGTAGGTGATCTTCTTGCAGAACTCGTTTCCCAAGTCGAAAACTTCCTTGACGATCTGAGTTATGTCCTCAGCATGGGAATCGTCCTTGGCAAAGATCAGGGTTTTGGGGACATCCTCTCTGCCGGGGAAGATCTCTGTGAACAGCTTGTCCCTGAACGTCTTTATGACGGTCCGGATCTGGTCTACAGCTACAACATCCCGGTCCAGCTGGCTTCCTTCGTAGACCAAGTCATCATCCAACTCCTCCCATCGGACCTTCCTGGTAAGCTTGTCTCTCTTGTCGATGAAGTCCCCAGCCTCGACGGTGCTGCCGTTCTCGGTGATCTGAGTTTTGATCCGGTACACATCGTACCCGACATTCACCCCGTCAGCCACAGCCCTCTCGTGGCTGTACTCCATGACGAGGTTCTGGTTGAAGAAGCCGAGGGTCTGCTTGGAGGGGGTGGCTGTGAGACCGATCAGGAAGGCATCGAAGTACTCAAGAACCTGCCTCCAGAGGTTGTAGATGGACCGGTGGCATTCATCGGTGATGATGAAGTCGAAGGTCTCGATGGGGAACCGAGGGTTGAAGGAGATCTCCCTGGGGGTGTCGTCATCCACGACATCGTCAAAGGTCGAGTGTTCGTCGATCTCGGGATCGTAGTCCTGACCAGCCAGCATCGAGTAGAGTCTCTGGATGGTCGAGATCGTGACCCTGCAAACCGGGTCCAGGACATTCGATGTCAGGTGCTGGACATTGTAGAGGTCGGTGAATTTCCTGCCGTCATCGGGAGTGACGTACTGCTGGAACTCTGTGTGGGTCTGCCGACCGAGAGTGTTCCGGTCAACGAGGAAGAGGACCCTCTTGGCCTTGGCAAACTTGATCAGTCGGTAGACGGCACTGACTGCCATGAAGGTCTTGCCACTGCCGGTTGCCATCTGGATCAAGGCTCTTGGCCTGGACTTGGCAAACGACTCTTCCAGGTTGGTGATGGCCTCGATCTGGCAATCTCTCAGCCCTGCTGTGATGAGGGGTGGGAACTGCTGCAGCCTCTTCCGGAGTGACTCCTCATCCTCTGCCCATTCCAGCAGAACTTCCGGTCGGTGGAAGGCAAAGGTCCTTCTGGACCGGTAGTCCGGGTCTTTCAGGTTCCGGAAGAAGGTCTCGACCCCTGTGCTCTCGTAGGCAAACGGCAAGGGGTTATGGAAGCAGGGAATGTCTGGTGGCAGGGAACAGATGTACCGGTCGGATTGGTACTCGACACTGCTGAGGGTGGTGCCTTCCGGCTTGGCTTCGATGACCCCGACTGCTCTCCTGTCGACAAAAAGCATGTAGTCGGCAAAACCAGTCTCGACTGGAAATTCCCGGACAGCAACACCAAGGGATGACCCCAGATCAAGATCCTTGTGATCCTGGATGACCCAACCAGCATCAGTCAGCAGCTGGTCGATCTTCTGACGGGCCTTCTCCTCGGGCTTCATCTCTGCTCGACATCATCAGGAGGGGGAAGTGTGAATAGGTGCTCACCAAGAAGATTGCTTGCACCTTCTCACGAACCGGTGTATTTCGTCAACCATTTCCGATGCCTATCCGGGGGCCATTTCCTATGTGGGTCATCAACATCCAGCACTGGCTTGACGATGAACTCATGGGGCCTGGAGCCCCCCAGCTTCGATTCAAGGTATCCCACCTCACCCGAATTATCAGTTATGCCACTGCCCTGCACAAAGGCCTTCCTGTCAAATTTCAACCTGCTTGCTGGAGAAGGCCCAACCGGAAGCCATGCCCTGGTAGGCCCAAGGTCACTCTGGCCCTGGGTGCTGAGGAGATTCACTGGCTCTGCCCGGAGTGCCTGGATGAGGGTGTTGTGACGGGTTGGAAGGGTTTGATCTGGGACCTGTCGGACTCTCCTGCCACCCCACCTCATTGATTCTTGGAGGCAACATCATGAGTCTCACCAAGAATGAGATCGTCCAAGCAGTTGCTGAGGACATTGGGTTTCCGAAGAACCAGTCAGCTGAGTTGGTTGAGACTCTACTCGAACTGATTAAGAAGGCCCTCGAATCGGGTGAAGATGTCTTGGTCAGTGGGTTCGGCAAGTTTTGTGTCAGAGAAAAAAGGGAAAGAAGGGGACGGAATCCAGCTACTGGTGAAGCCATGATGTTGAGGTCGAGAAGGGTCTTGACGTTCCACTGTTCAGGCAGGTTGAGGGAGAAGATGAACCAGTGAAATCAGCATTCGGGAGGAAACCGACATGTCGGTAGACTACGGCAAGGTCATTGTGACGGACATCAAGATCCCGTTCCGATCAATGGTCGTTCTCATGGTCAAGTGGGCAGTAGCAACCATTCCGGCCCTGATTATCCTGAGTGTGATCGGGTCCATCACCTTTGGAATCATCAATGCCCTCATGGGTGGTTGGCACATGAAGATGTGGTCTCTGTGAACCGGAATGAAACTTCAGGCAGGTTGAGCCACCGGATTTGAATCTCAATTCCCGTGCAGTCTCCTCCATTCTCGGGGGCTGACGTACTTGCTCCCGAGCACCCACATGCCTCTCCCGGCCTTCTTGGCCTCCTCTTCGGCCTTCCAGTATGGATCGAAGTTCTGCCCCAGTGCTGGTACCCCTCGGTAGACCTCAGCCAGATCATCCTTGACCATCTGCAGGTTCACGTTCTTGCCATCTACAAAGACCTCGGCAAGGGTCCTACCGTATCGGTCCTGGCCGATCCTCTTGATCTCAACATTCCTGCCCAGAACCAAGGCTGCAAGATGTTTGGTGGCCTGCAGGCTGAAGGGCTGTCCCGGTTCGTTCTTGCTGTGGGATACCTCGGGAGCATCCACTCCAGACAGTCGGATTACAAGCCGGGCATCTCCATCTCTGACCCTGATGGTGTCTCCGTCGACCACCCTGGCTACTTGGTACTGACCGGCAAAGCATGGTGGTAGTGCCCAGAAAACCAGGGTAAGAGACAATAGAAGTTTACACAGCCGGTTACCCATAACCATGTCTTATTTTATAGCTGGGATCTTATGCCACTTGCCTTTGAACTTCTCCAAGTCCTTATAGGTAATTCCTGATCTCGATCCCCATTCTTGTATAAGTTCCTGAGAGATGATTTCCTTGCCAGTTACAATGAAATACTCGGGTGGCTTATCGTTCTTTATTTCTTTTTCAGTTCCCAGATAAACAAAGACGTAGAACACATTGGGTTGAATAGAATGTTTCTTAACAGGCCAATTGCTCTTTGTTCGACCTGCTTTTGCATCGACCATAATTCTGGTGCCTGCATAAATGTCAACCGACTTGGCATTCCCCATCGTTATGGATACGGGGTAGCCTCGTCTTGCCAGTTCACCAGCAACCAGAAATTCCCCTGCCAGATGTGCTGTGTTCGTTTCCTTCATCTTACCACCTTCAGTTTATGAGTTTTCTGCAGCCTCTTCCAAAGTTCCCTGAGAATCACCATGTGCATCTGTGCCCAGTGTAGGTACTTGTCCCCGGATACCTCTCGGCAGGACTGCAGCAGCTTATCGTTCCTCGGGTAGACGAAGTTGTTCCTGATCCACATGCCGACCGTGAAATGAAGGCTGACGAGGTCGTCCTCGGCCATCTTTAGCAGGGTAGTCTTGTCCTTCAGGCTCATCTCGGACATCAACCGGTCGACAGCCTCATTCACTGTCTCCGGCAGCTTGATGTCTTTGCCGGTGGGGGTCTTGTTGAAACGGAGAGAGCCGAAGATGTGCTTCCGGCTTGCCTCCAGGATCAGCAGGCTCTCCAGAACTTCCTTCACCAGCTTGTAGATCTTGGGGTCTTTCGATGCCCTCGGGCCAGTCACATTCAGAACCTTGATGTCTCTCTCATCAATCCAGGTCAGGAGTTCCACTGCTGCCGTGAGAACGTCGAGCTTCCTGAGGTCAATGTGGAGGCAGGGTTTGCCGTAATACTTGGCAATTTTCTGAGTGTAAGCTGATCCCCCAGTGAGCTTGCCATGAGAGATGATGACCGTGCCGTCTGAGTCGATGACGTTCTGCTCGGTCCTATCCTGGTAGCTGTCGGTAGGCATCTCCGTGAGCTTGTATTTCTTGGGGAGAGGGCCGTCCTCAGCAAGTCTGCCCTTGGGAACCCACCCACCGTGGGGGATCTTCTTGCTGATGGCAAAGTCCAGGGCTGCTCGGTCTGCACCGGTTTGGCCCCCGGAAACTACCCGATCAAGCAAAGAAGCCATGTTAGATCTTCCTTCTCCGGATTTTCGACAATTCGACCATACAACACAACCCCTTCAAGGTGAACCGGGAAACTGCCGATAGATATTGTTGAGAGTTGACTTGGTCAATTGAGGGGGGCTTTAATGGAAGGTCGGTCGGTGTGTATCTTAGTTGTAGATGACGAAGAGCCTGTTCTGGAAGTGGGAGTGATGATGCTGGAAAGGATGGGCTACCAGGTCCTTGGGGCAAGGAGCAGTGCCGAGGCAGTTGAGGTCTATCGAGCAAACAAAGACGGGATCGATCTGGTTTTGTTGGATCTTAACCTCTCAGGAGAGAGTGGCTCAGACACTTTTAAGAAGATCCAAGAGATCGATCCAAATGTCAAAGTGGTTCTTTCAACGGGTTGCAGTGAAAACCAAAAGATACTGGACATCATGAATCATGGTTGCCGGGGCTTGCTCCAAAAGCCTTTTGGGATGAAGGCACTTGCTGACAAGATCGGCCTTGCCCTGAGCTAACTACCATCTCGTATCCTCCCTGTATCGGTTACTGGGGGCTTCTGGTTTTGTAGTCAGCCTGGACCTGCTTGAGCTTCTGGAAGAACCTCTGCTCCGAGATCAGGCCCTCCTCGATCAGCAGTTGGGTCAACGTGTCGATCTGGATCGAGTTGGCAATCAGCAACTCCTTGAACCCGACAAGGTCCGACTGCTTTGCATTTTTGCCCATGATGTCCTCCTTCTGAGGTGGTCCAGCATACCTTGAGAGGGAAACGGGATCAAACGGGGAGGCCACGTGTTCGGATGTTCAAGATCAGCCGAGGCAGGGACCGGTTGACTGGAGTGTGCACTACACCGGAGGGATCAAGATTGGGGTTGCAGGACGAGGGGAGTTGGAGTACCAGAACAATAAATAGCCAAGGAAATGGTTCCGAGGGGTTTACACAGAATCAAATAATGATTGGTGGAGATGAGGTTTATTTTTATTGTAAATTCAAGGGTCTATTAAAGAAAATCCCCGTGTCGGCAGTTCGATTCTGTCCCTCGGCACCATTTCGCCAAGCC
>JADHED010002922.1_pt1 | contig 10862 bp, 9 predicted proteins | sample 8952041 | NCBI WGS metagenome assembly JADHED01 (sample SAMN16124423, study PRJNA663239) | bioreactor sludge metagenome | isolation source: sludge (control) | place: India:Bengaluru | collected 2018-09-08
TTCCACGCCAAGGACCGGCCCTTCTACATCGAGCGCCAGGGCGAGGCGGCCGGCGAGGGGGAGGAGGTCTACTTCGACGTGTCGTACTCGCCCGTGCGCAACGCGGCGGGCGACACGGTGGAGGGTGTGCTCTGCATCGTCAGCGAGACGACCGAGCGGGTGCGGGCCCTGCGTCGCGTCGCCGCCAGCGAGGCCCGGCTGCAGGCGGTGGCCGATTCCGTCGACCAGATGATCTGGTCGACCCGTCCCGACGGCCATCACGACTACTACAACCGCCGCTGGTACGACTACACGGGCGTCCCCGTCGGCTCCACCGACGGAGAGGCCTGGAACGGCATGTTCCATCCCGACGATCAGGCCCGCGCCTGGAGCATCTGGCAGCGGTGCCTGGAGACCGGAGAGCCGTACCACATCGAGTACCGCCTGCGCCGGCACGACGGCGCCTACCGCTGGGTGCTGGGACGGGCGCAGCCGGTGCGCGACCCAGCCGGCCGCATCCTCCGCTGGTATGGCACCTGCACCGACATCCACGACCTGAAGGTCGCCGAGGACGCCCTGCGCGAGGAGCGCAACGCCCTGGAGATCCTCAACGGCGTCGCCGCGCGGGTGGCCGCGGAGGTCGACCTGGAGCGTCTGGTCCAGACGGTTGTCGACGCCGCCGTGGGGCTCACCGGCGCGAGCTTCGGCGCCTTCTTCCACAACGTCCACGACGAGCATGGCGAGAGCTACATGCTCTACGCGCTCTCGGGCGCCGCGCGGGAGGCGTTCGACCGGTTCCCCATGCCGCGGAACACGGCGATCTTCGCGCCCACGTTCGGGGGCGAGGGGCCTGTGAGGTCCGACGATATCGTCCACGATCCGCGCTACGGCCGCAGCGCGCCGTATCACGGCCTGCCGCCTGGCCACCTGCCGGTGCGCAGCTATCTCGCCGTACCGGTCACGCTCCGATCGGGCGAGGTGGCCGGAGGCCTGCTCTTCGGCCACCCCGAGCCCGGCGTCTTCGACGAGCGGGCCGAGCGGCTGGCGGTCGGCCTGGCCGCCCAGGCCTCCCTGGGCATGGAGACGGCCCGCCTCTTCCAGGCGCTCCAGACGATGAACCGGTCGCTGGAGAGCGAGGTCGCCGCCCGCACCGCCGAGCGCGACCAGATCTGGCAGGCCAGCCACGACCTCCTGCTGGTCGTCGGCCTCGACGGCGTCTTCCGCAGTGTGAATCCGGCCTGGGAGCGCACCCTGGGCTGGCGGCCGGAGGAACTGGTGGGCCGCACCTCGGAATGGCTGGAGCATCCCGACGACCGCGAACGCACGCGCGCCGAGGTGGCCTCGATCGTCGCCGGCCACGTCTCGATCGCCTTCGAGAACCGCATCCGGTCGCGGACGGGCGACTATCGGATCCTGTCCTGGAGCGCGACGCGCTCGGGCGACGCCCTCTACGCCGTCGCCCGCGACGTCACCGAGGAGCGCCGCCGCCAGGAGGAGCTGCAGGAGACCCAGGAGCGGCTTCGCCAGGCGCAGAAGATGGAGACCGTGGGCCAGCTCACCGGTGGCGTCGCCCACGATTTCAACAACCTGCTGCAGGTGGTGACCGGCAATCTCGAGACCCTCAACCGGCATCTCCCCGAGGACCAGGTCCGCCTGCGCCGCGCCGCCGACCACGCCATGGTGGGCGCGCGCCGCGCCGCCACCCTGACCCAGCGGCTGCTGGCCTTCGCCCGCCGTCAGCCGCTGTCGCCCCGGCCGCTGGAACCCAACCGGCTGGTGCTGGGGATGTCCGAGCTGCTCCACCGCACCCTCGGCGAGACGGTCGAGGTGGAGACGGTTCTCTCGCCGGGCGTCTGGCGCATCGAGGCCGACGCCAACGCCCTGGAGAACGCCATCCTCAACCTGGCGGTCAATGCGCGCGACGCCATGCCCGCGGGGGGGAAGCTGACCATCGAGACCGCCAACACCCACATCGACCAGGACTACGCCCGCCAGAACGCCGAGGTCGCCAGCGGCCAGTATGTGATGTTCTGCGTCTCGGACACGGGCGTCGGCATGGCGCCAGAGGTGGTCGATAAGGCGTTCGAGCCGTTCTACACCACCAAGGAAGTGGGGAAGGGCACCGGCCTCGGCCTTTCCATGGTCTACGGCTTCGCCAAGCAGTCGGGCGGCCACGTGAAGGTCTATTCCGAGGTGGGCCGCGGCACGACGGTCCGCCTCTACCTGCCCCGCCTGGTGGGCGGCGCGGCGACCGACGAGGAGCCGGCCGTGGTCCTCGCGCCCGCCGGCTCCAATTCCGAGACGATCCTGGTCTGCGAGGACGACGACGACGTGCGCGCCTACTCGGTCGAGGCGCTGCGCGAGCTGGGCTACCGCGTGCTGGAGGCCCACGACGGCCCTTCGGCCCTGCGCCTCTTGGAGCGCCAGGACGGCCCGGTGGACCTGCTGTTCACCGACGTGGTGCTGCCCGCGGGCATGACCGGCGCCGACGTCGCCCGGCGGGCGCGCGAGATCCAGCCAGGGCTGAAGATCCTCTTCACCACGGGCTATGCCCGGGACGCCATCGTCCACCACGGCCGCCTCGACGCCGGGGTGCAGCTCATCACCAAGCCCTTCACCTACGCCGATCTCGCCGGCCGCATCCGCGACATGCTGGACGCGCCCGGCCGGTCCTGAGTGGCATGCCACTTCCGACAAAAGTGGCGCTGGCCTCACGCGCGGTCAGGTCCTAGCTGGCGAGCATGACCGACCTCTCCGCCTATTTCGCCCGCATCGGCCACGACGGTCCGACCGATCCGTCGCTGGACACGCTGCATGCGCTGCACGCGCGCCACCCCGCCGCCATTCCGTTCGAAGCCATCGACGTGCTGCTGGGGCGTGGCGTCGACATCTCCCCCGACGCCGTCGACGCCAAGCTGATCCACGCCCGCCGGGGCGGCTACTGCTTCGAGCACAACAGCCTGTTCCGCCGGGTCCTGGACCAGCTCGGCTTCGAGGTGACCGGCCTGGCCGCCCGCGTGCGCTGGAACCAGCCCGCCGATGCGCCGCTGCAGCCGCGCACCCACCACGTCCTCCGGGTCGATCTGGAGGGGACGTCCTGGATGGTGGACGTCGGCTTCGGCGGGGCGGTGATGACCGCGCCGCTGCGGCTGGAGCCCGACGTGGTCCAGTCCACGCCCCATGACGACTATCGCCTGGTCCCCATCGCGCCCGAGCGCGGCGGCGGCCTCGCGCTGCAGATGCGCCGCGACGCCGGCTGGGTCCCGGTCTACGACCTCGCCCTGACCCCTTGCGAGCCGATGGACTACGAGATGGCCAACTGGTTCACCTCGACCCACCCCGCCTCGATCTTCCGCAACGTGGTCATGGTCGCCAAGACCGCGCCCGACGCTCGCCACGGCCTGCTGTTCAACCGCCTTTCCACCCGCCCGCGCGGCGGCGAGACCACGGTGACCACCCTCGACGCCGACGGCATCGAAGCCGCCCTGCGCGACATCTTCGGCTTGCCCGTCGACCCCTCCTGGCGCCCGATCATCGAGCGGGCCGCGGCGTACGAGGGGTAGGCGGCCGCGCGCCGTCGCCGGTGCGGGCGCTCCTGCCGGTACTGCGCCACCAGACCCATGAGTTCGACCAGCGCCGCCTCCAGCTCCGGGGGATAGGCGAGGTCCTGGGGCTGGATTTCCGCCGCGGGCGCGCCCAGCTTGCCGGGATGGAATTCGTCGACGACGCCTTCGTTCTGGCCGCCCGCGCCCATGGCGAGTCGGGCGCGATCGTCGAGCTGCTCACCTCGGCCCACGGCAGGTACGCCGCCCACGTGGCCGGCGGCGGCTCCCGGCGCCTCAGGCCCTTCCTCCAGCCCGGCGCCCGGGCGGTGGTCACCTTCCGCGCCCGCGTCGAGGGCCAGCTGGGCTCGGCGAGCCTCGAGCCGATGGGGCAGGGGCCAGCGGAGCACTTCGACGACGCCCTCGCGCTCGCCGGGATCGCCGCCGCCGCCGCCGTCGCCGCCGGCGCATTGCCGGAGCGCGAGCCGCACCCGGGGGCCTACCTCGCCTTCGAGGCGCTCACCGCCGCCTTCGCCGACCCGGAGATCTGGCCCGCCGTCTTCGTGCGCTTCGAGGCCGGCCTGCTGCAGGAGCTGGGCTTCGGCCTCGACCTGTCCAAGTGCGCCGCCACCGGCGCCGTGGACGACCTGGTGTACGTCAGCCCCCGCACCGGGCGCGCGGTAAGCCGCGACGCCGGCGAACCGTACAAGGACCGGCTCCTTGGCCTGCCGCCCTTCCTGCTCTCGGCCCAGTCCCGGCTGGAAGCTGGCGATGTCGGGGCGGGCCTGGCGCTGACGGGTCATTTCCTCGACGCGTTCATCTTCGGCCCGCTGAACCGGCCACTCCCACCTGCGCGCGTCTGGCTGCTCGACCGCCTGCGCGAGGCCGGACGCCTCTGACCCGGCCGCCGCGAACGGCGCCCAGATGAGGTAGGCGAGGGTCGCCAGCGCCAGGGGCAGCGTCGCCACCCCGAGGCCGCAGGCCACCGCGATCGGCGGGAAGGGCGCCCCGGCCAGCACGGTCGCCAGCATCAGGCAGGCCTGCACGGTGGTCAGCCCCAGGGCGTCCTGCAGCGTCTTCTCCGCATCCCACGGCGGCGTCGGGGTCCGCACCCCCTGCCAGCGGGTCTGCAGGGTGACGATGGCCAGCACGGCGCTCGGGATCAGCAGCCCGGCGATCCACAGGCCGGCGGCGCGCGCCAGGGCCTCGCTCGTGGCCGAGGCCCCGACGGCGAGCATGGCCAGTGGCCCGGTCGCCGCAAGGGTGAACCAGGCCCGGACGTTCAGCCGGCGCGTCTTCCACAACATCCGGCCAAGCTTGTCCGGCGCGTTTAAGCCGCCATGAAGGGACAGGCTTATCTTGTCTTCACCACGTGCGGCGGATCGTCCCGCGGGCGCTCAGCGCCGCGCCGGAGGCGCCTGCGCCGCGCTCACCACAGCAACGCCCGCCGCGCGCAGGGCCGGCTGCACCTTGGTCTTCCGGTCGGCGTCGAACAGGGTCTCTGCGCGCGCTTTCAGCCCTTCCGCCAGCCGCCGCCGCGCCGCTTCCGCCAACGGGTAGTCCTCGGCCTGCCGCACCGGCGCCTCGCCGCGTTCGACGTCGGGGAGGGGCTCCACCTCGGCGCCGGCGCAGGCGAAGAGGCCGGTGATCGAGGTGAAGCAGACCTGCCGCTGCACATAGGCCTGGTGGGTCCAGGCGTAGCGGTCGCCGTCGGGCGTCCCGGAGTCGGCCGGCCGGGTCACCGTCAGGGCGCTGGTGACGAAGATCGCCCGACGGACCAGGGCCTGCTCCCGTTGGCCGGCCTTCGCCAGGGTCAGGGGCAGGTCGCTCGTCGCCACCACTTCGGTCGCGTCGCGGCGCAGGACCGTGATCGGCGCGGGGGCCGGCTGTTCGACGGCGGGCGGCGTCTCGGCGGCGATCATTGGGGCGTCACGAAGCGGAACGGGATGCGGATGACGCCGCCACGCACGGGGGCGCCGTCCTTGGCGCGGGGCTTCATCTGGAAGCGGTCGCTGAGCGCCAGCGCTACGCGGCCGATCTCCGGCGAGCTCGCGCTCATCACCTCGCAGCCCGAGAGCCGTCCTTCGCCGGTCACGCGGCAGGCGATCGTCGCCCGGCCGTCGGTGGCCACCCCCTCGTAGACGCTCGCCGCGCGCACGTCCTCTCCGCTCGGCCGGCGCGTCCAGTCCGGGCCCTGGATCAGCGGCGCCGCCACGGGCTGGCTGGCCCACGCCGCGCAGCCGGCCCCCAGGCTCGTGGTGGCGGCCAGCAGGAGTCCCGCCGCCTGCCGCCGCCGGCTGGGGCCGTGGTCCCGCAGCCGCGCGATCCGGGCCCTCAGCGGATGATCGCCCGCCGCCGGCCAGTGGCAGCCCAGGGGCAGGGCCTGGGCCGCGAGCTGGGTCTTCAGCAGCGTTTCGGCATAGAGCTTCCGCGCTTCGGGCCGGTGGGCCAGCACCGTGGCGTCGCAGGCCAGTTCCTGGTCCATCCGCAGCAGCCGCGCGGCCACGTGGATCAGGGGATTGAACCAGCAGAGGCAGGCCAGCATCGCCGCCAGCGCGTTGGCCGCGGCGTCGCCGCGCGCCAGGTGCGTCCGCTCGTGCAGCAGGATCACGCCGCGCTCCTCCGGGGCGAAGCGGGCCTCGAAGTCGGCCGGGGTGACGATCCGCGGTCTGAGGGCGCCGACGACGGCCGGCCCGATGCCGGGGTGTTCGGCCCGCAGCGCCCCGTCCGTCCCGGCCTCCAGCCGACCCAGCGCGCGGACGAACCGGGCCTGCCGCGCCAGCAGCACCGCCGCCGCCACCCCCGCGCCGCCCAGCCACAGCACCAGCAGCGCCAGGTCTCTTGCCTGGCCGCCCGCGCGGTCCGCCGACCGTCGGGCCGCGTCGGCGGCGGCGGCCAGGACCTCGGGCGTCATCTCCACCAGCCCGGTGGGGCGGGGCAGCAATACCGCGAGCCCAACCAGCGCGACCATCGCCCACAGCCCATAGGCCGCCTGCGCGCCGAACGCGCGCCGGGCGGGCCCGCGCAACGCCAGCACCGCCAGCACCGCCGCGCCCATGGCGAGGTTCGCCCGCAGGAGGGCCGCAAGGGTCTCCGCGATCATTCGTCCATCTCCGCGATCAGGCGCTTCAACTCGGCCACGTCTTCGGGGCTCAGGGCCCGGGCCTGCGACAGGTGGCTGACCATCGGCGCCAGCCGGCCGTCGAACAGCCGGTCCAGCAACCCCTGGCTCTCGGCGCGCACATAGGCCGCCCGCTCGGCCAGCGGCCGGTAGCGGTAGCGGCGACCCTCGGGCTCGGCCGCGATCGCCTTCTTCTTCAGCAGCCGATTGATCAGGGTCTTCACCGTCGCCTCGGTCCAGCCGTTCGGGCCGGCCACCTCGGCGGCGATATCCTCGGCGGTGCGCGGCGCGGCGCGCCACAGCGCCTCCATCACCACGCTCTCGGCGTTGCTGATCTTCATGACGTTTACCGACGTAATCGTTCTGCATCGATTACACGGGTAAACGTCCTCGTCAAACGCATTTGGCGCGCGCGGCTCGTTCGGGTAGAAGCGGGGCCGTGACCGGCACGAAACTCAACCAGGCCAATTGTCCGCAGCGCCGCCCCGCGGTGTTTGCGTGCGCCTGGATGACGGCCTGACCGCCGGCCCACCTTCAGGACGTCCACGCAAACCCCGCTCCGGCGGGGTTTTTGCTGCGCCCCGCCAGAGCCCACGCCAGGAGCTCCCATGCTGACCGACACCGACATCGCCCGCATCGGCCGCGGGATCGAGGACCGCACCCTGCCCAAGGCCGAGTGGACCCACGCGGCCCACTTCGCCGCGGCGCTCTGGCTGCTGACCCGCCCCGGCCGCGACGCCTTCGCCGAGATGCCCGGCCTGATCCGCGCCTACAACGCGGCCACAGACACGCCCAACACCGACACCGGCGGCTATCACGAGACCATCACCCAGGCCTCGCTCCGCGCCGCGCGGGCCCACCTCGACGCGCACCCCTCCGCCGGCCTCTCCACGGTGCTGGCCAGCCTGCTCGCCACCCGCCTGGGACGCTCGGACTGGCTGCTGTCCCACTGGACGAAGGACCGCCTCTTCAGCGTGGAGGCCCGCAGGGCCTGGGTCGAGCCGGACCTCCAGCCGCTGCCGTTCTGAGCGGCGGCGCTTCGCCCACAGCCTGCGGCGCCCCGGACGTCGCGGCGAATCCCCCGCCTTGCTAGAAGGGCCGGATGACCGTCCACACTCCGCCCCCCGGCGGCGAGCCCGACCGCATCGTCGACGAACCGCTCAGCGAAGCGCTCTCCCGCCGCTACCTGGCCTACGCCCTCAGCGTCATCACCGACCGGGCGCTGCCCGACGTGCGCGATGGCCTCAAGCCGGTGCAGCGCCGCGTGCTCTACGCCATGCGCGAGATGCGGCTGAACCCGGATGCGGCGGCCCGCAAGTGCGCCAAGGTCGTGGGCGAGGTGATGGGCGGCTATCACCCGCACGGCGACCAGTCGATCTACGACACCCTGGTCCGCATGGCCCAGTCGTTCGCCCAGCGCTATCCGCAGGTCGACGGCCAGGGCAACTTCGGCAACATCGACGGCGATAACGCCGCGGCCATGCGCTACACCGAGGCCAAGCTGACGGTGGCCGCCACGCTCCTGCTCGACGGGATCGAGGAGGACGCGGTCGACTTCAAGCCCACCTACGACGGCTCCGACGACGAGCCCGTGGTGCTGCCGGCCGGCTTCCCGAACCTGCTCGCCAACGGCTCGACCGGCATCGCCGTCGGCATGGCCACGTCGATCCCGCCGCACAACGCCGGCGAGCTGATCGACGCCTGCCTGATGCTGCTGGACGATCCGGACAGCAGCGTCGAGGCGCTGATGACCCACGTCCAGGGGCCCGACTTCCCCACCGGCGGCGTCATCGTCGAGCCGCGCGCGGCCCTGCAGACCGTCTACGAGACCGGCCGCGGCGGCGTCCGCGTCCGCGCCCGCTGGTCGAAGGAGGACCTCGGCAAGGGCACATACCAGATCGTCATCACCGAGATCCCGTACCAGGTGAAGAAGGCCGAGCTGATCGAACAGCTCGCCGAGCTGATCGACGCCAAGAAGGCCCCGCTGCTGGGCGACGTGCGCGACGAGTCCGCCGAGGACGTCCGCGTGGTCCTCGAACCCAAGAGCCGGAACGTGGAGGCCGAGGTGCTGATGGAGAGCCTCTTCAAGCTCTCCGACCTCGAGACCCGCTTCTCGGTGAACCTCAACGTCCTCGACGCGCGCGGCACGCCGGGGGTGATGAACCTAAAGCAGGCCCTGATGGCCTTCCTCGACCACCGCCGCGAGGTGCTGGTCCGCCGGGCCCGCCACCGCCTGGCGAAGATCGAGGCCCGCCTGCACATCCTCGACGGCCTGATGATCGCCTACCTCAACCTCGACGAGGTGATCCGGATCGTCCGCTACGAGGACAAGCCCAAGGAAAAGCTGATCGAGACGTTCTCGCTCAGCGAGATCCAGGCCGACGCCATCCTCAACACCCGCCTGCGCCAGCTGGCCCGGCTCGAGGAGATGGAGATCCGCCGCGAGCACGCCGAGCTCGCCGAGGAGCGCGACGGCATCGTCGCCATGCTGGGCTCCGACAAGGCCCAGTGGAAGCTGGTGGGCGAGGGCCTGAAGCACACCAAGGCCGAGCTCGCCGACCTCAACGTCCGCCGCTCGTCCTTCGCCGAAGCGCCGCAGATCGACACCGAGGCGGCCCTGGAAGCCATGATCGTGCGCGAGCCGATCACCATCATCCTCTCGGAACGCGGTTGGATCCGCGCCGCCAAGGGGCGGGTGGAGGACCCCTCGGAGCTGAAGTTCAAGGAGGGCGACAAGCTCGGCTTCCTGGTCCCGGCCGAGACCACCGACAAGCTGCTGATCTTCGCCTCCGACGGCCGCTTCTTCACCCTGGGCTGCGACAAGCTCCCGGGCGCCCGCGGCCACGGCGAGCCGCTGCGCCTGATGATCGACCTCGACGACAAGGTCGGCATCGTCGACGTCTTCCCGCACAAGCCGGGCACGAAGCGCATCCTGGCCAGCAAGCAGGGCTACGGCTTCATCCTGCCCGAGGAGGAGGCCATCGCCTTCCGCCGGGCGGGCAAGCAGGTGCTGAACGCCGGCGATCCGGCCAAGAAGGGCGAGGGCGCCGCCATCTGCCTGCCGGTGAACGGCGCCGACCACCTCGCGGTCATCGGCGACAACGGCAAGATCCTGGTCTTCCCGATCGAGGAACTGCCCGAGATGCCGCGCGGCAAGGGCGTGAAGCTGCAGAGCTACCGCGAAGGCGGCCTGCGCGACGCCGCCGCCTTCAAGGCCGACGACGGCATGACCAGCGTCGACCCCAGCGGCCGCACGCGGGCCTGGCCCGAATGGCGCGAATGGCTCGGCAAGCGCGCCGGCGCCGGCAAGCTGGCCCCCAAGGGCTTCCCCGCCACCAAGCGCTTCCGGCCGAAGTAGGGACGGGGGCGCCAAGCCCCCCGGCGTCATCCCGGCTTCGCCAAGGGCGAAGACCGGGACCCAACGCAGGTCCGGACGCCGGAGTGCGCCCGGTCACGGTCACGGGCTCTCGCCCGGACCGCGTGCCGAACCTGGAAGCGGGCCTACGCCGTCGCCGCCTGCCGCCGGCGCAGGGCCGCGCCCGCCAGGCCGAAGCCGCCGATCATCAGCGCCCAGGTGCCCGGTTCGGGGATCGCGCCGCCGCCCGAGGTCGTCAGGTTGTCGAGGCCGAACTGGTCGTTGTTGCCGCCGCCCAGCGGGTTGAAGAACGTCACCGTCGTGAAGGCGGTGTCTGACACGAAGCCCAGGAAGTTCGGCGCCATCGGCAGCGGGTCGAACGTGATCCCACCGACGACGGCGTAGGTCCGCAGGACGTTGTTGTTCAGCGACCGGAAGTCGGCGCCGAACGCAGTGATCGCCGTGTCGAAGGTGAAGGTGACCGAGCCGGGGCCGCCGGCGCCGGTGTCACTGGTGATGTTGACGTTGAGATAGCGGCTGCCGTTGACGTTGAAGCCGCCCGCACCGTCCGTCAGCGAGGCCGACCCGTTGGTGTCCACCGTGAACGCGCCGAGGTCTGTCGACGGCGACACGCCCATGTTGGCGAAGCCCTCGAACGTCTCGGTCGACACGGCGCCGGCGGCGGCCTCGAAGGCCGTCCGGTCGGTGAATTGCGTGACCGCCGCGCTCGCCGGCGCGGCCACCATCACGACGGCCAGCGCGGCCGCCGTCATCAGAAGCTGTTTCATCCCTTGAATCCCCAGAGCGTCGGGACCTGCCCCACGCAGAATCTCCGAACGTCGTTAGCTGCTCACGAGCTCGTGCC
>JADHED010002925.1_pt1 | contig 10858 bp, 9 predicted proteins | sample 8952041 | NCBI WGS metagenome assembly JADHED01 (sample SAMN16124423, study PRJNA663239) | bioreactor sludge metagenome | isolation source: sludge (control) | place: India:Bengaluru | collected 2018-09-08
GGCGAGGCGCGACGCCGCGAGCGCGACGGTCCCCGCACCCGCCGTCTTCAGGAACTTCCGACGGTCGCCCTGCATCGTTGTTCGTCCCTTCCGTGGGGAAAGATGCGATCCCGCCGTTTGGAATACTTCGTTTCCGGCGGCGTGCAGGGGAAAATCGGACTGACTTATCCGTACATGCGGGACACCGCGGATCCGGGCGGGTCCTTGTCGGCATGCCCGGACGGCGGGCGGACCATCCCGCTTCGCGGGAGGCCCGCCCCTACGGATGACGGCAACGGCTACGGGAGAACGGATTCCACCGCGGCGGTCAGTTCCGCGGACAGCGGCTCGACCTTCGGCTCGAAGCGCTTCACGACGCGCCCCTGCGGGTCGACGAGGAACTTGGTGAAGTTCCACTTCACCTCGCCCTTGATCCCCTCGGACGTCTCCTGCGTCAGCGTGCGGTAGAGCGGCGCGATCTCCGGCCCCTTGGCGTGGACCTTCGCCATCATCGGGAACGTCACGCCGTAGTTCTTCCTGCAGAACTGCGCGATCTCGCCGGCGGCCCCGGGCTCCTGCCCGCCGAAGTCGTTCGACGGGAAGCCGAGCACGACGAGCCCGCGGCCCTTGTACTTGTCGTAGAGTTCCTGCAGGCCCTTGTACTGCGGCGTGTACCCGCACTCCGAGGCGGTGTTCACGATCAGCACGGCCTTGCCGCGGAACGCGGCGAGGTCGACGTCCTTCCCTTCGAGGCTCTGCACCGTGTGCGCGAGCACGTCGGCTCCTTTCGCGGCGGTGGCCGCCGCCCGTGGGGGCGGGGCTGTCCCCCGCCCGGGTTCCACGGCCGCGGGTGCGACCATGACGGACACCGCGCCCCGGAAATCCCCCTCGCGGTACCCGGTCGCCTTGTCGTCCGGGTACCGTGCCGCGAGCAGGCGGCGCACGTCGGGGTCGATCTGCGCCGCGTCGCCGTGGCAGGCGAGGCAGGCCTTCCCCACCACGATCGGGCGCATCATCCGCAGCGTGCCGTCCGGCTGCCACTCGGCGAGTTCCCCCGCCGGGAGCCCCGTGGCGTGCGCCGTTTCCATCTTGGTCAGCCGCTCGGCCTCGAACGCGTCCGGCGCGTCGGCGGGGTTCCGCGGGCGCGCGCTCACGCGCCGCACCGTCAGCCCCGCGGTCGAGCGCTCGCGCGCGACCTGCGGCGCGACCTCCGCGCAGACCGACACGGCGCGCGCCGGGCCGCCCGCCGCGAGCTCCTTCCCCAGCCGGCCCATCAGGTCGGCCGAGAGCGCCTGCGCGGCGTCCCGCGCCCGCACGAGCTCGGGCGCGGCCTCGACCGGGAGCGCCGGCTGCTGCGCGGTCCACTCCAGCATCGAGCCGTCGTAGAGCCGGACGTCCGGCCGCCCCAGCACGTGGCGCAGCGTGTAGTACACCGACGACGCCATGTGACCGGAGTTGCAGTAGACGATCACCGGCGCGCCGGGCCCCGCGCCCAGCGCGGCGTAGGCCGCGGCGAGTTCCTCCGCGCCGCGCCAGCGGCCGCCGGCGTAGTCGAGCGCCCAGGGGCGCGAGACGGCGCCGGGGATGTGGCCCCGGCGGTACTGGTCCGCGGGGCGCGCGTCGACCAGCACGGCGTCCTTCGCCTCCACCGCGCGCCGCACGTCGTCGAGCGTGGCGATCACGCCCCGGACGGACGCCGGCGGGGACGCCGCGGCCCCGGCCGCGTCCGCCGCGGGGATCGCCGGCCGGTCCTTCGTCACCGGCCGCCGCTCGGCGAGCCAGCGCGCGACGCCGCCGTCCAGCACCGCGACGCGGGCGAACCCCGCGAGCCGCAGGGCCGTCGCGACGTACGGCGCGTCCAGGTCGGCGCCCTCGCCCACGACGACGACCGGCGCCGACGCGGCGAGCCCCGCGCGCGCGGCGATCGCGGCGATCAACGCGGGCTCGTGCAGTTCGCCCGTCACGCCGCGGTGCATCGAGCGCAGGTTGTCCGGCACGAGCAGCCGCGCGCCCGGCACGTGGGCCTCGAGGAACGCCAACGTGGGGCGGGCGTCCACGACCTGCACCCCGCCCGCGGCCAGCGCGTCCTGCAGGAACGCGCCGTCCACGGCCGCGGGGAACGCGGGCGCCGCAGGCCCGGGGGCGGGCACGGCAGACCCGGCGGCGAGCGCCGCCGCGAGCGCGAGAACGACGACGACGCAGGCCGTCTTCACTTCGACCCTCCCCTGTCGCTGAACTCCAGGACGCCGTCGGGCGCGAGCGGGTCGGCCAGCTCGAACTCGCCGGGGATGCCGAACAGGCGCCAGACCGCCAGCGAGAACACGTCCGGCAGGTAGCGGCCCCACATCCGCACGGGCAGGTTCTCCACTTCCACCGTGGGCGAGACGGCGAGCATCAGCATGTACTCGATCAGGAACGAGGCGTTGCTCGCGATCCGCCCGGAGTAGCTCGCGTTGCCGCGCTGCTCGAGGATCCGCTGCTCGTGCATCGCGCGGCCGAACTCGGACTCGACCAGCTCCTCGCGGGTGGTCAGGATGACCTCCGCCCGGAAGCTGCGGGCGCCGGACTCGACGTAGGCCGGGAAGTCGCGCCGGAGCGAGTCGATCGGCAGGCCCCGCCCCGCGGCGAAGGACCAGTCCTGGCCGCGCGCCCCGTCGACGATCGAGGACGGGGGCGGCAGCTCGAGGTCGACGCCGAGGTTGACGTCGTTGTAGCGGCCGCGGTGCTCCTCGCGCTCGACGCCGAGCACCCGCGGGTGCTGCCGGATCTCGCGCTCGACCGCGGCCAGCTCGGCGGGCGTGCCGATGAACTTCAGGCCGATGACGTCGTCCACGCGCAGGTCGCGCCGCGTGAACGCGACCTCGGTGCCGCGGAAGGCGCGCGACACGAGCTGCTCGGCGGTCGAGAAGTCGTCGAGCATCGCCTCGGACGTCGAGACCAGCTGGTCGAGCGGCACGCCCGCGGCGCGCGCGCGCCGGGCCGCGTTGGCCCGCGCGGCGTCGCGGATCCGCCCCGCCAGCGCGTCGGCCACGCGGCGCGACGCCTTCTCGGCGACGCGGCGCAGCCGCTTGACGCGCAGCATGCCGAAGATCGAGCCGTCGTCGCGGGTGCCCAGCGCGAGGTCCACCGGGGTGCGCGGGAAGAACTCCTCGGGGCGCTCGCGGAAGGCGGCGAAGAGCTCGGCCTCGCGCGGCGTCGGCGACGCGCAGCCGCGGATGATCGCCTCGCGGACCTCGTCCTTGGTGCGCAGGCGCGTCATCCGGATCGCGCCGGGCGACGCCCCGCGCTGGACGTCGCGCAGGAAGGCGCGGACCGTCGGCGCCGAGATGACGTTCTCGAAGATGAACGCCTCGGTCACGAAACGGCCGTCGCCGGCCTGGTAGCGGCCGGCGAACCAGCGGGTGGCGACCTCGAAGAGGCGGTCGCGGTGCACGATGCTCGTCAGGTACATCGCGCCGGCATCATGCCACGGGGACGAAGAACGCGGGGCCGGGGAGATCCCCGGCCCCGCGGTGAGCGGTAACGCGAGACCCGGACGCCGCTAGAGCACGCGGCGGCGCAGGAGCGAGAGCCCCAGCGCGGCGCCGATCGCGAGCAGGCCGGAGAGCGCCAGCAGCGGCATGTCGCTGGCGGTCTGCGGGAGCTGGCGGTCCGACGCGGCGCCCGTCGTGCTCTCGGACTCGGTGTCGTCCTCGGCCGTCGCGGACGAGGTCGTGGTGTCGGTCGTCGTGGTGGTCGTCGTCGAGCGGTCGCTCTGGCTGCCGGTGGTGCTGCCGGAGCTGCCGTAGGCGGAACCGGACGCGGAGCCGGTCGTCGAGCCGGTCGTCCCGGTCGTCGAGCCCGTGGTCGTGTCCGTGGACCCCGTGGTCGACCCGGTCGTGGTGTCCGTGGAGCCGGTGGTCGAGCCGGTCGTCCCGGTCGTCCCGGTGGTGGACCCCGACGTCGAGCCGTAGCCCGAGGTCGAGCCCGTCGTGCCGGTCGTGCCGGTCGTGTCCGTGGTGCCGGTCGTGGATCCGGTCGTCCCGGTGGTCCCGGTCGTCGAGCCGTAGCCCGACGTCGAGCCGGTCGTGCCAGTGGTGCCGGTCGTGTCCGCCGTCCCGCTGGTGCCCGTGCCGGTCGTGCCGGTCGTCCCGGACGTGCCGTACGGCTGGTTGGCCGCGGACGTCGAGCTGCTGCCCTGCGTCCCGTAGCTGGTGCTGCCGCCGGTCGTGCTGCTGCCGGCGTTCGCCGAGTCCGTGGCGCCGGCCGACGTCGAGCCGGTCGTGCTGCCCGGCTGCGTGGCGGTGGACGAGGTCATCGTGTCGTCGCTGCCGGTGCCCGAGGTCGTGCTGCCGGTCGTGCCGGCCGTGCCGGCGCTGCTGCCGGTGCCGGTCGTGCCGTAGCCGGACCCGGAGCTGCCGCTGGTCGTCGTGTCCGTGGACCCCGTCGTGCCGGTCGAACCCGAGGCCGACGTGTCGCTGCCGGTGCTGCCGGACATGCTGCCCGACGCGCTCCCGGTGGTGTCGGTGGAGCCGGTGGTGTCGGTGGTGGTGGACGTGGAGGACGTGCTGCTGCCCGTGTCGCTCCCGGACATGGTGCCGGACGTGGTGCTGCCCGTGTCGCTGCCGGACGTGCCGCTGGTGTCAGGCTCCGTCGTCGTCGTCGAGCCCGTGCCCGAAGTCGTGCCGCTCTCGTCGCCGGCGTCGCGCGTGGACGCGCAGCCGAAGGCGATGAGGGCGACCGACAGCAGCGGGAGCGCCGCTCTGCCGAAGAGTTTCATGACCAACCTCCCGGAGACGACGTCCGCCAGAAGCCGCGCGGTATTCCTGGTGATCCCGCGTGCCTGAGTGTCCGGGTGCTGGGCGGCTCCCCGTTCGGCGAACGCCTCAAGACCTGGCCCTTCTCGCACATGCGAAAGGACTTCCGAACTGCCGGGCCGAAGCTGATTGTCCAGAAGGGGATCCCAAACCGCAACGTGCGAAACCGAAACCTGGCGACAGGTTACGGAAACGAACCGGACGGGGGCCCTCCCGTCGTCACACGGTCGTAACATGGCCCTGACATGATTCCCGGCGCCGGCGGTGCCCCCGCCCGGAGGACAACGCGGTGAATCTCGTCCCCTTCCCCGCCCACCGTCACGACGGTCGCAGCGACGACTCGGTCCCCCGCAGCGCGGCCCCGCGCTTCGAGCGGCTGCTCGCGGACCGCCTCGCGCGCGAGTTCCCGGGCGAGACGTTCTCGGTCTACCCGGACTGGGAGCAGCAGAACGTGATCATCCTCACCGCGCCCCGCTCGCTGCCGCCCCGCACCACGCTCGAGTTCGACGGCGGCCGCGTGCTCGGCTTCGAACTGCGGGTGCGCACGATCGTGGACCGGCTGCTCCGCAGCGAGGAGTGGCGCGGCGCGGACGACCGCGACCACTGATCCGGGGTACTCTCCCCCGGCGTGAACACGCCACCGAAGGACCTCCTCGTCCCCGCGGGATCGACCGCGACGCTCGCGGTGCTCGTGCGCGCCGCGCTCGGCCTCTCCCACCAGAAGGCGAAGGACCTCGTCGCCTCGGGCCGCGTCGCGGTGGACGGGGTCCCCGCGCACGACCCGGCGCAGCGTCCCGCGCCGGGGGCCGTCGTCTCGGTCGGCGCCAGGCCCGGGGCGGCGGCGGGCGGCGCGGCCGGCGCGGGGAGCCCGGGGAGCGCGGCAGGACCCGCGCCCGCGCGGCGGCGGCTCGAGGGGCCCGGCTTCCGCGTCGTCCACCTCGACGACCGGTTCGTCGTCGTGGACAAGGACCCCGGCATCGTCACGGTGCCGACCTCGAAGGAGACGCCGCACGACCCGCCGCTCGTCGCGCGCGTGCTGGCGACGATGGCGCAGGCCGGCCACCGCGTCCGCTCAGGCCTGTTCGTCGTGCACCGCATCGACCGCAACACGTCGGGGCTCGTGCTCTTCGCGCGCTCCGAGGAGGCGTCCGACGCGCTGCGGGCCGAGTTCCGCGCGCGCCGGCCGCTGCGCGAGTACCTCGCCTGGACCGAGGGGATCCCCGACCCCGCCGCCGGCACGCTGCAGCACAACCTGCGCGAGAGCGAGCGCACGCGGCGCGTGTTCGCGACGCGCTCGGCCGAGGGCGCGCGCGCGGCCGAGCTCACGTACGAGGTCGAGGCGCAGTCGGTGGAGCCGCGCCGGGCGCGCGTCCGGGTGCGGCTGGTGACGGGGCGCCGCAACCAGATCCGCGTGCAGTTCTCGAACTGCGGCTGGCCGCTGCTCGGCGACCACTTCTACGGCGCGACGGACGAGGGGCCGGGGCGCACCGCGCTGCACGCGGCCCGGCTCGGCTTCGCCGACCCCGGCACCGGCGCCCCGCTCGTCTTCGAGAGCCCGCTGCCCGAGGACCTGGCGCGCCTCGACCGGCGCCTGTTCGGGCGGCAGGCGCTGCAGCTCCGCCGCGCGAAGAAGAACGCGTAGGCGCGGGCCCGCGCGCCGCCCCCGCGGGGATCGCGCGCACCGGGGGGCGTGTCCCGCGCGGGCAGGTGCGGCAGAATGTCCGCCCGGAGGCCGCCGATGAGCTGGGGACTGCAGAACCGCCTGAACCGCGTCTTCGATCCGAAGGACCGTCGCACCGTCATGCTCGCCGTGGACCACGGCTACTTCCTCGGCCCGATGTCGGGGCTCGAGCGCATCGACCGCACGATCGAGCCGCTCCTGGACCACGCCGACAGCCTGATGCTGACCCGCGGCGCGCTGCGCCGCTGCGTGGACCCGCGCCGCCCCGTGCCGATCATGCTGCGCGTGTCGGGCGGGACGAGCATCGTGTCCAACGACAACGGCGCCTCCGCGCTCTCGAACGAGGACCTGACGGTCTCGATGGAAGACGCCGTCCGGCTCAACGCGAGCGGCGTCGCGCTCTCGCTCTTCGTCGGCACCGAGCACGAGCGGCAGACGCTCGCGAACCTCGCGCGCCTCGTCGACGAGGGCGAGCGGCTCGGCATGCCGGTGCTCGCCGTCACGGCCGTCGGGCGCGACATGGCGCGCGACCTGCGCTACCTCGGCCTGTGCTGCCGGATCGCCGCCGAGCTCGGCGCCCACGTCGTGAAGACGTACTACTGCGAGGGCTTCGAGAAGCTCGTGGAGTCCACGCCGGTCCCGGTCGTGATCGCCGGCGGCAAGAAGACCCCCGAGCGCGAGGCGCTGCAGCTGGCGCACGACGCGATCCGCGCGGGCGCGGCCGGCGTGGACATGGGGCGCAACATCTTCCAGTCCGCGGCGCCGGTCGAGATGATCCGCGCCGTGCGCGCGATCGTGCACGAGGGAGCCGGGGTCGACGACGCGTACGGCCTCGTCGCGCCGAAGCTCGGGAAGTGAGTCCGCGGAAGGCCGCCGCGGCGCAGCGGCGCGCCGCCGGCCCCTCGCTCGAGATCGCGGGCGGGGCGAAGCCCCGCCCGCACGATGCCGGCGCGCGCGCGGCGCTGCCCCCGCTCCCGGCGTTCTCCGCGCCGCCGGCGGCGCGGAAGGCCGCCCCCGCGCTCGTCGCGCGCGTCGTCTTCGAGACCGCCGGCCTCCCGCCGCCTATCGCCGCGGAGGTGCGGCGGCAGTGGCGCCGGGTGGCCGTCGCGGTCGTGCCGACGCTCGGCCTGGCCGACGAGACACTGCTCGTCGCCGCGAAGCCGCCCGACCCCCCGACCGCGCACGGCTGGGCGAAACGCGCCGGCGGCGCGATGCGCGCGCTGGTGCGCGAGCACGCGACGGCGGCCCGGATCGCGCCGCCCCCCGGCCTCGACGCCGCGTTCGCGGGCGCCTTCGTCGAGGGGCTGGGCCGCGGCCTCTACGCCTACGACCGCTACCGCTCCGCCCCGCCGCCGGCGGGGCCGCGGGTCGTGCTCGACGCCCCCGCGGGCGCGCTTCGCGACGCGGCGCGCCGCGCGCTGCCGGTCGTCGAGGGGACCTGGCTCGCGCGCGACCTGGTCAACACGCCGGCCGAGGACATGGGACCGGACGAGCTGGAGCAGGCGGCGCGCCTGGTCGCCCGTCGGGCCGGCCTGCGCGTGCGCGTGCTCGACGCGCGCGAGCTCGCGCGCCTCGGCCTGCGCGCGCTGCTCGCGGTCGGCCGCGCCAGCCCCCGCGCGCCGCGCCTCGTCGTGCTCGAGCACGCGGGCGCGGGGCGGCGCGCGCCGGTGCTCGCGCTCGCGGGCAAGGGGGTCGCGTTCGACACCGGCGGCCTGAACGTCAAGTCGGCGGCCGGGATGGAGCTGATGAAGAAGGACATGGGCGGCGCCGCCGCGGTGCTCGGCGTCGCGTGGGCCGTCGGCCGCCTCGCGCCGAAGCGCAACGTGCGCTTCTATCTCGCGCTCGCCGAGAACGCGATCGCGGGCAATGCGCTGCGGCCGGGCGACGTGCTGACCGCCCTCGACGGGACCACGATCGAGGTCGGCAACACCGACGCGGAAGGGCGGCTGCTGCTCGCCGACACGGTCGCGCTCGCCGTGCGCGAGGGCGCGGCCCGCGTCGTGGACGCCGCGACCCTGACCGGCGCGGCGCTGGTCGCGCTGGGGCGCACCCGCGTGCCGCTGCTCGGCAACGACGACGACCTGCTCGCGGAGGTCGAGCGCTGCGCGGAGCGCTCCGGCGAGAAGGTCTGGCGCCTGCCGTCCGACCCGGAGTACCGCGACGGCTTCAAGTCGAAGATCGCGGACCTGCGCAACACCGGCAAGGGGGGCGAAGCGGGCGTGATGGCCGGCGGGCTGTTCATCGGCCACTTCGCGGGCCGCACGCCGTGGGCGCACCTCGACATCAGCCCCGCGTCCTGGTCCGACGCCGCCCACGATCTCGGGCCCGACGGCGCCACCGGGGCAATGGTCGCGACGCTCGCGCGCCTCGCGCTGGGCGCGTGATGCGCGCCGCCCTCGCGCGGCGCGCGCGCGCGCTCCTGGCGCTCCTGCTCGGGGCGGCGCTGGTGCTGCCGGGCGCGGCCTGGGCCGCCGCGCCCGCCGTCCCCGCGCCCGCGGAGTGGGTGACGGTGGACTACCGCGGGCTGGTGGACGACCGCGCGCTCTCCCACTCCGGCGAGCCCGCCGGCGTGCTGCTGGAGCGGCTCGCGCAAAGGCCGGACGACGCCGGCGCGCGGATCCTCCTCGAGCCGCTCGTCGAACCGTACGCGTACGTCCTCCCGGACCTGCTGGACGCGCTCGCGCCGCCCGGCGGCGGGAGGAACGAGGCCCCGCTCGTCGAGGTCGGCGCGCTCTGGCAGCCGGGCGAGGCGCAGCCCGCGTGGGTCGAGCTGCTGCGCGCGCGGGCGATCGTCCTCGAGAGCGACGGCCGCGGGCGGATGCGCGCGTTCGTCCCGGCGGGATCCGGCGCGGCCGGCGCGGCCGACGCGACCGACCCGGAGAAGGCGTTCGCGCGCGCCTGGCCCGTGCTGCGCCACGCGTTCGCCGCGGAGCGCGCGCGCCTGTCGCGCGCGGGCGAACCGGGCCTGCCGAAGCTCACCGTGGACGTCCACGCGTTCCGGCACCGCCTGGAGGCGGCGCGCTTCGAGGTGACGGTCCGGCCCTGGCGGACGACCATCACGGACACCGGCGCCGGCGCCGGGTCACCGCGCGCGCCGCTCGACCTCGCGGCGCTGCGCGCGTTCTTCGACGCGGGCCGCCAGGTCGAGGGGGGCCGCCTCGAGGCCGACGGGAGCCTCGTGCTGCTCGGCAGCGAACCCGCGGCCGCGCCGTCGCTGCTCGGCCGCCCGGTGAGCCTCGCCGACCTCGCCGTCGCGTGGCGCGCGGTCGCGCACGGCGGCCTCGCCGAGCCGTACATGAGCCTCGACCGCGGCTACGGGCCGCAGGCGTCGCTCGTCAACTACGGCGGCCGGCTGCGCGACACGACGCTCGGCCTCGTCAGCCTGCTCTGCGACATCCGCTTCAAGACCTTCAGCCAGGGGATCGACGTCGCGGCCGGCCGCGACCTGCGCGAGACCCTCCGGACGCGGCTCCCCGGCTGGCTCACGCACGTCGAGCGCTTCGCGGCCAGCCCGCTGTCGGCCGGCGTGCCGGGGCAGCAGACGCGGCTCTGGTTCTACCCCGACACCGTCGAGGTCGTGCTCTCCGGGCCCGGCGACGTGCTCGCGCTGCGGCGCGCGCGGATGGCCGCGGCCTCGGAGCGCGCCGATCCGGCAGCGGGGGCCGGCGCGGGCGCGGCCTCGGGCGCAGGCTCCGGCGCGGGCCCCGGAGCGGGCGCGCGGCGCCCCGCCGAGCCGCCGTGGACGCAGGAGCTGACGCTCTCGATCGCGCAGGACTACGACGCGCTCGCCGGGATCTTCCCCGAACTGGCCGCGCTGGACCAGGCCGCGCGGCTGCTGACGTTGACGGCGTGGCTGCGCGACGCGCAGGAGAGCGGCCTCGCGGTGCCGGACCTCGACGCGCTGCTCGCGGTCGAGCTGCCCGCGGTTTCGACGCCGCGCCGCTACCCGCAGCTGCTCGCCTTCAACGCGCTGCCGAAGGCGGGCGCGGCGGACGCGGTGCAGGTCTTCGACCGCGCGCCGGTGGCGGCGGGCCTCGACCGCCTGAACTGGCCCGACGAGGGGCCGCTGCCCGCGGAGCGCCGCTTCCAGCGCGCGCTCGCGGGACTCGACCGGACGGTGGGCGAGCAGGCGGCCCTCGCCCGCGAGCTGGAGTCGCTGTCGATGCGGGTGCCGGCGCTGCTCGACGCGCAGGCGTACCGCGCCGAGCGGCTGCGGATGCACCACCTGTCGCTCGCGGGGCTGCCTCCGGCGCAGAAGGACCCGCTGGCGACGCGCGCGCGGGCCGGCGAGCCGCTGCGCGTGTTCAGCGTGGGCATCGGCGGGCTCGACCTCGGCATGCGCCAGGTCCTCGCGCGCGGCGCCCGCGGCACGGACCGCGTCGCGCTCGCGCGCGGCGGCGCG
>JADHED010002960.1_pt1 | contig 10856 bp, 10 predicted proteins | sample 8952041 | NCBI WGS metagenome assembly JADHED01 (sample SAMN16124423, study PRJNA663239) | bioreactor sludge metagenome | isolation source: sludge (control) | place: India:Bengaluru | collected 2018-09-08
GGTCCCAATCAACTCAATATTTCTTCTATCGAAAAAAAATTAAACGAAGGAAGTGTAAAAGAACTTATTTTTGCGCTTTCTGCTACAATGGAAGGAGATACCACAGCTTATTATTTGTACAAAAAATTCAAAGGATTTCCGGTTACTTTTTCTAGTATTGCCAGAGGAATTGCGGTGGGAGATGAGTTGGAATATGCTGATGAAATTTCACTAGGACGTTCTATTGTAAACCGACTTCCGTATAACGAAAAATCTTAAAATTTGAGACTTTCTATCATTATTGTTAATTATAACGTTACTCATTTGCTCAGAAATTGTTTGAATTCTATTCAACAATATATTTCTAATGTAGATTATGAGGTAATTGTGATGGATAATCTCTCTCCAGACGATTCTTGGAAGGTTTTGATTGATGAATTTTCTTGGGTTAAATTTATAGAAAATACGGCAAATGAAGGTTTTGCGAAAGCAAATAATAAAGCTGTAGATTTGGCTTCGGGAGAATATATTTTACTTTTAAATCCAGATACAGCGTTTGAAGAAGATAGTATGAAAGAAATTTTGGATTTTGCAGATGTTCAATCTAATTTTGGCTGTCTTGGTGTTCGACTTCACGATTTGGAAGGAGGATTTTTGCCAGAAAGTAAGCGCTCAGTCCCGGATGTATTCAATAGTTTTGAGAAATTGTTTACTCCTTTTTCATCGAAAAATAAATCTAAAAAAGGATATTATAGAAATGATATTGCAGAAAATGACATTGCGGAAGTGGATGTAATTACTGGAGCTTTTATGCTGATGAAAAAGAATTTATACATAGAAATTGAAGGTTTAGACGAAACGTATTTTATGTACGGCGAAGATATTGACCTTTGCTATACTTTGCTAAGGAAAGGTTGTAAAAATTGGTATTTTGGGAAAAGTTCGGTGCTTCACATTAAAGGAGAAAGCACAGTGAAAGACAAAAAATATTTAGAAAATTTTTATGGAGCAATGCAAATTTTCATTCAAAAATATTATAAAAAGCAAAATCCTGTTCAGTATCAGTTTTTGAAATTAGGATTAAAAGTTCGGCATTTTATTGCAAAACTTCAGTTAAAATAAAAGCGGTTTAGAAATTTTCTAAACCGCTTTTTGTATTATTAAATAATCTAATTACTTCGTAGTAGGAAGATTAGTAGCTTTCTGAGTTGGAGCTTGTGGAGCAGAAGTAGATTTTTCGCTTTTCACAGGCGCAGTATCGTAATTTGCAGTTGGTTTTGCAGTAAGTACAACACTTAAAAAGATTAAGATAACAATAATACTAGCTAAAACCCAAGTTGCTTTCTCCATGAAATCATTGGTTCTTTGTACACCAAACTGAGCTGTAGAACCACCGAATGTAGAAGATAAACCTCCACCTTTTGGGTTTTGTGCCATAATGATGATAACTAATAAAACTGATGCTATGATGATCAACACCATGAAAAGATTAAATATAGTGCCCATTTTTCTTTTAAATTTTGAGTGGCAAATATAAGTAATTTTAACGAATTATAAAATTTATTTTCAACAAGTTGGAAAGAATAAAAAAAGCGACAAAAATTTGTCGCCTTTATATGATTGAATTTCTAAAAATTATTTGAAATCTTCTTCTTTTGCTTGGTTTACAGAGTAAGAATTTACCTTCATCTCTATTTCTTGTCCCATCATGGTTTGTTTGATGGTGTAAGGTAGTTTTACGCCGTTTACGTCTTTGTAATCTGAGTAATAAGTAGGAACTTCCATTTCCTGAGGTCCCATTTTTTGTTTCTGAATTTCTCCTACTTTTAAGCCAGTTTTTACACTATAATAATATGTAGTGTCGGTATCTTTAATTACATAAACATCTTCTCCGTTTACTTTTTCAATTCCGATAAGTTTATAATCTGCGGATTTTCCGAAACTTAATTCTGGAAAAATTTCAGTTTTTTTAGCGAATTTTGAAGCCATATCTGCTGGTAAATCCATTTTCTGACCTTGTGCAATCATATAACCTTTTGTTCCGTCAAAAGCAATTTTTTGCATGCTGTTTCCTGCCATGCCCATATCCATGAAAAATTTCCCTCCTTTTCCTTGTATTGTTTTGAAAGAAAGTTCCATCCCCTTGATTTTTGCAGTAGCATCATAATTTAAAGTATTAAATTTTGCGGCATTTTCTTTGCCTCCAATTGCAGCGATGTATTTGTCTGCGATAGAGCTTACGGTAACGTTAGCATCTACTTGTTTTGCCGTTGGTTTGCTTGTAGGATTTGCATATTTATCAAAATATTTCACAGGATAGCCTAGTTTTTCTAATCCGTCAGCAATGTCTGAAGCTTTACCTGCGATAAAAATTCTAGTTTGTTGAGGGAAAATAGTAGCGTTTACAGCTTTTGTTGCATCTGCTTCTGTTACTTGGTCTATAGATTTTAGATAATTGCTATAAAAATCTGCAGGAAGATTATTTACTTTTTGGTTAAGAGCAAATCTTGCAATAGTTTCTGGTTTTTCTAAAGACATAATGAAACTTCCTTTCATTTTAGCTTTAGCGTTTGCTAATTCTTCTGGTTTTACAGTAGAAATTCCGTTAATTTCTGTCATGAATTCTTTTACAGCCTTATCTGTAACTTCGTTTCTTACACTTGCATCAGCAGAAAATTCCGGAGAATATTTACTTGCAGACAAACTAGAGTAAGCGCCATAAGTAAAGCCGTTTTTTTCACGAAGATTCATAAAAAGTCTTGCTTCTGCGCCTCCTCCCAAAATGTAATTAGCAATTACAGCTGGGAAATAATTAGCATCTGTCATTTTTAGCGTGTTTACGTTTCCAACATTTACAATAGATTGTACAGCAGTAGGAACATCTACAACGTTTATTTCGGTAGTACTTACATTAGAAACAGGTTCTAGAGCAGCAAATTTGGTGTTAGATTTTTTCCAAGTGCTGAATGCTTTGGTAACTAAACTTTTTACTGTGCTATATTTTACATCTCCTACAATTACCAAATAAGCATTGTCTGGAGCATAATATTTTTTGTAACTGTTTTGTACGTCTGCTAAACTAATTTTTTTGATGCTTTCTTCTGTTTCAAATTCACCTCTTGCTGTATTTTTTCCGTAGATTAAAGCATTATTTACTCTATTTGCAATAGATTGAGCATTTTTTTCGTCTGCTTTTAAACCTTCTAAAGTTCTGTCTTTGTCGTCTTGAAGTTCTTTAGCATCAAAATTAGGGTTGATAATAGCATCTGCCATTAAATTTAAAACCTGAGGAAAATATTTTGATAAAGAATTAGCAAAAGCACCATTAGAACTAAATCTTAGACTAGCTCCCAAATAATCAACTTTTTTATTAAAATCGTCTTTGCTAATGGTTTTGCTTCCTTTGCCTATTTGGTCTGCCATTATCGAGGTTACTCCAGCACTTTCGCCTTCATAAATTGGAGGTCTATCCATTGATAAATTTACACTTACTCTTGGCAATTTGTTGTTTTCTACAACCAAAACTTGCAATCCGTTTGGTAGGGTAAATGTTTTTGGTTTCGCAATGTTAATGGTAGGCGTAGCACCTGGTTTTGGCATCGCATTGAGGTCTATTTGTTGTGCTGATAACATTCCTGTAAACAAAAATGCGGCAGCGATATATGATAATTTTTTCATTGTTTAACGTTTAATTTTATTAATAAAGATTATCTTAATCCTGTGTTCTGCTTATTTTTTTTCAGGAATGTAATTAATGATTACTCTTTGGTTAGAGTTAAGATATTTTTCAGCTGCTTTTTTCAGGTCTTCTCTGGTGATAGATCTGTAAATGTCTATTTCTTTATTAATTAAATTGGTGTTGCCCATCAATACGTTATAAGTAGCCAAAGAAGATGCAATACCTTGAATGCTAGAATTAGAATTAACAAACTGATTTTCGAATTGATTTTGAAGTTTTTGGTAATCTTCTTGCGAAATAAGTTCTGTTTGTAGTTTTTTTATATCAGCATCTATGTCAGATTGCAAAGTAGCTTTGGTAGTAGCTCCCATCGGAATTGTGAAGAATGCAAAAACGCCAGCGTCTTCCATTCCCATGTTGAAAGCTTGTACAGCTAATGCTTTTTTATCTTGGTCAACTAATTTTTTGTAAAGAACAGAAGATTTTCCGTTGCTAAGGTATGTTGAAAGCATTTGTAGAGCGTAAGCGTCTTTTTCTTTGTTAGAAGGCGTTCTGTATGCAAAAATGTAAGCAGGAAGTTGTATGTTAGGATCTGTAACGGTAACTTCTTTTTCCTGAGAAATAGGAGCGTCTTTAGTGAAATTTTTTGGGAAAACTTCACCTTTTGGGATGCTTCCGTAGTATTCTTCAATCCATTTTTTGGTTTGTTCTGGTTTTAAATCTCCAGCCACCACCAAAGTAGCATTATTAGGAACGTAATATTTTTTATAAAAATCTAAAAACTCATCTAATTTAGCAGCATTAAGGTCTTCCATAGAACCAATTGTTGGCCAATGATAAGGATGGTTGGTAAATAAATTGTTTAGAATAGCTGTTAGAAGATTTCCATAAGGTTGGTTATCCATTCTCATTCTTTTTTCTTCTTTCACCACTTCTCTTTGTGTATCTACACCAATTTGATTAATTACTGCATGGCGCATTCTTTCTGCTTCCATCCAAAGACCCAATTGTTCGTTGTTTGAAGGGAAGGTTTCGTAATAATATGTTCTGTCGCTAGTAGTATTGGCGTTGTTTTGTCCGCCGTTAGAAGCAACAATTTTCATCCATTCTCCTCTTTTAATATTAGGCGTTCCTTCGAAAAGTAAATGCTCGAAAAAGTGAGCAAAACCAGTTCTTCCTTTCACTTCGTCTTTAGAACCAACATGATACATAACGCCAGTGGTAATTACAGGTGCAGAGTTGTCTTGGTGTAAAATTACATGAAGACCATTCGGGAGGTCGTACTCCTCGAATTTAATTTGCTGAGCGTTCATTGTTGTGCTCAAAAAAGCAGCTACAGCAAAAGATAATAACGTTTTTTTCATTGATAATGATTTTTGTTAAAATTAGTAATAAAATGTGGAATATCGTTACACAAAAAGTTTTAAAATCTTTGTTCAATGTATTTTTAATTAATGTCTTAAAAAGTCATCGTTTTTATTTATTTTTGAGGCTTAAATTTTTTTGCAGAAATGGATTATTTGAAAGGATTAAACGAACCTCAGTACGAAGCAGTTACCACTTTACAAGGACCTTTGATGGTTTTAGCAGGCGCAGGTTCTGGCAAAACACGTGTTCTTACCATGAGAATTGCACACCTTATTACCAATGGTGTAGATCCTTTTAATATTTTGGCGCTTACTTTTACCAACAAAGCTGCCAAAGAAATGAAAGAGCGTATCGCAAAATTGGTAGGAGACAGCAATGCCAGAAGTCTTTGGATGGGAACTTTTCACTCGGTGTTTGCAAGGATTCTTAGAAGCGAAGCAGAATTATTAGGCTATCCTTCTAATTTCACAATTTATGATACTCAAGATGCGCTGAATGTTCTTAAAAAAGTTTTGAAAGACTTACATATAGATTCAGATTTATACAAACCGAAAAAAGTTCAATCTAGAATTTCGGCGTATAAAAATAACCTCATTACCGTTAATGCTTACTACAAAAATCCAGAAATAATGGAAGCTGATGAACGTGCCAACATGAAAAACATGGGGCAAATTTATCAAAAATATGTAGAGCAATGTTACAAAAATGGCGCAATGGATTTTGATGACTTGTTATTGAAAACCAATGAGTTGTTAACTAGATTTCCTGCGGTTTTAGCCAAATATCAAGATAGATTTAGGTATATTTTGGTAGATGAGTACCAAGATACCAATCATTCTCAGTATTTAATTGTAAAAGCACTTTCGTCTAAGTTCGAAAACATTTGTGTGGTAGGAGACGATGCACAATCTATTTACTCTTTCCGTGGTGCTAATATATATAACATTTTGAATTTCAAAAAAGATTATCCAGATGCTAAAACAGTTTCTTTGGAACAAAATTATCGTTCTACTCAGAATATTGTAAATGCGGCAAATGTGGTAATTTCTAAAAATAAAGAACAATTCAAAAAAAATGTTTTCAGTGATAATGAAGTGGGCGAAAAAATAAAAATTTTCCGTGCACTTTCAGATGCAGACGAAGCTAATTTTGTGGCAAGCAACATCTGGGAATTGCACAATTCTCAACAAAAAAGATTTACAGATTTTGCAATTTTATATAGAACCAACTCACAAACCAGAGCTTTCGAAGATGCTTTGAGACGTAAAAATATTCCGTACAGAGTTTATGGCGGTTTAAGTTTCTATCAAAGGAAAGAAATTAAAGATTTGGTAGCTTATCTAAGACTTCTAGTGAATGAAAACGATAGCGAAGCCCTTATGAGAATCATCAATTATCCGGCTCGTTCTATCGGCGAAACTACTCAGAATAAATTAATTGTTTTTGCAGACTCTCAAAATGTAAGAATTGTAGATGTTTTGAATAATCTTGGGCAATATGCACCACAATTGGGCTTAAATAATGGCGTTATTGCTAAATTGGCAGATTTTTGGAGCATGATTAAAGCTTTTCAGGTTTTATTAAAAACCGAAAATGCTTACACGGTTGCCATGGAAGTTGCCCAAAGAAGTGGTTTGATTAAATTTTTGAAAGACGACCAAACACCAGAAGGAATTTCTAGAGTCGAAAACGTACAAGAACTCATGAATTCTATGCAAGGTTTCATAGACGAGCAAAAACAATTGGAAGATGGCGACCCAAGTTTGTCTAATTTCTTAGAAAACATTGCTCTTTCTACAGACCAAGACAAAAAATCTGAAACCGAAGACCAAGTTTCTTTAATGACGATTCACTTGTCCAAAGGTTTAGAATTTCCTGTGGTACATTTGGTAGGTTTAGAAGAAAATCTTTTCCCGAGTTTTATGAGTTCTTCCACACGCGAAGAATTAGAAGAAGAGCGAAGATTATTCTACGTAGCATTAACCAGAGCCGAAAAACAAGTGTTTTTCTCTTATGCTATTTCCAGATTTCAATGGGGAAAAATTACCGATGCCGAACCATCTAGATTTTTAAGCGAAATAGATTCGGAGTTTTTAGAATTTGTAAATCCTGCAGTTACAGAGAAAAAAGTATTTAACAGGTCTGGCTTAACTTCCGATATTTTTGGAGATTTCTCCGAACCTAAATTTGTAAAAAAAGAACCAAAGAAAACGTTCAATTCTCCTGAATCTACCATTCAAACTAAAAATTTAAAACCAGTAGCTTCTGCAAAAATCATCAATCCGAGTGGAGGTTCTTCTCAAGATATTGAAGTAGGTGAAAATGTACGTCACGATAGATTTGGCGTTGGCGAAGTGAATTTCTTAGACGGAACTGATCCAGATAACATTAAAGCAAAAGTGAAATTTGCCACAGAAGGAGAAAAAAATCTAATTCTGAAATTTGCAAAACTGACGAAGATTTAAAACAATTTTGATATTTATTAAATTTTCTTATATTTGATTTAAAATAAAAAAACTAATTTTGCATTTTCTTAATGGGATATCTTAAAGAGAAATCTGGATTTAATATTGATTCTGCGCAAGAATTGATTGATAAAAGTTATTATGCTCCAAGCGTTCATTGCTCATATTATGGAAGTTTTCAGTATATGAAATATACATTGAAAAATTTAAATAGTTGGACGTATGATTATATTGAACAAGAGTGTCTTAATTATCGTGGAGGAACTCATAATTATATAATTGATAAAATTTTATTAGCTTTAAAAAATAAAATTAATAGTTCAAAAGACTACGCCGATATTAAAAGAAAAATTAAAGAATTGAAGTTATTTAGAACTAATTCAGACTACTTTAATGTTCAGATTTTACATAACGACGCTCAAAAATCTTTAGATTATAGTAAAGAAATTATTTCAGCCTTAAAAAAACATTGTTAATATGAATTCAGTAGAATATATCATAAATAATTTAAAAGATTTACATAAAAAATTTGTTCAATCAAATATTAGATATGAATTTTTTCCAAATTTAAAATCACATTTGATTGAGATAACACCTAAAGAATTTTATGATTGTGATGATTATATAAATGAAGAATTAATTTTTGAAGAAAAATTTCAAGAAAATTTTAAAAATGAAGATATTGTTTTTGTTACATCAGATTCATTAAATAAAATTAATTGTCCGATTTTTGAAGTATATTCAGAGCAAAGTGGAATGTTCAGAACAGTTTTTGAGGAGTTTGAATCTGCAAATTCTTTCGAGGAGCCGGTATTCTACAGTTTTTTTGAAATTCAAAATGCAGGAAATAACGAATTTGCTTTAGCCGCCTAAAATATGGAAACAAGTATTTCAAAATTTCAATTTAAAGGATATAGAATTAATCGGTCATTAATTGAATTAGATGAAAATTCTAATTTTGAAAATTTAAAAATTGCATTTGCAGTTTCTGGTTTAGTGAAAAGGGTAGAAAATTTATTTATTTTGAATCTTTCAATTAAAATAAAAAATAATGAAAACAATTTAAACATAGAGGTTGATACAATTGCTAATTTTCTTTTTGAAAGAGTTGAAAATGTTGAAGATATTAGTGGTTTTTTTTATAATAATTCTTCAGCAATTTTATTTCCTTATATTAGAGCCTATATCTCTACTTTAACTAATTTGTCAGGAAATAGAAGTATTACTCTACCTACTATGAATCTTACTAATTTAGCTGATGAATTACGTGCTAATACTACAATAATTTGATTTCCGAAAAACATTGAATTTAGTTGATGTTTTTTACGATAGATTTGGCGTTGGTGAAGTGATTTTCTTAGACGGAACTGACCCAGAAAACATTAAAGCAAAAGTGAAATTTGCCACAGAAGGAGAAAAAAATCTAATCCTAAAATTTGCAAAACTGACGAAATTATAAATTGAAAACGTGTGTAAAAGCACGTTTTTTTAATATATTTTTTTACTATGAAAAAGTTTTTTGCCTTTTTATTTTTATTGTTTATTTCGGTGCAAATTTTTGCACAAAATAAAGATTATCAAACTATTACTAATATTCATTATTATGATGAAACTGCCAATAAGTCTGATGTTTACATTAATGAACGTTGTGTTCTAGATGTTTATATTCCGAAAAATGTAAAGAATTTTTCTACGGTGATTTGGTTTCACGGTGGCGGATTAACTGGCGGAAACAAAGAAATTCCGAAATATTTACAAGAAAAAGGAATTGCAGTAATTGGTGTTAATTACAGACTTTCTCCAAAAGTTAATGCTGCAAAAGCAATAGATGATGCTGCGGCAGCTACAGCTTGGGTTTTCAAAAATATTAAAAATTATGGAGGCAACGAAAATTTAATTTTTATTTCAGGACATTCTGCTGGCGGTTATTTGGCGAGTATGGTGGCGCTCAATAAAGATTATTTGGCAAAATATAATATCGATGCTAATCAATTGGCGGGAATTATTCCCTTCAGCGGACATGCTATTACGCATTTTACCATCAGAAAAGAAAAAGGTTTCCCAGAGTATAAACCGCTTATTGATGAATTTGCGCCAATCTATTTTGTAAGAGCAGATGCGCCACCAATATTGTTGATTACAGGTGATAGAGAATTAGAACTTCTCGGGAGGTACGAAGAAAATGCATACATGCTCAGAATGATGAAATTAGCGGGACATAAACAAACTACTTTGTACGAATTACAAGGTTTCGACCATGGCGGAATGGCAGAACCCGCTTTTCCGTTGCTTTTAAAAGAAGTGAAAAGAATAGAGAAATTAAAAGAAATAAAAAATAATTAATCTAAATTTTACTTAAAATTTCATATTTTTACAAAAAACATCTTCTATAATGAAAAAAATATCAACTTTTGTTCTGTTTTTGTTAGCAATTGTAGCATTTGCACAAACATATACTATTTCTTTAAATCTTAAAAAAGGAGAAACTTATTCTACACTTACAGACATCAAAATGGATATTTTGCAAAAAGTGATGGGACAAGAAATGCCTATGAAAATGAACATGTTGCTTGGAGTGTCTTTCAAAGTCGCAGATTTTCAAAAAGAAGTTTTCGATTTAGATGCTAAATACAGTTATCTTGGCACAAGTGTTTCTATGATGGGACAAAATTATGTAATGGCTTCGGATGGAGATATTGATACAGAAGCTAATAAATTAATGAGTGCGATGGTAAATGTTCCTTTTAAAATGAAAGTGAAATCTAATGGCGATGTTTTAGATGTTGTTGGTTACGAAAAAGTTATAGAAGCAATGAAAAGTGCAATGCCAGATTCTCCGTCTGCTAAAGAATTTGAAAAATCTTATACTAAAGAACAAATTTTACAAAATTTTAAATCTACTTTCTTTGCAATTCCGCAAAAACCCGTAAAAGTTGGAGATACTTGGAAAGCCGTATTTACAAGTAAAAATAATGAAATTGACCTTTCTAACAATATGCTTTGTAAATTAGAATCTGTAGATGATGATGGTTATAAAATCTCTTTCACGGGAGATTTACTTGCAAAAGAAGGGGCAACCATAGAAAAGGAAGGAATGAAAATGGTGGTGAGTAAAATGGATGGTAAAATGAGCGGAACGCTTCTTTTGGATAAAAAATCTTCTTGGGTAAAATCTAGTGATAATTTAGGAAATCTAAATATGAAAATTGAAGCTGATATGAACGGAACGAAAATGCCTATGGAAAGCAAAATTGATATGGTTTATAAAACGACCAACGAAGCTGCTCCAAAAAAATAATACAAAAAAAATAGTTATAGAAATCGCATCGAAATTACGAGGCGATCTTTATTTTACCAAAAATTCA
>JADHED010002961.1_pt1 | contig 10855 bp, 9 predicted proteins | sample 8952041 | NCBI WGS metagenome assembly JADHED01 (sample SAMN16124423, study PRJNA663239) | bioreactor sludge metagenome | isolation source: sludge (control) | place: India:Bengaluru | collected 2018-09-08
ATGCCTTCCACGCGGAACAGCATGGCGACGATCATTGCCAGTTGCCAGGCGATGGCATCCGTCCATGATAGTGAACGGTAGAAGCGCATGAAGAATACCAGGCCGGTCAGGAAAAACGCCCAGAAGCCCTGGTCGCGCAACAGCATCTGCAGGGCGTCGCCGACGATGTATTGCGAGCTGAATAACAACAGCGCGCCGCAGAGCAGCGTGAGGTTATCGCCACTACAGAGGCGGATCAGTTGCAGGAAGGAAAGTGTGGCGATGCCGAAGAACAGGACATTCAGCACCTGCGCGGAAAAGTGCAGGCTGAAACCGCTGATGGTGTGTACCAGCGCGATGAGTGCGGGATAGAGCGGCCAACCCCAAAGCTCAAAGCTTGCTTTCCATTCGCCTATCGAGAACAGTCTTGCCGCTTCAAAATACAAAACAGAGTCGTTGTTGATCCAGCCGTGCTGGATGTAGTTGATCTGCATCGCGATCAGCACGCCGACCACGGACAGCAAGCCGGTGAGTCGGCCAGTAGGCAGTTGCAGGAGTTTGTTCAGCAATGATTTCAACGCGTTATCCTTGAGGAGTTTCTGTTTGCTGGGGCATGGCATGCAGCACGCGTTCCGGTGCGATCTGCCTGAGGCAGTTGAGATGGCCGAGCGGGCATGTGCGTTTGAAACACGGGCTGCAATCCAGACCGAGCCACAAGACGTCGGCTTGCGGACTCATGGGCGGGGTGTGGTGCGGGTCGGAAGAGCCGTAGACCGCAATCACCTTGACGCCAAGCGCTGCGGCGACGTGCATGAGGCCGGAGTCGTTGCTGACCACGGTATCGCATAGGGCCATCAGATCGACAGCTTCGCCGAGCCGGGTTCTGCCGCCAAGGTCTAGGCAGCGGCCTTGCGTCAGTCGATTGATGGAAGCCGTCACTAGCGCGTCCTTATCCGAGCCGAACAGCCAGACTTCATTGCCCTGCGCCAGCGCACGGTTGGCGACCTCGGCGTAGTATTCGACCGGCCAGCGCTTGGCTTCGCCATATTCGGCGCCGGGGCAGAGTCCGATGACGGGTTTGCTTGGCTCGGCATGGTTCAGTCTTGCGAGTGTTTCAGCTGCCTTCGTCCGGTCCGCCTTCAGGTGCGGGTCTGGCAGTGAGGTCGGTAGTGGCGTGGCCGGCGGAAGTCCGAGGTTGACGAAACGGTCCACCGTGCGTGGTAGTGCTTGCTTGTCGAGCGGCCGGATATCATTGAGCAGGCCGTAGCGCCATTCGCCCAGATAGCCGGTGCGTCGCGGAATGCCGGCGGCCATGGGCAGGATGGCGGATTTGAGCGAGTTGGTCAGCAGGATGGCCTGCTGGTAGGCGTTCGCCCGCAAGGATCTGCCGAAGCGGATGCGTTTGCGCAAGGCGAGCTGGCCGTGCTTGAACGGCATTGCGATCTTGCCGCTGACTTCCGGCATGCGGTCCAATAACGGCATGGTCCACGCCGGTGCGGCGACATCGATGACGGCATCCGGTTGCTGTTGCTTGATGACCTGGAACAGGCTGTGCGCCAATACCATGTCGCCGACCCAGGACGGCCCCATGACCAGAATGCGCATCAGGCCCCGAGTTTCTCGATGATGTTGCTGGTGCTGCGGCCGGGCACGATGTCGATCAGTGCGACCTTGCCACCCCAGGATTTGACTTCCTTGCCGCCGACGACCTGGTCTTCGCTGTAATCGCTGCCCTTGACGATGACGTCCGGCCGGATCGCATCTATCAGCTGCAACGGCGTGTCCTCGTCGAACAGGATGACGGCATCGACCGCTTCCAGTGCTGCTAGCACACGGGCACGATCGGCTTCGTGAATCACCGGCCGGCTGGGGCCTTTCAACGCGCTGACCGAGCGATCGGTGTTCAAGCCCAGGATCAGTTTGTCGCCGGTTTTTCTGGCCGCTTCCAGATAGGTGACATGACCGGCATGCAGGAGGTCGAAGCAGCCGTTGGTGAAGACGATGCGTTTCTTCTGTTGTCTCCATTGCCTGACGCGCCCGAGCAGGGTCTCAAGTTCGCAGATCTTGTCTGCCTGTTCAACTGAGTCCTGCGAGATGAGTTCCGCCAGTAGTTCCTCGCGGTTGACCGGTACCGTACCGACCTTGCCGACCACGATGCCGGCTGCAATATTGGCCAGTTCGAAAGCCTGGCGATGGCTGAGGCCGTGCACCAGACCGGCAGCCAGCGTGGCGATCACGGTATCGCCGGCGCCGGAAACGTCGAACACCTGCTTCGCCGCCGCCGGAATGTGGATGGTCTCGTTCTGCTCTAGCAGCGAGATACCTTCTTCCCCGCGAGTGACGGCAAGGAACTTCAGCCCGAGGTGATCCCTGAGGTCAGCTGCCGCTTGCAACAGCCGGTCGGTATCCATGGCATCGATGCCGCAGGCTTCTGAGGTTTCCTTCTTGTTCGGCGTCAGCGCAGTGGCGCCTTGGTATTTCGTATAGTCGCGGCCTTTCGGATCTACCAGCACCGGGATGCCCAGTGCCTTTGCTTGCGCGATAACCGCTTGGCAGAGCGCGTCGCTCAACACGCCCTTGGCGTAATCGGAGAGGATGATGACATCGGGCTTCTGTGCGATAGCTTGCGATACTTGTTCGTGTAGCGCGTTGTTTTCGCTTTCAGTAAACGCCAGGCGGCTTTCCTTGTCCAGCCGCATCATCTGCTGATGACCGCCGAGGATGCGGGTCTTGGTCACGGTTGGGCGCTGCTGTGAGGTGACAATCGCGCTGTCGATGTTCAGTTTCCGCAGCATATCCAGTAAGGCGCGGCCCTCGGCATCATCGCCGATGATGCCGGCCATAGTGGTGCGGATGCCGAGCAGAGAGAGGTTGGCCGCGACATTGGCCGCGCCGCCGGCGCGCTCGTTTTCCTGTTTCAGCAACACGACAGGTACCGGTGCCTCGGGCGAGATGCGCTCCACCTCGCCGATCAGGTAACGGTCCAGCATGAGGTCGCCGATGACCAGCGCCGTGCGGTGCTCGGCAACAAAACGATGTTTTACGGCTTCAATCAGTGTTTCGCGCATCAGTCGGCTTCTAGAAGATCACACAGGCTGTGGCCGATGAAGATGTGCGCTTCCTGGATGCGCGGCGTATCGGCGGAGGGCATGATGAGGTTGTAGTCGCACAGCGCGGCGAGTTTGCCACCGCTGCCGCCGGTCATGCCGACGGTGACGGCGCCGATCGCCTTCGCCATTTCGATGGCGCGTACCACATTGGGACTGTTGCCGGAAGTGGTGAGGCCGATGACGAGGTCCTGCGGCGAACAGAGCGCTTCGATCTGGCGCGAGAAGATGTACTCATAGCCGTAATCGTTGCCGACTGAGGTCAGGATGGATGTGTCGGTGGTCAGCGCGATGGCCGGCAAGCCGCGACGCTCCTTCTTGAAGCGGCCGACGATCTCGGCCGCGATGTGCTGGCTGTCGGCCGCGCTGCCACCGTTGCCCATCAGCAGTATCTTGCCGCCGCGCGCGATACAGGCGCGCATGGCATCAGCCACGGCGCTGATCTGTGGCAGCAGGTCGGCGAGCTTGTGCATGACTTGCTGGTGTTCTGCCAGTGCGGCGCTCAGGTTCTCGATGTTGTTCAAGTTCTGGTTTCCTCTGTGTCCGGGCACTAGGCGTAGGGGTCGGCCTGCAACAGGTAGTTCTGCACGTAATCGCGCACGCCTTCTTCCAGTGTATGGAAAGGTTGGCTATAGCCGGCGGCGCGCACCTTGTCCATGGTCGCCTCGGTGAAATACTGGTATTTACCCTGCAGATCCTCCGGCATGTCGATATAGGTGATATCCGGCGACTTGCCCATGCTGGTCATCACGGCCGATGCCAGATCCTTGAAGGCGCGTGCCCGGCCGGTGCCGACATTGTAAATGCCGGAATGCCCGGTGTTCTGCAGGAAGTGGGCGACCACTGCTGCGGCATCCTTGACGTAGACGAAATCGCGCAATTGCATGCCGTCCTTGTACTCGGGCAGATGACTTTTGAACAGTTTGACCGTACCGTGTTCGCGGAACTGGTTGAAACTGTGGAAGGCGACGCTGGCCATGCGTTCCTTGTGGTATTCGTTAGGACCGTAGACGTTGAAGAACTTGAACCCGCACCATTGCGGCGGTACCGGTTTGCCTTCCCTGACCTGACGTAGCGCCCACTGGTCGAAGAACTGCTTGGAGTAGCCGTAGCCGTTCAATGGCCGGTAGACATCGGTCCGGCTTTCGTCGTCGGCATATCCCTGTTCGCCGTCGCCGTAGGTGGCAGCGGAACTGGCGTAGAGAAAGCGCACGTCGCGCTTGGCGCACCAGGTCCACAATGCTTGCGAATAATGGATGTTGTCGGCGACCAGTTTGTTGAAGTCGCGCTCGGTGGTCGCGCTGATGGCCCCCATGTGGATGACGGCTTCGATATCGCGCGCCTCTTCCAGCCACGGTAGCAGTTCGTCCTTGTCCAGATAATGGGCGTACCGGCGGTGTACCAGGTTCTGCCACTGTTCCGGGTGATGCAGGCGGTCAACGATGATGATGTCGTCGCGCCCCAGCACCTGATTGAGGTGCCAGGCGATCATGCTGCCTATCATGCCTGCGCCGCCGGTGATGATGATCATTTGTTCAGTCCAGTGTGTTGCGGGTGATGGATGGTTGAATTACAAGTCGAGAGTATAGCAAACGCCTATTGACGGGCGCCCATTTCCAGCGCACGCCGTCGCGACAATTCACCTTCCGCTGCAGCTTTCGCCTGATCCCAGTCGGCGCTGACCCAGCCTTGCAGGTTTTCCAGCGCGATATCGGTCAGTGCGTGTATCCAGCTGTCGCGTTCGTTCAGAGCCGGGATGTAGTGGTATTCGCCGCCACCGGCATGCTGGAAGATCTCCTTGCCTTCCATCGCGATCTCTTCCAGCGTTTCCAGACAGTCGCTGGAGAAACCGGGGCAGATGACGTCGACGCGTTTGAACTGCCGTTTGCCAAGGTCTTCCAGCGTCGGCGCCAGATAGGGTTGTAGCCACTCGGCCTTGCCGAAGCGAGACTGGAAGCAGACCATGTACTGCGATTTTTCCAGCTCTAGCGCCTCTGCCAGCAGGCGCCCGGTCTTGTGGCATTCGCAGTGGTAAGGGTCGCCTTTGTCCAGCGTGTAGCGCGGCACGCCATGGAAACTCATGATGAGCTTCTCCGGCTTGCCGTTCTGCGACCAGTGTTGACGGACGCTGTCGGCGAGCGCCGCGATATAGGCCGGATGGTCATGGTAGTTCCGTACGGTGCGGATCGCCGGCACGTTGCGGGTGCGCAACAGCGTGCGCCAGACGTCGTCCATGGCCGACGCGCTGCTGCTGGCTGCGTATTGCGGATAGAGCGGTATGACCAGGATACGGTTGCAGTTGGCTGTTTTGAGTCCGGCAATGGCCGAAGCGACCGACGGATTGCCGTAGCGCATGGCGTATTCCACCGTGAACGGGCTGTTGATCCGGGTGCCGAGATAGCCTTGCAACAGTTTAGCCTGCTTGCGCGTGTGGGCGAGCAGGGGCGAACCTTCTTCAGTCCAGATCTGCGCGTATTTCTCTGCGGACTTTCTCGGCCGGATGTTGAGGATGATGCCGTTCAGAATCAGCCACCAGATGGCGCGCGGAATCTCCACCACGCGACGGTCGCTGAGGAATTGTTTGAGGTAGGGACGTAAAGCCTTGCCCGTCGGAGCATCCGGCGTACCGAGGTTAACCAGCAGGATGCCGGTGCGTGCAGGCGTGCCGTGCTGGAAGGACGGTTCATTCAGGTAGTAGGCCATAGATTCCTAATTGTTGGAAAGTGCGTTGGAAAGCAGTTTTGCCGTGACGTCGACGATGGGGATGACACGCTCGTAGGCCATGCGTGTCGGGCCGATGACGCCCAGCGTGCCGATGACCTGGCCCTGCGCCTCGTAGGGCGCGGTGATCATGCTGCACTCGTCCAGCGGCAGGTAGCCGGATTCGCCGCCGATGAAGATCTGTATACCTTCCGCGCGCTGGCTGTTGTCCATCAGCTGCATGAGCTGGGTGCGGCGCTCGAATACTTCGAACAGTTTGCGCAGTGAGCTGACGTTGGTCGACAGGTCATCCACCTGCAACAGGTTGTGTTCGCCCGAGATCACCACGGCGTCCTTGTTGCCCTCCAGCGATTTGCTGCTGGCTTCCATCGCCGCCGCCATCAGGCGCGTCATGTCGGACTGCATCTGCTTCAGCTCTTCGTGCAACCGGGCCTGCACTTGGTCCAGGGTCATGCCGGTGTAGTGCTGGTTGAAGAAGTTGCTGGCCTGCGACAGTTCGGAAGCGCTGTACGGTTTGTCCGCCATGATGATGCGGTTCTGCACGTTGCCGTCGGTGGTGACGATGATGACCAGGATGCGCCGCTCTGACAGCGGCATGAATTCGATATGACGGAAGGCAACGCTCTTGCGCTTGGGGATCATGACCAGGCCGGCGAACTGGGTCAGGTTGGACAGCATGCTGGCGGTGACGCTGATCAACTCCTGCGGGTCCGGCGATGAAAGTTCGGAAGCCAGCCGTTTGATTTCGATGCTTCCCAGCGGCTGGATGGTCAGCAGGCTGTCGACGAAGAAACGGTAACCGCGCTGCGTCGGGATACGACCGGCCGAGGTGTGCGGGCTGGTGATGAAGCCCAGTTCCTCGAGATCGGACATGACGTTGCGGATGGTCGCAGGGCTGAGGTCGAGGCCGGAGCATTTCGACAACGTGCGCGAGCCGACCGGCTGACCATCACTGATGTAATGTTCGACCAGCGTCTTCAAGAGGATTTGTGCGCGTTTGTCCAGCATGGTTTGTCTAGTATAGGGTGGTGCCTTTGGCACCTGATATGACCTGCTTAACGCGATGAAATTTCATCGCAGGAACAAGTCAAATTATCGGTTACTATCGGATAGACCGCAAGCCGCGAAAATGCGCGCGGCAACGGCTCCGCTGGTCATCGACGGGCGCCGCCCGCTATGCCGGCATGCGCATCTATGATTTAATGCCAGCGATGAAAACCACATTCAAGAATATCGCCCTCGTCGGCAAATTCATGAACGCCGAGACCGGCGAACATATCAGTGCTCTTGCCAGTTTTCTGACCGAGCGCAAGCTCGGTGTCGTCATCGAGCAAATCACGGCCCGGCAGTCCTCGTTGAGTGGATATGCGGTGGCGCCGATCGACCGGATCGGGCAGCAGGTCGACCTCGCCATCGTGGTTGGCGGCGACGGCACCATGCTGACGGCGGCGCGGGCTTTCGTGCAGCACAACATCCCGCTGGTCGGTGTCAATCGCGGGCGCTTCGGTTTTCTGACCGACCTCGAGGCGGAAAACATGCTGGACAGTATCGGCAGCATCCTCGCCGGCGAATACGACCGCGAGGAGCGTATGCTGCTGAGCGGCGCCCTGCAGCGCGACGGCGAACTGATCACACAGGGCTATGCCTTGAATGACGTCGTCATCAACAAGAACGGCGCGGCCAAGCTGATCGAGCTGGAAGTGCATATCAACGGTCAGTTCGTGCATACGCAGCGTTCCGACGGCCTGATCATCTCGACGCCGACCGGTACCACAGCATATTCTCTGTCTGCCGGTGGCCCCATCCTGCATCCGGCGCTGGATGCGATCGCCCTGGTGCCGATCTGTCCGCATACGCTGAGCAATCGCCCTATCGCCATCAACGGCACCAGCCGCATTGAAGTCACGCTGATGCGCGCCGAGGATGCCTGCGTGCATTTCGACGGCCAGCTGCACTCCGCCCTGCTGGAGGGCGACAAGATGATCATCCGCCGCGCACAGGAGAGCATTACCTTGCTGCACCCGCGTGGCCATAGCCATTTCGCCATGTTGCGCGAAAAATTGAACTGGGGCTAGTCGAGACAGAGTCCTATGCTGCAGGCACTTTCCATTCGCGATTTCGTCATTGTCGACAAGCTCGATCTTGAGTTCTCGTCCGGTTTCACCGTGCTGACCGGAGAGACCGGTGCCGGCAAGTCGATTCTGATCGATGCCTTGTCGCTGGCCTTGGGCGCCCGCGGCGAAGGTGGCATTACCCGTAGCGGCTGCGAGCGGGCTGAAATCATTGCCAGTTTCGATGTCGCCGGTCTGCCCCAGCTGCAAGGCTGGCTGAGGGAGAGCGAACTGCAGGCCGAAGATGACAGCCTGATGCTGCGTCGCATCATCTATGCCGACGGCCGCTCGCGCGCCTTCATCAACGGCATGCCGGCCAATATCCAGCAGCTGCGCGAGGCTGGCGACTTCCTGGTCGATATCTACAGCCAGCACGCCCATCATTCGCTGTTGAAGCCACAATATCAGCGACAGGTGCTGGACAGTTACGCCGGACTGAGCGACCTCGCTGCCGATGTTGCGCAGCGCTTCCGGGCGTGGCACACGCTGCACGTGAAGCGGCTGGAAATGGAGCAGAACGCCCAGGCCTATGCCGACGAGCTAGCGCTGCTGCGTGATCAGTCGCGCGAACTGGAGCATTTGGGCGTCGCGGCCGAAGAGTGGGAAGAATTGCAGCAGGAGCATCACCGGCTGTCGCATGCCGCCAGCCTGCTGGAAGGCGGTGAAGCCTGCCGTGCGTTATTGAGCGAATCCGAGTTCGCCGCCATGTCCCAGTTGAACGCCATGCAGCATAAGCTCCAGGGGTTGGTCGAGTACGATGCCGGTTTGCAGGAGGTGCTGGACATGCTGGATTCCGCCATCGTCCAGCTGGAGGAAAGTGACCGCTTCCTCAATCGCTATCTGCAGCGCGCCGACCTCGATCCGGAGCGTTTGCACGAAGTGGAGCAACGGGTGCAGTCGATCCATGCCGCCGGCAGAAAATACCGGGTGCGGCCGGAGGAGTTGCCGGCGTTATTGCAAACCACCCAGGCGCGTGTGGCTGAACTTGAAGGCTTCGGTGATGACGGAGCGCTGCAAAGACAGGAGGCGGAGGCGCGGGCGCAGTATGACGAGCTGGCGCAGCAATTGAGCGCCGGCCGCAAGCAGGCAGCTGAAAGATTGAGCCGTGAGATCACGGACCGTATGCAGACCTTGGCGCTCGCCGGCGGCAGCTTTGCCGTGGCGCTGGGGGCTCAGGACCCGGCAGCAAGCGGCCTCGAGCAAGTCGAATTTCTGGTGGCCGGCCATGCCGGTGTGACGCCGCGGCCGTTATCCAAGGTGGCATCCGGCGGCGAGCTGTCGCGCATCAGTCTGGCGATACGCGTCGTTACCGCGCAACAGGGCGACATCCCGACCATGATTTTCGACGAGGTGGATGTCGGTATCGGTGGCGGTGTCGCCGAAATCGTCGGACAGTTACTGAAGGAACTGGGGCGCCAGCGTCAGATATTGGTCATCACGCACCTGCCACAGGTGGCGGCTCAGGGCGCGGCACACCTGCGAGTCAGTAAAACGGTGGCCGGCGGCCAGACCTTGAGCCGGATCGAAGTGCTCGATAGTGAGGAGCGTGTGGATGAAGTCGCGCGCATGCTGGGCGGTGTCGAGATCACGGCGACGACACGTCAGCATGCCAGCGAGATGCTGGGGATTTAAGCCGCCGGAGATTCAGTTTTGGCGGCTCCGGGCTTGTTGCTCAGGACTTGTACGGGCAGGGATTCTTGGTGCAGTCGGCATAGATATAGAGCGAGTGCTCATGTATCTTGAAGCCGCGTGACTCGGCCGCCATTTTCTGGCGTTTTTCGATCTCCTCGTCGACGAATTCCTCCACCCGGCCGCATTGCATGCAGACTATGTGGTCGTGGTGACCGCCCTGATTCAACTCGAAGACCGCCTTGCCGCTTTCGAAGTGGTGACGCATCAGCAGGCCGGCCTGTTCGAACTGGGTCAGCACGCGGTAGACAGTCGCGAGGCCGACATCCTCACCGGAGGTCAGTAGCATGCGGTAAACGTCTTCGGCAGACAGGTGGCGCTCGACACTGTTCTCGAACAGGCTCAATACCTTGAGACGTGGCAGGGTGGCCTTGAGGCCGGCATTCTTCAATTCATCGGGTTCGCGCATATCGTAGGCAGTCACTTTCTGCGTGGCTGTTTGGGGTAGTCAGTGTCATGGTATATTAGCGCCATTTACTACCAAAGTCATGGTAATGCGCCACTTCGTCATTTTATTCGCACTGCTTTGTGCCTCCTGCAGTTCTGCCTTGCCTTCATTGAAACCCTACCGGATGGATATCCAGCAGGGCAATGTCGTTACATCCAAAATGATGCTGCAGTTGCGTCCGGGTATGACCAAGTCCCAGGTGCGATTCATTATGGGCACGCCGCTGATCCAGGACAGTTTTCATAGCAACCGCTGGGATTATTTCTACCAGATGCGGCACGAGGGCAAGATCATCGAGCAGCGCCGCGTCATTCTGGAATTTGAAAACGAAGCATTGGTACGCGTTCGCGGCGATGTAATCCCCGCGGGCAGTGGGCAGCAAGACTTGGCAACGCCGGCGACTACACCGGAATCGCTGAACAAGGCTGCGTCCAAGAAGGACGACAAGGGCCTGATGGACAAGCTCAAGTTCTGGAAATCGGATGAAGAGAAGGCAGTGCCAGCGGCGAAGCCGGCGGCAGAAGCCGAAGTTGCGACCGATGCCGCGGCGACTGCCGAGACACCTGTGGCAGTCCCAGTCGACGTCGCGCCGGCAGAGCCGGCGTCTTCACGGTCACCTGTGGCAGACTCGGCCGCAGCAGAGCTTGCGCCCGCCGCGGAATCCGTCACTGTCGAGCCGGCAGTCAGCGAACCGGTCGCGGCACCGGTAGAGCTTGCGCCAGAGCCGGCAGCGGCAGACTCTGCTCCAGCACCAGCACCAGCACCAGCACCAGCACCAGCACCAGCACCAGCACCAGCAC
>JADHED010002962.1_pt1 | contig 10849 bp, 2 predicted proteins | sample 8952041 | NCBI WGS metagenome assembly JADHED01 (sample SAMN16124423, study PRJNA663239) | bioreactor sludge metagenome | isolation source: sludge (control) | place: India:Bengaluru | collected 2018-09-08
CTTACGGAAGTGGTAGACGGGGTTCGTGCGGTTTGGCCTGAAGACCTGCCACTCTGGGTTCGTATTTCAGCCACCGACTGGATGCCGGGGGGCTGGAACCTGGAGGAATCCGTTCAATTGGTTGGAATCCTTGCCGCGAAGGGGGTAGACCTCATGGATTGTTCAAGTGGGGGAAACCTTGCTGAAGCAACCATGACCCTCGGGCCTGGCTACCAGGTACCCTTCGCAGAAGCCATCAGAAAAACCGGAATCGCCACCGGCACGGTGGGCATGATCACCTCCGCTGCGCAGGCGGAGCAAATCCTGCAGCATGATCAGGCAGATCTTGTGTTGTTTGGGAGGGAATTGTTGCGGAATCCGTATTTTGCCCTGATGGCTGCTGCGGAAGCGGGTGCCGAAACCGCCTGGCCCCTTCCTTATCTCAGGTCAAAACCTGCCCGCTGACAGGTATTCAGGAATTGTCAATTACATACAGCTCCTTCCCGATTTCAACAAGAAAGCGGGATGGCATATGAAAAAAGGCGTCGTAAGATGAAATGTTCCTCGGGAGGGTTATGAACAATTCTTCACGTGCCCTGCTGCAGGCTACATAAAACAGCCGTCTTTCCTCCTCCATCTCCTCCAGGTCGGTGGCACGGTTTGAAGGGAACAACCCGTCAAGTGCATGGGGAATAAATACGGCGTACCATTCAAGCCCCTTAGCAGAATGCACGGTGCTTACCGTAATTTTGCCCTGCTCTTCCCCTTCGTCAATCAGCGGGGTGGATTGGTCCGCCACCCGTTTAGAAGGCGGATCAAGTGCAAAATCAGACAGGAACTTGTCAAGGCTGTCATACTTTTTCGACAGGTCAGCCAGCACATCCACATCCTGCATCCTGGCCGCGTAATCATCCTCCCGGGCCTTGAGCAGGGGTGCATAATAGTCGCGGATGATTTCAATTTTGTGGGTCAGGCTGTGTTCCGGAAGGCTCGCCTCCGATAACATCAATCCCATCTCATACAGGTCATTATAGAAATTTTTACGACGAAAAACTTCAAAATCATAGGGATTGTCTCCCTGCTGGAGGGTCGAAACCACACTGACCGCCGTTACCTGGCCGATCCCGCCGATGTATTTCAGCACGCGGTGCCATGAAACCGCATCCGACGGGTTGTATGTAAGCCTGAGAAAAGCCACCACATCACGGATGTGCATGCGCTCATTGAATTTGAAGCCCCCTACTACTACATAGGGAATACCCCGCCGGCTGAGCTCGGCCTGTATATAGCGGTTATGCCAGTCGGCACGGTTCAGTACTGCAATCTGGTTCATCGGGATGCCCTGTTCACGCATCTCCATAATCCGGTCAACGATGAAACCAGCTTCGCTTTCCTGGTCATAGGCACGATGTACCACCGGAAGGCGGCTGGTTTGATGGCGTGTGTAAAGCCGCTTGCGGTATCCGATGCGTGCGTTTCCGATAATGCTGTTCGTGAAGTTGAGGATGTGCTGGTTGCTCCGGTAATTCTCTTCAATTTTGACAACCACACAATCGGGATAATGCGCCGGAAACCGCAGGATATTTTCATAATCGGCGCCACGGAAGGCATATATGCTCTGTGCATCATCGCCGACCACCATCAGCCTCCTGTGCCGGGCCGCGACCTGTCTGACAATCTCATACTGAACCGCATTCGTGTCCTGAAATTCGTCAACCATCACATACTGGTAGGTTTCCTGCATGATATCACGAAACCGTGCATGGGTTTTCAGCGAGTTATTGAGTACCTCCAGCAGGTCATCAAAATCGAGGATACGGCTGGCCTTTTTGTATTTTTCATACGCCATTCCGATCATTTCGATATCGGCAATACGGTCTTCCAGCCCGGAATATTGGCTCAGGATAATTTCCCTGATGGTGCTTTGCCGGTTGCGGGCGTAAGAAATGATATCGAACAGCCGTTCCTTTTTGGGAAATTTCTTTTCCCGTGTATTAAATTTCAGTTCGGTGCGGATCAGGTCAATGATATCTTCCGAATCGGCGGTGTCAATAATGGTGAAGTTAACCGGAAGTCCCAGCATATTCGCATACTTCCGCAGCACATAACTGGCAAAGGAATGGAAGGTGCCTCCCGTTACCCTGCCGACATTTTTGTCGTGCAATAGGTTTTCCACCCGCATCAGCATTTCGGCTGCAGCCTTCCGGGTGAAGGTGAGCAGAAGGATGGAGGCCGGATTCACTCCCTTCTCAATCAAAAAGGATACGCGGTGTACGATTACCCTGGTTTTGCCGCTTCCGGCACCTGCAATGCAGAGCACAGGCCGGTCGGTGGTAAGCACGCCTGCAAGCTGGGCCGGATTGAGCACTTGCGGATAGTTCACCCGGTACGACGAGAAATCAGGCATGGTGAGCTGTTCCGCCAGGGTCATCTGCTTGTCAATGGAATCGGAAATGGCTTTCAATTCAAGCAACTTCGATTCCAGGCGCGTGGGTACTGCGATAACCGGATAATCCGACAATTCAATGCGGCCGAGCTCACCGGTCTTCACTTCCGCTACCGCTTCGTTTCGGGGGGTGATCCGGCTGAGAAACTGGTCCAGCAATGCTTCCCGGTTTAATTCAGGAGCGGGCTGCGCAGGGACCTGAGGCAACGTTTCGTTGATTTCTTCTGCTGCAGGTTCAGGTGTTTTCCTGTTTCGGCGAAAAGGATTCAAACTTCCCATCTTGATGAGATTACGATCAGAAATACCTGCTTAAGATAGGCAATTGTTTGCAGGGAACCTTCCTGCTAAAGGCAGAAAATCCGGTTTATTACAAGTGGCTGGTGTTGCCGATATAATACACGGTACCGGTTTCAGCCCGTTTATATACCTGAACGTTTACCGGATCGGAGGCGGGACCATCACCGCTGCCGTTGTGTCCGGTCACGGTAATCTGGGCTGTGCCATACCAGGTGGCGTTCCACAGGATCGTTCCGGTCAGTCCGCTTCCTGAAAGGCTTCCTGCTTCCGCAGGGGTAACAGACCAGAGGTAGGAAGTAGCACCGGTGGCACCGGTGGTGGTGTAGCCGGTGGCGGGACTTCCGCTGCACAGCACGGTCGTTCCGGTTGGTGTCGCAGGTTTGGCCGGAAGGTCCGTCACCGTTACGGTTAACTGGGCAGGGATAAGCGCACTGCATCCGTTTCCGTTTTCATAGTTCACAGCAACCCACTGAGAACCGGCCGTGATCCACCTGACCACCACACTGTCATCCGAGGCAGTACCGCCCGTTACCACCTGTCCCCCGGCAGAAAGACCCCAGCTATAGCCGGTCATGCCCGTGTCGGTACGGTAGGTACACAATTCATTGACTCCTGCGGCTGAAGTACCTGTTAGTGCGGGTACAGGCCTGTCGTGCAGGCTTATGGCCAGGGCCGATGACAGGTTACTGGTTCCGCACCCGTTCACCGCAGTCACGGTAACATTTCCACTTGCCGCACCAGCACCGAAGGTGACCGTAATGCTGTTTGTGTTGGATCCGGAAGTGATGGCTGCCCCGGAAGGAATTGACCAGATATAGGAGGTTGCATGCAACACCGGGTCAACCGAAAAAACAATACCGGCCGAATTCCGGCACACATCAGCATTCCCGGTAACAGGACCCGGGTCATCAGGCAGGGCATTCACGGTAACAACCAGCGGATCGGAAACAGGTCCCTCACCACATAGTGCATTGACGCCCGACGCAGTAATAGTTGCCACCCCTGTAAACAGGGGGTTCCAGGTAAGCAGCACTGAAGATGTATTGCCTGAGAAACTACCTGCGGCTGCCGGAGTCACCTGCCAGGTGTACGTTGTCGCATAGGCTGCGACTGTGGACAATGCGAGCGCGGGACCATTCTGGCAGGCACTGCTCAGGCCGGTTATGCTGAATGGTTTTCTGGGAAGCTTGTTGACGGTGATGTGGGTGTCATCCGAAACGGGACTGACGCAACCATGGCTATCCACTACCCTTACATGGTAGTCTCCGGTTTCGGAAACCGTAATTTCGTATCCTGAAACCCCGGTGGACCACACTGCGAAGTTGCCGGCGGCTGCCGTGGAAAGGATGACAGAACCTCCTTCACAGAAACTAACAGGTCCGGTCGTGTCAATAACCGGCTTGGCAGGTGCAGGATAGTTGCTGATTGTGGCGTTGCTTCCGAAATCCGTTCCGATGCAGCCATGGGCATCCGTAAGGGCTGTAACTGCATAGGTGCCCGGAATATTTGTTGTTATTGTCAGTGGATTCAGTGAAGTCACAGACGAATGATCTGTGGTGCCGTCGGTATATGTGTAATTCCATGGAGCCGTTCCGGTAAAGAAGAGATTCAATTCGGCGGTAGAACCTGCACACACCGTAATATCCTGATTGATCGATGCGGTGGGTTTCCCATATACAGTAACCTGCTGGGTGGAAAGATTTGCACAACCTGTTGCCGGGTCTGTATAGGTATAGGTAATTGTAAAAGTACCGGGTCCGGCAGCAGCAGGATCAAAGGAGGCTGTGCCGTTTCCGTTATCCATAATCCCTGAGCCTGAAAACCGGCCATCGGAAGATAAGGGGGAGCCGGTAAGCAACACCGGAGCTGCACTTTCACAGTAGGGACCTACCAGCCCGGAAAAACTTACCACTGGCAGGGTGTTGGCGAAAGAAAAAACACTGCTTGCCGCTGAAACCGGAACTGCTGCCATAATGGTCCCTGCGGAAGCCGTTCCGGTGGTACCCCCGTTTCCTTTATCGGTCCACTGGGATCCGTCCCAAGCAGCAACCCTTACATTGGCAGGATTTCCCATACAACAGCTTTGCCCATCCCAGGTCAATGTCGGCTGAACACCGGAAGTTCCAGCCGTTCTTGTCATGATCCAGTATTCACATTCACTGATATTATCAAGGGAAGGTACCCGTAACAGGTTACTATAGGTGGGATGCGGATTGGCAGCTATATATTGCACCGTAAAAGCATCTGCAGGCAATGCAGGCGCGGTTATTGACAGCGGTTTGTAGTTGCCGGCATTCCCCACGGGGAATGTGAAAGCAGTGTTTCCTGTTTTACTGACCGGCCCGTCGACAAAACTCAGGCTTGAAGCCCCGCTCACGGAAGATCCGGCTGGCAGCAGCAACAAATTCACCGCCGTCGTTCTGACGATTCCCCTGGTGAGGGTAAGGTTACCCGACAGCGTGACTGGTCCGCCAAGACTTACCTGGGGCGCGGTCACTTTGGAATTGTTTATGATCACATGCTGATAGGTAAACCGGTCGGTGCCTGCGGCAAGGTTTCCTGGCCACGTTTGCAGATAGGAGGTCCCCCTGAAGGCAAGGGTTGAATTTCCGGTTGACAAAAAGCTGCCATAGGCGGGGCTCCCTGACCTGAAATTTCCGTATAAATTAAAGACCGCATTATTACTGAGCTGAATTTCAACTGTGTTTTGGGCTGTGGATGTCAGGTATACATCACGCATGGCATTCAGCACGGCCGAGCCGGCAAGCGAAAGGCTGGTTTTCTGACCGCCTGTATAGGACAGTGTAAGGTCTCTTCCCACGGTCACTGCGCCATTGCCAGACACAGCGAATGAATTGGAAGTGGTGGTTCCTGCGGTGGAAAAAACCATAAGGTCATTTCCGGTTTGCAGGGTTGAATTGCCTGTAACCTGTAAGCCAAAAGGTGAATTTCCCCCTGAACGGGTAAAAGTAAGGTTGTTGGCAATGTTCAGGGCTCCTCCGTTGATGACCTCCAGCAACCCATTGTAGTTGGCACCGGAATTTGAAACGCTCACATTGCCGTTCACCTGAAGGGAGCCGCCATCGACTGTCAGGGAGGTATGCTGGTTTGCGACAGGCATGTCAATTTTTGCGGCCGCCTCCGCACCGGTCACTGTGATCTGGTATCCCTTGATATGTACCACATTTCCGATTCCCGGTTTCGCTGAGGCCGGCGGCCCCCCTTCCGTGCGCGACCAGTTTGAAGGCACATTCCAGTTTCCGGAGGCAATGGCCCAATACTCGCGGCCACTGACGTTATTGATGCAGAGGGAAAAGGTTCCGGAAGTGGTACGGTCATCTACCGAAATATAATACACATTTCCCGGGATCAGGGTATTCAGGACAAGGGTGGTACCCCCCGAATAATTCCAGGCGGTATTGGCACAGGCCACCTGAACTCCGGCCGCGGTCCATACAGCCATTTGTTGTCCCCGCATGGTTCCATATACACCGCCCGTAGTCAACTGGATGGTGGCGGTATCGAACAAGGCTGTAAAGGTGAACCATACATTATGGTCCACACCGCCTGACCAGCAAGATCCGGCAGCCTGATCGGCCGTCGAATACCGGTTGTCATACAGGGCATTGGCAGAACACCAATGATCCAGGTCCGTCAACACCACGGCTCCCGAACGGAAATCAAAGCCGGTACGGTTGTTCAGACACAATGTAAACGTACCATGGGTGGTCTGGTCATCCACGGAGATGTAATAAGTATGTCCGGCAGTCAGCGTATCGACATTCAGGGCAAGGTCGCCGCTGAAATTCCATCCGCCATCCGCACAGGCAAGCTGGGTTCCGGCAGCATTCCAAATGGCAATCTGCTGTCCCCGCATGGTCCCCCAGCTACCTCCGGTTTTTACGTCTACCTGGGCCCTGCCAGAAACCGCCACAAACCGGAACCATACATTGTGGTCCGTGCCTCCGCTCCAGCAACTGCCTGCAGCTGCATCCCGAGTGGCAAAGCGGTTGTCATATGCTGCATCCGAACCGCACCAGTTATCCTGATCCGCCAGCAACAGGGCTCCTGTCTTGAAATCATAGCCCGGAGCACTGTTGAGGCAAAGCGAAAAGGTCCCGTGGGTGGTCTGGTCATCTACCGAGATATAGTAGGTGCGCCCGGCTGTCAGTGTATCGGCGGTAAGGGAAAGGACTCCGCTGTAGTTCCAGCCGGCATCCATGCACGCAACCTGCATACCTGACGCATTCCAGATGGCAATCTGCTGTCCCCGCATGGTTCCGAATGTACCTCCCGTTTTTACCATAACTTCGGCCGAATGCGAGGCTGCCTGAAAGCTGAACCAAACATTGTGGTCTGTGCCGCCGCTCCAACACGAGCCGGCTACCCCATCACGGGTGGCGAATGAGTTTTGATATGCTGCATCAGCACTGCACCAGTTATCGGTTTCCGTAAGGGACAATGCGTCTGACCTGAAATCATATCCGGGAACGTTATCGAGACAAATTGAAAACGTACCATGGGTGGTCTGATCGTCGATAGAAATGTAATACTGATGTCCAATGGTGAGGCTGTCAATCCCCAGGCTGAGCAATCCGCTGTAATTCCATCCGGCATCCACACAGGCAACAAGATTTCCGGCTTCATTCCAGATGGCAGCCTGTTGTCCGCGCATGGTACCATAGCTGCCTCCCGTGCGGATGTCGACCCGGGCAGACCGGGCAGCGGCGACGAAAGTAAACCAGACGTTGTGGTCGGTACCGCCGCTCCAACAGGAGGCTGCACTTTCGTCTCTTGTGGCAAAACGGTTGCTGTATGTGGCATCCGCGGAACACCACAGGCCGTCAGCAGGTAACAATACGGCACCGCTTTTAAAATCATATCCCGAGTGGCTGTTGGCACAAAGGGTGAAGGTACCGTGGGTGGTCTGATCATCCACAGAAACATAATATACGTTTCCTGCTGTCAGGGTATCTGCAATCAGCGACAAGGTGCCGCTATAGTTCCATCCGCCATCGATACACGCGACCTGCACTCCGTTACTGTTCCACAGGGCGATTTGCTGACCGCGCATCGTTCCCTGTGCGCCTCCGGTTTTCACCTGTATATCTACCTGACCTGACACCGCCACAAACCGAAACCAGACATTGTGATCGGTTCCTCCGCTCCAGCAAGAGCCGGCGGAACCATCCCTTGTGGCATAGGTATTCTGGTAGGCTGCATCAGAAGAACACCAGTAATCCAAATCCGAAATGATCCTTGCATCTTCGCGGAAGTCAAATCCCAGCTTATTGTTAAGACAGAGGGAGAAGGTACCGTGGGTGGTCTGGTCATCCACCGAAATAAAATAGTGACGTCCGGCTGTCAGGGTATCGATACTGAGGGACAGTGTGCCGGAGAAATTCCATCCGGCGTCATTACAGGCTACCTGTGCTCCGGCTTCATTCCACAAGGCAATCTGCTGTCCGCGCATGGTCCCGTAGGTTCCTCCGGTCTTCACATCGACACGGATCCCGCCGGTTTCCGCAACAAATTCAAACCACACATTGTGGTCCGTTCCCCCGCTCCAGCATGATCCGGCTGCACCGTCCCGGGTGGCATAGGTATTCTGGTACTGCGCATCCGATGAGCACCAGTTGTCCATTTCAATCAGCGGTTGGGCGCCTGATCTGAAATCATAATCCACCTGATCATCCACGCAGAGGGTAAATGTCCCGTGGGTAGTCTGGTCATCTACAGAAATGTAATAGGTGTGTCCTGCGGTCAGTGTATCCATATTGAGACCAAGCGTGCCGCTGAAATTCCAGCCTGCATCGATGCAGGCAATATTCGCACCAGCCGCATTCCACAGGGCGATCTGTTGTCCGCGCATGGTTCCGTTCAAGCCGCCGGTCTTCACTTCTATTTTGACAGCATTTCCTGTGGCAATAAAACTGAACCAAACATTGTGATCCGTACCTCCGCTCCAGCATGTTCCGGCAGTGCCGTCGCGTGTGGCATAGGTATTCTGGTACTCTGCAGCGGCCGAACACCAGTTGTCGGTACCGGAAAGAACTTTTGCCCCTGATTTGAAGTCGTAATCCACCTGGTCATCCACACAAAGGGTAAAGGTTCCATGGGTGGTTTGATCATCCACCGAGATATAGTAACTATGACCGGCGGTCAGGGTGTCCATGCTGAGGCTCAGGGTACCGCTGTAATTCCATCCGGCATCGATACATCCGACCCGGGCTCCAGAGGCGTTCCAAAGTGCAATTTGCTGCCCCCTCATGGTTCCGTTCACTCCGCCCGTTTTTACGTCGATCTTCGCAGCATTGCCCGGTGCCGTAAAACTGAACCACACATTGTGGTCGGTGCCGCCGCTCCAGCACAGTCCGGCCAACCCGTCGGGCGTTGCAAAACGGTTGGAAAACCGGGCATCTGTGGAGCAGTAAGCGTCAATTGATCCAATTTGCAGGGCATTAGACCGGAAGTCATATCCGGCCTCATTGTCGGTGCAGAGGGTGAAGGTACCATGGGTGGTCTGGTCATCTACTGAAATGTAGTAGGTATGACCCGTTTTCAGGGTATCCACCCCCAGGGTAAGTGTTCCGCTGTAATTCCAGCCCGCATCATTACAGGCAACCTGTGTACCGGCCTGGTTCCAGATCGCGACCTGCTGGCCGCGCATGGTACCCTGCGTGCCTCCGGTGATCACATTCACATTAAATCCGCTGCCTGTGGCTACGAAAGCAAACCACACATTGTGGTCTGTACCGCCTGACCAACATGAACCGGCAGCTCCGTCTCCGGTGGCTGTAGTATTTGAATATGCTGCTGCGGATGAACACCAGTCTGCAATGTTGTCAATAAGGCGTGCCCCTGCCCTCAGATTATAGTCTTTTACCGTGGTGGTCCTGGATACCGTGGTAATGCATCCGTGGGCATCCGTATAGGCATACTGGATGGTATGCGTACCCACACCGGCTGTAACACAATTGAAGGTGGTTCCTGTGATTCCGGCGCCGCTGAAGACCCCGCCCGCGGGGGTAGCGCTAAGGGTAGCGGGTGCATCGAGACGGATGTCGTAGGCCGTATTCAGGCCGGAGAAATTAACGGCAGGATCGGGACAACATGAGACGGAGGCTGACCATCCGCCGGAGGTCAATGCGCCGTCTGAGGTAAATACACAGGTAAGGCAGGATCCGGACGACGGAACGGAGAAGGTCATTCCTGAACCGGTGTATTTTCCGATCAGCGGGGCTGAAAGATCACTGCCATCATAGATGGCGAGGGTGTCCCCTCCCTCAGGTCTCAGGCTGAATGTGGTGAAATCAAGGGTAATTTTGCCGGTAGTGGAACAGAAGGTCACGTGGTATGACTCATTGTTACCATAATCTCCGGCCGCACCGCCGCTGTCATGGAAGGTACCGGAACAGGTATTGATCACTTGTCCATCCAGGTCCCGGATGTTATATTCCTGGCCCGACAAGGAGAATGACCCTGTCATAAAAATAACCAACAGGGTGAAGAAAGGGTGAAAGCAATTCTTAACCTTCATGAAAGGTCACGCGTTTTGGGTGTGATAAAAGCCGTGCGATAGGGGTCGCACGGCCTTCCGTGATCAGTTATTATACTCTCATAAGGTTAAAAGGTTTCACAGGATAACATTACACTGTACCCACACTTCCGGTTTTCATACCCTGTGACAGCGATGTCAGTCCTCCGATTACCCCCAGGTTCATGCTGTCGAGTGCCGTACTGGGCACCACGATCATCGCACCCTTGTCTTTCAGTCCCTCGCCGATGAGGTTCATGGCGCGAAGTTGCAGGGCAACGGGGTTGTTCAGGTATTGCTCACTCGCTTTGGCGAACTTTTCTGCAATTTCAGTTTCTGCGGTACCCAGTATCACGCGGGCCCTTCTTTCCCGTTCGGCCTGAGCCTGGCGGCTCATGGCATCGGCAAGCGCCTGCGGAATCGTAATCTCTTTGATGCCCACATTCTGACAGGTGATGCCCCATGGCGTTGTGTTTTCATCCAGTACCACCTGCAGGTCGCTGGCTATCTTCTCCCGGTCCTGCAACAGGTCCGCCAGTTCATGCTTGCCGATGATATCACGCAGGCCGGTCTGGGCGACATATTCAATG
>JADHED010002963.1_pt1 | contig 10847 bp, 9 predicted proteins | sample 8952041 | NCBI WGS metagenome assembly JADHED01 (sample SAMN16124423, study PRJNA663239) | bioreactor sludge metagenome | isolation source: sludge (control) | place: India:Bengaluru | collected 2018-09-08
CTTGAGCTCGTATTGCAGGTCCATGGTCTCCTCCTCCGGTGGGCATTGTTGCGGGGAAGGCCCGCGGGCAAAGGCGGGAAAACCGGGCGAAGCCGGCGCCTTATCGAAGGCTGGCCGGCTGAACACCGATAGTCAAAGCCTTATGACCACCCCGTAGTCGATAGCAGGGGAGGCTGCCTGCGATTGTGTGCCCGCCCCGGCACCGCTTCAAGCCGCGGCAGGGGGCAAACGGTAACCGGATGTGATGCCCATCCCGGCGCGCGTGCGCGTCAGGCACGCAGCGCGTTGCTGAGCACGAGCCGTGTCGTGGCCTGCAGATGCTCGGCCAGCAGTGCGCAGGCCTGGTCGGCGTCGCGCGCCAGCGCGGCCTCGGCCATGGCGCGGTGTTCGGCGGTGACGTCGCGCTTGGACTCCGGGGGCTCGCCTCCGGGGGTGATGGACAGGTAGCGGTAGCGCGCCGTCTGGTCGCGCAGCATCCTGGCCAGATCCACCAGCCAGTGCGAGCCGCAGCCGCTGATGAGCGCGATGTGGAACGCGTCGTGCGCGCTCTCCCACGCCGCGTCGATGTTGCCGTCGCCCGTAAGCATCGACAGGCGCAGCAGCCGGTGCTGGGCGCCGACCAGGCGCTCCTCCCAGTCCAGGCTGCCCCGGGTGATGGAGCGGCGTAGGGCCTCGCACTCGATGTGGATGCGCGCGTCCGTGATGTCTTCGAGCTCGGCGCGCGAAACATCCGCCACGCGAAAGCCGCGCTGGTCCTGCGCCACGACCAGGCCGCTGGTCGCCAGCCGGGAGAGCGCCTCGCGCATCGGGATCGCCCCCGCGTCATAGCGCTGGCACAGCTCCTTGATGGCCAGCTTGGCGCCGGGCGCATGCACGCCTTTGATGATGTCGCCGCGCAGGCTGTCGGCCAGGGCCGAGGCCATGGTGCGCGGGGGATCGGTGTCGATCGTGACGGGGGCGGAAGACATGGATCAGATCATTCGGCAAGAGTCGAGCGGAAAAGCTAGGGATTTCCCTATCATATACAAAACATCAAAATATATATATTTTGTCAAATGATAGATATTGACCGGGTGGTGCGAGGGCCCGAGCCGCCGCAGGCGACCCCTTCCGCTCATCGATTCGGTCATTGCCTGGCTTCATCCCCAACGTGCGAACCACTCGACATGAAAAAGAACCTGGTTACTTTAGCCGCCCTCATCCTCGCCGGTGCGGCCTCGGCCCAATCTTCGGTGGCGCTGTTCGGCGTCGTGGACGCGGGCGTTGCCCGTTACAGCCAGGGTGGTCTCGGCAAGACGATGCTGGACACCAGCGGCCTTGGCCCGAGCTCGCTCGGCTTTCGCGGCACGGAGGACCTGGGCGGCGGCCTGTCGGCCCACTTCTGGCTGGAAGCGGCCCTGCTCAACGATGCCGGCGCGGGCAGTTCCAGTGGCAACGGCAATCCATCGACGAACGGCGGCCTGGCCTTCGGACGCCGCGGCACGGTAAGCATCGCGGGCAGGTTCGGCGAAGTCCGCCTGGGGCGCGACACGCCTCCATCGTGGTGGAACCACGTCGTGTTCGATCCGTTCTTCACCGCCGGCCCCGGCAGTGGTGCGAATATCACCTCCGGCGGCGGCGCCAATGGGTTCGCCGGTGCAAACCCCTTGAGCTTCAGCCGCATCAGCAACACCATCCAGTACCAGTGGGGCTTCGCGCCCAATGCCCAGTCCGCCATCGGCCGGGGCGTCTATGTCCAGCTGATGCACGCCTTCGCGGAAAACGCCGGCGGCGCGCCGGCCCGGGGCCAGTACTCCGGCGGACGCGTCGGCTACGCCGGCGGCCCGCTCAATGTCGCGCTGTCCTATGCGCGGTCGAAGGGGCCGGCATATGCCGCCGATGCCGCCCGGGGGTACAGCACCTTCGAGAGCTTCAACCTGGGCGGCTCGTACGACATCGGCGCGGCCAGGCTGATGGCCCACGTGGGGGCGAACGATTCCAGCGCCCCCGGCACCCGGCACGACCACTGGGGCCTTGCCGCCACGATCAACGCCGGCCCCGGCTACATCCCGCTCGCCTACAACGCCGTCAGGCAGAACAACGCGACCCGCGACGGAGCCAGCCAGATCGCGGCGGGCTATGTGTACAACCTGTCCAGGCGTACCGCTCTGTACGCATCGGCTTCGTACATCCGCAACAGGAACAACGGCACCTACACCTTCCTGGGCGGCAACGGCGGTGGGCAGCCAGGCCTGCAGACCGCCTTCGGTGCCGGCACGCCGTTCGGCAGCGGCACCGGCTACGGCATGGGCATCAGGACCAGCTTCTGATCCGTGTGCGCGCTGGTACAGACCAGAAAACCCCCATCCCCCGCAATCCCTTCTTCGACATAGAAAGACAGCTATGAAAATCGCCTCCTTCCTGCTTGACGGCCAGCGCCACGTCGGCGTGCTGACCGAACGCGGCCTGGCCGTCATCGACACCGGCGGCGCCGACCTGGGCGCGCTGCTGCGCCAGGGGCTGGACGCCGCCGGCCTGCGCCAGCGCGCGGCCGCGAGCCAGCGCTTCGCCGATCCGGCGGACGTCACCTTCCTGCCCCCCGCGGCGGAGCCCCCCAAGGTGATCTGCGTCGGCCTGAACTACGCCGACCACACCAAGGAGAGCCCGTACGAGCAGCCGGACTACCCGACGCTGTTCCTGCGCGCTGCGACGAGCCTGGGCGCGCACGGCGCGGCGGTGGAGCGGCCGCGGGCCAGCGAGACCCTGGACTGGGAGGGCGAGATGGTCGTGGTGCTTGGCAAGGGTGGCCGCCACATCCCGAAGGACAAGGCGCTCGATTGCGTGTTCGGCTACGCTCCCGGCAACGAGATATCCGTGCGCGAGTACCAGTTCAAGTCGCCGCAATGGACGGTGGGCAAGAACTTCGACGGCACCGGCACCTGGGGCCCCTACGTGGTCACCTCCGACGAACTGCCGCCGGGGGGCAAGGGCCTGAAGCTCGAGACCCGGCTCAACGGCGAGGTCGTGCAGTCGGCCAACACTGGCGACATGCTGTTCGACGTCGCCACCGTCATCGCCACCGTCAGCGAGGCCATCACCCTGCAGGCCGGCGACATCATTTTCTCGGGCACGCCGGCCGGCGTGGGGTTCGGGCGCACGCCCAAGCGGTTCATGAAGCACGGCGACGTGGTCGAGGTCGAGATCGAGCGCATCGGCCTGCTGCGCAACCCCATCAGGGACGAGCAGCGCTGAGCCTGCATCCATGCCAACGCACATCCACGGAGACACACCATGCGCACCATAGAAATCCCAGTGCTCGTCGTCGGGGCCGGCCCGGCCGGCCTGTCGGCCACCTGCCTGCTGGCCACGCAGGGGGTCAGTACGCTGACCATCACGCGCTACCCCGGCACCGCCAACTCGCCGCGCGCGCACATCACCAACCAGCGCACGATGGAGGTCTTTCGCGATCTGGGCATCGAAGATCGCATGTACGAGGTCGCCACGCCTCAGGCGCTGATGAGCAACAACGTGTGGGCGACCAGCTTCGCCGGCGTCGAGATCGCCCGGCTGCAGGCCTGGGGCAGCGGCCCCGAGCGCCGCGTGGACTACGAGCTGGCCAGCCCCAGCTCCATGTGCAACCTGCCGCAGCACGTGATGGAGCCGGTCCTGCTGGCCGCCGCGCGCGAGCGCGGCGGGCAGTTCCTGTTCAGCACCGAGTTGGTCGCCATGCGGCAGGAAGGCGACAAGGTCGTCTCCAGGCTGGTCGACCGCATCAGCGGCGAGGAAATCGAAGTCGTCTCCGACTGGGCCATCGGCTGCGATGGCGACAACAGCGTCGTGGTGCGGGAGCTGGGCTTCGAGACCGAAGGCCGGATGAACCTGGGCGCGGCGATGAACGTGTGGCTGGAGGCGGACCTGACCCGGTACACCGCGCACCGCCCGGGCACCCTGTACTGGATGACCCAGCCGGGCAACAACTACTGGGTCGGCTCGGGCACCTGGATCTGCGTGCGCCCCTGGACGGAATGGGTGCTGCTGTTCATGTACGACCCCAGCCAGGGCGAGCCCGACACCAGCGAGGCGGCGCTGATCGAGCGCGCGCAGGCCACGATCGGGGACCCGTCGATCCCGGTCAGGATCAAGGCCGCGTCCAAGTGGACCATCAACCAGGTCGTGGCCAAGTCCATGCGCAAGGGCCGCGTCTTCATCGCCGGCAATGCCGCGCACCGCCATCCGCCGGCCAACGGCCTGGGCACCAACACATGCGTCCAGGACGGCTTCAACCTGGCGTGGAAGCTGGCCATGGTCATCAAGGGGCAGGCCGGCGACGGGCTGCTCGACAGCTACAGCGACGAGCGCCAGCCTGTCGGCGAGAACGTCGTGCGCCGGGCCATGCAGTCGGTGCGCGACATGCTGCCCATCTCTGACGCGCTCGGCTTCGAGCCCGGCCAGGACGAGGCCGCGGGCTGGGCCAATGTGGACCAGCTGTTCTCCAACACGGCGCACGGCCGCGAGCGCCGCCGCAAGCTGCGCGACGCGGTCGCGCTGCAGAACTACCAGTTCAACTGCCACGGCGTGGAGCTGGGGCAGGTGTACGCGTCGTCGGCGGTCATCGGCGACGGCAGCGCACCGCCCGAGCCGGCGCGCGACCCCGAGCTCTACTACCACCCCAGCACCCGACCCGGGGCCAGCCTGCCGCACGCGTGGCTGCGGCAAGGCCGCCGGCAGGTATCGACGCTGGACCTTGTCGGCAAGGGCCGGTTCACGCTGCTCACGGGCGTCGGCGGCGGGGCATGGAAGGCGGCGGCGCAGGGCGCGGCCGAGGCCCTGGGCATCGAGCTGCCGGTGGTCTCGATCGGCGGCCCGGACTGCGACGCGCAGGACGTGTACTCGCGCTGGGCGGACCTGGCCGGCATCGGCGAGTCGGGCGCATTGCTGGTGCGCCCCGACCGCCACGTGGCCTGGCGCCAGCAGGACGATGCGCAGGCCGGCGGCGATGCGCTCGTGCAGGCGCTGAGCCAAATCCTCGACCGGCCCGCGCCGGCCCGGTCCTGACCCTCTGGCACTTCATCAAGGAGACCCGTCATGTCCTGGAACCTGTCCGGTGAATCCCGTTACGGCATCCACTCCATCGACCATTTCGCGCTCGAAGTCCCGTCGCTCGCCCAGGCGCGCCACTTCTTCGAGGCGTTCGGGCTCGATGTGCGCGAGGAAGGCGCCGGCCTGGCATTGCGCACCCATGCCGGCCCCCACGTCTGGGCGCGCCTGCACCAGGGGCCGAAGAAGCGCCTGGCGTACCTGTCGCTGTCGTGCTACGGCGACGAATACGAGGCGCTCTGCGACCAGGCGCTGGCCGCGGGCGCCAGGGCGGCGCCGCAAGGCACGCCGTACCTGAGCGCGGAAGGCCGCTGGTTCCTCGATCCGGACGGCAATCTCGTGCAGCTCAAGGCCGGGCCCAAGATGACGCCGTGTTCGATGGTCCACGGTACCGTGCGCCAGGCCGGCCCGAACGAGCGGGGCATGTGCAACCGCAGCGCCGTGCCCAGGGTGCGTCCGCGCCGCCTGTCGCACGTGCTGCTGTTCACGCCGGACATCGAGCGCGCGCTCGGGTTCTGGAGCGATGCCTTCGGCCTGCGCCTGTCCGACCGCGGCGGCGATGCCGTGGCCTTCATGCACGGGCGCCACGGCAGTGACCACCACCTGGTTGCCTTTGCCGCCAGCAGCGCCCCGGGATGGCACCACAGCGCCTGGGACGTGGACGGCATCGACGAAGTCGGCCGCGGCGGCGAGCAGATGCGCGAAGCCGGCTACGCCGAAGGCTGGGGCACGGGTCACCATGTGCTCGGCTCGAACTTCTTCCACTACGTGCGCGACCCCTGGGGCTCGTTCGCGGAGTATTCGGCGGACATCGACTACATCCCCATGGGCGCGAAGTGGCCTGCCGGCAGCCACCCGGCCGAGGACTCCCTTTACCAGTGGGGGCCGCCGGTGCCCGAGTACTTCATCCGCAACGTGGAAGCCGGCTGAACCGGCGGCGGCAGAACAAAGAAAGCGCGATTGCGGCCGACCCGCATCGCGTGGCCAGCCACGCACTCTTCAATCCATCCGACCCGCAGAAATCACCATGACGATCCATTTCCTTTTCCGACAAGCCGCCCACGCCGCCGCGCTCGCGGCGGTCCTGGCCGCGGTGGCCGGCTGCGCCGGCGACCGCGGCGCATTGCCGACGCAGGCCGCAGCGGCTGGTCTGGGCGTGCCGGCGCGCACCGCCGCCGCCAAGCTGCCCAACATCCTCATCATCCTGGCCGACGACCTCGGATACAACGACATCGAGCCCTTCGGCCAGGACGTGATCGAGACCCCAGCGCTCAAGGCCCTGGCGGCCGAGGGCATGCGCTTCACCAACTTCCACGTGCATGCAACCTGCTCGCCGACGCGCGCGCAACTGCTGTCCGGCGTCGACAACCACGTGGCGGGCATGGGGTCCATGGGCGAGTACCGCACGCCGGAGATGGACAAGTACCCGGACAGCTACATCGGCTCGATGAACGGCCGCGTCAAGACCATCGCCGAGGTGATGAAGGAGCGCGGCTATGCGACCTTCATGGCGGGCAAGTGGCACCTGGGGGGCAAGCCCGGGCAACTGCCGAAGGCGCGCGGCTTCGAGCGTTCGTACGTCCTGGTCGGCCCGGGCGGCAGCCACTGGGACGACAACGGCCTGCTGGGCGTGAACCCCAAGTCGCGCTTCACCGAGGACGACAAGCCGATCGCGCGCGACACGGGCGAGTTCTCGTCCAACCTGTACACGGACCGCTTCCTCAAGTACATGAAGGAGGCGCAGCAGGCCGGCAAGCCGTTCTTCGGCTACCTCGCATACCAGGCCGTGCACGATCCGCTGCACGCGCCGGCCGATGCCATCGCGAAGTACCGTGGCAAGTTCTCGCAGGGCTATGACGCCGCGAGGCAGCAGCTGTACCGCCGCATGCTGCAGATGGGCGTCGTGCCGGCCGGCACCAGGATGTCGCCGACCGCCCCGCTGTTCCAGCCGTGGAGCCAGCTCGACCCCGCGGAGCGGCAGCGCCAGGAGCGGCTCATGGAGGTCTATGCGGCCATGGTGGACAACATGGACTGGAACATCGGCCGCGTCATCGACGAGCTCAAGCGCACGGGTGCCTACGACGACACGCTGATCTTTTTCATTTCCGACAACGGCCCCTCGGGCGCCTACATGGACCTGTACCCGGGCAACGCCGACGGCAAGTGGATCAAGGCGACGTTCGACACCTCGCAGGCCAACCTCGGCGCGCCGCTGTCGTTCGCCGGCGTGGGGCCGGGCTGGGCGAGCGCGAGCGCGTCGCCGTTCAAGCTGTTCAAGATGATCGGCACCGAGGGCGGCACCCTCTCGCCGATGATCGTGCGCGGCCCCGGGGTGGCGAAGCCGGGCTCGATCAACGACGGCTTTCTCGGCGTCGAGGACATCTTCCCAACGGTTACGCAGATCGCCGGGGCCGATCGCGGCACCGAGCGCAACGGCGTGTCGCTGGCGCCGCTCAAGGGGGTGTCCTTCGCGCCGGTACTGCAAGGCCGGGCCGCCGCTGCGCGCGGCGCGGACTTCGAGCGCGGCTCCGAACTCTTCGGCAACAAGGAGTACCGCCAGGGCCGCTGGAAGATCACCTGGCTGCCCAAGCCCTACGGCGAGGCGCGTTGGCAGCTGTTCGACACCGATGCCGACCGCGGCGAAACCCTGGATCTAGCGGCGAAGTACCCGCAGCGCGTGGCTGACATGGCGGCCCGCTACGACGCCTGGGCGCGGGCCAACAGCGTGATGGCGTGGGACTACGACTACCTGGCGAAGAACCTGTTCGACTACTTCGACTGGCGCAAGGGCGTGCCGCGGCAGATCATCAACCCGGGCCAGGAATGACGCGGCGCCGCGCCGACGAAAGGAGCCAGCGATGACACAGCTCGCCGCCGCGATGCACTGGCGCGCTCATGGGCCGCGCCGCGCCATCGCCCTGTCCCTGGCCGCCGCAGCGCTCGCGCTGGCGGGCGCCGCCGTGGCCTGGATCGCAGCGGCGCGCACAGCGCCCGCGGGCGGGACCGTCGGCGACGGCCGCAGCGGCCCCGCCGGCATGGTCTGGGTGCCTGCCGGGCGATTCGTGATGGGCAACACCAGCAGCAAGGCCTTGCCCAACGAGAAGCCCGGCCACGGCGTGCGCGTGGCGGGTTTCTGGATGGACCGCACGCACGTGACGAATCGCCAGTTCGAGCAGTTCGTCCGGGCCACGGGCTACGTGACGACCGCCGAGCGCGTGCCCGACTGGCCCAGCCTGCAGGCCCAGCTTCCGCCGGGTACGCCCCGGCCGCAGGCCGGGGCGATGGTGCCCGGCGCGCTGGTGTTCGCGGGCACGTCGCAGCCGGTTTCGCTGGCCGACTACATGCGCTGGTGGCGCTACATGCCCGGCGCCAGCTGGCGCCACCCGCAGGGCCCGCAGTCGGACTTGCGGGGCAAGGAGGACCACCCCGTGGTGCAGGTGTCCTACGAGGACGCCCAGGCCTATGCGCGCTGGGCCGGCAAGCGGCTTCCGACGGAGGCCGAATGGGAGTACGCGGCGCGCGGCGGGCTCGACCAGCAGCGCTTCGCATGGGGCCACCTGCTGGAGCCCGAAGGCCGGCCGATGGCCAGGACCTGGAGCGCGCAGCCGCAGGTGTTTCCGGTCGCCTCGGCCAAGGTAATGCCGGGCACCGCCCCCGTGGCAAGCTACGCGCCCAACGGCTATGGCCTGTACGACATGGCGGGCAATGCGTGGCAGTGGGTCGCAGACTGGTACCGCTACGACGCCTTTGCGCGCCAGGCGCGCAAAGGCGACGTGGCCAATCCGCGCGGGCCCGGCGAATCCTTCGATCCCGAGGGCCTGCGCGCCGATGCGCCCAAGCGCGTCATCCGCGGCGGCTCATTCCTGTGCAGCGAGGAGTACTGCGAAGGCTACCGGGTCAGCGCACGCCAGGGGCAGGACCCGTACAGTGCCAGTGCCAACGTGGGCTTTCGGCTGGTGCTCGACGCGCAGGACTGGAGGTATTGATCCCCCTCCCGGTCAGAAATCCACCAGGCTCACGCCCACGCTGAACACGGTGCGCCTGCGGTTGTAGTCGATCAGGCTGTCGCCGTAGCCGGAGAACAGCTGCGTGTGCAGGCGCAGGTTGGTGCGCCGGCCCACGAAGCTGGTGCCCAGGCTTTGCAGCCATTCCAGGCGCACCGAGCCGCGCGCCGTGGCGCCCAGCGAGTGGCGCGCGGTCAGCGACAGCGTGTTGTCCGGGTCGGGGGTCCAGGCCAGGCCCAGTTCGGCGCGGCCCACGTAGTTGCTGATGCCGGGGTTGTCGTCGTTCGCGGCGTTCTCGTGCAGGCGCTTCCAGATGCGGCCGGTGATGCGCCAGCGGTCGGCGAGCTCCATGCCGCTCATCAGGTACACGCGGTTCCAGCTGCGCGACAGCGGCAGGCTCTGGCCGTTGGACTGGTGCACCAGGCCCAAGCCGCTGTAGCGCCAGCGCCAGCCCCAGGGCAGTTGGGCGTCGGTGGGGTAGACGTACATGATCTCGGGCTCGTGGTCCGTGTTGCGGAACGGCCGCGAGATGTCGGGGCTGAAAAGCTGCCAGTACGACTGCTGCGTATAGCCGAACCACAGCGAGTCGCGCAGCTTGGGTTCGCCGCGCGTGAGCAGGCCCTGGGCGAGCTTGGTGCGCACCGACAGCTGCACGCGCATCTCGGTGCGGCGGTAGTCGATGGGGCTGGCGGCGTTGTTCTCGGGGTTGCCGGAGGTGGGCTGCCGGTTCACGTTGCTCGCGCCCACCACCGAGACGGTCATGGGCCGGTAGCCGCGGAAGCGGAAGGCGCCGCAGTCGCTGCCGGCCTCCAGCTCCCAGAAGCGCGAGAGCGTGCCGTACTGCGCGTCGCGGCAGCCGTCTGCCTGGACGGCCTCGGCGGTGTGCGTGGTGGGCGGCGCGGCGTCCACGGGCGGGGGCGCCGCGTCGCCGGGGGCGGCCGGCTGCGCGCTGGCCGGGGCCGCGGGCGCCTGCCAAGCCTGCTCGCCTGCCCACCGGTCGAAGCAGGCCAGGCGCGCCTGGCTGTCGTCCGCCAGGGCCGCGCACTGGCGCCAGCCGGCGTCGCCGCCGGCGGGGGCTGCGGGCTGCGCGGGGCTGGCCAGGGGCAGCGCCGCGCCGAGCAGGGCGGCGCACCAGCGCAGCGGGAAGGGCAGGGGGCGCGTCATGGCTGGGGGCCTCCGATCTTGCGCAGCGTGAAGGCGTAGGGGCGGTCGGCCTCGTCGGTCCATTCGCCGCGGATCTCGCGCGCGCAGCTGCCCTCGACCACCTGGCCGAACCAGTTGCCCGTCACCTTCCTGCCGTCGCGCGATTCCTCCAGCGTCAGCTCGCCGCGGTTCACGTCGCCCACCACGACGGCGCTGGAGCCGGGCCGCAGGATGTGTCCCTTGACCGTGCCGTCCCATTCGGGGTGCGGGCCCAGCTCCAGCACGATGGGGCCGTTCTGGCCCGGCATGTCGGCCTGCCAGCGGCCGACGAGCTCGGGCTGCTCCATCTGCGCGGCCGTGGGGCAGGCGGGTTTTGAGTGATTTTGGGCACAAGCGCTTATCAGGAAAGCGCTTACAGCTATCAAAAACAGAGTTGTACGCATGGCGTTCAGTCCGGTGCGGCCGCGGCGGCCTGCGCCTTGCGCGCGAACTCCTCGCGCAGCTGGCGCAGCTTGTCGCGCGGGTTCTCGCGGGCGGTGGCGGCGTCGAGCTTCATCTCGGCGATGAAGCGGCTGGGCTGGCAGGCGACCATCTCGCGGCCCTTCTTGCGCTTCTTGGTCCAGC
>JADHED010002957.1_pt1 | contig 10845 bp, 6 predicted proteins | sample 8952041 | NCBI WGS metagenome assembly JADHED01 (sample SAMN16124423, study PRJNA663239) | bioreactor sludge metagenome | isolation source: sludge (control) | place: India:Bengaluru | collected 2018-09-08
TCGCGGTGTCGCTCGGCACGAGCGACACGGTCTTCGGGCTGATGCGCGAACCGCGCGTGGACGCCACCGGGACGGGCCACGTCTTCGGCGCGCCCACGGGCGACTACATGGGCCTGACCTGCTTCGCCAACGGCTCGCTGGCGCGCGAGCGCATGCGCGACGGCCTCGGCGGCGGCTGGCCCGCGTTCTCCGACGCGCTGCGCGGCACGGCGCCGGGCAACGGCGGCACCCTCCTGCTGCCCTGGTTCGTGCCCGAGATCACGCCCCGCGTGGCCACCCCTGGCGCCCGCTGGTACGGCCCGGCGCCCGCCGACGCGCGCGCCGGCGCACGCGCTGTCGTCGAGGGCCAGATGCTCGCGCTCGCCGCGCACGCGCGCTGGATGGGCGTCGCGATCTCGACCATCCACGCCACCGGCGGCGCGGCCGTCAACGCCGACATCCTGCAGGTGATGGCCGACGTGTTCGACGCCGACGTCCTTAGGTTCGAGGCGGGCAACTCCGCGGCGCTCGGCGCGGCCCTGCGCGCGTGGCACGCCGACGAGCGCGCCCGCGGCCGCACGCTCCCCTGGGAGGAGATCGTCGCCGGCCTGGCCGAGCCGGCGGCGGCCAGCCGCATCTCGCCCCGGCCACGGGTCCGCCCGCTCCATGCCGACCTGCGCGAGGTCCACCGCGCCTGCGAGGCGCACGCCCTCGGCGCGGGACCGGAACCGGCACCTGCGGTCGAGGCCTTCGTCCGCCGATGGGGCGGCCAGCGCGAGGTGCTCGACTGACCGCGGTGGGAACAGGCGGCGCGCGGCCCTGACCAGGCGCCCGGTGGCCCCGACGGCGACCCTCGACCCCGGCCCGACGGCCCAGCGGGCTCCTGAACCGGCGGGCAACGCCGGCAGACCGGCTCGCAACTCCCCGGTTGTTGGGGCGCTCGGCGGGCGGTAAGCTCCCGCCGACCCACGGTGTGCCCAGGGCTGGGCCGGGCGCCGCCGCGGGTCGCGTGCCGCTCAACCACAGGAGCTGCTCCTCCCATGGCCGACGCCTTCCGGATCTACCCGCTCGACATCGTGGTGTTCCTGCTGTTCGTGGCGCTCGTCGTGGGCGTGGGCCTCTACCAGAGCCGCAACGAGCAGGGCAGCGAAGACTACTTCCTCGCCGGGCGGGGGCTGAAGTGGTGGCTGATCGGCGTGTCGCTGATTGCCGCCAACATCTCCACCGAGCAGTTCGTGGGCATGAGCGGCAACGCCGCGAGCCACGTCGGCATGGCCATCGCCAGCTACGAGTGGATGGCGGCGATCACGCTCGTGGTGGTGGCGTTCTTCTTCCTGCCCTACTTCCTCCGGGCGGGCATCTACACGATGCCCGAGTTCCTGGAGTACCGCTACAACGGGGCGGCGCGCACGATCATGGCGACGGCCACCATCCTGATCTACCTGCTGCTGCTCGGCGCCGTCACCTACTCGGGGGCCCTCACCATCTCGACGCTGGCCGGCAGCGCCGGCTACGCCGTGTCGCTCGCCGGGGCCTCGCTCGCCATCGGCGTCATCGCGATGCTCTACGTGACCGCCGGGGGGCTGAAGGCGTGTGCCTGGGCCGACCTGATCCAGGGCACCGCCCTGATCCTCGGCGGCGCCGTCATCGCGTGGTTCGCGCTGCAGAAGCTGGGGCTCGCCACCGAGGCGGCCACGGTGGTCAGCACCCAGACCGGCGCGGTGGCGATGCAGGCCCTGTCGCCGGAGGCCGGCGCGATCGAACGCTTCGTGGACCTGAACGGGCCTCGCCTGAACATGTTCCTGCCGGCCACCGACACGGTGCTGCCGTGGACGGCGCTGCTGCTGGGGCTCTGGATCCCGAACTTCTACTACTGGGGCCTGAACCAGTACATCACCCAGCGCACCCTGGGCTCCGAATCGCTGCGCGAAGGCCAGCGCGGCATCTGCTTCGCCGCCTTCCTCAAACTCATCATCCCCTTCTTCATCGTCGTACCGGGCCTGATCGCGTTCAACCTCTACTCGGGGCAGATGCGCCTCGAAGCGGTGGGGGACACGACGACGGCCCTCACCCGGTACGTGAAGGCGAACCCCGGCACGGCGCTGGTCTCGGTCGGCGGGTCGATGACCGGGGCGGAGGTGGCCGCCTGGCCGGCCGGCCGCTACGTGATCGCGGTCTACGCCGACGAGGCCGCCAGGAAGGCCGTCACCACGCGCAACGCCTACGTGCTGCCCATCGTGAAGGCCGACTTCGACCGGCTGCAGCCGGCGCGGTTCACGACGTTCGTCACCGAGGACCACTCGTGGACGTCGGTGCATCCGGAGCTGTGGGCGGAGGTGGAGGCGTTCAACGCGCAGGTGACGGCGGCGGCCGCCGCGGCGGGCCAGCCCGTGGCCGCCGAGAAGATGATCGCCTACAAGTACGACACCGCCCTGGCGCTGCTGCTGGCCAACGTGCTGCCGCAGGGGCGCGGCCTCGTCGGGTTCGTCCTGGCGGCGCTGCTCGGCGCCGTCGTGAGCTCGCTCGCGGCGATGCTCAACGCGGCGTCCACCATCTTCGCGATGGACGTGTTCAAGCGCCACCTCTCGCCGGACGCCGGGCAGGCGACGGTGGTGCGGGTGGGCCGGGTGTCGGTGGTGGTGTTCGCGGCGGTGGCGGTGGGGCTGGCCCCGTTCCTCGGCAACCCGCAGATCAGCAACTCGATCTTCACGATCATCCAGGAGGGCCAGGGCTTCATCTCGCCGGGCATCCTGGCCGTGTTCGTCTTCGGCCTCGCGGTGCGCAAGGCGCCGCCGGTCTGCGGCGTCGCCGGCCTGCTCACGAACATCGTCGCCTACGGCGCCCTGAAGGTGGCCGTGCCGCAGCTGCAGTTCCTCAACCGCATGGCGGTCTGCTTCGTGCTCTGCTTCGTGGTCATGGGGCTCATCACGGCCGTGCGCCCGCTGGCGCAGCCGGTGGAGTTCAAGGTGAACACGTCGATGGACCTGCGGGCCTCGACGTCCGCCAAGCTGCTGGGCATCGCGGTGGTGGTGCTCACGCTGATCCTCTACGTCGTGTTCAGCCCGCTCGTGCTGGCGCGCGGCTGAGGCCCGGGGCGCGGGGGGCGCGGCCAGCCGGAGGTCGTGACCCGGCGTGCGCCGGTGCTGTACGCTGCACGGGCCGGCGGTTCACCCGGACGCGGGTCGCCGGGGCAGGGGATCGCGATGACGGAACTCAGGCAGCGATTCGGCCGGCCGCTGCGGCTGGCCATGGTGGGCGGCGGGCCCGACTCGTGGATCGGCCGCATGCACCGGGGGGCCGCGGAGTTCGACGGGTTGTGGCAGGTGGTGGCGGCGGTGTGCTCCGGCGATCCGGCGCGCTCGCGCGCCGCGGGCCTGGCTCTCGGCATCGACCCCGGCCGCGCCTACGGCACCCTCACGGAGATGATCGCGGCCGAGCGGGCGCGGCCCGACGGCATCGAGGCCGTCGCGATCATGACGCCCAACGACACGCACTACGCCTACGCCGTGATGGCGCTCGAGGCCGGCCTCGACATCGTGGCCGACAAGCCCGTCAGCCACGACTTCGCCGAGGCCTGCCACCTGCGCGCGCTGGTGCGCAAGGGCGGCCGGCTCTACGCCATCACCCACGGCTACTCGGCCTACCCGATGGTGCGTCACGCCCGGCGGCTCGCGCTCGACGGCGCGCTCGGTGACCTGCGCCTCGTGCAGGTCGAGTACATCCAGGGCGGGCTCGCGACGCGTGTGGAGGACGGCCCGCTCACGGGCCGGCTGCGGTGGCTGCTCGACCCGTCGCGCAGCGGGCTGGCCATGGTGATGAGCGCCATCGGCTGCCACGCCCAGCACCTCGCGTCCTTCGCGACCGGCCGTCGCGTGGCGCGCGTGATGGCCGACGTGGGCGCGCTGGTGCCTGGCCGGCGCGTGGTGGACTACGTGTCGGCCCTCGTGGAGCTGGAGGGCGGGGTGCGCGGCACGTTCACCGCGACGCAGGCGGCCGCCGGCAGCGAGAACGACATCCGGCTGCGCGTCTACGGCGAGCGGGGGATGATCGACTGGACGCACCGCGTGCCGAGCTACCTCACGGTGTCGATGCAGGGCGAGGCGGCGCGCGTCGTCGGGCGCGGCGATCCCTACCTGCCGCCCGACGTCCTCGCGGGCGGGCGGGCGCCGCGCGGCCACCCCGAGGGCCTGCGCGAGGCCTTCGCCAACATCTACGGCGAGGTGGCCCAGGAGCGGATGGCGCGGCAGCTCGGCGAGCCCGTGCCGGCGTGCCCCTACCCGCGCATCGACGACGGGGCGCACACGATGGCGTTCATCGAGGCGTGCCTCGCCTCGCAGGCCACGGGGCGGTGGACGGAGGTGGCCCCGCTGCCTGCCTGACCGGAGATTGGGGTCGGGTCCAATTTCCGGGGTGCGGACCGAGAATCGAAGATCGGGGTCGGGTCCAGTTTCCGGCCGCGAGTCACCAGCCCTTGGGACGGGGCGACGTGCTCCCGGTGAACACCAGGCCGCTGGCGTTGGTGATCGACCACGGGTTCGCGCCATCCGCCGGGCGGTCGGTGAACACCACGTCCCGGAAGCTGCTGTCGCGCACGTGGTCGATCTTCACCGGGCCGGCGTGGCGGAACCGCACGCGCTCGAACACGAGACGCTCGTGGACCACGGGGCCCGTCTCGCTGCCCGTGGCGTGGATGCTGGCCGTCATCGAGGGGCTGCCGTCCACCGACACGTCCTGCACGAGGAAGTCGTGGAACCGCGCCGGCACGTCCGCCGGGGCGTAGGCGAGGTTCTGCACCGCGTAGTCGAGCGTGAGGACGATCGCCTGTGACGAGATGCCGCGCATCGCGTTGTCGCGGAACACGATGCGGCGCGCGCCCCCGCCGGTCTGCACCGTGCTCTTGGCGCGCAGCCCCACGTCGGTGAGGTGCATCACGTTGTCCTCGGCCAGGACGTCCTCGATCCACGCGCCGGTGTGGCTGCCGACCACCACCGCGCCGTGTCCTTCCCTGAAGTAGTTGTTGAAGATCCACGCGCGGCGTGACGGCCGCTGGGCCGCCGCCGCGCGGCCCACGCCCGCCGCGAAGTTGACGCAGTCGTCGCCGGTGTCCATCACGCTGTTGAGCACGAGGAGCCCGTCGCCGTTGCCGAACTCCACGCCGTCGGCGTTGTTGGCGTCGTAGGTGTGGATCACCAGGCCGTTCACCGTCACGTGGTCGGAGTCGAGGTTCACCACCACGTGGTTCGCCGGGTTCACCAGGGTGAGGCCCGCGTAGTAGGCATGGCGCACGCCCCGCAGCGTGATCAGGCTCGAGCGCCAGTTCGTGTAGGCGCTGCCGCGCGTGGCGCCCGCGGCCAGGCCGGCCAGCACCTGCTGCCGCGCGAGCCGGCCGTCACCGCCGTCCCGATCGGTGACCCGCGTGTTGTTGCTCGCCAGGAACTGCGGCAGGGGCCGCCCGAGTTCGTCGGGAACGGTGCCCTGCGCGGTGCGTTTCCAGCCCTGGCCGTCGATCGTGCCCTCGCCGACGATGCGGATGTTGGTGAAGGTGCCGGCGTCGCGGCGTGACGGGTGCACGGCGTTCACGAGCGAGGGCGACCGCTGCTCGGTGAAGTAGTCGTACAGCGTGTAGCCCTTCTCGAGGGGGTAGTCGCCCGCGCGCTCGGAGCCCAGCAGCGTGGCGCCCCGCGCGATCTCGAGCGTCATGTCGCTCTTCAGGAAGATCGCGCCGGTGAGGAACACGCCCGGCGGCACCAGCACCTTCCCGCCGGGCGGGCAGGCGTCGATCGCGCGCTGGATCGCGGCCGTGTTCAGGGTGGCGCCGGCGCCGACGGCGCCGAAGGCGGTGACGTCGCAGACCTTCGGGACCGGCGTCGTGCGCGCCACGAGGGGGGCGCTGCGCGCCGACTCGCGGCCGTCGCGCCTGACGGAGGCCACCTCGAACCGGTACGCCGTGTCCGGGCGCAGGCCGGCCGCCGTGTAGCTGTGGAACTGCACCGGCACGTGGAAGCCGTCCCGGTCGTCCTGGTAGAACTTCTCGATGTAGGGGTGCGCGGGCGAGTGCCGGGCCGCGTTGTCGCGGGCCGTGCCGACGGCCGCGCCGTCCTGGTAGACGCGGTAGTCCACGACGTCGGCATCGCGTTCGGGCTTCTCCCATACGAGCAGGATCGAGCGCTCGTCCTGGGCGAGCGGCGGCGACGCGAGCGCCCGCGGCACGTCGTCAGCCGGCGCGGTCGGGGCCTGGGGCGGGAAGGCCCGTCCCGGCGGGACGGCGACGGCCAGGAGCAGCAGGGGCATGGCGAGCCGGGACGCGCGACGGACCATGGACTCGACCCTCCTCGGGCGTGCGGGTGGACGTCGGCGCCGGGCGCCGCCAAGCAGCGCGCGCCGCGCCCCCCCCCAACAGCCACGGGGGGGGTTGGGGAGGGGCCACCCCCGGCACTGCTCGGGGTACTCGGCCGGCCCGATCCGGACGGCCAGGCCCCGCTGGGGCGGGGCGCGCGGGGCCGGGCGCGGGCCCATGGACTCGCCCCTCCGGGGGGGGGGGGGGGGCGGGCGGCGCCGGCCGCGCGCTGGCCGCGGCCGGCGCGCGCCCCCCACTCAGCGGCGTTCGCGGTGCGTGCGGCTCCACGCGCGGATCTTCGCGATGTCCTCGGCCGGCACGTGCAGGAACTGCAGGAACTCCTGGTGCTCGTCCGGGGCGCTGCGTTCGAACTCGGCGTGCCAGCGGTGCATGTCGTCCTCGCTGAACCCGCTGGCCCGCATGATCTCGACCCACTTGTCCTTGGTGACCATCTGTCTACCTCTCACGGCGCCCGCCCGCGGCAGCAGTTGCGCGATGGCGCGCTGGTGGCCGCGCAGCCGGGCAATCTGGGCGTCCAGGGCGACGAGGCGTCGTGCGAGCACGTCGGCGGCGCGTCCCCCGCGGTCGTCGACGAGCACCTTGATGTCGGCCAGTTCGAGGCCGGCCTCCCGGTAGATGCGAACCTGCTGCAGCCGCCGCAGGTCGCGCTCGTCGTAGACCCGGTAGTTCGCCGCGGTGCGCACGGCCCCGGGCAACAGGCCGATCGACTCGTAGTAGAGCACCGTGCTGCGGCTGATGCCGCAGCGCCTCGCCAGCATGGACACCGTCATCGTCGACCCGAGGTCAGTGTCGACCCGACCATCGTAGACAGGTCAAGCGGGCCGCGTCACCGCAGGTCCCGCGTCATCTCGATCATCGTGGACCGGAAGCCCAGGCGGGCGAACAGACGCCTGGCGGGCTCGTTCGACGTCGCCGTCCACAGCAGGAGTCTCGGCAGCCCCCGCGCCGCGGACCACGCGACCGCCGCCTCCAGCAAGGCCGTCGCCACGCCCGTCCCCCGGGCCCGGTCCTCCACGTAGACGTCGTGGACGTACCCCGCGAGCGCGCGCAACTCCTTCCAGGAGGGCGGTTCGACGGCGGCGTAGACGTAGCCGACGGCCTCGCCCCCATGCTCCGCCACGAGGACCAGCACGTCCGGATCCTCCAGTTGTGCCCCGAGGAAGGCGGCGTAGGCGCCCTCGGGGTCCGACCCCGGCGCGATGAAGCGCTGCCGGTCGAAGTCGTGGTGGACACGCAGCAGGGCCGCGCCCATGCGGCCGAGGGCGGGCACGTCGCCCGGGGTGGCAGGTCGGACGGTGAGGGACACCCCGAGAGGATAGCGCCTCTCCGGCGGCCGGTGGCCATCGCGCCGATCCGCGGACGGCCGCCGGCGCCAGCGGGCCGCCGATCGGGGGTAAGCTGTGGCACCACGTCGCGCCCCGACCCGCCCCGCGACCGCGCGGCGAGGCGCAGGAGCCGTTGCCCGTGACCGAACCCGCCGAGAAGCCGCCCGGAGCCGTCGAGAGCCTCGCCCGCGCGATGCGATCGTGGCGCACCGCCTCCGTCGCGCTGCTCTCGTTCTCCTCGGGCCTGCCGCTGGGGCTCGTCTGGTACTCCATCCCCGACTGGATGCGCGACATCGGCGTGGACATCCGGGTGGTGGGCCTCTTCACGCTGGCGCAGGCGCCGTGGGCGTTCAAGGTCGTGTGGTCGCCGCTGATGGACCGCTACGTGCCGCCCTTCTGGGGCCGCCGGCGCGGCTGGATGGCGCTCACGCAGATCGCCCTGGCGGTGCTGGGCCTGGTGCTCGCCGGCGTCGGCGATCGGCCCGAGACGGTGTGGGTGGTGGCGGCCATCGCCCTCGGGGTGGCGCTGGCCTCGGCGAGCCAGGACATCGCGGTGGACGCCTACACCGTGGAGGTGCTGCGGAAGGAGGAGCAGGGCGCGGCCGTGGGCGCGCGCATCGCGCTCTATCGCGCCGCGATGGTGGTGTCGGGCGGCGCGGCGATCACCGCGGCGAGCCACTTCGGCTGGGCGGCGGTGAACCTGCTGCTCGGGCTCGTCTACCTGCCGATGCTGCTGCTCACGTGGAAGGCGCCGGAGCCGGAAACTCCCACGCCCGCGCCCCGCAGCCTGCGCGACGCGGTGTGGCACCCCTTCCTCGGCTTCCTCGGCCGCCACCGGGCGCTCGAGATCCTCGCCTTCGTGCTGCTCTACAAGTTCGCGGACCAGCTGGCGCAGGCGCTCACGCGGCCGTTTCTCATCGACATGGGCTACAGCGCCGACCACCGCGGCATCGCGCTCGCCACCGTCGGCATGGTGGCGACGATCGCCGGCGCGTTCGTTGGGGGGTGGGTGACGACGCTGGCGGGCCTGGGACACTCGCTCTGGATCTTCGGCGTGCTCCAGATCTTCTCGAACCTCGGCTACTACCTGCTCTCGCTGGCGGGCGGGCCGAACCTCCCGCTGATGTACGCCGCCACGAGCTTCGAGTTGCTGACGTCGGGCATGGGGACCGGGGCCTTCTCGGTGCTGCTCCTGCGCATGACGCAGAAGCGCTTCAGCGCCACCCAGTACGCGCTGTTCTCGAGCCTGTTCGCGCTGCCGCGGCTCCTGGCCGGCCCCGTCACGGGCTTCGCCGTGGACGCCATCGGCTGGCCGACCTTCTTCCTCTCGACCATCGCCATGGGCATTCCCGGCATGGTGATGCTGGCGCGCTTCGTGCCCCCGGGCGTGCGGGAGCCGCAGTTCACCGTGGAGGGCGCGCCCGCGCGGGCACCGGTCTCCGGCGCCGGGCTCGCCCTGCGCGGGGTCGCCGGCGGGATCGCCCTCGGCGTCGGCGCGTGGCTGCTGCTGGCGCTGCTGACCGCGCTCAAGACGCTGCGCGAGGCGCCCGACGCCGGCTTCGCGCTGTGGCCGGCCGCCTGGCAGATCCTGCAGCCGGCCTCGATCCCCGACGCGGTGCAGCTGGGAGGCATCGCGATCTTCGCCGTGATTGGCGGGCTCTTCGTCGCCGCGGTGGCCGCCGCCCCCCCGGGGGGGGGGGGGGGGGTCGCCCCGGGCCCGTGGGCGCGCCCCCCGCGCCGCCCCCCCCCCCACCCCCCGCCGCCCCCCCCCCCGCGCCGGACGAGTAGCGTCGCGCACGGCGCGGACCCGCCGCCAACCCCGGGACGCCGCCCCTCGCGCGCCCCGGCCCATCGACCTGGAGGATTCCCCATGCGACTGTCGTTTGCGTGCCTGGCGCTGCTGCTCGTCGTCGCGCCCGCCGCGGCCCAGGAGGCCGCGCCGCGTCGCGAGCCGGCGCCCCACGGTGACGTGCTGCGCCCGCGCCTCGAGACCCGCCTGGCGGACATCGCCGAGGCCCTCGACGGCGAGATGGGCTACTGCATCGTCGATCTCGGGAGCGGCGCGCGGCTCACCCGCCACGGCGACCGCCCGTTCCCCACGGCCTCGACGATCAAGATCGCAGTCCTCTACGAGCTGCTCGCGCAGGCCGACGAGCGGCGCCTGCGGCTCGACGAGGTGCGCCCCCTCACGCCCGCCGCGCGCGTGGCCGGCGCCGGCGTGCTCCAGCACCTGGAGGCACCGGCGCTGTCGCTGGCCGACCACGCCACGCTGATGATCATGCTGAGCGACAACAGCGCGACCAACGTGGTGATCGACGCCGTCGGCCTCGACGCGGTGACGGCCCGCATGCGCGGCCTGGGCCTCGAGCGCATCTGGCTCCAGCGCCGGATGATGGACGCCGCCGCGGCCCGGGCCGGCCGCGAGAACCTCGCCTCGCCCTGCGACATCGCCGACCTGCTGCGGGCCATTCACGAGGGGAAGGGCCTGAGCCAGGCGGCGCGCGCGCGGGCGCTGGCCACGCTGCGGACGCCCAAGAGCACGCCGTTCACGCGGGCCGTGCCCGCCGGCGTGCCGGTGGCGAGCAAGCCCGGCGGCCTCGAGGGCGTCGCCGTGGACGCCGCCCTGGTCGACCTGCCCGGACGCCCCTACATCGTCGTCGGCATGACGAGCTGGCTGGCCGCGGCGGGGGACGGCGACAAGGCCCTCGAGTCGCTCGGCCGCGCCGTCCACAGTTACTTCCTCCGGGTGACGCAGGGCGGCGCCCACGGGCGCATGACACCGTAGCCGGTGCGATGTCCCGGTGTCCTCGTCCGGAGACAGCGCGGATGGGTGGGGCGCGAAGATCTCAGGAATCCCTGGCAGTTTCGCCAGGTTGCCGGTGGCACCCCGCTTGCGAACACAGGTGGCAGCTTGAACGCCGGGTTCGCTCAGGCCTCGGTCACGATAGCCGGACTTGGAGACGCGCCATGTCAGCCAGATTCCTGATCACCCCCTTCGCCGCCATCGCCCTGGCCGGCCTGCTCGCTTCTCCCGCCGTTGCCGACGACCAGCCTCGGGGCAACGAGCGCCGCCGGTCCCCGCAGGCGTCGGCGCCGCGCGACGGTGGCGGCGACGCGCGCGGCCGCGGCAACTACGCCCAGCCGCGGAACGAGCGCCGCGACGACCGCGGGCGCGAGGCTTGG
>JADHED010002895.1_pt1 | contig 10838 bp, 8 predicted proteins | sample 8952041 | NCBI WGS metagenome assembly JADHED01 (sample SAMN16124423, study PRJNA663239) | bioreactor sludge metagenome | isolation source: sludge (control) | place: India:Bengaluru | collected 2018-09-08
TCGATCATCATCCCCGCCGAATTGGTCGAGGAGATGAAGATCGGCAAGTCTGCAAAGTTCGCCGTGCGCAAATCGAAGGCCGGGATTTCGCTGAAGCTGGCGGAATAGCGCCCGTTTTGCCACCGCAGAAACGAATCCGGCCGCGCTCGAAAAACACGGTCGATTGCGCGGCCGGAACTCGTTCTTTTCAAGGCCCGTATCGGGCCGGGCCTTACACCAGCCCCTGGTCCAACATCGCATTGACCACCTTGAGGAAACCGGCAATGTTGGCGCCGGCCAAATAGTTGCCGTGTTTGCCGTATTGCGCCGCCGCATCGAGACAGGTGCGGTGGATGTTTTTCATCGTCACTTTCAGCCGGGTGTCCACCTCCTCGCGCGACCAGTTCAGGCGCATGCTGTTCTGCGCCATCTCAAGGCCCGACACCGCGACCCCGCCGGCGTTGGCGGCCTTGCCCGGCGCGTAGAGAATCCCCTTGTCCAGGAACACGTCTACCGCCTCGGGCGTCGAGGGCATCGTGGCCCCCTCGGCGACCAGGCCGACGCCGTTGGCCACCAGGCGCTCCGCGTCCCCGCGGTCGATCTCGTTTTCGGTGGCGCACGGGAAGGCGCAGTCCGCCTTGATGTGCCACGGCGACCGGGAATCCTCCCTCGAGCCCCTCTCCACGAACACCGCCTGGGAGTACTTGTCCACGTATTCCCCGATCCGCGCCCGGCGGATGTTCTTCAGGCGCTTGACGAACTCCAGCTTGCCGCGGTCGATCCCCTCCTCATCGTAGACGTAGCCCGAGGAGTCCGAGAGCGTGACGACTTTGGCGCCCATCTCGACCAGCTTCTCCGCGGTGTGCTGGGCCACGTTGCCGGAACCCGACACCAGGCAGACCTTCCCGGCGAGCGCCTGGTTGCGCGTGGCGAGCATCTCGGCGGCGAAGTAGACCAGGCCGTAACCCGTGGCCTCGCGCCGCACGAGGCTCCCGCCCCAGTCCACGCTCTTGCCGGTGAAGGCGCCGGTGAACTCGTTGCGCAGCTTCTTGTACATCCCGAAGAGGTAACCGATCTCGCGGGCGCCGACGCCGATGTCCCCGTCGGGGACGTCGGTGTTGGGCCCGATGTGGCGGAAGAGCTCGGAAACGAAGCTCTGGCAGAAGCGCATGACCTCGTGGTCCGACTTGCCCTTCGGATCGAAGTCCGACCCACCCTGGGCGGCCCCCATGTTGAGCGTGGTCAGCGAGTTTTTAAAGACCTGTTCGAAGGCCAGGAACTTCAGAATGCTCAGGCTGACCGAGGGGTGGAACCGCAGCCCCCCCTTGTAGGGCCCGATGGCGCTGCTCATCTCGACCCGGAAGCCGCGGTGCACGCGGCTCTGCCCGTGGTCGTCCATCCACGGCACCCGGAACAGGATGACGCGCTCGGGCTCGATGAGCCGCTCCAGGATGGCCTCGCGGCGGTACTCGGGGTGGCGCTCCAGCACGGGCGCCACGGATTCGAGCACCTCGCGGACCGCCTGGTGGAACTCCCTCTCCCCCGGGTCGCGCGACGACAGTATCCTCGATATCTCCTGCATGGCAGTTCTCCTTAGTGTGAAGGCGTGGCCGTATTCGGTTTCAGGCGTCGATGATCGCAAGGGCCTCCTCGCGGAAGGCCTCCATCACGTAGGGCAGACCGGTGACCCTGGCGCACTCCTCGGTCAGCGCGAAGAGGTCCTGGCGGCTGATGTGCTTCACGGCCCAGTTGCGGGTGCCCGCCATCAGCTGCTGCAGGCCGACGCGGATTGAAGACGTGGTCCTCGGAGGAAAACCCGCCGGCGAAGGCGATGTCCGGCACCGGGCGGCCCCGGGCGGCCAGGCGGCTGCAGAGGTCGTGGGCCATGGCGTGCAGGTAGATGGAGGGCACCCCCCACTCGGCCATCATGCGCCAGGGGCTCATGCCGGTGCCTCCGGGCGCACCGTCGATGGTCAGCAGGTCGATGCCGGCGTCGCTCGACCAGCGGATCGCCATGGCCAGCTCCCGCATGGGGTAGGCGCCGGTCTTGAGCGTGACCCTCCGGGCGCCGAGCTTGCGCAGCCGGGCGACCTCCTTCATGAACCCGTCCTGGTCGATGAACCCCAGCCGGGAATGGCGTTCGAACTGCTTCAGCGGCCCGGCCTTGAAGGCCGCCTGGTGCGCCGGCAGCTCCGGGTCCGGGGTCACGATGTAGCCGCGTTTTTTCAGCTCGAGCGCACGGGTCAGGGAGTTTACCTTGATCTCGCCCCCGATGCACTTGGCGCCCTGGCCCCATTTCAGCTCGATGGTCTCCACCCCCAGCCGGTCGATCGCGTACTCGGCCACCCCGAGGCGCGTGTCCTCCACGTTCATCTGCACGAGGATGTCGCCGTAGCCTTCGTGAAAACGGCGGTATTCGCGCACCCGTCGGTCCATCTCGGGGGACTTGACGACCTTGCCCTGGGCGTTCAGCTCGAGGCCCGGGTCGATCCCGCAGACGTTCTCGCCGCAGACGATGGTGATGCCGCTGATGGCCGCCCCGATCGCGAAGTGTTCCCAGTTCTTGCGGGCGATGTCGGTGCTTCCCAGTGCGCCGGTGAAGATCGGCACCTTCATCTTGACCTGGGGCTCGGCGCCGAAACGCGCTTCCGTGTCGACGTTCGGAAAGGTGGCGACATCCGGGTCGGCGGCAACGCCTTTCGCCCCCAGGGCGTAGCCCATGATATTCAGGTGCGAGTAGTCGACCGGGTAGTCCTTGTCGGCGCCCGCGGTGACGTTGCCGAAGGGCTCCGGGTAGAGGACTTCGCGGCCCCTGAAGGTCGCGCGGAACATGTCGCAGTTGCCGCGGCAGCCGTCGATGCAGCGGCTGCAGATCCCGGATTGAGGGGCCACGTTTCGGGATCGGTTTGCGGTTTGCAAGGCGTCGTTGGCGTTGGGACGGTGAAGATTCATGGTACTCCTCCTTTCAGGGTGAAAGAAAAAGGCGCCCGTCCCCGAAACGGGACCCGGCGCCTCGGCAGATGGGCACGACACTCCGCGGTAGCGTGCACGGCAACCTGTCAATTTGGAGGGGGTGCGATGGGAGGGAAAGTGCCTTCTTCTAATTTTGATTCATCTAATTGTCAAATGATTGTAAGCTGAACCATAATCACTCAATGAGGTTGTTCATTGGTTGAGGCGGCGGTCTGCCTTTTTTGGCCGCAGCGTGGTGCTGGGCGCAGATCAACTCTACCAAGGCCTGGAGGCCGACTGCCAGGCGCCGGAGCCACTGCTTATGCTCGTGCGTCACTTCATGGCGACTGACCCTTATACCCTGTCGCCCGACCAGAGCTGCCAGTCGGCGCTCGCCGCCTTCACCGCTCGCAAGATCCGCCGCGCGCCCGTCATCGACGCGAACCGGCTGGTGGGGATCGTCAGCGAGCGGGACCTGCTCCACATCCTGCCCGGGACCTGCGCGCAGGCCTCCACCCAGGCGGGGGAGGACACGTTGGCGCTCCCGGTGCGGCACGTCATGCGCACCGAGGTCGTGACCGTCGCCCCGAACGACCACCTGGCCAAGGCCGCGAGCCTCATGCTGCGCAACCGCATCGGCGGGCTGCCGGTCGTACACGACGACCGGCTCAAGGGGATCATCACCGAGTCGGACATCTTCAAGGCCCTCTACGCCGTCCTGACCCCCTCGAAGGGGGTGACGATCGTCTTCGAGGAGCTGTCGCAGACCGCAGCCGCCGACGTGGACTACTCCGGGATCTGCATCCGGCACCGGCTGCGGCTCCTGAGCCTCCTGCGCTACCCGAAGCCCGACGGAGGGGCGATGTACTACCTCTGCGTGGAAGGCAAGGACGAAGACGGTTTCATCGGCGAGCTGCGGGCCCGGTCCAACCAGGTGATTGCGGTGGACCGGCGCTGAAGCTATTTCAGTTTCGGGTCCAGCGCGGCCCTCAGCCCGTCCCCGAACAGGTTGAAGCTCAGCACGGTGAGGAAGATCGCGATCCCCGGGAAGATCGTCATGTGGTCGGCGACGCCGATGTAGGCGCGGCCCTCGGACAGCATGGCGCCCCACTCGGGGGTCGGCGGCTGGGCGCCCAGGCCGAGGAAGCTCAGGCTCGCGGCCGTGATGATGGAGGTGCCGATGCGCATCGTGAAGTAGACGATGACGCCGCTCAGGGTGCCCGGCATGATGTGCACGAACATGATCCGCCGCTTCGACGCGCCGATGCTGCGCGCGGCACGCACGTAGAGGCTCTCCTTCAGCGCGAGCGTGCTGCCGCGGACAATGCGCGCGAAGGTCGGCATGCTGAAGACCGAGACCGCCACCACCACGTTGACCAGGCCCGGCCCCAGGATGGCCACGATCGCGATTGCCAGCAGGATGCCCGGGAAGGCGAAGAGCACGTCGGAGGTGCGCATGATCACCCCGTCGAGGACCCCGCCGAAAAAGCCGCTGATCAGTCCGAGCGTCACCCCGACGATCGCCCCCGCCAGCACCGAGGTCAACCCGACCGCAAGCGATATGCGCGCCCCGTAGACGATCCGGCTCAGGATGTCGCGGCCGTAGACGTCCGTCCCGGCCCAGTGGCCGGGGCCGGGCGGCAGCATCGAGAGGCTGTAGTTGGTCTTGTACGGGTCGTGGGGCGCGACCAGCGGGGCGAAGACCGCCACGAGAACCAGCAGCACGATGAACCCCCCGGCGGCCAGCGCGATCTTGTGCTGCCGGAGCTTGTGCCAGAAGAGGCGGAACGGGGTCGCTTGCGTCTCGGCCATGCGGTCTCACTCGAAGCGGATTTCGGGGTTGATCAGCGCGTAGACCATGTCGACCAGCAGGTTGATGAAGACGAAGTGGAACGAGTAGAGCAGCAGCAGCGCCTGCAGCACCGGGTAGTCCCGCACCCCGACCGCCTCGATCATGAAGCGCCCGAGCCCCGGCCAGGCGAAGACCGTCTCGACCACCACCGACCCGCCGAGCAGGAAGCCGAACTGCAGGCCCGCCATGGTCACAACCGGGATGAGCGCGTTGCGGAAGGCGTGTTTCCACATGACGACGCGCTCGGCGAGCCCCTTGGCTCGGGCGGTGCTGATGTACTCCTCGTTCAGCACGTCCAGGAACGCCGACAGCGTGAAGCGCGCCATGATGGCCGCAACCGTCGCCCCCAGGGTGAAGGAGGGCAGGACCAGCTCCGACCAGCGCCCGGTGAAGCCGGCGACCGGCAGCCAGCCCAGATAGACCGAGAAGAGCTGGATGGCGAGCAGACCGAGCCAGAACTGCGGCAGCGAGATGCCCGACACCGACAGCAGCATGGCGAGGTGGTCCTGCCAGCGGCCGTTGTAGATCGCCGCCACCGCCCCGAAGAAGACCCCGATCGCAAGCGACCAGGCCATGCCCGCGAGCGCAAGGTACATGGTGGGCAGGTAGCGCAGCGCGATCTCGTCGAAGACCGGCAGCTTGGAGCGCAGGCTTTTGCCGAGATCGCCCCGCAGGACGTTGCCCATGTAGGTCAGGTACTGGACCGGCAGCGACCGGTCCAGGCCGAGCTCCCGGCGCAGCATCTCGATCGTGGCCGGGTCCGCGTCCTGCCCCGCCATCATGCGGGCGGGGTCCCCGGGCAGCAGGTGGACGAACCCGCACGCCAGGACGGAGACCACCGCCAGCACGGGTGCGATGGCGAGGCAGCGCTTGAGGAAGTACGTCAGCATGGCTTAATCGGCCAGCTCCGCCTCCTCGACCGAGAAGCCGCCGTCGGGCAGCGGGTAGATGCCCTTGAGGCTCTTCGACTTGGCGGCCAGCAGGTTGTCGACGAAGAGGTAGCCCCAGGGCGCAAGCGGCCACAGGGTCTCCTGGCACTTGGCGTAGGCCTCGCGCCGCACCGCCGGGTCGGCCGAGGCAAGCCCGGCCTGGATCAGCTCGTCGACCTTCTTGTCGGAGAAAAAGCCGAAGTTGGAGCTCGCCGGCGGGAAGGACGCGGTGGCCAGCAGCGGGCGGATGCCCCAGTCGGCGTCGCCCGTGGAGGAGGACCAGCCGCCGAATCCGATGAACGGGACCGGGTTGGGGTCGTCGGCGCGGTGGCCTTCGAGCTTGTTGTAGAAGCTCGCGACGTCCATCGACTGGATCTCGCCCGTGATGCCGATCTCCTTCAGCTGCTGCTGGACCATCTCGGTCGCACGCAGGCGGTTGGAGGGGTTGGGTGTCAGAAAGAGCACCTTGAACCCGTTCTCGTAGCCGGCCTCCTTCATGAGGGCCTTGGCCTTGGCGACGTCGTGGGGCCAGGCGCCCTGCTTCTTGTAGAACTGCAGGTTGGGCGGGATGATCGAGTCGGCCTCGCTCGCCGCGCCGCCCCAGGCGATGCGGATGATGGCCTGCTTGTCGAGGGCGTAGTTCACGGCCTGACGCACGCGCACGTCGGCAAACGGCGCGTAGCGGGTGTTCATGACCAGGTAGCGCTCGACGATCGAGGGCCGCTCGATGATCTCGACCTTGGCGTCGGACTGGGCGAGCTTCAGCAGCTCGGCCGGCATCGGGTAAATGTACTGGGCCTGGCCGGCGCGCAGCATGGCCAGCCGTGAGCCGTTTTCCGGCACGGGACGGAAGGTGATCGAGTCGACCTTGACCGGTCCGCGCCAGTAGTCGGGGTTCTTCTTGATCTTGACCGTGTCGGCGACCCACTCCGCGAAGACGTAGGGCCCGGTGCCGACCGGGTTTTTGCTGATGGCGTCGCCGTGCTTGGCCAGGGCTGCCGGGCTCAGCATCAGCGCCCCGGGGTGGGCGACCGCGTTGATGAAGGCGCCGAAGGGCTCGTTCAGCACGAACTTGACGGTGTATTCGTCGACGACGACCAGCTCCTTGACCGGCTTCATCAGGCTGCTGCGTTTCAGCTTGCCGCCCATCAGGCGCGCGATGTTCACGCGCACGGCCTCGGCGTTGAATGGGGCGCCGTCGTGGAACTTGACCCCCTTGCGCAGCTTGAACGTGAACTCGGTCGCGTTCGGGTTGAAGGTGTAGCTTTCAGCCAGAAGGGGGATCACCTTCAAATCCTTGTCGAATCCCATGAGCCCCTGGCAGATGGCCTTCTCGATCGCACCCGAGTAGGTGTCGGTCGTGTCGTGGGGGTCCAGGGACTTGGCGGGGCTTTCGGACGCGTAGATGACGTCCTTTGAAGCCGACCAGGCCGGAGAAACCAAAAAGACGAAACAAAGCAGAGCCAGCGTTAATCGTCGGGTGAGCATACGGTCCTCCTGGGATCTCGCCGGTCATCAGGCTGAACTCGGTCCGGCGGGCGGGGTCGGCCACCGGGACGGCCGCCAGCAGCTTGCGCGTGTAGGGGTGCCGCGGGTTTTCGAAGATCTCGGCCCGGCTGCCGATTTCGACGATCTGGCCGAGGTACATGACCGCGACCCGGTGGCTGACGCGCTCGATCACGGCCATGTCGTGGGAGATGAAGATGAAGGCGAGCTTCAGGTCGCGCTGCAGCTCCATCATCAGGTTCAGCACCGTCGCGCGGATCGAGACGTCGAGCGACGATACGGACTCGTCGGCGATGATCACCCGCGGGCGGGTGGCGAGCGCCCGCGCGATCGCGATCCGCTGGCGCTGGCCGCCGGAAAACTCGTGCGGGTAGCGGCCGGCGTGCTCCGCCGGGATGCCCACCCGCTCGAGCAGCGCGCCCACCCGGGCCTCCCGCGCCGCGCGGTCGCCGATGCCGTGGACGACCAGCGGCTCGGCGATCGAGTCGCCGACGGTGCGGCGCGGGTTGAGGGAGGCGAAGGGGTCCTGGAAGACGAACTGGATGTTCTGCCGCAGCCGTTGCATCTCGTCCTCGGAGGCCGCCGTGATGCTCCGGCCGTCGAAGAGCACCTCCCCCTCGGCCGGGACGAGGCGCAGCGCGGCGTATCCGGTCGTCGTCTTCCCGCAGCCGGACTCCCCCACGATGCCGAGCGTCTCGCCGGGGTAGAGCTCGAAGCTGACCCCTTCGACCGCGTGGACGAGGTGGGTCGGGCGGCCGAAGAAGGTCTTCTTCGAGACGAAACGGGTCGTGAGGCCGCGGACCTGCAGGACCGGCCGGCCGCAGTAGTCGGCGGTGTCGATCTCCTCCTCGTGCGGTGGCGCCGCCTCCCCGGGGAGGGGCTGACCCTCGCGCTCGGCATCCAGGATGGGCAGCGTGGCGGGGTTGGGGCGGCCCCGCATGGCGCCGAGGCGCGGCACCGCCCTCAGCAAGGCGGCCGTGTACGGGTGGCGCGGAGCGGCGAACAGGCCGTGCACGTCGTTGGTCTCGACGATGCGGCCGCGGTACATCACGATCACCCGTTCGGCCATCTCGGCCACGACCCCCATGTCGTGGGTGATGAAGACGACGGCCATGCCGTAGTCGCGCTGCACGGAGCGGATCAGGCCTAGGATCTGGGCCTGGATCGTCACGTCGAGCGCCGTGGTCGGCTCGTCGGCGATCAGGATCTGCGGCCGGCAGGCGAGCGCCATGGCGATCATGACCCGCTGGCGCATGCCGCCTGAGAGCTGGTGCGGATATTCCCCGGCCCGCTTGGCGGCCTCCGGGATACGCGCGACCTCGAGCAGCGCGAGCGCTTTGCGGCTCGCCTCTTCGCGCGACAGGCGCTCGTGGGCCACGATGGCTTCCTCGAGCTGGTTGCCGACCGTGAAGAGCGGGTTCAGCGAGGTCATGGGCTCCTGGAAGACCATCGAGAGCTCGGCCCCGCGGATCTCGCGCGCCGTGTCCGGGGCGAGGTGGGTGATGTCCGCGACGCGGCCGTCGCGCCGGCGCAGCCGGATCGTGCCCGAGTCGGTGCGCACCCGGTGCAGCAGCCCCATGACCCGGCGCATGGTGACGGTCTTGCCGGAGCCGGACTCCCCCACGATCGCAAGCGTCTCGCCCCGCCGCACGGCGAACGAGACCCCGTGCAGCACCGCGTTGAAACCGCCGAAAACCGGGAAGCTCAGCGCCAGGTCGCTGACGGAGAGGATCTCGTCCGGGCCCGGCGGGCCCTGGTCGGCTGCGCTATTCAAAATAGCCTTTCTTCTCGAGGACGCCGGCGCGCACCATGACGGCCCCGCCGGCGACGACGTCGCGGGCCGCCATGCGCACCGGGTCGAGCACCACGATGTCGGCGTCCGCACCCGGGGCGATCTCGCCCTTCCTGCCGCTCAGGCCGTACACCCGGGCCGGGGTCGTGGTCAGGGGGCGGAGCGCCTTTTCGAGGGCCATCCCCTTGGCGTTCACCAGGCGGCCGAGCTCGGCCGACAGCGAGGCCGGCGTGCCGATCCCCATCCCGACGATGCGGCTGCGGTCCTCGTTCCAGACGGGCAGCGAGCCGCCGGCGTCCGAGCTGAAGGCGACCCGGTCGAACAGGCCCTCCGCGTCGGCCAAGAGGGCGAAGTCGGCCGCGGTCAGGTGCGGCGCGTCGGGCGCCGGCGGGTTCAGCATGCAGGTGGCGTCCACGACCGCGCCGAGGCGCGCAAGCTCGAACACCTGCGCCGTCAGCTCCGGGCTCTTGCGGTTGACGTGCGTGGGGACGAACATGTCGGCGCGGATGCCGTGCCGGCCGACGACCTCGAGGATCAGGCCGAGGCCTTCCGGCTTGGCGCCGGTGTGCACGGTGACGATGCCGGGCTTGTCGGCGACGAGCGCGGCGACGCGGATGTCGGAGGCCAGGCGCGCGAGGTCGGCCGCCTCGACGTGGGGGCCGCGGATGTCGGCGAGCGCGAGCTTGCAGCCGATGACCGGCTGGACGTAAACTAGGTCGCGCGCGACCGTGCCGGTGATCGTCGGGGAGGGGTGCCAGTAGGAGCCCGTGAGCATGAACGCCGTGATGCCTTCCGCGTTGAAGCTCTGGGTCTTGGCGTAGAGGCTTTCGACCGAGCGGGTGAGGGCGTCGGTGCCGAGCACCCCCACGGCCGTGGTGACGCCGTTGGCCGTGTTCATGCTGAGGCGCATCTCGGGGGTGCGCGTGTGGAAGCCGCCTTCGCCCCCGCCGCCGGTGAAGTGCTGGTGGCCGTCGACGAACCCCGGCACGACGGCCAGGCCGGCGGCCTCGATGACGTCGACCTCGCCCGGCAGAACGCCGGGGTCGATGCGCTCGGCGACGGCCAGGATCCTGCGGCCGCCGGCCAGCACGTCACGTCGCCCCAATGCGACCGGCCCGAATATGTTCCCGTTGCGGATCAGAATCATGTGCTGCCTCCGTCGGATGGCGCTATACCCCTTCATCCCACGCCGTGCGTCCCCGAGCGGCTTATCACTCTCACGAAAATGGAGTCAACACCATTCGCGGCGCAGACGGCGACCTTGCCCGGAGGCAATGGTCCTGCGGGCAATTTTTGAGATTTGCGGGCGATGTGGTACACTAATACGATCATCGCCCCGAAATCACGGAGTTTTTCACATGGAAGACGACGTTGCCGACCTGCGTCGGCGCCTCGACGATCTCCAGGCCGAGAACCGGAGGCTGCGCAGCGATCTCGAAAGGGCGCAGGGCGCCCCGTGCGCACACACGGCCCGCCAGAGCGAAGAGAAATTTCGCATGGCGTTCCACACCAGCCCCGACTCGATCAACCTCAACCGCCTGTCGGACGGGGTCTACGTCGACATCAACGAGGGCTTCACGAAGCTCACGGGCTACACGCGTGCGGATGCGATCGGCAGGAGCTCGATCGAGCTCGGCATCTGGTGCGACCCCGGGGAGCGGGCGCGCATGGTCGCGGCGCTGCTCAGCGACGGCTGTATCGAAAACTTCGAGGCGCACTTCCGGCGCAAGAACGGAGATGTTGGGATCGGCCTGATGTCGGCGCGCCTGCTCACCATGGACGGCGAGCAGGTCATCCTCTCCATCACCCGCGACATCACCGAACGCAA
>JADHED010002964.1_pt1 | contig 10836 bp, 7 predicted proteins | sample 8952041 | NCBI WGS metagenome assembly JADHED01 (sample SAMN16124423, study PRJNA663239) | bioreactor sludge metagenome | isolation source: sludge (control) | place: India:Bengaluru | collected 2018-09-08
CCGGCCCCTCCAGCCAGAAATACTCGGGCCCCAGAACAATTCCCCCATGCCCCGTGCGCTCAATCACATTGTTCTCAATCAAAAGATCCTCTGTTTTCGCCAGAATCCCCCTCACATGCCCGTCATGGAGAAAATTATTCCTGACAATTGCTCCCCGTCCCGCATAGGCGGAGCAGGAAACCAAGTCGTGAACCTCCACCGGCAGTTCCCGGTCCAAAGTAAGCTTGAAAACTTGCGGTTTGTTCAGGGAACGGATCGTAATCTTCTTTTCCGTCTTCAAAACCGCCGGCAAGGATTTTGCCGCATTCAAATTTTCCGAGGTGCTGTCTTCTTCCAAGCCCTCAATCGTCCCTTGTCCCCGGGAAGCCCCTGATGCTGGATCGATCACCTCGATTGCGGCATTCTTGCGAAAGGCGTTGCCATAAGGAGAAATGACAAGAAACTCCCGCGAGGAAAGCTTTTCGAGAACAATCCCGAAAAAACCGTGTATGGCGGTGGGTTCCTCCGCCGCATGGGGACTTTCCATCAGGTAAGAATGGAAGCAGTCCCGCGGGGAGGCCATGAGGCGGCTGGTCCCCGGTCGCCGCACCAGCTTGCAGCGCAGATAAGAGTTCCCCCCGCCGCCCCCGCCTTCATGATAGGCAAAACCACCTGCTCCATAAAGAGTGATGTCCTCCAGATGCATCTCCGAACATTCCACGGATTCAATCCCTCCCCCCGTGTCATTCTCCAGCAACACGGCCACGCGGTCCCCCACCTCCACTCTCCGCTGGACAACGGGATCCAGAAACGCCCTCTCACTGTCAAACTTGGCAATCCGGATTTTTCCTTCCCCCAGATTTTCCATGCGGGAAACCCGGTCGTCATACACCGGCAATTCCAGCGAAGTCCTTCCGTCAAAAAACAACACCCGCTTGTTTCCATCCAACCTCGCGCCTTCGGGAACCTGATAACCCGGATCGGATAAAAATTCCATCGTGCGGGCCGCCTTGTCGACAGCCGTGATTGTTCCCTGAAACCATGGCAGAGGATCGCTGTCGATGGTCAGACCCCGGATTGTCACATTGCGGCACTGGCGGAAACGCACTTTCTTTCCCGTGCGCGAATCAAACCAAAACACCACGCCTTCCGCCCGGATCACCGCGTCCTCGAGTCCGGCGAACTCGACATCCCGGGGGGGATTGTCGAAGCGATAGTCCCCGGAGGGAATCACCAAGTCCTTTGCTCCCCCTTCCATTTCACCCCGAAGCCTGATCAACAAATTCGTTCCCGCTTCGCGCTGCGCTGCTTTTTGTTCCTCGCTCCATTGCGGACCGGCCGGAAGGTTCCCCGGAGCCCCAAGGCAACAAAAGTTTCCGACAAGCATCCACACGACCCAGAAACAAGTCACCGGAAACAAAGGAAAACGGAACTTGAAATCAGTCTCCCTGTCCGACTTTTTTTTCCACACAGGGAGCCTGGAAAACAATCCGTTCGCTTCAGACCGGATCAAGACGTTTGTCAGAAAAAAACTCACGTGGTCCTCCTCGAAAAATTACATGAACACGAAGCTGTCGGAATATTCATTCTCATGGGGAAAGCGCGTATAAACTACATCCATATGGTTGTTTGTCAAAACAAATCCACCCCCATTCCAAACAAGCCGGAAAAACCGAGATTTTTTCCAAAATTGGTTTCTCTTCCCGACAAAAAAAACACTAAGATGCCTTAACAAATGCAGGCGCCTCCATGAAAACCGGGACTGTCAGAAAATTGCGGCACCGCGCACTGAAGCAGGAACTCGGTCAATTGATCAAAGCGGGCAAATCCGGGGACATGCTGCCGAGCTACACCGAGATGATCCGCAGATACGGGGTCGGGCAGAATACCATCGACCGCGTCATCCGGGAATTTGACAATGCCGGCCTCATCGTCCGCCAGGCGGGAAAAGGCATTTTCATCTCCCCCAGAGCTTCCCGCAAAACAATCGGATTTGTGCTGGGCCGGGACATTTTTTCAAGCGGACACTCCCCCATCTGCGCCATGCTCATGAACCATTGCCGGGCACGGGCACAAAAAGGACGTGAGAATTTCAAGTTCTATCTGGACCTGCCGGAAGCGGCGGGCACAAAAATTGATGTTCCCCTGCATCAGGAGCTGGCCGATGACATTCAAAGCGGACGTCTGGATGGAGTGATCCTTGTCTGGAGTTACGGCCCGCAGGAAACAGCCTGGATCCGCTCCCATGATGTTCCGATTGTCTCTCTGGGCGCAGAAGGCGACATTGACACCCATTCCGTCATTATTGATTATCCCGATCTCATCGCCAAAGGAACCACGGCACTTGCCAACGCGGGAGCCAAGAACATCGCCCTGTTGTCCCCCTCGGGATATCTGAGACAATTCGGGTACAAAAAAGACATCGAGGTGTTTCGACGGACATTGGCCAAACAGGATTTGCCCTTCCATCCCGAGTTTGTTTTGGAAGACCTCTCTTCCCGCTCTCTCAATGCCGGAGGCACCGTCACCAATGAAGAACTCGGCTTTGATTTGATGTCCCGGTTTCTGGCAAAATTTCCTGCCTCCCGCACAAAATCCCCGCGCAAGACTTTTCCAATCGATGGCCTGGTGAGCGAAGACGACATGTTCACACGGGGAGCCTTGACCGCCCTTCACCTCTCCTCCATTGGGTTGAACGACGGTCTTCTGATCGCAACACATTCCAACAAAGACTCCTCGGCTCTGAAAAGCTACAAGGATCACCTGATCTTTTTGGAGATCGATCCCAAGGAAGTCGTGGATGCCCTGTTTGCGCTCTTGGAGCCCATGATGAAAAATAAAAGCACCCTCTCGAAAAAAATCTTCATCAAAGCACACTTGAGATCCAAGAGAACCAACTTGCCTGCACAAGATTAGATCTAAAAACTGTCGAAGGCACTGTGCGGATGACAAGGCACAACAGAAAGACCGACTGGGTTTTCCTGCCTGCTGCCAACTGCTGCTTGTATCAAGAGGACGAAGTGCATCAAACTCTCAGGGATTGATAAAAAATGAGGAGTCCTTGATATCATAAGGAATTTGCTCCGGCTTCCGCAATTCCACATCGAAATCAGCAAAAAGCAGCAGAGCCATCCCTTGATTGCGAAAACTGATTCTGGGAACATCAAAAAGGGAGGAAGAGGACTTGCTGTCTCCCAACAGAATGAGGCGGGAGGGGTTCGGTATTGCCGCCAATTTGGGCGGTGTTGAGACCTGTCCGTCTTTGGTTACCTGCAAATTATTGTTCCATCCATAAGGTCGCCAGGGCAGCGACTCCGCGCGGGAGAGATTGGGGGAAAAAAAGACCGTTCCCCTCAGATTTTCCGCCGTGTCGGTGGGTTGATAACCCTGCCACGGCTTTCCATAAATGCGCTCATAGAGCTGCTTGATCCAAAAGTTCGAAGCCCCGGCATCCTTCGAGAGAAGAAAGCCGTCGTTGTCGGTTGCGTAGAGAGCAACAGCCGCTCCGATTTGCCGGAGATTGGCGGATGATTTTGTTGTATTGGCCCTCCCAATCATACTGCTCCCCGCGCCTGTGGCCAAAATGGCCAGGACAAGAACAATGGCAATGACAGCCAGTAATTCGATCATCGTAAAGCCTGCGCCAACCTTGGTATGACGGATTTGTGTTTTGTTCCATCGCATGGCATAAACCCTTTTTAAAATCTCATCATACTCTCAGCGCTGGTATCCGAAGCAGTTTCATTCTTAGAGGTTTCTGAAAAAAAGGAAAGGTTAGGAATGGCGATTGATCATACGCGGATCATGGCAAGCATTAAAAAATATTGAAGGGGATTCTCCGCTGCGACGATTGTCCCTGTTTGCGCAAGGACACCTGCAGCAAAACCCAATAAACAGCGAAAAACAAAGTAAACCAGGGCCGTTCATAATAAACCATCAGGTGAATTCTCATGGCATTTATTCGTTGTTGATCTTCTGGCGCATCTCCGACTCCGCGACTTTCTTCAGCTCAATGGTATTGCCATATCCCGAGGCGCGGCTGATGACCTGCCGCAAACGGGATTCAGGCGATATGATTTTTCCCGCCCGAATATCCTCCTCGCGAACAACAGCCATCGCGATTTCTTTTCCCGGCCCGATTTCTGAAACCTCGCCTTGAAAGTTTCCGTAGCGCATACAATCGTAGGCGATGTAAATGCGTCCGTCTGGTGCCTGTGTGACATCGGGATATGAACATCCTTTGCGGGCATCCAGCAGCAGCTTGTACGGCCACGTCCGCCCTTCGTCATCCGACAACCACACCGTCAGTTTGTTCCGGGGATACTTGGGCTTTTCCTTCGAAGCAGTCTGCGGCAGATCGTCTTTGCCCACATCATGGTAGACAAGCAAGAATGCGCCCGATTCGAGGCGCCTGACATACGCCCGGGTGTTTGGGCCATCACGGAACAAAACAGGATCCGACCAGGTGCGTCCACCGTCCGAAGATGTGCTTTCACTGAGCCCCTGCATTGTCCTTATCACAGTCCACAGATCGCCATTGTTTTTTCTGGCCAGAGTATGCTCGCTAAAGTTGCGCTGTTCATGGGGAACATGCGTCCCCCCCAGGTATTGCCACTTCTCTCCTTTGTTCGTGCTCATCAACACGCAAGTTTCTTTCTCCGCCGAGTCTGCACTGGTGTTGAGAAACAAAGGGGCCAGCCATTCTTCGTGGGTGCCAACGATGGGTTTCCCAAAAATACGGCCGCCATTCGCAACCAAAAATGGGTCGGACCAAACCGGGTCAGCCTCACCAGGTGAGTCGGCACGCACGGCAAACGTTCCATATGAGGATATTTTGTCATCCAAATCCCGTGTATATTGTGCGTAAAAAAGCCAAAGTCGGCCCTTGGGATCCACCCACGGCAGTGGATCAAAAGTTGAAGATTGTGGAGTGAGTCCCTTGATCATCAACACCGGTTTCGACCACGTTTTTCCATCATCGCCGCTTGTGGCAACCAGGCAGTAATTCCCGGGCAACCCTTCGCTCTTTGCTCCACTATACCAAATGGCCCACAACCGTCCGTTGGGAGCGCGTTCGATCCCCGGGATGCCCTGCCATGTGCGCGCGCTGTCATCACCATCAGCGCCGGGATTCTCCACCACATCTGATAACCGGCCACTGGTTTTATCCGGCTCTGCAACAGCGGGAGCCCCGCCCATGTCCGTCGATTGCGCCGCTAGTCCGGTCGGCATGAAATTCAAGACGAATAGAAGCGTCAAACAATGGAATAATTTGAAGAACCCGCCTGTTTTCATAAAGACTTCAATACCCACAAAGAATATTCGCCCCATCCAGATTGTTGATGATCAAAAGCCAGACGCCGTCTTTCCTATGGCCCCCAGTTCGGACTGTTTGCGTTGGTTTGTGCCTGCAACTCCATGATTCGTTTCTCGTTCTCATAACTCACATGCCCATCGCACCAGGCAATATTTGCCCCTCCCGCATGACGTTTGGAGAAGCTCATTTTGGGATTAGTGTGGTCGATTCTCCACTTGCTGACTGTCAGAGCTTCATTTTCATCGGCGGAATCCCCCAGCAAAATAATCTGGGCTGGTTTGGATATCTGAGACATTGCCATGGAAATGGGAATGTCCCCGTTCGGAGCACTCTGCTCCACACCGACCGCAACCCGCACATTAATCCCATAGGAAACGTCGTAAGGAGTGATGTAAGTTTCATTGGTTCCTTTGTCAGACGGACAATAGTAAACGGAAGGCAGCCCTCTCCTCGTTTTTTCGACAGTCCATTGCCGCCACTTCTCATTGGTCCAGTCAAAAACGAGATAGGGAGAAACGGCTCTCATCCACGGAACTTGTGATACACCGCTCTGCGGCGGCACCACATAACTGGAGTAGGGAAGCCTGCCATTATTGTCTCCGACATATAAAAAAACACCGGAAGCCAGAGTTTTTAAATTTGCCGTACATTTTGCCCGATTTCCGGCTTCCATGACCCTCTTTGACACGACAGGAGCCACAAGAGCGACAAGAATGCCAACAATGACAACTACAGCAATCAACTCAATCAAGGTAAACGCCTTGAATTGGCCGAAAAATTCTTTCCCACCGATCGTCTTCCTATTTTTTCCTGCAGCAGGCAACTCAAACTGGAACTTGAAATTATTCATCGAAAAATCTCAATGCTCCTTTTCAAAGTCGGTTTCATTGACCCACTCCGCCCTGACCTTTTCACCGTTCATGAAACGTTCATAAAAGTTGGCTTCGACCCCGGAGTAAGGCTCAGCCTCAAAGACCGCGCCATTGCCGAACATCCGAGGATCTTCCTGATTCTTCAGTTCGGAGAAAAGCTGTTGTTGCATCCGAACTTTCCGCGTCTGCTGTTCCGGCAGCAAGGCGCAGTTTTTCAAGCAGGCCCGATCTTCGTTAAGGTTGTAGAGTTCCTCATCTGGATGTTTTCCAAAACACAGATTCCAGAAAGGGTCGGTGGCGGCTTTGCGATGGGCTTTTAAAATTTCCGTCTTGGTGGGCCCGCCATCAGTGTTGAGATAACCGGTCTCCGGATTGCCCGCCGGCCAACGGGAAGGTTCAAAATTCCTTATATAGAGCCATCCGTCCTTGATAATGCTGCGGATAGGATATCCCCAGTCATGGGGCCGCCCGACGTCATGTCGCTCCTGACCGAGAAGCACATGGTCCCGCACGGAGGTCACCACCCCGGCTTTGTTCGAGGAAAAAATATCCATCAAACTGCGTCCCGGAGAGGGAGCCATGCCCGTTTGCCGCCAATCCACTCCGGCAGCATCAAGGAACGTGGGGGCAAAATCGACAAAGCTCACATAATCATCCACGGAGCGGCCCGGAAAAGGAATGCCGCTCTTCCACATAATGGCAAGCGGCATATGATTTGAGGCTTCATATTCATGCCCCTTTGCACGGGGAAACGGCATCCCATTGTCGGAAGTCACAACAACAAGCGTATTGTCAAGCTGCCCGCGCTTTTCCAATTCGGCCAACATTTTCCCGAGATGAAAGTCGAAATGCTCCACCTCAAAAGCATAGTCGAGCATGTCGTTGCGAACGGTCTCATTGTCCGGCCAATACGCCGGCACATGGTCAATGTTCCCGGTCCTTTTTCCACCCTTTGACACCCCGCTGCCGAATTCATAAGGACGATGTGGCTCCGCACCTCCATACCAGAAACACCACGGTTGATGCGCGGGAACGGCATCAAGAAAATCTGAAAAATTGGAGGCATAATCATTGGAGCTGATTCCCTCCGCAGGTGGCGACACGGTATGCTGCTCGAAGCGCCGACCGGTCATTTCGCGAGGGGTTCCATTTGCAGTCAAGGCAACGCCGGGCGCCCAGCCCTTGCCTGTCATGCCTGTAAAATATCCTTTTTCCGCAAGGGCCTCCACATAGCTTTGGAACTCCGGCGGAAAATAAGCCACATGGTTGGCGGCAGCCTTGAGTTGCCAAGAATTCCGACCGGTTAGCACACAGGCCCGGGAAGGCGCGCATTTCGCATTTGGGGTGTAGGCATTCGAAAAAAGCACTCCCTCCCGTGCGACGCGGTCAAAAGCGGGGGTTTTCACCCACTTGCAACCATAAATACCCGCGTGCGGGTATGACCAGTCATCGGCTATCGCGAACAGGATATTGGGAGGCGATGCCACCAACGCACTGTCTTCCGGTGCTTTCATGTTCTTACTCCGCTCAGGGAAAGCCGCGCCGGTGCCTGTCCTGTCATCTCCCCCGCTGCGGAGCATTTCCGACTTCGCGGACCCCATCACTGCTACCAGGACAAAGCACAACAGCTCTCCCAATAATTTTTTCCCATGCCGGTAGGGATTCATTAAAAATATCTGCCTTTGTGGAAAATATCCTCAAAAAACCAAAACTCCCCAGTGGCCAAATCCGATCTCCTCCCCTGCTTTGACCTCCTTTTGATAGACACAACAGGAATTTGCCATGGTGGATTTTCCATCCTTGGTCAGAAACAGGACAAATTCCGGTACGTCCGCCAGGGAAAACCCCTGCTCCGTCAATGTATTTGCCGCACTTTGCTTGTTTCTGTCCGGCGCGGGGGCAAGAACATGGACAATACCAGGCTTCCTGCAAACGGCCTGGGTCGTTTCCATCCTCCCAAAAAAGAACCGCCTGCCATGCAAAACCTCCGGAACCTTGTCGGTGAAAGCATATTCCCGGTTGTTGAAAATGGTGGCCCCGATTTCCAACGGCCTGATCTCTCCTGAAACCGCATCGATCTCCGCCCGCGGCTCCGTGAGCAATGAAACTCCGCTGTCATTCTTGCGCGGAAGAGTCTTTTTCTTCTCTCCCTCCACCACCCTGGGATTGATCCCCGTTGCCTTGTTGACCAGCATTTTGCTTGAAGCCGTCGCGCTCACAAACTTCCCGGCAAGAATATCATCCTCTGTAAACGTACTCACCAGGATATTCTTGTCCCTGCCCCGTTCCCAATCATAGATGGCATAAATGGTTTCATCAGGTCCCTGAGTGGCATCCGGGTAGGAAACGTTGGTGCGTTCATCCAGCACCAAGCCGCCTTTCCAGGTGACGCCGTCATCCTCGGAAAGGAATGCCGTCAAGTGACTGCGACCGACATCCTGGTCCATTCCCCCGTGACGAATCAAAAGCAGCCGACCGGATTTCAGGCGCCCGAGAAAAAAACGGCTGGCGGTCTGCTTCGAGTAATCTTTCACCTCGGTCCACGAGCGTCCGGCATCCGTCGAAACCGACTCGCCGATCCCGGATTTTGTCCGCACCAGCATGAAAAGCGATCCATCTTTCCGTTGCACCATCATTGGTTCATCGGCATTGCGCTGGTCTGCGGGCACATTTGCCGAACCACGCAGCCCCCAGGTTTTTCCCTTGTCCGTCGATACCATCACCCGGCACCCCTGGTCCTGATACCAAGTGGCAGCCGGCAGCAGCCACTCTCCGTTGGATGTGACGATCGGCTTGTTGAGCGAGACTCCGGAAAACAAGGCCCGCGGTTCAGACCAAACGGGATGTTCCGCATCCGGATTTTCCGTCGTCATTGCCATGGTCACACTCATGTCCTTGGAATTCAGCCACCAAAAAAGCCAGAGTTTCCCATCCGGATCCAGCCAGAGACAGGGATCGGCCACCCGCCTGGGACCATCCCCATCGGGATCAATGACAAAACAGATGTCGCTCCAAGTCCGGCCATTGTCTCCGCTCGTCGCGGCAACAATAAAATTGTACTGATCTTCCCAGACCGCTCCAGCATACCAGACCGCCCAAAGTCTCCCGTTGGGAGCACGTTCGATGGTGGGAATCCCCTGATACTTTCTGGCTTCGGAACCATACTTTTCACCGGGATGAAAGTCCACTGGCGGAGGCACAAAACCTTGAAGAAGAACCTTCGGATCCGTGGAAATCCCGTTCTCTGCACGGCGGCTTGGCTGTCCTTCTCCGAGCTGGCGAACCTCCACTGTATCCAACCGCAATTTGCCCGTCAGTTCGGGAATATAAAATCCAATCCCCTTGAGCCGGGAACCGGTCAAGGGGATGGCTCCTCCAAGAACCAGAGTGCTGTTTTCCACAAAGTTCAGTGCAAGCCATTTGGCATCGGCAACATTGAGGGATTTTCTTGCATACCGGGCATCCTGAGTAAAGGCCTCGGCGGACACATACCAGGCACCATCCACCAAGACGGCGAGATGGATCGGATTGGAGGCATCGCTGCTCTGATGCCAGCTGATTTCCATGTCCTTCTTGGGACCCAAATCGACATCCACTTCATCAGTCCAAATCAACTGCGGCTCGTCTGAGACGATATTGTCGTAAAGGTATCCCGCCGCCACTTCTTCAGTGACAGGAAAAGAGTTCACCGCTTCCAGCATCACGGGAGAACCTTTCTTCCCCGACACAACGGCATTAGGCCCGACATATACGAGCGCTGCATTTCCCGAACAAACCTTCCAAGCAGCCTTGGCCAGGCTTGTATCGGCACCTTTGTCATTTGGAAAAATTTCGCGATACGCGACATCCAAATCAGCCTTCCCATCCGTGACAAAAAGTCCGGTAAGTGACAGCACTGCCGCCAAAATGTTCTTTCTCATAGCAATTCAGGGGAACCCACATCGCGGCACGGGCAGTAAAGCCCGCGCCGCATGGAAAATCTTTCAATCAAATTCTAACACAAACGCCGCCTTCTGAAAACAACACTGATTGTGAGACCGGTTGCCAGAAGAGCCCAGGTTGCGGGCTCGGGAACCGTTGTCACAGAAAGCACCCCGTTTGTTTCGTCAAAGTTGTAAAATTCCCCTCCTCCGAGAGCCTTGGCCCAGAGTGTGCTGTTTACAGAGAAGAAACCGGCCACCGTGAAACTGGCTCCAAACGTCTCAGCCAGAGTTCCACTATCCACAATATTCCAACTGTTGCCCAGAGTGGCATCTGCCCCGCTGAGATCAAACGTGAAATCCCCATCCAACGTGACCGTTCCATTGCCCGTGAGCTGGTTGTTGACCCCATTGGCCCCGATAACAAATTTCAATCCCGCATTGTCCGAGAGCGTGAAATTGCCTCCTGTCACGGTCGTGTTGCCGGTATAGGTATTGATGTCGGAAAGCGTCACTTTCGTTGCGGAAGAATTTGCAAAAGTAATGCCATTGCCAGCCCCTTCTTCAGTAATGTTTCCGGAAAATGTGACGCCATTGGTGTCAGAAGCTTCTGTTCCGCTGAAGCCGCCGGTAATTGTGCGAGTGACTCCAGTACCCGTCAACAGAGTGGTGCCGGAAATGGTCAGGCTTTTGGCCTCTTCGCTGTTTTAAGTGGGTGAAAGCGAAGGGATGTTAAGCTTGAGATTTG
>JADHED010002968.1_pt1 | contig 10828 bp, 5 predicted proteins | sample 8952041 | NCBI WGS metagenome assembly JADHED01 (sample SAMN16124423, study PRJNA663239) | bioreactor sludge metagenome | isolation source: sludge (control) | place: India:Bengaluru | collected 2018-09-08
CGGGTACTGTAACGGATGGAGCAGGACCGGTTATTGGTGCCAATGTCTTGGAAAAGGGTACTACGAATGGGGTAATTACCGATATGAATGGAAATTTTCTACTAACAGTTAGCCCCGGCTCCATTCTTGTAGTATCTTATATCGGTTATCAATCACAAGAGATTAAAATCGGTAGCCAATCTATTATTAATGTTCAATTAAAGGAAGATACTGAACTTTTGGATGAAGTCGTAGTTGTTGGTTATGGAGTCCAGAAGAAAAAATTGGTAACAGGGGCTACTATACAAGTAAAAGGCGCTGATATCGCTAAACTAAATACAACAAATGCGTTAGGTGCTTTACAAAGTCAGACCCCAGGTGTAAATATTACTTCAGCTTCAGGGCAACCCGGAGAAGGATTCAAGGTAAACATTCGTGGTGCGGGCACTAATGGTTCTACGACTCCACTATATATAATTGATGGTGTTGAAGGTGATATTAATGCGATTAGCCCTGCAGACATTGAGTCTCTTGATGTTTTGAAAGATGCGGCATCTTCCGCGATTTATGGTGCTCGTGCAGCAAATGGTGTGATTTTGATCACGACCAAGCAAGGTAAAGCTGGAAAAATTCAAGTGACTTACGATGGTTATGTCGGTTGGCAAAATGTTTATAAAATGCCTGATTTATTAAATGCTAAGCAGTATATGGGAGTGATGGATCAAATAGCATTTAATACAGGTGGAAGCCCTTATAATTGGACTAATTATATGTCACAGGATAGATATAACGCAATTATGAGTGGTGCTGACGAAGGAACCGATTGGCTGGATGCTATTCGTAATAAAAATGCGATAACAACAAATCATTCTATAAATATTGTAGGGGGATCTGAATTGTCTAAATTCTCTACAGGAATATCTTACTATAAACAAGAAGGTATATTAGGTAAACCTGTTGCTTCTGATTTTCAAAGAGCCACAGTACGTTTAAATTCCGAACATATATTGTGGAAGAAGAAGAATCTTGATATAATTACTTTTGGTGAAAACCTTTATTATAATCATAATCAAAGATCTGGTATCACAACAGGAAATCAGTATGGAAATGATATTTCTAATATGTTACGTGCTAATCCCTTAATTCCTATTTATAATGCAAACGGAGATTACTTTATGTATGATGACCTTAAATCTGCTGGCTGGTTTAATTATAATTCTTACACAAGTAATCCGATTGCTAAGATGGTGAACACTCAAGGTGGAAATAATTTAAGTAAAAACTATGGCCTAACAATGAGTGGATTCTTAAAAATTCAACCTATTGAAAATCTCATTTTGAAGAGTCAATTTACTTACAAGCAAAGCTCTAATTCCTGGCGTGGATATAGTCCTGCTTATAAGATAAATGATCAGGGTGATATGAAAACGGGTGGTAGTGTCAGCCAGAGTATGGGAACTGGATGGAACTGGCAAATAGAAAACACAGTTGGTTATAAGTTTAATATAGCGACAAATAACCATTTTGATGCATTATTGGGACAAGCATTTCAGAAAAGTGGTTTTGGTATGGGAGAATCAATGGATGCAACTGCTGGTGATTTGCTCTTTTCTGAGTGGGATAAAGCATGGTTAAGTAATTCTGCTGCTACCCAACCAACATCTGCTGGAGGTTCTCCTTGGGGGGATAATGCATTGGCTTCATTCTTTGGACGCGTAAATTATGATTATAAGGAAACATATATGGCAAGTATCATCCTCCGCACTGATGGTTCTTCTAACTTTGCGCGTGGGCATCGCTGGGGAACATTTCCGTCATTTTCTGCAGGTTGGGTTGTGTCTAACGAAGCATGGATGAAAAGGAGCTCGTCATGGCTTGATTTCTTAAAATTGCGTGCTAGTTGGGGACAGAATGGAAACTGTAATGTTGCCAACTTCCAATATATGGCTACAGTTGCATTTGATGATTATGGTCAATATCCTTTTGGTAGTAAGAATAGTTCGACCCAAGGTGGATATGCTAATATTGTTCCTAATTCCGACTTAACATGGGAAACCTCAGAACAGTTAGATTTGGGTATTGATATGCGCTTTTTAAGTGGACGTTTAGCCTTTAGTGCAGATTATTATAATAAGAAAACGAAAGACTTACTTATACGTCCTGACCAATTAGGCTCTTGGGGAACAAGCGGAGCTTATATTAATGGTGGTACAGTAGAGAATAAGGGTATAGAAATTGCTCTTGCGTGGAATGATCAGACCGCTAAAGGCTTCAAATACGGAGCAAATCTGAATTTTGCATATAATAAAAATAAAGTTACTGAAGTAAAAAATGCAAAGGGCTTTATTGAAGGCGGGTATGATGTTCTTGCTCAAAATACGGGTTATGTAAGCCGTATGCAAGTAGGCAAACCTATCGGTTATTTTTATGGTTATAAGACTGCTGGTGTAATCCAGAATGCAACGGATTTACAGCAATATTTGAATGAAAATTGTAAAGGTCTCGCCTCAAACTCTTTGCAAGGTAGCAACATACAGCCTGGTGATTTGAAATTTGTAGATTTTAATGGAGATGGTGTAATTAATAGCAATGATAAAACGCAGATAGGTGACCCACATCCAGATGTAACTTTAGGGCTTTCTCTAAATTGTGAATATAAAGGGATTGATGTATCCGTAACAACTTATGGAGCCTTTGGACAGCAAAATTTGCGATCTTATCGTAAATTCACCGATGGGCAATGGGAAAATTATACAACGGAAGTTTTTGATTATTGGCATGGTGAAGGCACGTCTAATAAGTATCCTAGATTATTACCGGGTAATTCTGGCGTAAATCTTCAACAAATTTCGGATATCTTTTCGGAAAATGCAGATTATTTACGTATCCAGAATATTACTTTAGGGTATGATTTCAAACATCTCTGGAAATCTTGTCCATTCCAGCAACTACGTCTTTATGGCTCTGTCCAAAATCTATTTACGTTTACCGGATATAAGGGTATGGACCCAGAAATTGGTGCTAATGCTGGAAGCAGAGATCAGTCGACATACGAAGCTCAAGATTGGGTTCAAGGTATAGATGTGGGCTTTTACCCTGCTCCAAGAACTTATATGGTTGGTGTTAACATTAAATTTTAATATAATATGAAAAGAATAACATATATAGTAATAGTCTTGGCGTTTGTCTTTTCTTCTTGTGAAGACATGTTGGATACTACCAATTATACGCAAATGACTACAGAGACTTTTCCTGAGAAATATGAACATGCCCAGCAAATGCTGACTGCTATTTATCAGAATTTGAGTCAGGTAAGTGCTAATCCTCAAATGTCATTTTTCTACCTTTCTACTTTAGCCAGTGATGATAATCTTGGTGGTGGTGGAAAAAATGATAAATTGATGCAGGCAGAAGATTTACTTTGCAATTATCAAAATGATATGTTGAATCAATTCTGGACAGACCGTTATACCGGTATTTTTAGGGCCAATAATTTGATTAATAATATAGATAATTGCAAGGATTATCCTAGTCAAGATGCCCGTAATAGTATTTTAGGAGGAGCTCTTACGCTCCGAGCATTTTATTATTATGAGTTAATATCGCAGTTTGGAAGGATTCCTCTGGTAACAATAGCTGAACCAACCGATCCAGAACAAGCTTCGGCTGCTGCTGTCTTCGGTCAGATTTTACTTGACTTGAAGACTGCTTCTGATATAATGCCAGCTCAGAAAGCAACGGTTGACGGAGAAGTGGATAAATATATTGCAGAAGCCTTATTAGGACGCGCATGGTTGTATTATACTGGTATGTATTGTAATGGTGAAGAAATTTCGGCTCTCACCAATACTAACTATCAGCCCTTATCTTCTGTAAAATTAGCAGATGGATCTACTTTAACAAAAGATGATGTGGTGAAATATATTGATGATTGTGTAGAGCACTCTGGTTATTCTTTGGTAGGTGATTTCCGAAATTTGTGGGCATATACAAATAAGTGCACTAAAGATGATTACTATTATACTAAAGGTGTAAGCGGTCTTAAGTGGGTAGAGGATGATAATGCAATGAACCCGGAGTCCATGTTTAAAATTAAGTTCAATAAACTGGCTTCTTGGCAAACGACTATTGGATATTGTAATCAATATAATTTGCACTTTGGAGTCCGTGGTGGACAAGATTTAGCTAAAACTTTCCCATTTGGGCAAGGTTGGGGAGCTGGTCCTGTAGCTCCAAATTTGGTAAATGATTGGAAATCTGCAGAACCAAATGATGTACGCCTTGAAGCTTCTATACAGAATGTTAATAAATTGCCTGCTTACACTAGGGGTGGATGGGCTGATTTTGTTCAGGAAACAGATTACTATATGAAGAAGAATGCTCCGATTAGTGCTGTGAATACGGATAAAGCTACTTATCCGGCTAATGATTATCTGCCTTGTTTTGAGATATTAATGTATGGTTCCAGTAATTGGTCTAATGACTCTAAACCTGTCAATTTCCAGTTGAATAACATTCATGATTTGGTATTGCTCCGTTTTGCAGACGTATTGTTGATGCAATCTGAATTAAAAGAAAGCATAATAGGAATTAACAGAGTGCGTGCTCGTGTTGGACTCACCCCAATTGGAGCATATTCATTAAAAGCACTTCAAAATGAACGCCGTTGGGAACTTGCCTTTGAAGGAACGCGTTGGAATGATATTCGTCGCTGGCATATTGCAGCAGATGCTCTTGAAGCACAGACAGGGCAACCGACTTATCTTGCTGGGTCTCCTGATAAGAATACAGTTCATAATGGTGGATATAAAGCTCGATACAATGCTACAGCCGGCTTTTTCAAAATACCGGAAAAGCAAATATCTTTATCAAAGGTTCTGACTCAAAACCCAGGATGGGGTACTGCAGAAGGTGAATATACAGGCTGGTGATGGCGAATTATCATTAAATACGTTGACAATATGAATAAGAAATTATATATTATTGCTTTATTGGGCACATTCTTTTTTACAGCTTGTGACCCAATAATAGAAGAAGGTTCTTCTATGGATCAAAAAAGCTATACGGCTGACCAATTGGATGTAAAGGCAACGCCTGTGAAAGTGAATGGGCAAAACTCTAATATGGTTGTGATTGAAAACCACTCGGAACTTAATGGACAATGGATTGCTAATCAGCTTATTGATAGTCCTGTTCAATCAAATTCTGCTTATGACACTATCTATGTCACTAAGACAGGTGCAAATACGGTTTCGTTTACCGGAATGAATTACTCTTGTAAGGTGACTAAAGATTTAACAGTAAATGTGGATGTTATTACATTTCTTACTGATGCATTAAAAACTCGTTTATGTATTGGCAAGGATGGAGCCCCTACTACATTTGCCAATACATTTGATAGCAATAAAGTTAGAGTAGTACAAGAGAAGACTGAAGACGGAAAATTAGGTAATCGATTGTATGTATACAATTCTAATCCTGTACTGTCTAAATGGTCGTTTGGCTCAAATGTAAATGATAAGAATGTTACTAATGTATACGTAACTAATACAGGAGAATTCCCTTTAAAATTGGATTATCAAAAGGCTGATGGTACTGTAGGCACCTTGGATCTTGGAACTTATACTGTTGAAGGGTTCTCTTATAGTCCTCAATTTTTGACCGATATGACTGGAGAGAGTGGTACAAAAACATGGGGATGGGATAATATGTCTCCTGACGGTGTCTGGGGTAATGGTGGATATCTTACCAATTCACAACCGGGTTGGTGGAAGGTAAATCTGAGTGATATAGATGGGCAGGCTGCATCTAAAGGCACTATTGCAGGCGATGGAGCCGAAGCAACCTTTACTCTGAAATTGTCGGATATGTCATTTACAAAAAGTGATGGTACTATTGGTACTTTCTCATTCGATATGGAAGATATTGTAAAAGATGGTTGGAATAGTGGATCATTCAAAATTAAGGGTGCTAATATTCCAATGGGATATTTGGTAAATAACGGCAATGCTGTACCATCTAAATATTATATTGTCAAATTGGATAGTGGGCATTTTTACTTGTGCGCTCCTGAACCTGGGGCAGGTGAAGGTGGAACAGCTTGGTTTTGGTGCTTTAAAGCTATCGAAAAATAAACGTTGAAACAATTTGGTTATTGAAATTCTATATTTGAGTGAATATAACCTAAATAGTATTGTTCTATGGATATTCGGAGAGAGGCAGGCTATATAGCTTGCCTCTCTTATACTTCTCTTGTTAGGCAAATGTTATTAATAGTTTTTTAGCTATGGTTTTTAAGATTGTTGCTGTGATTATTTATTTTAATTATGGTGGTATGAAGTATATTATTTTATTAATCTGTTATTAGGGAGGCCAACTTTAATTTGTTATTTTTGACATAAAATAAAACTTAAAAATCTAAGGTGATGAAAACATTATATTTTTTTCTTTGGATATTGCTTGTTTTGTTGGTGGCATGCGGTAAATCTTCAGCAGAATATGTAATTGAGGGAAAATTGCCATCTTCAGCATATGACGGAGAATGGATTTATTTAGCCCCGGCGAGCAATCTGTCCGGACGTATTGATTCTGTTAGAATAATAAATAGTGTATTTACCTTCAAGGGTAAGATAGAGGAACTTAGAATAGTACGTATGCGTTCGGTTTTGCGCCTTAAATTCCAAGAATTACTTGTGGTGACAGAGCCGGGTAAAATATACGTGAAAATAGACTCAATAGGGGTGGTTAGTGGAACTCCTCAAAATGATGCATTACAGACATGGAAGGTTGCTAGAGAAAGAATTCAAAGGAGCTATCGATTTGTATACGACAGCTTATGCTTTGCAAGTGGAAATGACTCATTGCTATTATTAAAGAAAAGAGACTTCTTACGTCTAAAAGAAAGAGAAATAAATTTTTCTTTATTAAAAAGCCAGAAGAATACTGCATTAGGGAAATTTATGAAGCCGATGCTTTATGTTACATTAACGGAAAAACAAAGAAAGACTCTCGATGAAATCTCACAGTAGAAGATATATTCAATGGCTATTCATAGGAGTTAGCGTTTTGACTATCTTCTTTTTCTTTTTTAAAATACTGCCCTATCATCTGTTTCATCGGGAACAGAGCCAACTCTTCTTATTTTCTTCCAATTTCGTACTTGAATATTTAAAACATCCCGGCGCATTGGCCAACTTATCAGGAGATTTTTTTACGCAATTTTTCTATTATCAAGGTGTTGGCCCTGCTATAATGGCAATCGTTTTATTATTATGGGGAGTCGTAGTCTTCTATTTATTATTCCCTTATATGAGATGTTGGGCTTGGCTTATAGCTATTTTAGCTGTATTATGGGAAACAGGAAGGGAATGTGGGTTAAATTATCCTTTATCTGGAACCATAACTTTGATTGGAATTGGAGGAGCTATCTGGCTTTGCCATTATTGTATTAAAAGGTCTTGGAAAATTGGATTACCGTTGAGCTTTTTCATTTTAGCATTGAGTTATTGGGCTTTTGGTTACGGAAATTGGACGACAGGTTTGTATAATTTCCCTAATCTTAAACGTGAATATTTACTTGCTCTAGATTCTGAAATGTATTTCGGACGTTGGCAAAATGTTCGGAAGCTATTAGCAAAAGATAAATTGCATGCCCCACTTGTTACTTACTACTATAACTTATTAAATGCAGAGCAGAATCAATTGTCTGACAAGCTAATGAACTTTTATCAACCAGCTTCACAAGGTTTATTCTTGACAGTAGCTCCAACTTCGACTTATGTAACAATATTTGCAGCGAATGAAGTGTGGTTTGCTCTTGGAGATATGACGATGGCTGAGCATGCTACTATATTAGGAATGATTTTTTCTCCTCATCATACAGGAGTAAGAGCAATAAAGCGATTGGCAGAGATAAATTTGATTAATGGTGATGAGGCTGCAGCTATGAAATATTTACGCCTCTTACGAAAAACTCTATGTTACAGAGGCTGGGTGGAACATCGCATTCCTGGGCGGCAATCACTTAGAGTAATTCAATGGTTGGAACAAAAACGAGAGCTTTTGTCAAAAAGCGATATTTTGCGTACTGCTAATAATATCCCGCTGTCTTTGCGGCATCTTCTACATAGCAATTCGGCTAATAGTATGGCACGTGATTATCTTCTTTGTTTTGATCTGCTAAATAAAGATATTGCAGCATTTGCCATGGATTATCAGCAATTTTCAAATTCCCAGATTCCATGCCGGCTTTACTCAGAGGCTCTTCTTATTTACCTTGCAGGGAAAGGTGCTTCTATAGATGAAGCTAGTCGTTGGAATATCCCCTCCAATGTGTTGGATGAGTTTAAAGAATATACTCGATTATACGAGTCTAACAATGGGGTGCTTTTACAAGCTAAATATAAAAAGACTTATTGGTTTTATTTTCACTATGCATCGATGAAGAAATGAAAAGAACAGTTCTCATAATGATCCTCGGAATACTATGCTGTCTACAAGCATGTACTCCTCGTCCCGAGTCTGTAAAGCTAGCAAAGAGTTCGCTGGAAATTTACCCAGAGTATCAGAATGTGGTCATCCCATATAATATAGCACCTTTGAACTTTCTATTACGTAATGAAAGGGTTGATGCAGTGTCTGTTATGGTGAAAGGCAAATTGGATAGTTTATTAATCAATGCTCGGGGAAATAAAGCGATATTTCCTTTGAAAGATTGGCATGTTTTACTTGAAAAAGAGAAAGGGCATGTACTTCAAATTACCGTCACAGCTCGTATTGATGGAGAGTGGTTACGCTATCCTTCTTTTATGTGGAAAGTAGTAAACGAACCTATTGATTCTTATATTAGTTATCGGCTGATAGAACCGGGGTATGAAGTTTGGAATATGTTGCAGATACGTGAACGTTGCATTGAAAATTATGATGAGCGGGTTTTGGCTGATAACGAACTGGCAGATGGTAAATGTATGAATTGTCACGTGCATGGAGGAAGCAGGGGTGACCTTTCTATGTTTCATCTTCGTGGAGAAGGAGGTGGAACTATTTTAAGCCGCAATGGGAAATTGCGTAAATTATCATTGAAAACATCAAAGATGATATCTGCGGCCGTCTATGGGGATTTTCATCCGAATGGACGTTATGGGGTTTTTTCTACAAATATTATTATTCCAGCTTTTCATACGAAATCCAATAAACGACTAGAGGTCTATGATAATCTTTCTGATTTGGTAATTGCTGATTTTGATACTAATCGAATGCTCATTTCCCCTCTCACGGCTGACCCTGCTGTATTAGAAACTTTCCCTACTTTTTCAGCTGATGGAAAATGGGTATATTATTGTTCGGCTCCACAGATTTCATTGCCAGATAGTATAGAGCACTTGCGATACTCTCTGTGTCGTATTGCTTTTGATCCCCGAAATGGTAAATGGGGTGATCGAGTTGATACCCTTTGGAATGCTCGTTTAATGAGAGGGTCGGTTTGCCATCCTAAAGCTTCACCTGACGGGCGTTATCTGCTCTATTCTGTTGCCGATTACGGGACATTTCCTATTTGGCATCGAGAAGCAGACCTCCAATTATTGGATTTGCATACAGGGTTGATTAACAAATTAAAAGCGGTAAATTCCAATCGATCGGATACTTACCATAGCTGGTCGTCAAACAGCCGATGGTTTGTTTTCGCTAGTAAACGTGGTGATGGTCAGTATGGGCGGATTTACTTTGCTTATTTGGATAGGAGTGGTAAAGCATATAAAGCTTTCGTACTCCCGCAATCTGATCCTGAAAAAGATGATCTGACCTTGAAATCTTATAATATTCCCGATTTGTCATCTTCCTCTGTTCCGTTTGATGCAAACTCGATCAAGCGTATTAATAAAAGTGTAAAAGCCGAAGAATTTAAGTGAATCTAGTATTATATAAAATGTGACTTAGATGAAAGTATTTTTGCAGAAATATTGGAAAACCGAATTATCATTCCTTTTTGGAGTGACGGTTTTTTTCTTTTGGGGGTATTGTTATTCAGCCCATCTCTCTTATCAGGAGCAATTTCAGCTCTTTTTGATGAATGTGGATTATTTTCTAGAACGGGCCGCTATACCTGGTGGAATAGCTGATTACATAGCGGAATATCTTACGCAATTTTACTATTATCCTTGGTTAGGAGCTTTTATCCTTGCTCTTTTTTTTATGGCATTTCAGCGACTGGTTTGGTGGATCGCCCAAAGACAAGGCGCTGTGGATGAGTATTATCTATTGAGTTTCTTACCGGCTATTGCTTTGTGGCATTTTATGGAAGATGAGAATGTAATGTTGTCATTTGCTATTGCTTTGCTTATGACCTTGCTTGTAATTTTGGGTTATATCCATTTGAATAAGAAATGCGAACGTGGAATATATATTCTTTTTCTTCTTCCGTTGCTTTATTGGATAGCTGGTCCTTTACATTTGATTTTTATGGGCTGGGTCATTATATATGGGTTACAGCGTTGTTTTAGACACAAAAAACTATTGAACGGAGTAGGACTGATTCTTGGGCTGGGTATTCTTGGCTTTTGTATTCCAATGCTAATGTGTATTTGGTTGCAATACCCTCTTTATCGCTTATTGAGTGGACTTAATTATTACCGTTTTCCCGAAGTAATGCCTTTCATGGAGGTTTGCATTGCTTTATGTTTACTTATACTTCCCTTTGTAATGGCAACATTACCTCGAATAAAGAAAAAGAAAATATTCTATGAATTATTGTTGACAGTTTTTTTTGTGGGCACTAGCTGCTATTTTATTATCAGAGCTTGCGATATGAATAAGGAAGAGGCCATGAGATATGATTATTGGGTTAAGAAGA
>JADHED010002937.1_pt1 | contig 10821 bp, 10 predicted proteins | sample 8952041 | NCBI WGS metagenome assembly JADHED01 (sample SAMN16124423, study PRJNA663239) | bioreactor sludge metagenome | isolation source: sludge (control) | place: India:Bengaluru | collected 2018-09-08
TCCTCCATCGCCGCCAGGGCCACGGAGGTCGGCACGCCCAGCCTGCGCGTCACGATGCCCACGGAGCGCACGGGCCCGTCGGCGATCTCCGATAGCCGCAGCCCGCGCAGGCTGAGCATGGGCATCATGCCCAGGTAGGGCAGCACGGCGATGCCCAGCCCCTTCTTCACGAAGCCCGCGATCGTGCCCACCTGGTCGAACTGCATCTTGGGTCGGAACTCCACGCCGCGCTGCAGGTAGGCGGCGCTGATGTAGCGCATGGCCGTGCTGGCGTCGGTCATGCTGATGAGGGGCAGGTCCACCAGGTCGTCCAGGTGCATCGTCGGCTTCAGGCGCTGCCGCCAGGGGCCGCACGACAGCAGCACGAAGCGGTCGCGCAGCACCTCCTCGTATTTCAGGTCGGGGTGCGACGGCGCCACGGACGCCAGCGCGAAGTCCGCCTGGTAGTTCAGCAGGCGCTGGATGCACGCATCGTTGGAGCAGTCGTGCACGGTGATCTGGGGCAGGTGGTAGCGCCGCTCCAGCGCCGCGCACACCTGCGGCAGGATCACGTGGGCCAGCGAGGGCAGCGAGGCGATGCCGATGTGGCGCGCCTCGCGCTCGGCGGACGACAGCATGCGCTGCAGGCCAGCGTCGTACTCGCCCACCACCGCGCGCGCGATGGCGGCAAGCCGGCTGCCGCTGGCCGTGAGCTGCACGCTGCGCGTGGTGCGCTCGAACAGCGGCAGGCCCAGGGCTTCCTCCAGGTCGCGGATCGCCTTGCTCAGGGAGGGCTGGGTCATGAACAGCTGCTCCGCCGTCTTGCTGAAGTTCAGGGACTCCGCCAGCGCAAGGAACATGCGGAGTTGCCGGGGCGCGATATTCATTCCTTGATTTTATAAATGGATAGATAGAAAGAATTTCAAAAATATATGACCGCTGCCTAGCATTCGCACCGTCGTGATGACCGATGAGGAGGCGGATGTGCTGGATCTGACGGGAAAGGTGGCCCTGGTGATGGGCTGCGGGGCGGTGGCCGACGGCTGGGGCAATGGGCGGGCCACGGCGGTGCTGCTCGCGCGGCAGGGTGCGCGGGTGTTCGGCACCGATCTGGCGCTGCCGCACGCGCAGGAGACGGCGCGCCTGGTCCGCAGCGAGGGCGGCACGTGCGAGGTGATGGCATGCGACGCCACGCGATCCGATCAGGTGGCCGACGCCGTGGCGCAGTGCGTCGAGCGTTTCGGCCGCATCGACATCCTGGTGAACAACGTGGGCGTGTCGCAGCCCGGCGGCCCGGTGGATATGGACGAGGACGTGTGGGACGCGCAGATCCAGGTCAACCTCAAGAGCGCGTACCTCTCGTGCAAGCACGTCATTGCGCACATGCGCAGCCAGGGCGGCGGGGCGATCGTGAACGTGGCCTCGGTGGCCGGGCTGCGCTACATCGGCAAGCCGCAGGTGGCCTACGCGGCGGCCAAGGCGGGGCTGCTGCACTTCACGCACACCACGGCGGTGATCCACGCGGCCGAGGGCATCCGCCTGAACTGCGTGGTGCCCGGCCTGATGCACACGCCGCTGATCGACATGGGCACGGGCTGGGATACCGCCCACGCCGTGCTGTTCCTCGTGGCGGACGAGAGCCGCTACGTGACGGGCACGGAGATCGTGGTGGACGGCGGCCTCATCGCCGCCACGCGCTAGTTTTCAAAAGAACCATGAAAGGAGACAACACCATGATCCATCGCCGTATCTGGCTGGCCTGCGCTGGCGCGGCCCTTGCCTGCAGCGTGCTGCCCTCTGCCTGGGCGCAGGGGTATCCGAGCCAGTCCATCCGCCTGATCGTTCCGTTCGCGCCCGGCGGCGCGGTGGACCAGACGGCGCGCATCATCGGCAACCGGCTGGGCGAGGCGCTCGGGCAGCCCATCGTGATCGACAACAAGCCCGGCGCCAGCGGATCGGTGGGCGCGGGCGAACTGCACCGCGCCAGGCCCGACGGCTACACGCTGATGCTGGCGCTGGACTCGCAGGCGGTGAACCACCACATCGTCAAGAACCTGCCGTTCGACACCTTCAAGAGCTTCGACTACCTGAGCCTGCTGGTCACCACGCCGCAGATCCTGGTCACGCGCAACGACGTGCCGGCGAAGAACTTCGGCGAACTGGTGGCGTACCTCCAGGCCCACCCCAAGAGCTCCTACGGTTCGGCGGGCACGGCCTCGGCGGGCCATGTGAACAGTGCGCAGCTGTCCCTCGCCAAGGGCCTCAAGACCGAGCATGTGCCCTACAAGGGCGCCGCGCCGCTGCTCACCGACCTGCTGGGCGGGCACATCGACTACGCCTTCGCGGGCCTGTCGGTCATGCTGCCGCACATCAAGTCCGGCAAGATCCGTGCGATCGCGGTGAGCTCGCCCAGGCGCTCGGCGCAACTGCCCGACGTGCCGGCGGTCAATGAGTTCATCCCCGGCTTCGAGTTTCCCACCTGGATCGGCCTGGTGGCGCCGCCCGGCATGCCCGCGGATGTGCGCGGCAAGATCATCAAGGCCGTGCACGACGTGATGCATGATCCGCAGGTCGCCAGGCGCTTCGGCGACAGCGCGTTCGACATCGTGAATGGCAGCCCCGAGGACTTTGCCGCGCGCGTGCGCAAGGATTCGGACGTGATGGCGGATCTGGTGGCACGAAAAATCGTCACCGCCGACTGATTTCCAACCAAGGAGCACCATGGCCCGTATTCCCTACGCCGACTGCACCAGCGCCGCCGTGCGTCCGCTGGCCGACCGCATCGTCGCCGAGCGCGGCAGCATCCTGCACCTCTACCAGATGCTGCTGCACAGCGCGCCGGTGGCCGAGGGCTGGCTCAACTACCTTACGGCCATCCGGCAGAAGTCCAGCCTGCCGGGCGACGTGCGTGAGCTGGTCATCATGCGCGTGGCGCTGCTCAACCATGCGCCCTACGAAGCGGACCAGCACGCGCCCATCGCGCTGCGCGAGGGCGTGTCGCAGGACAAGCTGGACGCTCTTAAGGAGTGGCAGGGCTGTCCCCTGTTCGACGCGCGCGAGCGCGCCGTGCTGGCCTACACCGACGCGATGACGCGGCAGGTGCAGGTGAGCGACGAGGTCTTCGCCTCTGTCGCCGCGCACTTCGAGCCGCCGCGCCTGGTGGAGCTGACGGCCACGGTGGCGGCCTACAACATGGTCTCGCGCTTCCTGGAGGCGCTGCAGATCCACTCGCACGACGCGCGCTGACCCTGTTTCAGCCCGATGGCACGGCGCGGCCGTCGCCTTGCGGCAGGGCCGCGATCACCGTGGACCGCGGCCAGCGCTGGCTGGACGAGAGCGAGACGATGGTGGCGAGCAGTTGCTCGTGCACCTTGGTCGCCGCGATCGACATGGGCAGGGTGGCCGAGCGGCAGGCATAGATGGAGCGGGACATCGCCGGGCGGCCGACGGGCAACGCCAGCAGCTGCCGGGCGGCCAGCATGTCGTGGACGGCGGCGAACGACAGGATCGTCGAGCCGATGCCCGCGGCCACCAGGGCCAGAATTTCGTGGATGGTGTTCACCTCCACCACGATGCGGGGCGCGACGCCGGCCTTGGCCATGTAGGCGTCGAGCACGCGGCGCAGGCTTTGCGTCGTGGTGGGCAGCACCATCGGAAACCGCGCCGCGTCGTGCAGGGCCATGTGGGTCGCGTCGCCGTCCGGGCCGCCGCGGTGCCGCGCCAGCTGCTGCGCCGTGGTGACGAACGCCAGCTCCTCCTGCAGCACATGCATGAAGCGCATGCGCGCGTCGTCTTCCGTGCCGAAGGTCATGCCGATGTCGACCAGGCCGTGCAGCAGCTGCTGCGGGATGTAGCCCGAGCTCATCTCCACCATTTGCAGGTGGATCCGGGGCCACTGGCGCACCACCGCCTGCACCAGCGGCACCGTCACGAACTTGGCCACCGACTGCGGCAGCGCGATGGCGACCCGGCCGCTGGGCTGATCGACCGCCTGGCGCACGTCGTCGTAGGCCACGTCCACCCGCCGCAGGATTTCCACCGCATGGCCCAGCAGGCGCTCGCCGACGGCCGTCAGCACCACGCCGCGCGGATGGCGGTCGAACAGCGCCGCGCCCAGCTGCTCTTCCAGTTGCTTGATCTGCACGCTCAGCGCGGGCTGGGCGATGTGCAGGCTGTGCGCCGCCGACGAAATCGATCCGGCCGACGCGACCGTGACAAAGCTGCGCAGGGCGCGAAGGTCAAGCCGCATGGCTGTCGGGAAAGAGCGTGCTACCCATATTTTTTCATTATGCGCGGGATACGAAACTGGTCTTTGTCAAATACCTGCCGGCGCCACAGACTGCCGCCATCGCGATTCGCGAGATATTTTTCAAGGAGATGGCTATGTATCAGGTGACGCGCAGGGCTTGGATGGCCGCAGTCCTGGCCGCAACCCTGCCTTTGCAGGCGGCAGCGCAATCGGGCGCAGGAAAAACAGCGACGCTGGTCGTGCCCTTTGCCGCCGGCGGGCCGTCGGACTTCATTGCCCGCCTGCTGGCCCGGCCGCTGGGGCGCGAGATGGGCGCGCAGGTCATCATCGACAACCGCCCGGGCGCCAGCGGCAATATCGGCGCCAAGCAGGTCATGGCGTCCAAGCCCGACGGCCTGACGCTGGTGCATACGACGATCGCCATGCAGGCCGTCAACCCGCTGATGTACCCGGACCAGGATTTCAACCCCTCGCGCGACCTGGTGCCGGTGGGCATCACGGGGGCGCTGCCCAACGTGCTGGTCGTCCACCCGTCGTCGGGCATCAAGACCATTGCTGAACTCGTCGCCAAGGGCAGGCAGAAGAACGTGCAGTTGAATTTCGCGACCTTCGGGCCGGGCAGCTCGCCGCATTTCTACGGCATGCTGTTCGAGAAGACGACCCAGGTCGCCGCCGAGCCCATTGCCTACAAGGGCAGCGGCGACGCGGCCAAGGACATGCTGGCCGGGCGCATTGATTTCATGTTCGACAGCATGACGACCGCGATCGCGAACGTGAAGGCCGGCAAGCTGGTGGCGCTGGCGATCACCTCGCCCCAGCGCTCGGCGCTGCTGCCCGACGTGCCCACGCTCAAGGAGCTCGGCCATGGCGGGGTGGACGTGAACTTCTGGCTGGCGCTGCAGGTTCCGGCCAGGACGCCGCCCGAGATCGTCTCCGCGCTGCGCCAGGCGATGTCCAGGGCGGTGCAGGACCCCGAATACAAGCAGGGCGTGGCGGCGCGCGGTGTTGAGAACATGCATGTCGCGCCCGAGCAGCTCGATGCCTTTTTTGCCAGCGAGACCAGGAGGTGGCGCGATGCCGCGCTGTCCATCGGCATCAAGGCGGAATGAGCCAGGCGCGCAGTGCAGGAGAAACACATGCAGCCGCTGCAGGGGATGAAGGTGGTCGATCTGACCAAGGTGCTGGCCGGGCCGCTGTGCGGCCAGTACCTGGGCGAGTACGGTGCCGATGTGGTCAAGGTGGAGACCGTGGGCGGCGACGACACGCGCCGCTGGCTGCCGCAGGCGCAGGGGCAGTCGGCGGTCTTCGTCGCCGTCAACCACAACAAGCGCAGCATCGCGGTGGACCTGAAGTCGCAGGAGGGCCGGGAAATCGTCCACCGCCTGGTCGAGGGCGCCGACATCGTGCTGCAGGGCTTTGGCGGCGGCACGGCGAAAAAGCTGGGGGTGGACCATGAGACCCTGTCCGCCCTGAACGACCGGCTGATCTACTGCGAAATATCGGGCTACGGGCGCAACGGCCCCCTGGGCAACGCCCCCGGCTACGACGTGATGCTGCAGGCCTTCAGCGGCATGCTCAGCACCATGGGCCAGCCCGGGGGGGAGTATGCGCGCGCGAGTTTTTCGCCCGTGGACATCGGCACGGCGATGAACGCGCTCAGCGGGGTGCTGGCGGCGGTGGTCGAGCGCGGCCGCACGGGCAAGGGCGTGTACCTGGAGGTGTCGCTGCTCGACACCGCCCTGGGCTTCATGACCTATATGGCGCAAAGCTATTGGCAGACCGGCGCCAACCCCAGGCCCATGGGCACGGCCCACCCGTCGATGGTGCCCTACCAGGCGTTCGACGCGGCGGATGGCGCCATCATGCTGGGCGCGGGCAACGACGCGCAGTGGCAGCGCTTTTGCGCCGTGGCGGGGCTGCAGGACTGGGTCGATCATCCGGATTTCGCGACCAACGCCCTGCGCGTGGCCAACCACGGGAAGGTGGTTGCGCTGCTCGAACCCGTGATGAAGCGCAGGACGGTGGCGCAGTGGCTGGTCTGCCTGGAGCAGGCCAGCGTCCCCTGCTCGCCCATCCATACGCTGGGCCAGGCCCTGGCCCACCCGCAGGTGCAGGCCCGCGCCATCATGGCCGAGACGGAGCATCCCGTGCTCGGGCGGGTGCGAAACATCGGCCATCCGGCACAGTTCCGGCACCAGCCGCGCACCGCCTCGCGCCCGGCGCCCCTGCTGGGCGAGCACACGCGGGAGATCCTGCGCGAGCTCGGCTATGACGCGCAGCGGATCGCACGGCTGCAGCAGCAGGGCGCGGTCGCGGCCGCGTCCCATTGATATGACGAAATGGAGGAAGTGAAATGTCTTTGTTCAGCTACGAAGTGAATGGCCGGGTTGCGGAAATCCTGTTCAACAACCCGCCGGTCAATGCCCTGACGCAAGCCCTGCTGGGCGATTTCCTGGATGCGCTGGAGCGCGCGTCGCATGATCCCGGGGTGCGTGCCGTCATCATCGGCAGCCAGGTGCCGGGCCGCTTCTCGGCGGGCCTGGACCTGGCCGCCGTGCACACGGGCGCGCACCAGAAGGTGCGCGCGCTGCTCGACCTGCTGTACGTGCGCATGACCGAGGTGCAGTTCCGGATGGGCAAGCCCACGATCGCTGCCGTGGGGGGCACCGCGCGCGGCGGCGGCATGACGATTGCCATTTCCTGCGATATGGTCGTCGCGTCGTCGGACGCGACTTTCGGCTACCCCGAGATCGATGCCGGCGTGCTGCCTTCCATCCACTTCACCCATCTGCCGCGCATCGTCGGCAGGCACCGCGCGTTCGAGCTGCTGTTCACCGGGCGCGCGTTCGACGCGCAGGAGGCGCAGTCGCTGGGCCTGGTCTCGCGCCTCACCGAGCCCGGCAAGGCGCTCGAAGGCGCGCGCGCGCTGGCGCAGACGCTGTGCGGCAAGTCGCCCGATGTGGTGCGCTTCGGCCGCAACGCCTTCATGCTGGCCAATGACAACGGCTATCGCCAGGCGGTGGCGGCCGCGGCCGACAGCTTTTGCAACGTGGCGCTGACCGACGCCGCCAGGGAGGGCATCGCGGCCTTCGTCGAGAAGCGCAAGCCCATGTGGTGAGAGGCGGCAGCCCGCGCCCCGGGGCATGCGGCGCGGGAAGGAACACTACACTTGCCGGCCCCAACCCCGTTACAGGAGCACTTCCATGCTGCATGGCGACCTCCGGCAAGACTTCGACGCCCTCGTGCCTGTCCAGGGCGCCAGCCGGCGTTCCGCCCTGCAACTGATGCTGGGCGCAGGCTACGCCGCAGCCGCCGCGCCCGTGATGGCGCAGCAGGCGATCGCCACGCCCGCCGACGGGCTCTCGGCGGGGGCGGTGAGTTTCACCGTCGATGGCGCCCGGGTGCATGCCTACCGGGCCGCGCCGCAGGGCAGGTCGGGCCTGCCCGTGGTGCTGGTGGTCTCTGAGATCTTCGGGGTGCACGCGTACATCGCCGACATCTGCCGGCGCCTGGCGCACGCGGGCTATCTGGCGATCGCGCCCGAGCTGTTCGCGCGCCAGGGCGACCCCGGGGCCTACGGCGAGGTGGCCAAGCTCATGAGCGAGATCATCGCCAAGGTGCCCGACGCCCAGGTCATAGCCGACCTGGACGGCGCTGTGCAATGGGCGGGGGCCCATGGCGGCGACCTGCGGAAGATCGCCATCACCGGCTTCTGCTGGGGCGGGCGCATCACCTGGCTGTACGCGGAGCATGGGCCGGTGAAGGCGGGCGTGGCCTGGTACGGGCGGCTGGTGGGGCAGGCCAGCGCGCTGACCCCGAAGCAGCCGGCGGATGTCGCGCCCATCCTCAAGGCGCCGGTGCTGGGCCTGTATGGTGAAAAAGATGGCGGCATACCGCTTGACACGGTTGATAAGATGAAAGCCGCTCTTGGTGCGGGGTCGCCCGCCGCGAAGGAGTCGGAGTTCGTTGTCTACCCGGACGCGCCGCACGCCTTCCACGCCGACTACCGCCCGAGCTACCGCAAGGAGGCCGCGCAGGATGGCTGGAGCCGCATGCTGGCCTGGTTCAAGCGGCATGGCGTGGCGTGAGCCAGTCGCCGCGGCCGCGCAAGCCCTTCGGGGCTTTTTTTGATGACGTCCGGTTTCTGTTTTTTATGAAAAAAGTGGCGCTTTGGCAGGTTGGATAAGCGCAAGTAGCTATGACATTGATAGCAATCATTCTGGCCACCCTGGCCGCAGGCATCGGCAGTGTGTGGATCGCGGCGGCCTTGCTGCGCGCGGGGCTGGGGGGGCGCTGGCGCGTGGGCCCGCAGCATCTGCTGAGCCTGGCGGCCGGCGCGCTGCTGGCCACGGCCTTCATGCATCTGCTGCCCGAGGCCTTCGAGGGGCCGGCCGATGCCCACGACCTGTTCACCGTCCTGCTGCTGGGGCTGGTGTTCTTCTTCCTGCTGGACAAGGCCGAGCTGTGGCACCACGGCCACGAGCACAGCGCGGCCGAGCGGCACATCCATGGCCCCGCCCATGGCCATGCGGCGCACGACCACCACCACGGCCACCATCACCATGGGCATGGCGGCTGGTCCCTGCTCACGGGCGACAGCGTGCACTGCTTTGGCGACGGGGTGCTGATCGCCTCGGCCTTCGTCGCGGACATGCGCCTGGGCGTGGTGGCCGCGCTGTCGGTGCTGGCGCACGAGGTGCCGCACCACATCGGCGACCTGGTGGTGCTGCGCAACAGCAGCCGCCACCGCAGCGCGGCCCTGCTCAAGGTGTCGCTGGCCGGGGCCGTGACGGCGCTGGGTGGTCTGGTGGGCTACTACCTGGTGGGGCTGTGGGAGGGGGCGCTGCCGTATTTTCTGGCCATTGCCTCCAGCAGCTTCGTCTACGTGGCCCTGGCCGACCTGATTCCGCAGCTGCAAAAGCGCCTCTCGGCCGCGCAGACGCTGGCCCAGATCGCCTGGCTGGCGGCAGGCATCGTGGCCGTGACCCTGGTCAGCGGCCTTGCCCATACGCATTAGCGTGAAACGGCCCTCGCGCGGCGTCGGCTCGCTTGGGGCGCGCCAGTTGCATGTGCCGCGGGCAGGTGCCAAGCGGCGCGAAGGCGGGCTTGATCCGCTTTACCCGGCCAGCGCTTCGCGCACCGCGGCCACCTGGCGGCGCGAGACGGGCAGGGGCTCGGTGAGCCCGTGCAGGCGCACGGCCCAGCCTTCACCCTCGTCCGCGTCGTAATGCCTCTCCAGCGCGCGCATGGCGCGGCGGGCCACGAGCGTGCTGCGATGCACGCGCAGGAAATGCGCGGCGTGGCGGGCCTCCAGCTCCGACAGCGCGTCGTCCACGACGAAGCTGCGCGTGGCGGTGCGCACGGTCACGTACTTTTGCTCGGCGCGCAGGTACAGCACCTCGGCCAGCGGCACGCGCTCGGTGCGGCCGCGCTCCTGGATCAGCAGCGCCTCGCCCTCGGCCGGCTGCGCCGCCTGCGCGGGCGCGCCCTGGCCCAGGGTGCGCTGGACCTTCGCCAGCGCCTGCTGCAGGCGCTGCAGGCGCACGGGCTTGGTGAGGTAGTCCACCGCGTCGAGCTCGAAGGCGGACAGCGCATGGTCCGCATGCGCGGTGACGAACACGATGGCCGGCGGGTGCGGTAGGCCCTGGATCTGGTGCGCCAGGGCCAGGCCGTCCTGGCCCGGCATGTGGATGTCGAGCAGCACCAGGTCCACGGCGCGGCCGCCGCTGATGCCGAGCCGGGCCAGCGCCTCGCCGGCGTGCGCGGCCTCCATCACCTGGTGGCGCGCATCGCAGTCGCCCAGCAGGGTGCGCAGGCGGCTGCGCGCCAGGGCTTCGTCGTCCACGATGAGGATGCGCATGCGTATCGGCGGCTATCTGCGGTGCCTGAGGCCGTGGCGGCCCGGCCCCGCCTGCCTCATTTCAATACTTCCAGCAGGCGGTCCAATCCACCCTGGTTGATGGCCACCTGGGCCTGGGCGCGCACGGCGGGCTTGGCGTGGTAGGCCACGGACAGGCCGGCCGCGCCCATCATGGGCAGGTCGTTGGCGCCGTCGCCCATGGCGATGCACTGCTCGGGCTCTATGCCCAGCAGCGAGGCGACTTCGAGCATGGTGCGGCGCTTTTCAAGGCCGTCGCAGATGTCGCCCCAGGCCTGGTCCACCATGCGGCCCGTGAGCTCGCCGCAGTTGGTGCTGCTGCGCACCTCCAGCACGTTGGCGCGCACGAAGTCGATGCCGAGCTGCTCGCGCACGCGGTGCGCAAAGAAGGTGAAGCCGCCCGAGACCAGCAGGGTCTTGAGCCCCGCCGCCTGGCAGGAGCGCACCAGCTCGGCGGCGCCGGGGTTGATGCGCAGGCGTTCGCTGTAGACGCGTTCCAGGTCGGCCATGGTCACGCCCTTGAGCAGCGCCACGCGTCGGCGCAGGCTTTCCTTGAAATCGGTGATCACGCCCTGCATGGCGGCCTCGGTGATGGCGGCCACCTCGGCCTTGCAGCCGACGAAGTCGGCGATCTCGTCCACGCACTCGATGTTGATCAGCGTGGAGTCCATGTCGAAGGCGATGAGCTTGTAGTTCTTCAGCGCCAGCGGCGGCG
>JADHED010002970.1_pt1 | contig 10816 bp, 12 predicted proteins | sample 8952041 | NCBI WGS metagenome assembly JADHED01 (sample SAMN16124423, study PRJNA663239) | bioreactor sludge metagenome | isolation source: sludge (control) | place: India:Bengaluru | collected 2018-09-08
CCGTCATGGTGGTGGAACTGGTGCTTCCCTTTTTCAACAACCTGCTCCAGGTGCAACTCAGCGTGGGGTACTTTTCAAGGTGGTATGTAATACCGGGACTGGTTGTGCTGGCGATGATGATCGGCCTCTTTTCAGGCAGCTACCCGGCCATGTTCCTGGCCTCCTTCATGCCGGTTCGGGTGCTCTACGGCAAGCTGAAACTGGGTCTTTCAAACGCCCGCATCCGCAGTTTCCTGGTGGTGTTCCAGTTGGCCATATCCATCTTTCTGATCCTGAGCAGCATCATCATCTACAAGCAGATCCACTATATGGTCAACAAGGACCTGGGATTTGACAAGGAACAGCTCCTGGTGATCCGCCGGATGGAAGCCCTGTCACGCAAAATTCCCGCTTTCAAACAGGAGATCGCCAAGATTCCGGGCGTGGTGAGTTCCACGAACTCCACAGCCATTCCGGGGTATCCGAATAATAATAATGGCTTCCAGATCGAAGGCCGTTCTGCTGAACAGGCGGCGCTGATGCAGGTCAACTGGGTGGATTACGATTATATGAAAACCTATAAAATTCCCCTGGTGAGCGGCAGGGCCTTCGACCGGGAATTCCCGTCCGACAGCACCATGATGATCATCAACGAGGAGGCGGTACGGCGGTTTGCCCTCACCGATCCCTATACCACGCGGTTCATCGAACCCGGACGCACCATGGAAGAACGCAGGTTGCACGACGTGCTCGGCGTGGCAAAGAATTTCCACTTCCAAAGCCTGCGCATGACAATCGATCCCCATGTGTTCATGATGAAACCGGTTTGGTGGGACTGGCCCGGTCACCTCACCATCCGCCTGAGCGGCGACAATATGAAAGGAACCATTGATGCCATCGAAAGCACCTGGAAAACCTTTACCGGTGACCAGCCCTTCCAGTATTTCTTCCTCGACCAGGAATTCGAAAAGTTCTACAAGGAAGAGAAGCGCACCGCCCGGATCGCAGTAGCCTTTTCGATCCTGGCCATTTTCATTGCCTGCCTGGGACTGTTTGGCCTGACCTCCTTTGCCACCGAACAGCGGGCGCGTGAAATCAGCCTCCGCAAGGTGCTCGGATCCTCCGTGCCCGGCATTGTGATGCTGTTCACCCGCGAGGTGACCCTGCTGGTGCTGTATTCCGTCATCCCCGCATGGGCGCTGTCCTACTTCCTGATGCAGAAGTGGCTCACAAATTTCAAGTACCACATCCACTTCCAGGCACAGGAGTTTGTCCTTTCCTTCGTCATCGCCCTCTTCATCGCCCTCGCCACCGTCTGCTACCGGACGTATCGTGCGGCCATGGAGAATCCGGCGGAGATTTTGAAATATGAATAAGAAGTGACCAGTGACCAGTGACGGGTGACGGGTGACGGGTTTTTTTATATATTTGCTGTACTAATTGTAGTGGATGTCAATTTCTAATTCGGATCGTGTTTAATAACACACCATTATCTTTTCTTCAATGGTGTGATTCATAGTCTTACAGGTTCACGAACTGTAGGTATTTCATAATTATTTACATCTGTTTGATCGGTGTAGGGTATGATCCATTCCGGATACCGCTATGCCGTAATTTAAATCTTACGATCATGAGTAATGAAAATAAATCCATACACGAATTCGACTTTAGTTTAATCTGCGAATATTATTCGGCTTTTGAAAGACAAGGGCCGGGAAGTCCCGAAATGACCGCCAGGGCGGCGGGCTTTATCGACGGTCTTCACGGAAACTCCCGAATCGTCGACATTGGCTGCGGAACCGGAGGCCAGACCAGGGTACTGGCAGGACTGGTGCCAGGTTTCATCACAGGCATTGATCTGTTTCCTGCCTTCATCGACCTGTTTAACCAACAGGCGGAACGGCTGAACCTGCAGGATCGCGTCAAGGGAATTACCGGTTCCATGGAAAACCTTCCCTTTCAGGAAGGGGAAATGGACCTGATCTGGTCTGAGGGAGCGATTTACAATATCGGCTTTGAAAGGGGGGTACATGAATGGCGGAAGTTCCTGAAAACAGGAGGTTATCTTGCTGTTTCAGAGGCCTCATGGTTTACTGACGACCGGCCTGCTGAAATTGAAGCGTTCTGGCAGGATGCCTACCCGGAGATCAATACCATAGCGGAAAAAACTGCGCAGCTTCAACATGCCGGATATATTCCGGTTGCTACTTTCATCCTTCCGGAAAACTGCTGGACAGATCACTTTTATGCCCCGCAAAAACCGGCCCAGGAAGCCTTTTTGAAGAAATACGCCGGAAACAACACCGTGGAGGATTTCATCGCCATGGAACGGCATGAAATGCAGCTCTATACTCGTTTTAAGGAATACTACGGCTACGTATTCTATATCGGCAAAAAGCGCTAGATAATAACTGACGGGGATTGTTCCTCTAGGACAATCCCCATCTTCCATCTTCCTTCTTCCATCTTCCATCTTCCATCTTCCATCTTCCATCTTCCATCTTCCCTCTTCCATCTTCCCTCTTCCATCTTCCATCTTCCCTCTTCCATCTTCCTTCTTCCCTCTTCCATCTTCCTTCTTCCATCTTCCATCTTCCATCTTCCATCTTCCATCTTCCATCTTCCCTCTTCCATCTTCCCTCTTCCATCTTCCATCTTCCCTCTTCCATCTTCCTTCTTCCCTCTTCCATCTTCCTTCTTCCATCTTCCATCTTCCTTCTTCCTCGTCCCTCGTCCCTCGTCCCTTGTCCCTAATAATCCACCTCCCTCAACCCAAACACCCCATAGCACAAATCTCCCTCCGGATAATTATAAATCATTTCGGCTTCTGCGGGGAGGTGGTAACCCCGGATGTCGACATACTTTTTTATCGGGGTTTGCCAGGGAACCTTGGTCATGGTTCCTTTTTCGCCATAGGCAAATCGGTCGTTGGAGATAAAATTGACAAGTTCCCCCTTGTCATTGAAAAACAGGGTGGCATGGACCGTGATGCCGTTGTTCGTAAAGGAACAGGTGACGGTATTTCCATTTGTTTCGATCCATGTAATCCGTTCGTCCGTGAGCATGGCCGGGGCCATCACGCACATGTCGTTAAAGAAGGTAACGGTTTCACTCTGGTCCATTTCCGGGCCTTCAGCATACTGAACCTTGAGGAGCGACAGCAGGCGGATGTCCATGACAGCGGTGCCGTTTTTAAAGTGGTGGTATCCGGCGACAGGCAATCCCTTCATGGTGGCATCCATGAAGAACAGCCGGGTGGGCACCTTCAGAAAGTTGTGCTGTTCACAGGTAAAGGGCATCCATGGAGCGGTTTCATCCTTGCGGATCTTCCCTTCAAATACCGTCTTGAAACCGGTTACCCTGGGTTTGCCCACGAAGCCGGCAAGCCGGATATATTGTTGTACCGGAAGGGGCAGGCGGGCAAGGTCATTTTCGGTGAGGAAAGACGTGTCCGGTGTTCCCTGAAGCGAAGCGGCTTTCCGGATATCAGTGTGATATACGTTTTTATAATTCCAGGTAGCGAAAGCGATCACACAGGCAATCAAAATGATCATGTTGGGAATCATTCCGAACCGGGAGTCACTCCATGTGGCAATCACCAGTACGGTTGACAGCACCGTGGCTGCAAAAGCAGGAATGAACCACCGGTCGCTGAAATAATGCAGCACGCCGGCTGTGATAAACAACACAGCCACCAGCAGCCATACAATTCCCGCAGGCCGCGAAATCGCATGGTGAATCTCATTAATCCGCGCCAGTTCAAAAGCTTTCACAAAGCCCATGAGGTGGATGGCGCCGTGGAGGATGAGGAGGAGGGGGAGGAGGTGTTTCATAAAATCTATGGAATTCGATGTTCGAATATACACAAATTTATCTCCGAATACGTCCTATCCCCCTCTGGAGGGGGCAGGGGGAGGATTTCAGTGTGATACTACATTGTATGCAGGGGCAGGTGGAAAGCCGGTGAGCAGCCGGTTGAAGGCAGGTGAACAGCCGGTGGTCATGGCGAGCGGAGTCGAGCCACGAGTCATGGTATTCGGCGTCAGCCAATTTGCACATCTGCACATCTGCACATTTGCACATCTGCATGACTGCACGACCCTTTCCTGAACTACCCGTTCAGTTCTCCCTACTCCATCCTCCTCAAATGACAAAACAGCAATCCCCCGTCCTCATCCCGAAGGTGCATGCCGTTGCCCTCGCAGTATTTGTGGAATTCGCAACCGGCGCAGATACCGGTTTTGGTCCAGCTTCTGTCACGGAACACCTGGTAGCGGTTTTCCCAGACTTCCCGGAAATTGTCATTGTAGATATTTCCCTGGACAAAGTGCTGCCGCAGGTTCGGACAGGCGGAAATAGATCCGTCAGCCAGGATGGAGGCGATGTGGATGCCGGCACGACAGAAGAAGAATGCATCGCGTACTTCCCCTTCGTAATTGCCTAAAAATCCTTCGCAACCATAATTCAGGGCGATACGGCCCTCTTTGCGGGTTTGCCGGATGAACTCAAACAACGCGTTGAACTGCTGCGGTTCCAGTTGCAGTTCAGGGTGTTCTTTAGCCCGTCCTGTCGGGAAAACGGTGAAAACCCGCCATCTTCGGATGCCGGTTTGGAGCAGCAAATCCCTGATCTGTTCGAGTTCGCTGAAATTGCGCTGATGCACGCATGTGACGACATCATATTCCAGGTTGGCCTGCGCGGGCAACAGACTGATGCCCTGCATTACGCGGGCATGGCTTCCGGTTCCCCTCAGCCAGTCGTGCGATGTTTCAAGGCCGTCAAGGCTTATGGTGATGGACCTCATTCCCGCCTCCAACAGGGATTCAAACCGTTGGCGCGACAGCAACCAGCCGTTGGTCACCAGTCCCCATGGAAATCCGCGTGCGTATAACTGCAGTCCCACGGCTTCCAGGTCCTTTCTCAGCAGCGCTTCTCCTCCGGTAAAGACGATGGTGGTGTGGTTGGGTTTTACGATTCCGGAAATTTCGTCGAGGGCACGAAGGAAATCTTCCGCCGGCATATCCTGAACCACTGCATCTTTTCTGCAATCACTTCCACAGTGTCTGCATTGCAGGTTGCAGCGCAGCGTGCATTCCCAGAACAGGTAGTTCAGCGGATGCAGGAGGCTTTCATTCTTTTTATAACGGCTGTACAGGCGCAGTGCAAGTTTTTTGCGGAAGGGGATGGGCAGCGCCTTCATGGTTTCGGAGTCAGCTCGACATCAAACGTGGTGCTCGTTGATCCCTCATCCCAATCTCCGTCTCCGCCCGTGAATTTGGGATTCTTGAATTCCACGATGGTGTCCAGGTCCTGGTAGGCACCGTGGGCATCACCATCCGTATCCTGGAACAGAAGGCTGAAATTCTGGTCGGTAGGGAAGGCAAAGTCGTTGGATACCTGGTATTTTCCATCGGTTCCTGTATAGGCAGTATCGCCGGGTGTGATCACACGAATTCCCCGGATCGGTTCTTCGGTGCCGGCAGTGGTGACCTTCCCCTTGATGATAAAGCGGGCATGGGGTGAGCCATACTCAACCCCTCCCCAGGGACTGCATGAAGAGGCAAAGCCCAGGAAGGTAAGTATTCCGGCGATGATGGCGTTGTAGGTGAGGAGGAATCGGTTCCGTGCGGCTTTCATGGGGTAGTTTTATTTGATGATGGAGTCTGCAGGTCAAAGGTTGCGTGGGCTGGGCTCAAAAACATGCCAGCACATCTCATTCCGCAGGCGCTGGTCATCGAGCACCAGTTCACGGATGGCTTCCGGCAACTGGTTACGCTGCCAGTCCCGCTCCAGCAGTCCTGCTTCCGATCGGGTGCTTTCGGGTGCTGCTGCCTGGGCGGCCTTGATGGCATAGGCGGCTGCACCGAGTTCGTGAGCGGCAACATGGGCCACGGCAACGGCCTGACCTGCCGCGTGGGCGGCGTGCCGGGCAGCGCCGGTTAAGTCGCGTGCTGCGGCATTGGCGGCAAAGGCAGCTTTGCGGGCTTCCGACATGGTGATCTCTCCGTGGACCCAGGCGCGGGTCAGTTCCACCGCTTGGCGGGGACGGTTGTCCTGAGGCCTGTTCGCCTCGAAAAAGTGAAGCACATGCTCCGCACAATCTGCAGCCCACATCGCCAGCAGGTGATGGTGTTCATCCGTCAGCGTTCCGCCCCTGCGGATCGTCACCAGTCTCGTATCGCGTTCCTTTGGAAGAATCATGGTTGAAAGGGTAAATATAGGAAAAAAGGGACGAGGTGGAAAGCCGGTGAGCAGCAGGTGAGCGGCAGGTGGAAAGCCGGTAATCGGTAATCTGTGTTCAGTATTCAGTGTTCGGTTCGGCGTCAGCCAATTTGCACATTGGCACATTGGCACATTAGCATATTGGCACATTGGCATATTGACAAATTTTCAAATTTTCAAATTTTCAAATTTGCACATTGACAAATCCTTCCCCCAACATTGATCAATATCAACGACATGGTCAAAACATTTCACCCACCCCCGCGTACGAAATACACTGGGTCTCTTTACTAAAGGTTTATTGCAATTGAGCGCCCGTAATTTCGTTTTTCTGAAACTGAAAACTAAAAACCATGAAAAGGAACACATTACTTCGTTTTGTAAGCATGTCCGTTATGCTGTTGTTGGGTGTGGGCTTGGTACACGCCCAGGTAGATAAAAAGGCGGCGGAAATCAAAAAACTCGAAACCGCGTTAAATGTAGCCAAGGCCAATGTGGCCAAGCATGAAAAAACCATTGCACTGTCCGATTCCCTGGTTGCAAAGGGGACGGAACAGATGAGTGAATCCAAGGCGGAAACCAAGGCCATTGCCACGGAGCGGAAGGCACTGGACAAGCAGCATGCCTCTGAGGCCAAGGCATTGGAGAAACTGATCACGTCGAAGGACAAGGATGAAGCCACCAAGGCCAAAGCCGACCTGAAGGCGTTGGAACTAAAGTACAAGGCTGATGTCAAGGCGCTGGACACCCGGTTGAAGGATGCCACCAAAAAATCAACCACCGGCAACACAAATGTGTCGAAAGGTAAGTCGGGCAAGAAAACCGCCACCGATGCCCTGAAAACAGCCCAGGCCTCGCTGGATGCCGCACAGGCGAAGTATGATGCTGCCACCGGTTCAGGCGAACCGGAGGATGGGGGAAAGAAGAAGAAGAAATAGCTGTTCCGGCAGAAAAGCTGAGCCCGCCAGGTTGTATTTGGCGGGCTTTTTTTTATCCTACTACTTCAAAAAGTATCACAGAATAAAGTGATAATTGATAATATCATCAAATAGCGTGATATACTTGCATATCACCCAAAAAGGTGATATTTTTGGGGGAAATGCAGGGTATGACGGGTGTCATTACAGGCGATATCATTGATTCTAAGAAAGTTCAGGCTTCGTTGTGGCTGGAGCCGCTGAAAGCTGAACTGGGTTTGGTGGGGATGCAGCCACGGGACTGGGAGATTTTCCGCGGCGACAGCTTTCAGCTTGAGGTGGATCCGGTGAAGGCACTGGGGACAGCCATCCGGATCAAGGCGGCCATCCGCAGGGTGAAACAGATTGATGTGAGGCTGGCCATCGGCATTGGCGAAAAAACACATGTCAGCGAGCGCATCACGGAATCAAACGGAAGCGCCTTTATATACTCCGGCGAATTGTTTGAGCGACTCGAACGCGAAAAGCTGAATCTGGCAGTGTCCTCCCCGGATCCGGAATTTGACCGTGACATCAACCTCATGTTACGGCTGGCGTTGACAATCATGGACAACTGGAAAGCCGGTTCCGCTGAAATGGTATGGATGGGACTGCGTTTTCCGGAAAAATCGCAACGTGAGCTTGGGGAGCAGCTTCACATCCGTCAAAATGCGGTCAGTGGAAGGCTGAAGCGGGCCCGGTTTGCCGAAATTGCTGCAGTCATTTCGCATTATGAGGTTAAAATGAAAGGGATGCATCCATGATAATGGTAAAGTTACTGCTGGCCCACCTGTTGGGCGATTTCATCCTCCAGCCCAAATCGTGGGTGAGGAAGAAGGAGCAGCGGAAGTTGCGGTCCTGGCACCTTTACGTGCACACCCTGATCCACTTCGCCCTGATCAGCCTGCTTGTATGGGACATCCGGTTCACCGGCTGGGCAGCTTTGGTGGCCCTGCTGCATCTTGTCACCGACATCATCAAGGTGAAGTTTCAGAAAGAAACAACCAAAAGGGCCTGGTTTTTTGCCGATCAGGGGATCCATCTTGTGGCCCTTACCGCAGTTTGGGCTGTAAGCCAGGATATTCGTCCCGACTTCGCTGCCATGCCGGCTGAGACCCTCCTGATTCTGGTGACCTGTCTCTATGCCCTGACCCAGCCTGTATCGGTTGTGATCCGTACCGTTATTTCAAAATGGACGCCGGGCACGGAATCCGGCAAGCCGGAGTCGCTCGAGAATGCCGGAAACATGATTGGCATCCTGGAGCGCATCCTCGTGTTCATCTTCGTGGTGAGTGGCAGGTGGGAGGCAGTGGGTTTCCTGCTCGCCGCCAAATCCGTATTCCGGTTCGGCGATCTGAAAGATGCCCATGACCGCAAGCTCACAGAATACGTCCTCATCGGCACCCTCCTAAGCTTCGGCATTGCCATTGTGGTGGGGATGGTTTTTGGGATCGTGACGGGTGACGCCCGCCTTCGCTGATGCTTCGGCGGGTAAAAGTGACGGAGTATGTGTTATTCCTTGATGATGAACTTTGCAACCCCGGAGGGGTTAAACATTCGCAAGATGCTGGAGAAATATGGTTGATTATACAGGTTGCGAAACATTGAATGCGCCAAGCAGTAACGGTTAACCTTTTTTTGAACTACCTCGGGTGATAATGAATGATTGCCCAACCCTGTCATTTGACCATTTGGCACCGAAGAGCTTAGCGAATGCGGTTTCAGGCAACGTTGGCTGAGATTCATCCTGGAGCTGCTCTTCCTCGTTTTTTTTATTTTCCTCTTCCATATTGAATTTTATTGTTTAGAATAATGCTGATTAAGTTAGCCATTCATCTTCAATTTTCATCTTAAATCTTCCATCTTTAGTTTTAGTTTAGTATCAAGATACCCCGTCTGCTACCTCCTGCGCCGCGACCATGAACAAACCATTATGGCAGCAGGTGAAGAATAATTCTTCGATGTCATAGTACCGGGATTGTAACTCATTGGATTCAAGCATATCAAACAGGATGTCCTGTAAGGTTTCCAAACGGTCAAGTTCTCTTCGGGTACATCCGCATTCGTAATCTCCTGAATCATTTGACCCACCAGGAAAGGCCATTCATAATCAGGGTCATTCACCCCGACGGGATTTAATCCGAATAACCGTGGGTGAAACCCACGGCAAGCTGCGCCGCACCCTCCCCCGCAACCCCGGAGGGGTTGAAGGGACAGGGGGAATTATCGAGTTCTTATTTTGGGAAAGATTTATATTTGAGGTTTTTAAAATGAATACCTAAAAAGAAATGACCTTATAGGATAATATTTACGATTCACCCAAAATTCCTACACCTGCCCTAAATGCTGCAAGTGATCTGTCGCCATCTCTGTATATACGTTGAGCGATTTCTAAGACATCCATCCACGATACATCAGGATTATATTTTTTGGCACCGAGTTTAAATACAGCATATAAGGGTTGTTGCGTAAAACCAAATTCTTCAAACAAAAGGGTTGCCCAAACTTCTGCAATATTTCTCGTACGCGTTAATTGCAATTCGTCGAATGGTTCTGTGAACTTTGCTTCAAATACAATCAGCAGGTTATCAATGGTTATGGCGAGGTCAGGTTTTGCATTGAACATACCCTGAAGTGCACCATATACATTTATTTCACCATCTGACATTGAAATACGTTTATTTATAGCCTTTTGAAGGATTTGTTTTGGGTGTGTTAGGTTCGGAGTGTTTAGAATTTCGGGCAATTCTGAATACAGTTTGCAAGCATCGACTCCTTCCTGTTTCATGATAATCCTGACGAGTTTGTCCATTAAAGGCTTTGTATTAGCCTTATTATGGTGATAGGCATCTCTAATAATGGCTACTTCAGAGTAAATACTTAAATTATTGAAATGTAATGCTTTAATAGAATCCCTGATTCTTAGGTCATCGATTACTGTCTTGTTCAGAAACATTGCCAATGGACTTTCCATATTATCTGTCAGGTTTTCATGCAGTAGCCTAAACAGATGGGCGCAAATGTTGCGTTCTTCGCGATTGATCAAATCGTAATTTGGCATTGGGGTTGGGTTGTTATTATTTAAAAATCAGCCTAGTTATTTATGGAATTGGCTATTAACTGCATAAGGTGATATACCTCGCACCATTCCATTTGTATCTTCTGACCGTGAGCCAGGGAGTCCCTTAGCCTATTAATCTTCTTGAAGATCGTATCTGCGCTTTTGCGATTGTCGAATTTTACAAGCAATTGATCCGGAGATCTCAATTGTTTTTGAATAATAATACCCAAATCAATAAGCTGTAAACATCCCAATAACGTTATCTCTTCATTGTTTCTTTGTTTTTCTAGAAAGAGCATGTTGGCTTTTTCCAGTCTGCCTGCAGAAAGGCATGCCTCCCAATTTAAACCTGACAATTCAATCTGATTTCTCAGTTCAATTTCAAACAAATTAATCATTCCAAACAACCATATTCTGACGGGTATCGAATCCAGATCGGATCTTGCCACCAAGTGGGTTATATTTCTTTTAACCTTAACAAATAAGTGATCCTGGTCACACAATGTATCCATAACTTCAATTATGGGTGTACTGTCATCACTTATCTCGATATCAGTAATGTTCCTGAGAATTCCTTATTTTATTTCAAATACCATTA
>JADHED010002971.1_pt1 | contig 10813 bp, 9 predicted proteins | sample 8952041 | NCBI WGS metagenome assembly JADHED01 (sample SAMN16124423, study PRJNA663239) | bioreactor sludge metagenome | isolation source: sludge (control) | place: India:Bengaluru | collected 2018-09-08
TCCGCGGTCTGCACTATCAGGTCGGCGAATACGCGCAGGGAAAACTCTGTCAGGTAATATCGGGCTCCGTGCTCGATGTGGCTGTCGATGTAAGGTTCGACTCACCAACATTCGGCGAATATGTTTCAGCAGAACTATCAGACGAGAACCACAATCTCATCTGGATACCGCCCGGTTTCGCACATGGATTCTCGGTGCTTTCAGATTCCGCAGTATTTCATTATAAATGCACTGCGTTCTACAGCAAACCCGATGAACGTGCCATCTTATTTAACGACCCTGACTTAAACATCGATTGGAAAGTTGCACCAGAAAATATTTCGGAAAAAGACCTTAAGGGTAAAAATTTTAAAGATATAGATAAAGACTTTTTATACTCTGATTAATTTAGTAATATTATTTACATATTAAATTATTAACTATATGACTGAATTCATACATTCTGTTACAGACCCTGTTAACCATATGTTAAACGTATTCTTAAACTCAATTCCAAACCTGATTGTCATATTAATCATCGTCGTAATAATCAGATATTTTGTAAAGCTCATAAAATTTATCGCTGATAAAATTGAAACGGATAGAAACGGTGCTAAAAGAGACTGGGTTATCCCTGCTTATAAAGTAATAAGGTTTTTTATTTTCCTGTATATGTTTGTGGTTATATTCCCGTATATCCCGGGTTCTGGTAAACCCGTGTTTCAGGGCGTGATGATTCTCATCGGATTGTTTCTTGCTTTCGGCTCTGCATCATTTATGTCGAATATCTTTTCAGGACTTGCTATCGCATACTCAAACCCATTTAAAATTGGCGACAGGATTAAAGTTGGTGATGTAACAGGCGACGTTACAGATAAAAGATTGCTTACAACTAAAATCCGTACAATAAAAAATGAAGACGTATTTATTCCTAATTCTTTAATCATGTCAAAAGGCATTCTGAATTTTAGTTCTTCTGCAAAAAGCCTTGGACTAATTGTTCATTCATCTGTAACAATAAGCTATGACATCCCCTGGAAAACCGTCCATACTCTTCTAATTGAATCAGCAAAAGCTACGAAAGGTATCCTTGAAACACCCGAACCCTTTGTTCTTCAGAAAAGTCTTGATGATTTCTCTGTAAGCTACGAAATAAACGCATATACCGAAAAACCAAATTTACAGGCATCTATATACTCTGAACTTCATCAGAGCATTCAAAACAAATTTAATTCAAACGGTATTGATTTAATTACGCCTTATTTCAACGCAACTGCTCCATAAGTTGGAAAAATACAATATCAAAAATATGCTTGTAAGCTAATTCTCGTTTTATTATCTGTTTTCTGTTTTATTTCTAATCGCGTAGCGATTTAATATCAGTAGCAACTAACGCTCATTTATGTTTTATTTCTAATCGCGTAGCGATTTAATATCAGTAGCAACTAACGCTCTCACATACAAACAATGCCGTTAGGTATTGCATGTCTTAATGTTCTATAATTTGGTGGGTAATTAATAAGTGACTAACTTTTGAAATTCCCTTTTACTATTTTTGTATTTACTTCAAATTTACCTATAAAACATGGACTTAATATTATCTAAAACAGCGCAAGAACTCATTCCGTCAGGAATCAGAAAAATATCCGATAAAGTAAACGAAAGAATTGAAAAAGGGGAAAAGATCTTTAACCTTACAATCGGTGATTTCTCTCCGAAAGTTTTCCCCATACCGTCGGTCTTGAAAGAAGAAATAAAAAAAGCATACGACGAGGCACAAACAAACTACCCCCCCTCTAACGGCGTTGCAGGACTTAGGGAAGCTGTATCAAAGTATATTAAAGAAAGAGGCGGATTCAACTACGGGAAAGATGAAATTGTAATTGGCAGCGGTGCAAGACCACTGACCTACACGCTCATGAAAGCTCTCGTTAATCCCGGTGAAAAAATTATTTATCCCGCACCTTCATGGAATAATAACTGCTACGTTCAGCTTATTGACGCAGTTCCCGTTACCGTACTGACAAAGTTTGAAAATAATTTCGTACCTACTGCGGATGAAATTAAACCCTATATAAGTGATGCAGCGCTCATCGCCTTGAACTCACCACAAAATCCAAGCGGTACCGTGTTCACAAAAGATGAACTGAAGAAAGTCCTTGACCTTATCGTTGATGAGAATAAAAAGAGGGCAAAGGAAAACCGCAAACCACTCTACGTTTTCTATGACATGATTTATTGGATTCTCGTTTACGGTGATACCAAACATTATAATCCCGTAGAATTAAACCCTGAAATAAGAGACTATATAATTTTCATAGACGGTATATCAAAATGCTTTGCAGCAACAGGCGTTAGACTTGGATGGGCTTTCGGTCCGAAACCAATTATCAAAAAGATAAGCGCAATCCTCGCACATATAGGAGCATGGTCGCCGAAACCTGAACAGGTTGCAACAGGTAGATTCCTTATGAATACTTCTGCCGTTGACGAGTTCTTTGATGATTTCAAGAATGAACTGTTCACTCGTCTTAATACCTTTTACGAAGGTATCATGAAAATTAAGGGCTCGGGCTATGATGTCGACGCGATCTACCCTCAGGGTGCTTTGTATCTTACGGTTAAACTTAACCTCCTCGGTAAAAAAACCGCTGACGGTAAAGTCCTGAATAGTATAGACGACGTTCTCGGTTATATTCTTGAAGTAGGTAAGATCGCACTTGTACCTTTCTATGCTTTTGGTGCCGATAAAGACTCGCCGTGGTTCAGGCTTTCCGTTGGAACCTGCAGCAAGGAAGAAGCAAAAGAAGCTATTTTAATTTTAAAAAAATCGATATCTAAGTTAAAATAATAATTATTAATCCAGAAATATTTCTTCTGCATGGGGATGCGATAAGAAATAAGGCATTGATTCGGTGTATCCATAAGCACCTGCATTCATAAAAGCAATTACATCTCCCGGCTTTGTCTCCAGAAGAACAACGTCTTCACCGTATGCATCTAAAGAGGTACAGAGTGGTCCGGCAACCATATACGTTTTTTCCTTCTCTCTGCCTTCGTAATACGCACTGAGATTTACAACCGGATGAGAAGCGCCTAAAAGCACCGGCCTTAAAAAATGATGTATACCCCCGTCAATTAAAAGTATTTCTTTTCCTCGTGATATTTTTTTGTACTGCACTTTTGCAAGGTATATTCCTGAAGCTCCGCTGAGAAATCTACCCGGCTCAAAGATTAATTTTACCCCGTTTAGGAATTCATTGTAAACTTTGTCGCTAACCAGTTTCGTCAATGATATACCCAAGCTTTTTATATCAAGGTGCTTTTCGTCCGTACCGTATGGTATTCCAAATCCTCCTCCAAGGTCAATGTATGAAACTTTAAAGCTGTATTTTTCGCTTAACTCCTTTGCTGTATTAATTACATTCTTGGTGTTATTATATATTTTTTCCCAGTCAAGAATCTGTGATGAATTAAATATATGTATTCCAAGTAATGATACATGTTTCGATTTTTGATATTGAACAAAAAAATCATCCGCCTGCTCTATGTCTATCCCGAATTTACTGACCCCAGACCCTCCGATTATTCTCGTCTGTTCTCCTGTCTCATAGTTCGGGTTAAACCGTACTAAGATATTTTGCTTCTTTCCATACCTCTCCGCTATTTTGTCAAGCAGCATGAGCTCCTGAACAGATTCAATATTTACAGAAAATATTTCCTTCTCTACTGCATATTCTAACTCGGGTTCTCTTTTCGATGGACCTGTGAACATTATCTTCTCTGATTCAAATCCAGACTCTAATGCTGCCCTTATTTCTCCTTGCGATGCCGTGTCGCAACTTATACCTAATGAATTGATGTGTCTTAATATGTTTTTGTTCGGGTTACTTTTCTGGGCATAGAATATTTCAAACATTGGGGGAAGATTACCCCTTAAACTAATTAAAGACTCTGTAATGACCTTTTTGGAATATACATACTTTGGTAACTCATATTTGTAAACTATATCTTTCAAACAATCTGTGCTGATGTGCTTAAAGAAATCAAAGTGTATAAGATCTACTTTCTTCATGTTTATCTTAATAAATCCTCTAGTATAATAGATCCGCCGGTTTTATCGTCGCGGTATTTAATTATAACCGGACAGTATATATGAACCCCTGCATCCTTCCCGAAACCGCTGCTTATAGGCCTGCTCCCTGCGACTACAACCGCGTTTTCAGGTATTACAAGTGATTTGTTTTGTTCTTTCTTGACGTATTTGCCTGTTGTGTTGTCATAAACATGTGTTGATGCATTTAGTATGACCCCCGTTGCTATTACCGAATTCTTTTTTACTATCGTTCCTTCGTATATTCCGCAGTTTCCTCCTATGAAAACGTTGTCTTCTATTATAACCGGCATTGCTCCGATTGGCTCTAATACTCCCCCAATCTGCGAAGCCGCCGAAAGATGTACGTTCTTTCCTAATTGTGCACACGATCCGACTAATGCATGCGAATCAATCATGCACCCTTCGTCAATATAAGTTCCAATATTTATGTACGATGGTGGCATTATTATTGTCCCTGGTGCAACATAAGATCCGCCCCTTACTGATGAACCGCCAGGTACTAATCTGATTTTATCCTCAATCGATATTCCCCTTAAAGGTAGTGTGCTCTTATCATAAAAATTACAAGGGCTTGATCCAATCTTTTGTAAAACACCTATCCTGAACCCAAATAGAATTGCCTCTTTGACCCAGTGATTTACATCCCAATCACCGTTAACTTTATCCGCTGTTCTTATTTCACCTTTTTCTAGAGCTCTTATTATCTCAGAAAACAAAGCTGAGCCCTCATCATAGCTAAGTTCAGTCTTTGAAGAAATAATTTTGAATTTGTTTTTAAGGTCTGTCATTATTTCAATTTAAGTTCTTCAATAGTTTTTTCCATTATATTGAGCGTGTTTTGTGTTGCTGGATATAAAGGGGGTCTCAATACATTTTCAATCAGTCCAAGTTTATACATCCCTGCTTTTACAGGAATAGGATTACTTTCAATAAAACAATTCTTAAATAAAGGTGTAAGTTTATGATGAAGATCTCGGGCACCTTCAACCTCATTGTTGAGTAGTTTCTCAAGAAACTCGCTCATTAATGATGGAGCTATGTTTGATGCCACACTTATAAGCCCCTTCGCTCCCGTTGCTGCCAGCGATAGCGTCTCATCATCGTTCCCGGATAAAACAGAAAATCCCTCGGGAGCATTCCTAATTATTTCGCTTATCTGTGCATAATTGCTCGATGCTTCTTTTGTTGCTTTTATGTTCATTATCTCGGCAAGTTTAAGCGTAGTCTCTGAAAACATGTTTACCGCCGTTCTTGCTGGCACATTATACATAATAATTTGCTTGTCAGTCGATTCCGCAATTGAAGTGAAATGGTTTATCATACCCTGTTGTGTGGGTTTGTTGTAGTAAGGAGTCACAACAAGAAACCCGTCAACACCCAATTTTTCGAATGCTTGAATGTTGCGTATTACTTGCTTTGTGCTGTTCGAACCCACTCCGGCAACTACTGGGATTCTTCCGCCGCTTTCTTCAATAGCTATTTCTAACAATTGGAATTTTTCATTTTCTTCGAGACATGGCGTCTCTCCCGTCGTACCCAAGGGTACAAGAAAATGTATGCCTCCCTCTATTTGCCTTCTTACCAGCATCCTGTAAGAATCAAAATCAACGTTCAGGTCTTTCGTGAAAGGCGTAATTAACGCCGTTCCGCAACCTTTTATTTCCTTCATCTTATTTTATTAGTTTTTTTATTTCTTCACCAAGTAGATCTCTGAACTCATAAACACCATTAATTTTCTCAGCAAGCTGTGCCGCTAGGACAGCACCTTCCGCAAAACCTTTTCTCGAATAAGCCTCGTGCTTAAGCGTTATCTTGTCTGCTTCCGATTCATAAGCAATTTCATGAACCCCTTTTATATATCCGCTTCTAACTGAGTTGATTCCTATCTCCTTTCCGTAGTGCTCTTTCAATATTGCTTTTAGGGTATTTGCCGTCCCCGATGGCTTGTCAAGCTTCTCTTTATGATGTTTCTCAATTACATGGGCGTCATAATCTCCAAGGTTATTGGTTAGACGTGCCGATAATTCAGCAATCTTGAAAAATATGTTTACACCGATAGAAAAATTAGAAGCATATATAAGCGTTTTATTTTTCCTTCTAAAGTATTCAAAGACTTTTTCTTGAATTGTGTCCCATCCTGTTGTTCCCACGACTGCCGCTTTGAAATTATCACATAGGAATTCATAATTTTGTTTAAATGCATCAGGTGTTGTAAAATCTATGCATACTTTGTCTTCAAAACTCGTTTTTTTAAGCGACTCAGAATTGTTTATAATAGCCTGAAATTCCCACCCGCGCGATTTAATAACTGCCTCAACTTCCTTTCCCATCTTTCCGTATCCTGATATTACTAATTTCATTTTTGATGAATTAATTATTTCCGAAAAATTCGTTATGTAGTTTCTGCATTACTACTCTCAAATCTGTTTTATCCACAACAAAACTTACATTTATTTCAGATGCTCCCTGTGATATCATATTGACGTTATGATCGCTTATGCAATGAAATATTCTCTTTGCTATTCCCTTTGTATTTTTGATGTTTTTTCCTACTACACATACTAACGATTTCTCTTCATCAACATTTACTCTTGAAAACAATGATAATTCTTTCACAATTTCATCTATGCGCTCTTCATTGTCAAGAGTTAAAGATACATTTACCTCAGATGTGGTGATAAGATCAACTGAGGTCCTATTGTTGTCAAATATTGCAAAAATTCTTCTTAGGAATCCGTATGAGTTAAGCATCTTTGTCGAAAAGATATTTAGTACTTTTATGTTTTCCTTACATGATATTGATTTTATGCCTGCTTTTATTTCTTTCGAGTCGGAAAGTATCAATGTCCCTTTGTTTGATGGATTTTTTGAGTTTAAGACTCTAACAGGAATCCCATTCTCTACTGCAGGCTGTATTGTAAGTGGGTGCAAAACTTTTGCTCCAAAGTAAGCAAGTTCAGCTGCCTCTTCAAATGATATAACGGGTATAATTTGGGGATTGCTCACTTTACGCGGGTCTGCCGTTAACATACCGTCAACATCTGACCATATTTCAATCTCGCTCGCATTAAGTGCCATTCCTATTAATGCAGCGCTGTAATCTGAACCGCCTCGACCTAATGTTGTTGTAATTTTATCGGTTGTATTTGAAATAAAACCCTGCGTAAGAATGACTTTGTGTTCTTTAAAGTGATTTTTAATTACTTTTGGAGTCTTCGATTTTATAATATCTAATATTGGTTCACCCGTTAGATAATTACTATCCGTGTATATAAAGTCCCTTGCATCAATAAGCTTTGTCTTTATGGAATTCGTATTCAGTGCTACGTAAACAATCAAAGAAGATAACAATTCCCCGTGTGCTGTAATCTTTGCAAGACTTCTTTCGGATAATTCCGAGAGAAGATATACTCCTTTAAGTAGTTCTGTTATGTCAATAAAATATTTTCTTAACTTTAAAATTGTTTCTTCTGTGTATTTTGAATTTGTTCCTGCCGTTTCTTTACAGAGTTTAATATGTCTTTCCTTAAGGGTTTTTAGCAATTCATTGGCTTTGCTGAATTGACCACTTCCTGCAAGATAAGCACATTTATACAATGTATCAGTTGCACCGGAAACAGCTGAAACAACTACTACAGGCTTTTTCCTTTGTCTTGATTTTACTATTTCAACCAATCTATTGATGGCGGGTGTATCTCCTACAGATGTCCCGCCAAATTTCATTACTATCATTTTATGTATTTGTGTTTTACAAGATATTCGGCATTTAAAATCGCCGCACCTGCTGAACCTCTTATTGTGTTATGTCCGAATGCAGTTATTTTCCAATCAAGCACATCGCATTCTCTTAGGTTACCGGCAGATATTGTCATTCCGTTTCCAGTGTTTATGTCGAGCATAGGTTGGGGTCTAAAAGGATTTTCAAAATAATGTATAATCAATTCTGGCGAAGAGGGTAATCCTTGTTCCTCATAATTGCTAAATGAAGAAATTATTTCATTTCTGTTTGCTCGTTTTGAGGTTTTAAAAGAAATCGACAAAGTATGTCCATTTTGAACGGGAACCCTGTTGCACATCGCTGATATTTTAATTTTTGCTTCTTTTAACTTTCCGTTCTTATATTCAGCAAAAATTTTCAAGGGCTCTGTTTGCATCTTTTCTTCTTCATCTTTTATGTATGGAATAACGTTCCCTAATATATCAAGCGACGGAACTCCGGGATAACCTGTTCCCGAAATTGCCTGCATAGTGCTTACTATTACTTTCTCAAGTCCAAATTTTTTATAAATTGGATAAAGGGCAAGTACCATCACTATTGTTGAGCAATTTGGGTTTGTAACAATAAACCCTCCTTTGGCAAGTCGCTTTCTTTGAAGACTTAACATTTTAACGTGTTGTGAGTTTATTTCGGGAACTATTAAAGGAACGTCTGCATCCATCCTGTGATTCTTTGAATTACTTATAACTGCATAACCCTCATTTGCATAATATTCCTCTATCTCGCCGGCAACTGATGAGTCCAGTCCCGAGAAGAGAATCTTCGCATCTAACTTGTCCGTGCAGCTCTTAATTGTTAAATTTGAAGCAGATACAGGGATGGGTGTTGGCTCTTTCCAGTTTACGTGGTGTGAATATTTTTTACCCGCAGAATTTTCCGATGCTGCAATTTCTGTTATCTCAAACCAGGGATGCATACCAAGAAGTGATATTAGCTTTTGACCCACGGCTCCCGTACAGCCTAAAATTCCGGCTTTAATTTTATTGTTCAATTTCTTTTTCTAATTTATAATAAATGTTTTTTAAATCGTCCAGCGCTTTCTCCATATCGCTTATAAGTAAGTGTTCATCATTAGTGTGAGCGTTGTTTATAGAACCTGCTCCGTATAAAAGTCTTTTGCCGAGATTGTGAAGCTCCGGTGCATCGCTTCCATAAGATACTGTATCCGTTTCAAATCCGTCAACCGTGTGAAAAGCTATCGGTGCGTCGCCGTAACTTATCTCATAGTCTATATTATCACCGCAGATTGCTTTTATCATTTCCTCAATTATGTTGTGTGTGATAAATGTTGTTCTGAAAAATGTTTTAAAGTTTACACAATATGGTATAACGTTATGTGCATTATCTGAACTTAACATTCCGATATTATAAGTAGTTTGCCCGAGAATTTTGTCTTCTTCAAAATGTGTCTCTCTTAATTTGTTTAAAAATACTCTGAAAGTTTCAATTGCATCATTTCCCATTTCTGGATATCCTGAATGGGCTGCCTTTCCGCTGATTCTGAATTTAACAAGTATGTTCCCCTTCCCTGCTTTAATTAGTTTGTTTTCTGTTGGCTCACCGACGATAACATATTTACAGCCCTTTATCAGCTTATTCGCTGCTTTTGCTCCGTAAGAACCTACTTCTTCACCCGCAAGCATAAGAAGACCAAAATTGCTTTTTCTTTCCTTCTGAAGCCTGAGACATACTTCTGACATAATAGCTATCTGTCCCTTGGCATCACACGACCCTCGCCCCGATATTCTTCTGTCATTAAATGAGGGTGGTATGTATGGAGGAACTGTGTCTATGTGCGAACAGAAAATTATCCGCGGATTACCCCATTTATAATAAAGGTTTTTTTTCCCGTTTGGAATATCCTGTACATCAATAACCGCATTTTCTGGCTTAAAGCTTGATAATATTGTATCTAAAACGGCATCTTCTTTTCCGGAAGTTGAATCAACCTCCATCATTTTTATTAAAAGGTCTATCATTATTGAATTTTAAGTAACCATAATTGTTAATATAATATGTAAAATAAAGGTAAAAAGTTCAATCAAACATGAATGAGTATGAAAATATTATCTCGGATACAGCAAAAAGACTAGGGTCCCTTTCTATAAGCAGTATTGCCGCAAAGATAAACGAGAAAAAGTCACTTGGAGATAAAATTTATAATTTTACAATTGGAGACTTTTCTCCCGAATATTTCCCTATACCAGTAAAACTGGAAGATGAAATAGTTAATGCTTACAGGAACAAACTTACAAATTATCCAATTGTGGGGGGAATGCCTGACTTACTGGATGCAATATCCTCCCATATTAAACACTTTGGAAGTTTTGAGTATAACACAAACGAAATTATTGCTGGTAGTGGGTCACGAGTTCTGACTTATTTGCTTTTTCGTACGTTGCTTAACAAAGGTGACAAAGTAATAAATGTTGTACCCTCATGGAATAATTATAATTTTATCTGGCTTGCGGATGCAAAAGAAATTTCAGTTAAAGCAAAACCTGAAAATAATTTTCTTATTACAGCAGATCAGTTGAAACCTCATATTAAAAATGCTTCCCTTATTGCACTTAATTCTCCTTTAAATCCCGCTGGAACAATTTTCAGCGAAGAACAACTCTGGGAGGTTTTTAATCTGGTTAAAAATGAAAATCAAAGAAGAAAATTAATAAAGCAAAAACCTTTGTTTATTTTCTTTGATATTGTATACTGGCTTCTCACTTTTAAAAACACAAAATTTGTTAATCCAGTGTCAATATGCCCGGAAGCAAGAGAATACACAGTGTTTGTTGATGGTATATCAAAATGTTTTGCTGCAACTGGGGTTAGACTGGGTTGGGCTTTTGGACCTGAGCCAATAATAAGAAAAATGAAGCAAATAATAGCACATATAGGAGCATGGTCGCCGAAACCTGAACAGGTTGCAACAGGTAGATTCC